>Ga0209212_1008286_pt1 | contig 11203 bp, 13 predicted proteins | sample RifGroC2_FD_183996 | JGI IMG/M metagenome (GOLD analysis project Ga0209212, IMG submission 183996) | Groundwater microbial communities from Rifle, Colorado, USA - Groundwater C2 (SPAdes) (version 2) | ecosystem: Environmental > Aquatic > Deep subsurface > Groundwater | place: Rifle, Colorado...
ACAACCGGCTCTCGGCTGTAGAGCCGAGGATACAAAACTAAAAATGCGCCCCCTTCATTTTTTTAAAGCTCGCCCCCAAAATTTTTTAAATAAGGAACAGGGCCATTTTTAGTTTTGTAGCTTGCCAGCTTAGGCTGGCTGGCCGGTGGGGTTCTACATCTCCAGCATGACATCAGCGCCTGGTGGCGTCAAGGGGTGGTGGTGGGAGTTATCAGACGAAAGCCGCGACGAGTGGAGCGGATACGTTATAATTATAAATACAAAAAGACTGATTGCCTAAAACCAGTCCTTTCGCCCAACCTTTTGTTTGGTTATGCTACAGTCTATTTTTTAACGCCTTTTTTAAGAGGAGGCGAACCTCAAAAATAGACAGCCTCTTTTAGGCAAGGGGTTTTTCACATAAACTGCCGCTGTACCCGATTAGGAGGGTTAATTATCCCCCGTTTCGACAATCCTTTTTGCACAATGATACGTCATTTTTTTAAAAGGTCAACGATCCTTCACATTATGCAAAAAGTCCAAACCCGGGGGCATTCAAAACTGCTTTTATAAATTTGAAAATTATGAATTAAGCATCTGATCCCCCCGTGGGGATATATTTAAGCTTGTTATACTATTTAATAAAAGTCAACTATCTTAGCTTAGAGCTATGTGCCACTAATCCGATTCTATAAATAAAAAGTTATCCACATGCACATCATTAACTTCATTAAATATACCTATTTTGCTACCAAAAATATTTGGTCCTTTAAACTCTGCAATTAATTCTCCATCTCTGTACATCTTCACTTCTCTATCATTAAATTCTAATCTCGCCCTAAACCACTTACGCGGTTCTGTCCTAGTTCCCGACGATACAAAATGACGCCAATTATTGCCAGGACCACCATCTTTTATACAAAATCCGTCCGAAGCTTTACCTCTTGAATCAAATCTTGCCATATACCAATTATCATTATTATTATTGCCAAAAAAAACAATATTAAATAATGCATCTTTTTCTAAATTAAAATCACATTCAACAACGCCACTCCTAGCATCAACATCGTTTAACCATAGAAAAGAATTGGTAGCTTGTGAAACAAAACGTTTCAATTCTAAATCGGGAGCGGGTTTGCCGAATGTTTTATCAATTTTTGGCTCGCCTGTTTTTGTAGTCCAATTTGTAGTTAGAGTTTTTTCATCATCAAAATTATCAGAAAATTTTGCAACAGGATCAAAGAAACTGGATATTTTTTTTGGTTTCCATAAAATACTTAGACTAAAAATAAGAATAGTAATTGAATACCACAAACTATTCTCTTTATCAAGATTGATGAAGACCAAAAATAGAATGATAATGCCAAACCTTAAATAAATACTTGCCAAACAATTTAACAACCACCTCATTATTACAAATGGTATTTTACCAAAATGTTTTAAAATAAAAGGTAATAATGCTTTTTTGCTTTGTGCCCAAATTGCAGTTAATATACCTATAATAATCCACAACAAAGCACTTCCATAAAAACTAGATAATATGTCAGATGGTTGTATATTTGTAACAAAAATTGATGGCATTGAATTTATTAATCTAAATATTTACAAATTACCCGCTTTTATTTCTTTGTGAATTAAAGCATTAAAAGTAGATGACCGTTCAATTACATTTGTTGTAATAATTAAAATCCAATCATTAGTTACCATATTTTTATATAAAGTTATCCTACTTGACGAATCCAATCTCTAATATACATGCCGACCCTTTCTATGTCTGTAGGAGTTAATTCTCCACTATGCATAATTATATTACGCGATTTCTCTAAAGTCCCAATAATTTGTTTTGCCCAATCTATATTGCCAATATGCACTTCAAAAAATTTCCAATTTTCTGATTTAGCCATAATAGAAATAAGATCGCCGAATTCGGTATAATAAATTAAAGAATCCCCTCTAGGCGTAAGCCAACGCACATCTTTCTCTGAATCTTTTCTATTTTGTGCTTTATCTCTTATGGATTTTTTGACACACAACTCCCACCATTTTTGTCTTTTTTCCTCAAATAATTTTTTTGCTATAAATTCTCTTACTGAATTTTCAAACGCGCAAATAGCTATATAAACTATCGACATTTTCCTAGACTTCATTACTAAATCTTCGTTGATTAATGGGATACCCAATCTTTCTGACATAATAGTTTCCCATTCTTGAGAAAAATTATCTCTCTGTTTTTTGCCCGCCTTTTTTAGAGCTTCCTCAGTTAATAAGCCCCTAAATACAAAAGAGTACAAGCTGTCCTTATTCATAAATATTACAACAAGTGTTTTCTTAAACTTTTAAATAACGCATCATATACAGACGGATCCCTAGATTCCGGTAAATGTATTTGAATATTATAATGGAATTGAGCGTTATCTATTTTTTTATTTCTATCGTAATTTTCTTCTTGGGTCAAATCATCTATCTCATCAATAGCTTCTTGATTTTCCTTGCTTTTATCTTCTATAGTAGTGGCTCGTACTGCTTGCTCTTCCCATTCTGCATAATTGACTAGGGATTTAAAAGTATTAGCCATACAATTTATTACGATTTCCGAATATTTACCTTGTGTTAATGTTTTTAATTTATTTTTTATTTCATTTATAGATAAGGTATTGGCTTGAGTATAAATATTAAATAAATCTGAATAGGCTTCTTTAATAGCGTCAGCTAATATAATCTTAGATTGAGATTGATCTAAAAATTTATAATATCTATCTGTTGGCACCCCGCCAGTATCAACAAAACCTAAAGTCTTCAACAATCCAATGTATAATCTATCATTAGTACTCTTTAATTCAAGGCTTTCCAAAAATTTTTGAGTAAATATTTCTGGAGCTTTTGCGGTCATTAAACTATTAAAAAATTTTTCTAAATTTTTAGTAGTTAACAAATAAGATGCTGGGAGTGACATATGTTTATTGTATTATTTATATATAATATTATAACAAATCGTAATAAAAAAATCAAGGTAAATAAAGTTATTCTAACTTTATTTACCTTTTTACAAATAACACTTCTGACTATTTATAAACTCTATGTATCATTGCTTATTTAGAATCCACAACAATTCATTGACTTTAATATTTCTATCTTTCAGATTTCTGGAACCACGATATGTATTATATTTCTCATACATCAACTCATAAGTACCATATTTATTTAAAATATCCTTAAATACTTGAATGGGGATAATGCCCTCGTCATTATATGATATTAAAATATATTTAGCCGGCGTATTAGCAATTAAATCATCCATAGCTACAATCGCCTGCTCACGCTTGTTATAATTAGATCTATTCCAGTCCTCTATAATACCGCTAACTCCATTTTGTATTTTAGCTTCTTTACCATTGGCAATTATATTTAACATAAAATAATTAGAACCATAAGGATGCTGATTATATGGTGGATCATAATATGCTAAATCAAATTCTGGCAAACTACCAGACTTAACTAAATGGTTTAAATCATCTCTCAATATTGTAGTTTGACAATTATCTTCACTGAAAATAGGTAGGTCCAAACTAATTTCACGCTTGATGCGGAATAAAGCGTTTTCACCCCTGCCACCAAAATGTCCCACGCCGTCTTTTTTATGAAACCCCTTAAAAACCCCTGAGGTATTAGTATGCACAGATGCCTTGATTAGTAGAGGAGCTAATAAAAGATAACGCTTCTCTTTCTCTATATTTTGGTTTATTAAACGCTTGATGTTATCTATAATCTTGGCATTTTGATTGGTATAAAATACTCTCTCACCTGACTGAACATTATTATCATCTTTAGGCGCATAATTTTTTTCAATAAAACCAATTCCTTCATCTCCTATTAGCCTGTTCTCATTAAGCCACTTAATTTTTTCTTTAAGCCAATCCAAATCTACATCTGATTTATTAGAAAGATAACATTTGTTGATTATTTCACAATAATATTCCAAATCATTAGACCAAAGCTTATCAGAGTGTGATTTTAGCAATCTGCTCACAACGCCACTGCCAGCAAATCCATCAAAAGAAATAATTTTGTCTTTGCCTAAAGCTTTTTTAACTTTCTCTATGCCATGGTTAATAAAAGGTAATAATCTCCTTTTATTTCCAATGTAAGTTATTAATTGTGTGGTAAAATATGGATCCTTAAAATTAATTTCAGAATCTCTATCACTTAATCCCATATTTGACTGGACTAACTTCATAATATAATTTTTTATAAACAAAAAGCATCTAACCTCCTTCATTTTAGATACTTTTAGTATACAACATTTATGCAATTTCGCCTATACTCTTCAAGTGTTTTAATGATTTATCAATAACATCTAACATTATTTTTTCACCGTCTTCTACTGTCCATTTCTGCATTCTAGCCATGATAGTTGCTGGGCAAATTACAGATTCGCCATGTTTCATACATCCCACATAAACTTTATTTAGAGGTTGCCAATCATTACCGGCAATTAAACGCATCAAAATGGATGAATCTCTATTTTGAAATTTACCAGAATAAGGCTGTTTAGCAAATATTTTATACTCATCTCTTAAATAAAAGTCAAAGCCCTCACACAAAACAACATATGGATTGTATCCATAAAAACTTGTTAAAGTTTTTATGGCATTAGCATTTTTAGCAAATCTTTCAATAGCATTACCCTGCGCTTGTGGCGGACGTTGTAAACGATTCAAATTAGCTGGCTGACCACTTGTCTTACAACGTTTTTTCCAATCTGTATCGCTTAGTGGAGTATAACCATCATACTCTCCTTGATGCTTTACTTCCAACGCCCCTATAATATGAAGAAAATCGCCAGACTTAGATTTAACAAAAAATACTCCGCCATCAGGTCTAATGCCACTAGCCGTACCATAAGCCTGTAATGTTTCCGGATCTAGTAATGGTAATTTTTTCTTATTATATCCTCTATTTATATAATTAACACAAAATTTTGCATCCAAACCGCTGAGTCCTAGGGTTTTCAAATTATCAAATTCATAGTTGGGGTATTTTTTTAAAATTTTATCCCACACATTATTAGCCACTATAACCGCGACTTTTTCTTGATCCTTTGAAGCAACATTAAAAGGGCTAATTTTTCTTGTCTTTAAATGTTTTTGTTGTATTTTAGTCATAAAATTAATCTAGTAAGTCCCTTGCCCTCACTTTCAAAGCCTTAGCTATTTTATAAATATTTGTTATGGTCAAATTCTTTTCACCACGCTCAATCATACCAACATAGGTACGATGTACGCTGGCCAATGAAGCTAGCTTTTCCTGTGATATGCCTAATTTATTACGCTCTAGGCGCACCTTTTGACCAAAATTGTCTAATATATTCATACAAAATAATTATATACCATTTGCTAATTTTAATACTACATACTATAATTAGCATATCAAAATGTCAAACAACGCACCCAAACACTGATATCGTACCTTCGTAGGGTGGGAGCACCACCGGCCAGCCAGCCTAAGCTGGCAAGCTACAAAACTAAAAATGGCCCTGTTCCTTATTTAAAAAAATTGGGGGGCGAGCTTTAAAAAAATGAAGGGGGCGCATTTTTAGTTTTGTATCCTCGGCTCTACAGCCGAGAGCCGGTTGTGCGGGGTGGGCCAACTGCCCGTCGAGGGCAGAGATTAGAGCTGATGGTCTGGATTATTGAGATAAAAAGTTATCAGAGCACTCAACATGGAGTGCATAAGTGAATATCTATCAAAAATAACGTCAATCTGGCGTTATTTTTGCGTTTTGTATAGCTTGACAATCGTCTAATAATCGTCTAAAATAAGGCTATATGTTTAATCCTCAATACTCAATTACTAATAGGTTATTGGCCAATATCAAGCGAATTGCCGAAATTATTAGCGACTTAAATAGTCGTAATTTTTCCAATATCATTTTGGTTGAATTAGAAAAAAAGGCCAGAGAAATATCCGCTTTTTCCTCTACCAGTATTGAAGGTAACCCTTTACCCTTAACGGATGTTAAAAGAATTCTTCAAAACAAGCCAGAACATATTCGCGATAGCGAGAAAGAAGTTTTGAATTATAATAAAGCCTTAGTTGAATTAAATGAGTTAATTAAAACTGATAAAGCAATTTTTGATACGAATTTAATTTTAAAAATTCAAAAAACCATTATCACTGGTTTGATTGAAGACTATCGCTGGGGTAAATTAAGGCAAGAACCGGTTTTTGTAAATAATCCTAAAACTCGCCAAACTGTTTACTGGCCACCCGAGCAAAAAGACGTTGAATTGCTTTTACAAGAATTGTTTGGTTATCTTAATAATCAACAAAATAAAATTGATCCTTTGATTTTGGCTGGTATTTTTCACAAGCAATTCGTAGTTATCCATCCCTTTATTGATGGCAATGGACGAACCGCTCGTCTAGCCACTAAAGTGTTACTGGCCAAAATGGGTTTAAACACTTTTAATCTATTTAGTTTTGAAAATTACTATAATCAAAATGTTAGCCGTTATTTTGCCGAAGTCGGTTTATTGGGTAATTATTATGATATTAAAGACAATTTGGATTTTACAGCATGGCTGGAATATTTTACTGATGGCATTATTGATGAACTATTGAGGGTTGGCAAAGAATTGGATAAAAATAGTACTTCTCCCAGCACAGAATTAAAAGATTATCACCAAACTATCTTAGATTATATTAAAACCAAGGGTTATATTGTTGACAAAGATTATGCCCAACTAACCAGTCGCGCCAAACCGACCAGAAATCTCGATTTTAGAAAATTAATTTCTTTAGGTCTAATTATTAAAGAGGGCAAGGGTAAAGCGACTTATTATAAATTTAAGGAGTGATTTTAGTTCTAACATCTTCCACGATCCCGTGCATAGATAAAAGCTCTAATTTTTGGGATTGAGAAGAACACGTTGTGAGACGCTGTTTTTTGTAAGTTTTTATATTTATGCTATAATTACTAGATAATTCATAATTTTTAAACACAAAAATCTATGTATTGGACAATCCTCGTGGCTGGCTTTGCGGGCGGTATGGTCCGCGGTATAGTTGGCTTCATTAAGTATCAGTATTCTTATAAGAATGTTGGTTTCAACCTCTCCTATTTTTTCGCTATGATGTTCTTGTCCGGTATAGTAGGACTGTTAACCGCTGCCGCTTTTAGATATAATGCCAGCTTTTCTTTTGTCATTGGCTATGCTGGCGGTGATTTCATTGAGAATATGTACAAGATTATTACCAAGACCCCTTCTCTTTACAGTATTGGTGATTTAGTTAAGAAAGTAACTAAATAATTAAAGAGGGTCATGACCAAGCTCTATCCACTCCTAGCTATTATTATTTTTGTCATGCTGATTATTATTTTTGGCTACGTCCTGATTTTTAATAATAGCTCTGAATACTACCAAGTAGTCAAAATAGTTGACGGCGACACTATTGATGTTAAGATGTATGATAATACTGTCAGAGTCAGACTCATTGGTATTGATACTCCAGAATTGGTTGATCCTAGACGACCAGTAGAGTGTTTTGCTCTGGAAGCGTCTAACAAGGCTAAAGAGATCTTAACTAATCAATCAGTACGTCTAGAAACTGATATCACCCAAGGTGACAGAGATAAGTATGACAGATTGTTAAGATATGTGTTCTTGCCTGATGGGACTAATGTCAATCAGCTTATGATTGCTCAAGGCTACGCTCAAGAATACACCTATGAACTACCCCATACTTACCAAGAAGAATTTCAGCAAGCTGAAAAGTCGGCTCAAGATAATCAATTGGGTTTGTGGGCCGAAGGAGTTTGTAATAATTAATATTATTTATGTCTAAAAATATTAAAGCCATAGTCTTTGATTTTGGCGGAGTCATAGAACTATATGATGGTGACGGCGGCCGTAATGAAGTGGCCACTTTGTTAGGTATGACCAAAAAAGAATTCATGAATGAATATTTCAAACATAATCATTTATCTAATGTAGCCAACATGCCCTGGGAAGACATGATCAATGAAGTGGTATCTGCTTTAACTAATAATCAGGCTATTAAAAACCAAGCGCGAGCTATAATCAGAGACAAGGCAGAGAAAAGAACACTTAACCAAGAACTTTTGTCTTTAATACCTCTTTTAAAACAGCAGAATTTTAAAATAGGTATGCTCAGTAATTCTGATAAACAATTAAGACAAAGAATAAATGATTATAATTTGGCTCAATTATTTGATGTCATAGCTATTTCTGGTGAAATAGGCCACCAGAAACCACATCAGGAAGCTTTCCAAATATTATTTGATCAGCTTCAGGTTCAGTCTGCAGAAGTAATTTTCATTGATGATGCCACCAAAAGTTTAGAAAAAGCCAAGGAGATTGGCTATCTGCCGATTCTCTTTAGAAGTAATGAACAATTGAAGATTGATTTAAAAAAAATGGATATAGTCGTGGATTAGAAATAACTCAAAAATAACCCGCCTCTTCTTGAATATATTGTTAATCAGTATATTATTTAATCAACAGATTAGTCACATGTTATATGACGCAGGCCGAAGCTTTGGATATCCTAAAACTAGGGCATAATATTTTTTTAACAGGTCCAGCCGGTTCAGGTAAGACCTTTTTGTTAAATCAATATGTTAATTATCTAAAAAAGAATCATATTGCCGTAGCGGTGACGGCTTCCACAGGGATTGCCGCCACTCATCTCAATGGTCGCACTATTCATTCTTGGTGCGGTATGGGTATTAATGACAGATTTAATAAAGAGCAGATGAGAAGTCTAAAAGACAGAGATGAAGTGGTCTTCAGAATTAAACGCACCAAGGTTTTGATAATAGATGAAATCTCCATGTTGAACGCCAGTCGTTTAGACTTGATAAATAATATCTGTCAGGCTGTGAGACAAAATTTAAGGCCCTTTGGCGGTTTACAGGTGGTTTTGTCTGGCGATTTCTTTCAATTACCGCCAGTTACTAAACAGCCCAAAGAAGATGGCCGTTTTGTTGTTGAATCAGAAACTTGGCAGAATATGGCTATCAAAATATGTTATTTGGAAGAGCAATACAGACAGGCAGATAAAGTATTTTTGCAAATTTTAAATAATATCAGAAACGGTACCGTCACTGATGAGACCATGGATTGTTTAAGGGTTAGAATTAATCAACCAATTAATTCTACAATCAGAGCCACAAAATTACATACCCATAATGCCGATGTTGATGCCTATAATACTTTTGAATTAAATAAATTGGCTGGTAATAAGGTGGTTTATGAAATGACTACGACTGGTATTGCTTCTTTAGTTCGTAACTTAAAAGATAGCTATTGTTTAGCTCCTGAATCATTGGCCGTAGGCATAGGGGCCATAGTTATGTTTCTAAAAAATAACTTTAATCGAGGTTATGTTAATGGCACTCTAGGTCAGGTGGTTGGTTTTGATGCAGATAATGGTTATCCTGTAGTCAAAACAATTAGAGGCCGTGAAATTATTGCTTATCCTGAAACATGGCTCATGGAAGACGGTGGGGAAGTATTAGCCTCTGTCAGTCAAGTGCCTTTGCGTTTAGCTTGGGCCATTACTGTTCATAAAAGTCAGGGTATGAGTTTGGATTGTGCGGAAATAGATTTGAGTAAAACTTTTGAATTTGGCATGGGCTATGTGGCTCTATCTCGTGTCCGTTCTTTGGACGGTATAAAATTAGTAGGTATTAATGATAAAGCTTTGCAAATTAATGAGGCGGTTATTATCCTTAATAAAATACTGGTAGAAAAATCAAGGCAAGATTTAAATCAGCATCAACAATGTGGTAAAAGAATGATTAAAAAAGAACAAAAGAAGTTTTTAACAGATAGTAAGGGTAGCCATTCCTTAGATTTGTAGTATTGAATGACTTTGACTAGCAAGTGTCAAAATTAGTACGGATAATCTAGTAATGGCGCGCTATTATCAATACTGTGCTATAATACTACTGTTAATAAACTAAAATAATATCTATGAATAAATTACTTTTCGCCATACTTTTCTCCATTGTCTTGGTAGCGCCAGCTATAGCTGCCGAAGACAATAAGACAGTCAATACTGAGGCTGTTAACCCTGATATCATTACTACTGTAGCCATGCCTTCGGCCTTTGGTTTGCTGTGGCTGGATATTAAAGAGAGGATCTCTTTGGCTCTGACTTTTGATCCTATTAAAGAAGTGGAAAAAAGACTGCAATATGCTGATTGGCGTATGAATATAGCCACGACTATTGCTGAATCTTCCGCTGATCCTGAAATACAGGCCAAGGCTGAAGCTATGGCAGAACGCGCCCAAGCCTTAACAGACAAAATTGAAGCTAAGAAGGAAAAATGGCTGAACAAACAGAATAAGGATCAGGAGAAAATAAAAGAATTAGTAGCCAAGATAACTGATTATGAAATTAAAAATCAAGAGTCTTTTGATAGATTGGAACAAAAAATATCTGAGGCAGGCTTAGAAAAATTACAACAATTAAGACAGTCTGGTTTAGAAAAGAGCCAGCGATTAATGAATGCTTTGGCTAATGAAAATATCTCGGAAGAAGTAAAACAAAATTTGGAGGATATTCAAACCAGAGTAGAAGAACATTTAGAAACAGTCAAACAGCTTAATGAACAGCGACGTGAACTAAAACAAGAAATACAGGCTGGTGCTGAAGATGCTCGTGAAGAATTGAAGCAACTTAATGAACAGAGACGAGAAGAGGTTAAGACTCGTTTAGAAGATATTAGAGAAGCAGATAAACAAATGGGTGAAAGAATCAGAGAAGAAGCAAAACAACTAAGAGAAATTAAAAATATCAAGACAGACAAACAAAAAATAGAGGCTCAGGATGATAATGAGACCTCAGATGATGATAGCGATGTGGCAGAAGAAGATATTGAAGATACCGAAGATAAACAGATTGAAAAAGTGGAAAAAGTTGAAAGAGAAGACTCTACCGATGATGCTGTTAGGTAATCAAGTTCTATAATAGTTAGCAAATTCTGGCACAAAAGGCTACGGCTTTTATGAGTTGCCAGAGATGAGTTGCCAGAATTTGCCAATAATTTAATATCTGATATACCTTTACAACTAAATAAGATTATCAAGAGGGATAGTTAGAGCTCTGGCTCAGTGATCTATCCAGCAACCCTTAACAGCTGACTCTGTTAAGAAGGTGCTAAATCCAGCCCGTTGGGGGAAAAGATAAAAGTCAC
>Ga0209212_1008287_pt1 | contig 11201 bp, 10 predicted proteins | sample RifGroC2_FD_183996 | JGI IMG/M metagenome (GOLD analysis project Ga0209212, IMG submission 183996) | Groundwater microbial communities from Rifle, Colorado, USA - Groundwater C2 (SPAdes) (version 2) | ecosystem: Environmental > Aquatic > Deep subsurface > Groundwater | place: Rifle, Colorado...
CGGGGCGGATCGAATGATCCGCCCCGCTTTTTTTCATGCCGCTTCAGTTTCAGTAGTGTCCAGTTAGGTGCTTGCATCGCCCCCCCTCCCGCAAGGGGAGGGGGGACCAGATTCGACCTTGCAAATCGTAACCTGCCGGGTTACATTTCTCCATGATCAAGTCCTTCAGGCACAAAGGGTTGCAGCGCTACTACCAGTCCGGAAACAAAGCCGGAATTCAAGCGCAACACAGCGCGAGGATCAGCTTGATTCTGGCCAGGCTTGACGCTGCACAAGTCCCAAAAGATATGAACCTGCCAGGATTACGTCTGCATCAGTTAAGCGGCAATTACCTCAGCTTTTACGCTGTCGTAGTGAGCGGGAACTGGCGCATTTTGTTCCGCTTCGACGGTCATGACATATATGACGTCGACTACCTCGATTATCACTAGACAAGGAGAAGGTCAATGATGCACAACCCCCCTCACCCGGGCGAAACCATCCGGGTACTCTGCCTTGAGCCGCTGAACTTGACGGTCACGGAGGCAGCCAAGGCTTTGGGCATTAGCCGGAAAGCCCTTTCCTCCCTGGTTAACGGCAGAAGCGGCATCACACCAGAGATGGCGGTGCGGCTTTCCATCGCTTTTGACACCACTCCTGAAAGTTGGCTGATTCAACAGATGCAGTACGATCTCTGGAAGACTACGCAAAAGGGAGCCCTGGTGGGGGTGCAAAAGCTCTCTAAAGCTGCCTGAGCGGCGCCGACTACCCGACCTGTTCCAGAATCTCCTGCAGCTTTTTGCTTACCTCGGCGTACTTGTACGGCTTGTTGATGAAGCCGGCCACTCCCTCGCCGATGAACTTCCCGGTCACCTCCTGCTCGCTGTAGCCGCTGGAGATCACCACCCTCAGATCGGGCTTGAGGCGGCGCAACTCCCGGAAGGTCTGCTCGCCGTCCATCCGGGGCATGGTCAGGTCCAGCAGCACGCAGACGATCTCGTCGCGGTGCCTGGAGAACACCTCGATCCCCTCCAGGCCGTCCTTGGCGGTCAGCACGCTGAAGCCGAGCTCCTGCAGCATGTCCTGCCCCACCCCCCTGATGCTCTCCTCGTCGTCCACCAGAAGCACCGTCCCCTGCCCCTGCCACGCGTCTTGCGCCGCAGCCGGAACGGCCGCCTTCGGGTCCGCGCTGCCACCCACTGCCGGGAACAGGAGCTTGAAGGTGGTCCCCTCCCCTATGGTGCTGTCGATCTTGATCGCCCCCCTGTGACCGCGCACGATCCCCAGGACGGCTGCCATTCCCAAGCCGCGCCCGGTGAACTTCGTGGTGAAGAAGGGGTCGAAGATCTTGGGGATGATCTCGGGTTCGATGCCACAGCCGGTGTCTGCCACCTCCAGAACCAGGTATGGCCCCTCCGGCAGCCCCTCGTCAATCCAGATGTCGGAGAGGTAGGCCCTGTCGCAGTCACGGCAACTGGTCCTTACGGTCAAGGTGCCGGGGTCGTCGCCAATCGCTTCAGAGGCGTTGATCACCAGGTTCAGGATGACCTGGCGCAGTTGGGTGGCGTCGCCGCTGATGGCCGGGAGCTCCGGGGCGAAGTCGTAGTTGAGCGTCACCTTCTTGGAGATGGAAACCTCCAGCATCTGCCCCATTTCCGCCACGATGCTGTTCAGGTCCAGGTTCTCGATCACGAAGTGCCCCTTGCCCGAGTAGGCCAGCATCTGGCGCGCCAGGTCGGCAGCGCGGCTGGCGGCGTTTTCGATCTGGACCAGGTTTTCCCGGGCGGGCGACTCCGGCTCGACCCGCATCAGGGCCAGGTCCGCGTTGCCGATCACCACCATGAGGATGTTGTTGAAATCGTGGGCGATGCCGCCAGCCAGGATCCCCAGGCTCTCCAGCTTCTGGACGTGCAGCATCTGCGCCTCCATGAGCTGCTTCTCCTGCTCCAGCCTTTTCTTGTCGGAGATATCGACGGTGATGAGCATCAAATGCGGCACGCCATCGACCTCGAAGCGGGAAAAGAAGCAGTCCAGCACGACCTGCTTCTTGAAGGTGGTATGGAAGCTTTTTTCGATGCGCCGGGTGGTCGAGCTGCGCAGCACCTCGTCGGCGATCAGGTCGAGCCCCGCTTCATGCCAGGAATCCAGTGCCCTGAAGTTCTGGGTGCGCAGTTGCTCCACGCTCCCCCCCACCATATCCGCCACGGCCTTGTTGGCCATGACGCAGTCGCCGCTTTCCCCATCGTAGACCAGGATGCCGGTGGGCGAGCAGGCCAAAAGCGACTCGATCAGGGCGAGTGCCTTGTTGCGGGAATCCTCCACCGCTTTCCTCTCGGTGATATTCTCGTAGACCCCGAGCACCCCGTAGACCTCACCCTTCTCGTTGCAGAGCGGCACCTTGGTGGTGTCAACCCAGAGCCTCGCCCCCTGGGCCGGTTGCTGCTGCTCGATGATGTGGTACTTGGGGCGGTTACTCTCCATGACGATCCGGTCGTCGCGCCGGTAGGCCTGGGACTCCTCGGCAAGCCAGGGGAGGTCGAAGTCGGTCTTGCCCACGATGTCGCGCGGGTGCCGGATTCCGGCCAGGTTGGCGAAGACTATGTTGCAACCGAGATAGACGCTGTCGCGATCCTTCCAGAACACCGACTGCGGGATGGTATCGACGATCTGGGCGAGCATGTTGCGTCCCTGGCGCAGCCTCTCCTCGGCCCGCTGGCGCTCGGCAAGCTCGGTGGTGAGCCGCGCGTTGGCCTGAAACAGCTCGGCGGTGCGCTCGGTCACGCGCAACTCCAGCTCCTCCTTGCTCTTGCGCAGGGCCTCCTCGGCCTGTTTCTCGCGACGCCAGCGCACGTAGACCAGTCGCGACAGAAGCAGCGTGGCCAGCAGGAAGCAGGCGACCAGGGCGGCCATGCGCCCCAGGTCCCGGTGCCAGGGGATGAGGTAATCGTCGTCCGCCAGGGATACGCTGAGATACAGGGGATAATTGCCGATCTTGCGGTAGGAGACCACCCGCGCGGTGTTGTCCGAACTGGTGGAGGCGTAGAAGGTAGCGCTGGTTTCTCCGGCGGCGATGCGCCTGCGATATTCAGACGACATCGGCTTGCGGCCGATCTCCTTGGCTATGTCGCCGCGCTGCGGCTGACGCACGATGGTCCCCATCTCCGAATCCCGCAGCACGATCCGGCCGCGGGGGCCGACATCGATGGTGGAGAGGATGGTCCTGACCCGCTCCAGCGCGATCGGTCCGTAGACCACGCCGGCGAAGGAGCCGTCAGGGTTGTTGACGCGCCTGGCCAGCATGATGACCCACTTGCCGCTGATGCGGCCGATCACCGGCTTGGAGATCACCAGCCCCGACTTGGGATGGTCTCGCAACTCCTTGAAGTAGTCCCGGTCCGCCACGCTGGCGCTCGACCCGGGAGCGACTCCGATGCCGTACACTATCGTGCCCCGGGCGTCGGCGAACCTCAAGCTGTCCAGCTCGGGGACCCGGGCATGCTGCCGGGAGATGACCGCATTGATCGAGCGCGCATCGATGCTCCCCCGGAGGAGCCCGCGCTCCACTTCGTCCACGACCGAGAGCAGCGCCACGTCGGCGGTGTCCATGATCCCGGCCATGCTAAACTCCAGCGCCTGGGACAGGTTCTGGGTCTGAACCGCCGCCCTCTCCTTGTACTGGTTCCGGCTCTGAATCAGGGAGGTGAGGGCCAGGGCCACCACGAACAGATCCAAAAGCAGCACAACCGCCACCAGCCAGATCATGAAGATCCGGGTCGATTCCTTGGGCTGGGATGTCTGGGGTAAGGGGGTCATGCCGTTATTTCCTTGTAGGGTGCGGCGCCGGAGAACCCAAGGGGTGCGGCCTGTTCGGTCGCCCCCCGGCTCTGTTCCGGGAAGCCGTTCTGTTACCTATCGGCTGGGGTGAAGTCTTCATTAGCGAAAATCGGGGAGCCTGGGATGCCGCCGACTAGCCACGACGGGAGGGGGCATCAAGGGGGGGCGGAAAGGTGCGCGTCGGAGGTTGGTGGTGAACAGTCTCATCGTGAACCCCAACGGTGCAATGTTGGGGTTCACGATACAACCGTTCACCGCCAACCTACAGTTCGCTGGATTAGGCGCTAGCCTGTCTTGCCGTACAGGCTTTCGCTGCTTTGGAAGGCTCTCCGGACCCTGGTCAAAAGCCCGATCTCCTTTACCGGCTTCAGGACGAAATCGAAGAATCCCCTCTCTAGCGCTTCCTTCTCCTCATCCGGCGTGGCCGCCGCCGTCATCAGGATGACCGGCATGTAACGGAACTCCGGGATGTTGCGGATCGCGAACAGGAACTCGTACCCCCCCAGCTTGGGCATGACCTTGTCGGTGATGACCAGCTTGGGCTTCATGGTGAAGATCTTGCTGAAGGCCTCCATCCCGTCGACGGCGGTTTCCACCAGGTAGCCGTGCTTGATCAGGATCTTCGCTACCATCTCCCGCACCAGCATGTCGTCTTCCACCAGCAGGATGGACTTGGCGTCGGGCTGCGCCATGGCCTGCCCCAGGTAATGACGGGCGATGGCCCGGTTGATCTCGGTGCGGGTTGCCACGTAGAGCACGATCTTGACGTTGTGCTGCTTCGCGATCTGCTCGAACAGGCTATCCATGGTGGGATCGGCCACCGCCAGCCCCAGCTTGCCGTCATCGTGCTTCAGGGGGAACACCGTGTTCTTGACCGCATCCTCCAGCGGGATGAGACGCAGCACCGAGGCGGGGTAGGCGTACTTGGCGAAGTCGCCTATCTTTCTGCAGCGGTACTGGACCGCGAGCGCCTCGGCCAGCTCTTCTGGAGTAATCAGGCCGATCACCTCGAGCAGTTCCCCCAGCCGCATGTTCTTTTGCTTGGCGTGCGCGCACAACCGCTGTACGGCAATCTCCGTCAGCAGTCCCCGCTCGACGAAGATTTCTCCCAGAGGCTTGCGCGAAGGAACTGGCGTCGAAGCGTCCAGAGTCTTGATGTTGGCAACCATGATCTATCTCCTGCCTGGAAACTGTCCCCCGGCTGGTGCAAACTCCTCCCGCCAGAGGGGGAGGCCGGGAGGAGGAAGGATGCGTTCGGAGGGACGAGATTCCCCCTCCCTAGCCCTCCCCCTCCTGGGGAGGGGACTTGCGGCGTAGGATTATTGAGCTGCAACCCTGCCCAAGGGAACGCCTATAATGAGAGCCGGAGCAAGGCAAGTCAACGATTTTTTCCATCTGCAGCAGCCAGAACCCGCCTGCTCATGAGGTAAGGATCTGGTTGGGGAGCTCGTTCTGGTCGTCGTGGCTGCGCGGAAAGTGGCGCGACAGTTCGGCGCCGCACTGCTGCACCACCCGGCACAGGGACTCCGCCCCCCTGCCCGACCGGATCCCCTGGGCCAGTTCCCCGGCCAGGGTCTGCCAGTATCCCGGCGGGATCTTCTCGTTGATGCCGCGATCCCCCAGGATCCAGACCTTGTGTTCCAGGAGCGACATGAAGATGAGGATGCCGGTCTCCCCCTCGGTACGGTACAGGCCGTTCTCGTAGAAGCCGATCAGCGCCCTGGTGCGCACCGCCTCAGCCTGACGCTTCGGCCCCGCGAAGGAGATCTTGAGCCGGGGGAAGCGGCGAAACAGCAAGAGCGCCGGAAAGAAGAGCAGGCAGACCACCGGGATATAGCTCCAGATGGTGACGTGATGCCAGAGCACGCAGACGACGACCGCGACCAGGCCCGCCAGAAGCAGCGCTCCCAGTTGCTCCGCCTCGCGATAGCGGTCGCTTTCCGGCAGCACCATGATGGCGATCTCGCCGCTGGACCTGGTCTCGGCCTCGGCCACCGCCTGCAGGATCTGTTTCTTTTCCGCCTCGCTGAAGAAGTCGGTTTTAATTGCCGTCTCGGATTTTTCCATCACCAGTCTCCCGAGGCGCCGCCTCCGCCGAAGCTGCCGCCGCCTCCCGAAAATCCGCCGCCGAAACCGCCTCCCCCGCCGAATCCGCCACCGCCGAAACCGCCACCGAAGAAGGGGCCTCCGCCCCGATACCGGCCGCGCCCGCCGACCGAGAACAGGAAGGAGAGGAACAGCCCCGCCAGGAAGCCGACAAAGGCAAGCACCCCCAGGAAGATCAGCGGCACTGCAGAAAAAGAGAGGAAGGCGGCGATGGGAAGTCCGACGGCACCGGCGACGCCGCCCAAAAGCTTAGAGATGCCGCCCAGAAAGACCGAGGCGACCAGGACAAAGATCAGCAGGGTGAAGATGGGGTTGGCCCCCTTTTTCCCCTCCCTGATGTCGCGCGGCTCGGCCTCGGCGCTGTACTCGCCGCGCACGGTGGCCATGATGGCGTGCACCGCGGCCACGATGCCGCCGTCGAAATCCCCCTTTTTGAAAGCGGGGCGGATCTCGTTGCGGACGATGCGCCCGGACACCAGGTCGGTCAGCGTCCCCTCCAGGCCGCGCCCCACCTCGATGCGCACCTTCCGCTCGTCCTTGGCCACCAGGAGCAGCGCGCCGTTGTCCTTCCCCTTCTGGCCGATCTTCCAGGCTTCCACCACCCGGATCGAGTACTGCTCGATGACCTCTCCTTCCAGGCTCGGGACGGTGAGCACCACGATCTGGGTGGAATCGCTCGCCTCGAAGGAGGCCAGCTCCGCCTCCAGTTGGCGCACGGTCTCCGGGGAGAGCATGGCGGCGTAGTCGTTCACGCGGCCGCGCAAAGCGGGAACCTCCGCGCCGCTGCAGATGGACGCCAGGAAGATCAGAACAAGCAGGAAAAGAAGCGTTCGCCTCATTGATTACCTCAGAACTTCACCTTGGGCGCCACTTTGGCCCCTTCGTCAGCCTTGAACGGCTCCTTGCGGTCCAGGTGCAGCAGCAGAGAGTTGGTGAGCGAGTTGGGGAAGGTCCGGATCGAGGTGTTGAAATCCTGCACCGCCTGGTTGTAGCGCACCCGGGCCACGTTGATCCGGTTCTCGGTCCCCTCCAGCTGGTTCTGCAGGTCCATGAAGTTCTGATTGGCCTTGAGTTCGGGATAGCGCTCCACCACGACCATCAGGCGCGAGAGCGCACCGCTCAACTGGGACTGCGCCTGCTGGAAATTCTGCAGCGCCTTGGGATCGTTGACCGTGTCGCGTGTCACCTGCATGGAACCGACCTTGGCCCGCGCCTCCGTGACCGCAGTCAGCGTCTCGGCCTCGTGCTTGGCGTATCCCTTCACCACCTCCACCAGGTTGGGCACCAGGTCGGCACGGCGCTGGTACGAGGCTTCCACGTCCCCCCAGGCCGCGAAGACCGCCTCCTCCTTGGCCTGCATGGTGTTGTAGCCGCAGCCGGACAGCCCCGCCAGTGTCGATAGAGCAAGCAACAGGTAGTAAATTCTTTTCATGACAACCTCCGTGGATAAATCACATGGTGCAATGATAATCATTAGCAGGGCAAATGTCATCGGCAACAGGGAGTTTTTTAACGCCAGTGCCGGTCGGACCGATCGGACTGGTCTGACCGGTCTGAAAAAACAGGGGGGAACAGTTCGCCCCCTACCTTTCAGATCGGATCTCCCTTTCCAGGTCAGGGGAAATATCTGACCCGGTCCACCAGACTGCGGTAGGCCAACACGAACATGGCGGCATTCCAGGACTGGCGCGGCATCCCCATGGGCTCGCCGGTCTGCCCCTGGAGCCATTCGTTGAATTCCCACTGATTGAGCCGGTTCGCCAGCGCCAGCCGCTCCAACTCCTGCCAGGCATCGCTCTCCCGCCCCAGCCAGGCTAGAAGGAGCACCCAGAAGCCGCCGACGAAGGGCCAGATGCCGCCGTTGTGATACTGCCAGGCCAGGTTTTGCCGGTGCCGCTGCATGTAGACGCGCCAAAGCGGCGCCTCCTGCGAGATCGGGGTGCCGACCACCCGGATGGGATGGGGCTCGTTGGCCTTGATCGCCAGCAGGGCGTCAACGACCTTGCCTGCCGCCGAGCTGTTGCCCAGGCCGACCAACTGGGCCAGAATGTTGCCGAAAACGTCCACCTCCTCACCCCAGAGCGAAAAATTAACGAAACTGAGGTAAAAGGGGGAAGGCTTGCAGCGGTTGCGGATGTAGTGGGTGAGAAGGCGGGCCCGCCGGTGCTCGGGCACCGTCCTGCCGAAGGGCCAGAAGAAAAGATTGGCATAGTCGCGGGTCTGCTGTGCGGTGGGGAGGGAGTAGAGCTTCTTGGTCCAGTACCAAAGGACGTTGCTGTACAGGACGAAGCCGGAGCGCGGCATGATGTCGGCCCAGTCCGAGGCCTCGTTCTGCTGCAGGAGATACCAGACCTGGTGCTCCTGGCATTCGAGCCAGCGCAGCGCCAGGGCCATCTGCGGGGCGAGCTCCTGACCCAGCCCACCCCGGGGCGCCAGGCGGTCCAGGAAACGGATGGCGATCAGCCACCAGAGGGTGGCATCGATACAGCCGGCGTACCAGAAGTCGACCTCCCCCAGCTCCGGCTTGACGTACTTGGGTATCTGGCCGTTGGGCGCCTGGTATCGGGCCAGGGTGAGTAGGCCGTCGCGGGCCGTCTGGATCAGGTCCGGCTCACCGGAAGCCGCCATCCCCAAGGCGCAGATCGCGGCGTCCCGCCCGAAGATGCTGGCGTAGTGGCGCCCCTCTGACTTCTTGCTGCGTACCGAGGCGAGTATGCCGCCGGGTGAGCTGTTTTCCCGCAGCACCCCGAGCGCCTCGCGGTAGCACTCCTTCAGCAAGTCGCTGCTCACGGCATGGAACTGATCCAATCAGCACCGTTCACTGCCTTGCGCTTGAAGCTGTCGACGCACAGCTGGCAAAGCTCCTCAACGATCCTGCGCTGAGTGGCAGTAAAGCCCTCCAGCTCAGGCAATCTGTAGGAGTGATCACAGCAACGACACAGCATACCCAGATCGAGGCACAGATCTTGACCTTCCATGACAGACGGCTCCTTTGCCACAACGCGAGATATAGTTAACGACAACTAACACATTCAAAAAATAGAAGCAACTGGAATTTTCTGGGAAGGAACTGTCAGAGCGGTATCACTTTACTGTCAGAGAGGCAGGCACGGAAGGCGTTGTTAGAGTTCGCGGGATAAGGGCAGGAAGGAAAAAAGAAACGGAGCCCCAGAAGGCTCCGTTTGCTGTGCGGTTCGATGTTTTGCGGCTGGATGCGCTACCCTATCATTTGCGCAGCGCGCGCTTTTTCTTGGCGGGGGTGGTCTTGCAGCTCTCGGACTTGGCGACCCGCGCTACGTGGGCGTAACGGGCGGCGCGGCGGCCGGCGCCGGCTTTGGCCAAGGTTCTCTCCACCCTGGCGGAGCGGCTGCGGGCATGCTGCAGGAATTTACCTTTGGGCTTCACCTTGGCGACCAGCTTGGGCCGCGCGGGAGCCTTCTTGACCGGAGCGGCTACCTGAACCGCCTGGGCGCTTTGCGCCGCCTGTTCCAGCGAATCGGCAAGTCCGGGAAGGAGGTCGGGCATCTTCACCCCGGCTACGGCAACGGTAGAGATATCCCGGCGCAACTGATTGATTCTCTTCGGCTCGCTGTAGTTCACCCGCCTGGTCAGCAGGATGACGAACAGGTCCTGCTGCGGATCGATCCAGATGGAGGAGCCGCTGTAACCGGTGTGCCCGAAGGAGACCCCGGAGAAGAAGCTTCCCTTGGGTGCGGAGAAGGCCGACTGGATATCCCAACCGAGGCCGCGCAGAACCCGGCCGTTGTTGCAAAGATAGGGGGTGGTCATTTGGGCCACCGCCTGCTCCGACAGGATACGCTTGTCGTCCAGCACCCCGCCCCCCAGTAACAGGCGGGCGTAGCGGGACAGATCGTACGCGGAGCTAAAGAGACCTGCGTGGCCGGCAACGCCGCCCAGACGGCGCGCGTTGGGATCCTGCACCACTCCGGCGCCGTACCCGGAGGTGGGCGCGATGGGTAAGGCCGGATCCTGAGGCGGCAGGAACATGGTTTCCTGGGTGCCAAGCGGGCCGTAGATGCGCTCCCGGCAGAACTGGTCCAGTCCTTCACCCGAGACGCGCTGCACCAACTCCCCAAGCAGGATGAAGTTGATGTCGGCATAACGGAACTGGGTACCGGGGCTCGGCATTTGGGCCGCGGCCTTGTTGATGACGCTCTGCATCGGGTTTTCGCTGCTCACCGACACGTCCTCCAGGCCCGAGGTGTGGGTCAGCAGATGGAGCACAGTGAGGTCGATGCCGGCGAACTCGGGGAACCACTGCGACACCGGGTCGGTGAGGTTGATCCTCCCCTCCTCCACCAGCTTCATCACGGCGGGAGTAGTGGCGATCACCTTGGTGAGCGAGGCGACATCGAAGACGCTGCGCTCGTCGAGCTGCGGAGAGCCGTCCGTGGGACTGAGCTGCCCCCTGGCCGCGGTGGAGATGATGCCGTCACGGTTACCGATCACCACCACGCCGCCGGCTATCAGGTTTTGGGAAATGGCGCGCTCCAGAAGGAGGTCGACGCTCGGGGAACTGGCTGCAACGGGAGGAGCCTCCAGGGAGGCGGACACCAGGGCTGGGGATATAATCGGGCAGAGCAAGAGTAGAGTAAGTGTAATGATCAGGCGCACGAGATACCTTTATGTTTCAGGAAAAGACAGGAACGAAACGTTCGGGTGAGGCTGCGACTTTCATATTAGAGGACTGCAATAATACTACACCAACACTTGACTGTGTACCACTATCAAGCTTGTGGTAACTTACTCTACTAGTGCGAAAAAAGCTGTGATGCAGGTCACCATTTTTCCAGACAGGGAAGTTTTAAATATATTCAACAACCCGAATAAAGCAGAGGCGGCGCAGGAAAGTTCAGCAGAAAAAGCCGCCACTAGGGGCGGGTGCGAGTATAAACCAGAAGGAGCAGAAAAAACAATCGACTTTTTATGGATTTGGCGGTTATTGAGGGAAAGTTTCAGAAAAAGTGCCTGAAACCGGCGGAGAGGTTTATGCCCCGGAACTTCGCGGCCAGCGTGTCGAAATGCAGCGAGGGGACGGCGTAGTGGTGATAGACGAAATCGAGCTCGGTCCGCGGCGCGATGCGCAGGGCGAAGCCGGCGATCCCCTGGTAGGCGAATGACACCTCCCGGTCCCTCCTCCAGAGGGTGGCTCCGTTGGAGCTCGCCGTGCCGAACTCGGCGAGCACCGCCCCCAGGCCGCCACCCAGGTAGGGGGTGACGCGGGTCCGGTTTCTGAAATCGTAGTAGACGTTGGTCATGAA
>Ga0209212_1008289_pt1 | contig 11199 bp, 10 predicted proteins | sample RifGroC2_FD_183996 | JGI IMG/M metagenome (GOLD analysis project Ga0209212, IMG submission 183996) | Groundwater microbial communities from Rifle, Colorado, USA - Groundwater C2 (SPAdes) (version 2) | ecosystem: Environmental > Aquatic > Deep subsurface > Groundwater | place: Rifle, Colorado...
ATGACTTTTTTATGCCGATATCTTTTGGTTTTTCAATGGTCATTACATAGGATATACGTGTTTCTTCAGGCGGGAGAGGCCATGCAGCCCTCTCTTTGTCAGAAGATTCCGGAAATGTGAAACCTGAGAGGGTAAAAGACAAAAAAAGAGTTACTGGAATTAACAGACTGCTGATTAATCTTTTATTCATTGACATAACACTTATTTAAAAGGGTCTGCTTGCCCTTACGAATATCTCTGGTTCATTCCAGAAGATCATCTAACTTTTCCACAGGTGAATAATAGCCTTTATTAATCATATCTTGTAACATCCTATTACTTTTATCAAGATTAATACATCCCCTCTGAATAAGATAAATAAGAAGACCAATTGTACCTGAAACAGACACCTCAAATCTTTGGGCAATATCTCTTGCATCAATATCATCAGTAAGAAATTTCCACTTCCTATGAAATGCAATAGCTAAACAGGCTGATTCACCACTACCTAATCTAAGGCGAAGTTTGTTAAAGAGTGGATATTCATCCTCTTTACATTTTACAATATTTAGCCAATTAATATCGGTTTCAGGTATTACCCCTTTTTCTATACCTTTTAAAAATTCTTTTTTTACTTCATCCGTAATGTATAATTTATCTGTCAGGTTATTCTTTAGAATTTCAATTTGTCCAATAAGGGCAAAATTAGAAATTACAGTATTATCAACTATCCAGTGATCTAACCCCATCTCTTAATTGCTGCAGTTTCTGCTTTTATGTCCTCTTCAGAAATCCTTCGAATAGGTATTCCCTCTGACGCAAACTGTTTCTCTAATTCAATTCGATGCAATCCTAATTCTTCTGCTGCCTTGGAAAGGCTTATTTTTTTATCCAAATATGCATTAATGATAACCATTCTTTTTATATCTGGATTATTCTCAAAAAATTTATTCAGTGCATGTTTTATCTCATCTGGCCTGGACTGGCTGATTTTATCTAATTCTTCAATTTCCCACAACATATTACTCCCTTGCCTGTTGTTTGATATTTTAAGGACTCTTACCTTAAAATGGTCTGCTTGCCCTTACGAAATATGACTGTGTATTATACACAGATTCCGGATATTTTGTATAGTCCTCTTTGAATTCAAAAGAGAGATTTATTCTGCCTATCTGATATTCAAAGAGTGATGAAAATGTCACCCTGTCCCTGTCTGTATATCTGAGTTCTTCCCGTTCACCACGGGCCGTTAGGTTCATATTGAGGCGTCTTGTAATAGATCTCAAGTGTTGTCCCTCTAAGTAGTATGATTGTGAGTCCTGAGCGTTTGTTTCACCTGGATAATCTGATAATCTATAACCACTGCCAAGTCTTGTGCCCATACCTAGCAGATACTCTGCCCTGGTGTCAAAGAGAAAGGTGTTTCCAATGTGGAGGGTATTTGAAAGGCTTGTTGATGCGTGGAGTAACCATCTCCTGAAGTAGCTGCTTGTGGCTTCTAATCGTATCACCTGTTCCTGTCTGTCGTCTGTTTCTACAATATTATTTTCCCTGAGTAATATTGTATATGAGCCGAGTATTTGTGCAACAGTTAAAGTGCGTGATTGTAGGGCTATGGAACCAGTATTAGTGATAATGCTCCCTTCTGATTCTTCCTGGTCGGACAGGATAAGACTGTAGTCTCCTGTATAGCTGCTGTTGAGATTGAATAAGTCAAATAGCTTGTAGTAGTTTACTCCTGCCATTGTCCCTATACGGTCTGTCCTGCTTTCTGTTATACCCGAGACATCAAAGTGGTGCAGGATCATATTGCCTGTTAATGTCAGCCCGTAAAAGGGACGGATTCCTCCAGAGACACGATATTCATCCGTATCCGTCTGCTCTGTTTGTGTTGAGGAATAGATTGCGCCAGTCCTGTAATCTGTCTTTCCGAGTGGTCTGTAATTCATATTATAAGAAATTGTATCCTTTTCAATCTCTCCTCCCTGGGTCTTTCGAAAGTCATAGTTGCCATCCTGAGTGAATCTCTCGACCTGATGGATCAATCCTATTCCACCTGTTGTCTCTGTTGTAGTGGTGATACCAGGGGTATACGCAGTTCCTTTTGGAAAATATGTTAAATTTCCATTCAATAATAGAGATGGTGAGAGTCTCGTGTCCCCGCGGAAATTGTAGCTGTTTACACTGCTGCTTGTTTCTTCATCAGGTGTATTTATGAGATAATCTGTATACTGATAATTGGCTGAAACAGAGCCTGTCCTGAACCTCTGGGTTAAACCTAAATTTGATATCCTTATCCTCGTATTCCTCGGGTTTACAGGGTCTTCATATTCAGAACTTAGCTGTAAAAGTGTTAAACGGAGTGTTGTAAGCGTCCGCAAGCTTGCATACCAGCCGATACTGTAAGTTTCAGAGATAAGGTCAGACGCATCTTCTGTTGTAAGTTCATTTCTCTGTGCAAAAAGGCTGATAGGGGTTCGTGTAGGGATGAGGCCCATCTGAAGGCTATACGTTAGTGTTTCACGGTCTATTGTTATAGATTCACCGGATGCCGGATCTTTCCTGTACTGGGAGTCTGTAAAACTGATATTTGCTGAATATGAGGCAAGCCTTGGATCAACCATAATGCCAGACCCGTTCAGGTTATATCTCTGAATAAAGTCAGATGACCTGCTTTCGGCCTTTGCACCTCCGGTTTCAATTGTGGATACTGTGGAATTATAATCAACCCCTATAGACCCGCTTAGGTTTAATGCCTCGGCTTGTATGCTGGCAGGGATAAAAGATATAAGGGAGGCGATGATGAAGATAAGGGTTAACGGGTCAAAAGGTCGAGCAAGAATTTCCTTCACGTGAACCCTCGACCCCTTGAATTCCCGGATCTTTGTATAGCACCGGTTTATTTGACTGACGTGCAATCACCCCTCTCCCTTCTGAATCTTAAAATCCCCCTTTTACTAAAAGGGGACTAAGGGGGATTAATTTAAGAGACTAAAAGGGTAGGGGAGAAATGATTCCCCTACCCTGATGAACCATACAACTTACTTACCATCCATTACTTCTGATGACAGGTCAGGCAAAGAAGACTTCCGGCATTGCGATCGCCAGTTAAGAGTGCGTCCTTAACGCTTGCTGGCTGTGCTGTTGGATCAAAAGATGGAAATCTTAGAAAACGGTCGTTTTCTGTATTGGAATAAGTTATACCAGAAGAAGCCTGTGATGTTATTATTGGGTTATACTCAGGATCATTCTTTCTGCTTGCTTCATGAGGATTATGGCATGAGGCACATTCTACATACCACCCACCTTCTGAGCCAGCAGTCCTGTATGCCCTGACCTGGTCACGGATATCTGCTGTTACTGCTGCATCGCCTAAAGACCTCTTTAGCTTCAAGATAAAGTTATTGGTCTGTGCTATAGAATTTGTACATGTATCAGTAAATTGCGGGTCATTAGTTGGTGACTGGGCTGTATCACACATCCTTATACTGATGGGATGATCATTCCGCAGGTCCTGTGTCAGGTTTGGCATAGGGTCAGGTGGATATAGACCCTCCTTAAAGGTCCCATCACCATTAACATAACCTCCCGAAAATTGATAATTTCTCCTCGGTGCAGCAGGGTCATATTCTCCTGTACCAGGGGCATTAATGAGGGCATCAAATGCCACTGTCCCGTCATGACAGGAGAGGCATGCTGCTGAAACCCCGTATGGATAATTGCCTGTAAGATCAGCGTCTTTGTAACCATCAAAGTTGGGGCTGATATACATCTTATCAGCATAGCCCTGCGTATTAATTGCTGCACGGTTCCAGAGTGGGGCAGCATTAGTGCTTCCACCGACATCTGTATCCCCGCCATGAGGGGTATGGCAGAAGACACAGACCTCAGGTTGATTCGCACCTATATTTGGGTTTGCAGAGAGGTTATGCTTTGTATTTCTGACATCCTCCACTGCCCATGTGTTGCTCAGAAAAGCCATAGCTGCTATTACAAGAATCCCTATACTAAAGGCAAATATTACCTTTGAGTACTTCATTCTCTTTTCACCTCCTTTCTTTATAATAGAGTGTTTTGATTTAATGATAATTTTCATTATTCACCTCCTCGTGTTTCATTATTCACCCTCCCCTGACCCCTCTCCCCTTGTGGGAGAGGGTCAGGGAGAGGGGTTTCCCTGTCTCCGCCTAAGTACTTGTACACATTTATTCGTCTGTTATACTGATCTGCAACGTATATATTATCATCTTTGTCTATTGCCATACCCGCAGGCAGCCAGAATTGGCCTGGTCTATTTCCCATCTCTCCGAAAAAGAGAAGAAGCCTACCCTCTGTATCAAATATCTGGACATTATTAAAGGCAGCATCAACAACATATATATGTCCTTCGCTGTCTATTGCTATACCTTTGGGTTTGGAGAACATGCCGAGCCCCGTGCCAACACCTCCAAACTTCTTTATAAACTTTCCGTCCTTATCAAATATCTGTACCCTGAAGTTAAAACTATCCATTACATATATCGTGCCAGCTTTATCAATCGCTATGTTAGTAGGGAAGTTAAATTCTCCATCCAGGGACCCTCTCTGGCCAATTGTTTGGATATTATTTCCCTCTATATCAAATACCTGTATATTATGTTTTTTAGTGTCAACTACAAACACACGTTCCAGTGTTTCATTTAAAGCTATTCCTATAGGTTGCTCAAAGACCCCCTCTTTCCCCATACCCTTTAGAAAGTTTCCATCCTTATCAAATACTACAACCCTGTTCTGTGCACTGTCAGTAACGTATATATTGCCTTTTGAATCTGTTGTAACCCCAAGTGGTTTACTAAGCACACCCGGGCCTGATTCTCCAAGAACAGAAAACTTATGATCCTTTCTGTCAAATACCAGAACCTTTCCCCATGCGCTGTCTGCAACGAGTATCCTGCCATCCTTATCAGCATGTACTGTATAGGGCTTGCCAAGTTGAGAGGCCACGTCCTTTCCTATTATAAATTCTTTTAGCTTCCTGAAAAAGGTTTCCTCCCGCACATCGTCTTCTGTCGATATTGCATATAAGAACTTTATCCTTGCCGGCTCAGGAGGAAGTGGCCATATAAGCTCTGCTGCTTTTTTAGGTGCTGCACAGCCGGCTAATAGGGCTATGGCTGAGGCAGCCGCTAATCCTGCGACAAACGACTTATACCAGATTATTTTTCTCCTCCTTCATTCTAGGGACAGACCTAAAGGTCTGTCCCTACATGTATTCCCCTACTTCTGATGACATGTGAGACATAGTGCGCTGTATTTATTAGGGGCCCTCAAAAAGGGGTCTCTCCCTTCAACATTCTGCTCATCAGGGTCATGCGGGTTATGGCATGATGCACATTGAATCTTATTCTCTGCAAATGTCTTTACCCCATTAGGGAACTCTTTACCCCCATCTTTGGAGAGTATCATGGGTTGATTAAAGCCAGGGTCCAAATCATATGCAGGGAGACTGATTGAAATAGGATGATCATTTGTAAGGTCTGTTTCAAGATACTTCAATGTTGCATCATGTGCGCCGGACATTCCACCATAAGCGCCTGAACTGCGACTATGACACTTACCACACGCATCTCCACCTGCTTCAGCACCTCCAGGTTTCATCTTGTAATGGACGCCGGTATCAATAATCTCTCTTGATCTTGGTTGTTTTATTACTGCATCCACTGCAACAGTTCCGTCATGACAGGAAAGACAGGCGAGTGATATGCCATCAGGGCCATCGTTCTTTGAGTCAAAATTGGGGCTTGTATAAACCTTATAGTTTGTCGTTGATGGGAGCTGCCTGTTCCATAGGGGTGCTATAGGGTCTGAATTATGTGGTGTGTGACAGTAAACGCATATCTCTCCATAATCATTGTATGCTGTTCCCTGCATTGGCCCTACGTCACTGCCAAAGGCCCGCTGGTTCAAATAGCCCATGTCATGTTTTGACCCGACCATAGAATTTCCTTTAGCAGAGATTGTCGCAAGTACTACAACCCCTACACAGATGATTGGAATTAGGATCCATCCTCTTTTCATTGGTTGTAAGCCTACCTCAATAAAGATAAAAACTGCAACAACTATGCCATCATATAACTATCGGAAAAATAAACAAAAACAGAGAATATCTTGCTTTCCCTCCTGTTAATCATCAGTTCTAACTGGTAAAGATATATAGAAACGAGATGTTTGTGAGTCCGGAACAGACTCAATTTCAACAGAATCTTTCATACATGATTTTGGTAAGACTTGTCAAGGTATTTTTAGATTATGTCAGATTATTGAGATTCTTTTTTAGGGAGGCCAGTTTTAAATACCGGATGCCAGGGAGGATGACGAATACTTGTCTTTTTCTGTGCTGTATTACTATATGTATGTGGTGAAAGTATACAAAAAGAAGGCAAAATTGTTTAATATTGTTTAACTGCCTGATATTAAAGGAGAAAAGGATGTGTATATATTAACTACAATTAGTGTGTACTATTTAACTTTTAGCTTTTTTTCTTTTTCTCATTCTTTTCGAGGCCATATTTTAATACCTTCAGTATCAGATTCTTTCTGCTGATACCAAGTTCTCTTGCCAATTTGCTTTTATTCCAGTTATTCTTCTCGAGTCCTTCACGTATTACATCCCTTTCAACGGCCTCAACTATAGATTTAAGTGTGCCTGAAGACTTTGGTTTCTTGAGGTAAGCCTTCTTTTCTACCTCTTCGATGATGTTTGTTGAAATGAGTTTTTTTGTAATTATATTATCAAATCCAGCCAGCAATGTTGACCTTTTAACCTCGTTCTGAAGCTCTCTGACATTGCCGGGCCAGCTATAGTTCAGGAAATATTCAATGACCTCATCTGACAACTGTTTAATCGGGATATTTCGTTCTGTGCAGAATTTGGTAAGAAAATAGTTGGATAAAAGGGGTATATCCTCAGTCCTTTCTCTTAAGGGTGGAAGGTGAATCTTGATTTCATTCAGTCTGTAATAAAGGTCTTCTCTGAATGAACCCTTTTCAACCATTTTCTTAAGGTCCTTATTGGTTGCTGCAATTATGCGGACATCAACATTTATGAATTTTGTACCGCCGACCCGCTTGAACACACCATCCTGAAGGACACGGAGGAGTTTTGTCTGAAGGGCAGGGCTTGTGTCACCTATTTCATCAAGCAGGAAAGTACCTCCGTCTGCGAGTTCGAAGAGCCCCTTCTTCTGGACAATGGCACCTGTGAATGCCCCCTTTTCATGGCCAAAAAGCTCGGATTCGAGGAGGTTCTCACTGAAGGCACTGCAGTTTTCGGCAATAAATGCCTTGTCTTTTCGCGGGCTGTTGTAGTGGACGATCCTTGCAATAAGTTCCTTTCCTGTTCCGCTCTCTCCCAGAAGGAGGACAGTACTATCACTGGGTATAATCTTTTCAAGTATCCCAAATATTTTTAATAAAGGAGGGCTCTTACCTATAATGCTTGAGAAGTCAAGTCTTTTCTGCAGATCAGTATAAGAAGGTTGATAGGACTCATCTTTTGTGATCTCTCTCTGGTAGCTTATCATCTCTTCAACCATTGTCTCAAGAAGGCCCTTAAAGACCTCTAATTTTTCAGAGGTTAAGACCGGAATATCTTCAAGCCTTTTATCAAGCCCTGCTGTGTCAACACCAAGGGATGACAGATGTGTTTTCAAGTCGTGAATCTCTTTCTCTTCAAATGGACGGTCTACTACACCGGTAGCCATGACATATCCAATGCAATTTTCATTATTGATTATAGGTACCATAAGGGCTGTAAGCCCTGTAGGACATTTTGCAACAACAGGTTTTTTTGATTCTTTAGTTTCTACGGAGATCTTCTTTATCCAGAGGTCACACTCATGTTTGGCTGCAGGTATCTGTTCTATAAAGCTGCAAACAGTACTTTCTGATCTGTAGACACTTCTGATTTCCTGAGCTATACTGTTGAAGTAGCGTATATTGAAACCCCAGTTGTTGCAAACCTCAACAAGTTTTTTGCTTATCCGAAGCCCTAAGACCTTTTCCCAGAAGAGCTCCATCAGGCAGATTGGCTCCTTTAGTGTTGGTTAGTTATAAACTCGTATATATTACATTAGCTATGCGGGAATGTCAACAAGGGGGTGTGGAAAATTTACTCAGGGGGGGGATTATTTTCATTATAAACTTGTTTAACCAGTTTCCTGCTTTTCTCTGTTGAGAAGAGCTCTATCCCTATAATATGCATTTCACTTGTCCTGCCAAATCTTATTGGCTTACCTTCTAATTCCATTGTACCAATGACCGGTATTTTCATCCTTATATTGATATGATTTATTGTGTATGGTTCTATGCTAAGCGGGTCTAAATAACCTACAAGGGCACCCACTTCACTTATATTCAAAAGGACCCCCCGGTGGTTGCAGTCATCAATCTGTATCTCAATGGGAATGTTTGTATTTATGCGTTTATATCTCCTCATATCTTTTGCCAAATGATTTGGTACAATTGTATTTCCTATTGCTTCTTCCTCTGTTCCATAGATTAGGAATAGATTTGCAGCCCTGTTTTGTTCAAGTATCTCCCTGCAAGAGGTATTTAAATGGGTTATTTTAATAAAGAGACCGGACTCAAGGGCAGACGTAATAGCCATTATCCCTAATGAATCTATAGAAGTAACCCCCTGAAAGTTGAGTATTACACTTGAGGCGTCTGACTCTTTCAAACGCATGAGCTCTTCTTTCAAGGTGAAGGCCCAACTTCCAATAATTTTACCAAAAAGATCAAGGATGGTTATATTCCCCTTTTTGCGGATAGTATAGGACAACTTATCATTCATTAATTATTCAGTAGCTCTGAAGACTACCACCTCCGTGTTAGGATTTTTATATTAACTTTCTCTGCATGCAGTTATAGCATCTATCTGTTACGCATAATTCTTTGCAATTTCTATACCTAAAAATACCTTGTTAAGTGTATACCATTTTCAGGAAATAATATCCGCCTCATTGAAGGACAATATAACTATAGTATGAATTTTTATAGTCAAATATAGACAGACTACAGAAACCCTTTGGCCTGTGCCAGAGAACCGCTAAAATAGGGATTCTTTGACAGTAAAGCCATAGCCTTACTATGAGGCATAGCATATTTTCGCTCCGTATTTGATAACTTATATAAGAATCTATCTACCAAAATATGGAGGACAGCCTTCTTGTTTTTGTAAATGTTGATGACCTCATCAGAACTTCTGACAAGGTGATTTCTCGCTCCATTTACATCAGCATGTTGGCTGGTATTGCAAAACCTACATTTTATAGCTTCTTGTTCTTGCCTATTATTTTTATCCACATATCCACACACTGAACATTCCTGTGATGTATAAGCAGGATTAATTTCTATTATCTTTATTCTATAAGTTTCATGTAAAGATTGTAATTTTGTTTTTATAAGTGTTTTGCCCAAAATAGTGATAAGACGATTCATTCTTTTTGAAAGATTAAGATTTCTAAAATTCAATCTCTCAACTACTATCTCCGCAGGAAGATATAAATCAACCAACTTATTTAAACAACGATTAATTTCATTTTTAAGATACGCATTAAGCTTACTTATTAAATCATCATATTTCCTACATCTGACCTTTAACTTCTGTCGTTGTCTATTAGAAACTAATTTTGTTATTTGCCTATCAAATTTCTGTAAGGTTTCATAGAAGTTTCTGCCTACTAAATCACCTTTATCAGTGGCAAATAACATTTTTAATCCCGTATCGAGAGAGATTTTGTTTATGACAGGTTTATAACTATCCTTTTCATTAGGGACATCTTTAATAAACGATAAAGTTATATCCCTATCCTCTTTTAGTCCTATCTGACAAAAGTGTTTTAACTTACCTTCTATATTCTCAAAATAAGGATTTGTTTTCACAGGCATATAAACAGGGTAGTTTTTATCTAATGTAGATAATCTAACCCAATAGTCAAAACTCGTTGCTTTATCTTGAACCTTACCTGACATAAGAGCTACTTTATGGTCTAAGTGCATGGAGATATTCTTAAAATTAGGGTTTCTATGCTCAGAGAGTATATACTTGAATATCTTGCGGGCAAGTTTAAGAGTATCTGTATCTATTTTCTTCAATTCTTTCCTGAACCACCATCCATATTTGTTGATAGTAAATAAATCTATTTTAATTTGCTCTGGCAGATGGGAACGATAAACCATCCTTGTAAAATCATTCTTTCTATTAGATATAAAACTATTTAAGATGCTTACTACTTGATATTGGCAAGTCTGCTTATATCTCTCGGAAAGTGAAGTTTGAATATGTTTAATATCAAAATATTTATTAAAGGACTTGCCTTCCTTGTAAAACCTTTGCCACTGGGCAGAGGATATGCTTTGGGCTGTTTTTCTATATTCTTTGATAACAGCAGTTATTTTGTCTTGCTTACCTATATTGGCATTATGATTAACTCTGTATGTCCTTACCATTTTGAAGCTCCTTGATTATCTTCTCTGTTTCTCTGCCCATATAATTTTGCACAGAAAGAAGTAATAATGGCTACAAAATCACCAAGCAAATCCTCTTTGCCATTATCAAATTCATTCACTACTTCAATATCCCGACCCTCATTATTAAGTAATACTTTATAAGCATTAAAACCAAACATTGTAAATCTATCTTTATGTTCAACGACAATAAGGTTAATAGACTTATCTTTAAGTAAGGACAACCATTGTTTCCTGCTATCATTTATTCCTGAACCTACTTCTGTAACTACCTTATTGAAGGTGCTGTGTTTAGATTAAAAATCCAAGATGAAAAATATCCACGGAAAAGCAATTTGAAAATATGGAGGGAATTATATTTAGCTGCTTTTATAATGTCAAGCCAAAATTTTAGTTTATTTATTTTAGCTTATTTTATTTATTGGGTAGTAAGGTAACCAGCTTTTATTTCTTCCCATGCTGATCCCAGTAGAGATTAATATTTTCCTGTATTTTTCTGATTATCTTATCCTGTCGCAGCGGCGTGAAGAGGTGGTTGAAGCGTCCCTGTACGGATAAATATTCATCTACCGGTTTTAATTGTTTTGGGATGTAGGTATGTTTTACTTCTCCATACACAGATTCTTTTAATGCCCATACACCTGTCTCAACTGCTAACCTTGCGATTTTAGCACTATATGATGGATCAAAATGCCATCCGGTAGGGCAGGG
>Ga0209212_1008290_pt1 | contig 11199 bp, 6 predicted proteins | sample RifGroC2_FD_183996 | JGI IMG/M metagenome (GOLD analysis project Ga0209212, IMG submission 183996) | Groundwater microbial communities from Rifle, Colorado, USA - Groundwater C2 (SPAdes) (version 2) | ecosystem: Environmental > Aquatic > Deep subsurface > Groundwater | place: Rifle, Colorado...
CCGATCCACAATATTCCGGTATCCTTGCGTCGAACGAGCAGTTCGTAGTCGGTGAACCGTTCGCCCCGAAGCACGCGGGCCACTGGCCACTGGTCTAATGGCACTGGGCGTCCATCAAGAAACGACACTTCGAAGTCGGCCTGGAACAGGTGCAACTGCTTTTGAACCTGCTCCATGCTTCTGTATCCGTGGAGAGAGAGTGCCGCCGGGTTCATGGTCAGCACGTTCCCCTCAAGATCCGAAATGACCACCCCCTCGGTGATGCTGTTCAGGACAGCATCGAGTTGCACCAGCAATTGCTCGCGCTCCTCATCCGCTCTCTTTCGTTCGGTGACATCCTGGCAAACCACAAGGACGGTGAGCCCACCTTCCAGATCATTCACCGCCTGCGCTATTTCCTCCACCCACATAAGACTGCCGTCTTTACGGATCTTGCGAAACTGCCATCGATGCACCTCATTGGGATTCTTGAGACACATCTGCAACTGTTTGACAACGGCGGCGCGGTCATCCCTGTGAAACAGCTTCAGCACCGACTGGCGTTCCAGCTCATCCATCGCATAGCCCAATTGGGATACGGCAAAGGGATTGGCGGAAAGTATGGTTCCCTCGGTATCGAGGGTAAAGATCATGGTGGGGTTATCACGAAATAGCGCCCGGTAGCGCGCCTCGCTAAAGCTCAAAGCCTGTTCCGCTTTCTTGCGTGCCGTGATGTCGTGGGTCACCGTTGAGAACCCCCACACGTTTCCCCTTTCATCATAAAGCGCGGTAATTACGACATCGCCCCAAAACCCGCTGCCGTCTTTACGGATTCGCCAACACTCTTCTGCAAACTGCCCTTCATCTGCGGCTTTTTTCAGTTCATCCTCCGGCGCCCCGGCATTTCTGTCCTTTTCCGCGTAAAAGCAGGAGAAGGGTTTACCGGTGATCTCCTCGGCCCGATACCCCTTCAAGCGCTCGGCGCCCGCATTCCAATTCAGGACGTTCCCCTGCGAATCCAAAGTGAAAATCGCGTAGTCCTTGACGCTTTCAACCTGTATACGAAACAGTTCCTCGCTTTCCCGAAGACGCATTTCCATCTGTTTACGGAGGGTTATGTCGCTGATAAAGGCAAGAACGAGAACACCGTTTATCGTCTCGATAAAACTCAGGCTGATTTCCAAGGGGAACTCGCTTCCGTCCCGGCGGCAGCCGGTTAGATCAAGAAGCACACCCATGGGCCTGATTTTCGGCTCGGCGAAGTAACGCGCCACATGCCCTTCATGGACCTTGCGGAGGCGATCGGGGACGAGAATAGCATGGGGCCTGCCGATGAGGTCCTTCTCCGGATAACCGAACATCTGACCGGCGTAATTATTAACAAGCAGAATGGTCCCGGAACTGTCGATGATGACGACCCCTTCGGCGAGCGACTCCAGAAGTGTGCGTATCGTGATGTCACCATGGAAAAGTCCGGAGGCAAAAGCTATTTGCTGCCCCACCCTTAACTCCTCTTCCACGCGAGCTTTTTCCTGATCAAGATTCGAGTCGGACATGGATTCTCCTTGTGGTATTGGGCTACCCTCGTCGGGGCAACATTGCAATCCACCAATCTTAGCATCGGGAGGGGGGAGAACAAGTGAAGAGCCGGGATTCGCGGCCGGGCTCCTTCATGGCATCTCCCGGCCCCACCTCTGCCATTAATTAGGACCGTAAGCTCATGGTTTTAAATCAATTGCCGATAAGCTTCATTGTCGGTTTCGTCTGGCTGCCATAATTCTGGTGTCCGAAGGCGATGAACCACAACCGACGACCCGAAAAACCGGCCTGTAACACGACTCTGGAGAGCAGATGCATACCCATAAGATTGTCCATGGGAAGTTGCCTACCTTACGGCACCTCTTCGTCACCCAGCTGATGCTCACCTGCATCGTCGAAACTCTGGTGCACTTCTTCATGCCGCTCATGATTCCCGACAGTCACAAGGCTTATCAGGGGATTGCCGATGCGCTGTTACTGTCGGTCGTCACCGCGCCGTTTGTCTGGGCTATCATCGCACGCCCCTTGCGTGCGGTGGCGCTAGCCGAATTGACCCGGACGGAAACGGTGCTGAAGTCCATTGTGGAGGCTGTCATCTGTTTCAACGCGCAGGGACAGATCGAGTCGCTGAATCCGGCAGCCGAAAAGATGTTCGGGTGGCGCCCCGAAGAAATAATCGGCCACCATTTCAGCCGCATCGTTCCACAATTTGCCGGTGACAAGCGATTGATACCGGAAGCGGAGGGCACCGGAGAAGGAGCCGTGGTGGACCATGAAACCATCGGACGCCACAGGGACGGCGCCCCGCTCCCCGTGTTGCTTACCATCAGCAAAATGAATCTGGTCGGTCCCCCCTTATTCGCGGCAATGATACACGACATCTCTGAACGAAAACGGGCAGCAACGGCCCTGGAGGAACAGAGGGAATTTTCGCTGAAGCTGGTCGAGAATGCCGCGGTGCCCTGCTTTGTGCTGGCCGCCGACCACAAGGTGCTCGTCTGGAATAAAGCCTGCGAAGAACTGACCGGGATCATGGCAGTGGAGGTCATCGGCACCGACCGGCACTGGAAGGGCTTTTATAGCAACAGGCGGCCGACGCTCGCAGATGTCGTGCTGGACGGCGCCGACCTCGGTCATTACGAAAAATACACGAAATCGACCTTCGGCAAAGACGGCCTGCAGTGCGAGAGATGGCTTCGGAATGTGGGGGGAAAGGACCGATACCTGTTTTTCGACGCGGTCCCGGTGCGCAACGGCAAAGGAGAAATGATTGCCGTTATCGAGACGCTGCTGGACTTGACCGAAAGGAAGAGAACGGAGGAGTCGCTGGAGAAGTCGGAAGAGAAATTCTTCAAGGCGTTCCACGGCAGTCCCGACGGCATAGTCATCAACACGAAGGCAGGCGGTCTGTTCATCGAGGCCAACGAGGCCTTCGTCAGGATGCTGGGATATCTCCCAGAGGAGGTTATCGGACACTCGTCGGTGGAACTAGGCCTTTGGGTCGATCCCGGGGAGCGTGCCCGGATCATAGAGCAAACAGACCGGGAGGGGGTTGTCCGCAACGTCGAGGTCAGCATACGCGTCAAGTCGGGCCTTATCCGCACCTTCCTCTGGTCCTCCGACGTCATCGACCTGAACGGCAGGGATTGTCTCATAGTCACGGTGCGCGACGTTACAGACCAAAAGGAAAACGAGCGCCAGTTGCTCAGCAGCAAGGCCGAACTCACCAGCAAGCATGAAGAGCTCTCCGCTCTTTTCGGCCAGGTCGAGTCTGTCAAGAGAGAATGGGAGCAGACCATGGATTGCATCAACGACATGGTCATTCTGCTCGACCGGAACGGGAGGGTGAGGCGGTGCAACCGCGCCGCAGTCGAATTTGTCGGGGCATCTTATGGAGAGATCATCGGTCAGGACTGGCAACAACTGTTGAAACTGACTGAGATGTTCCTGCCTCCGATCAGCGCGATCAGAAGTTTTTATTGCTGCGAGTTCCACCTTGAAGCAGCGAACCGGTGGCTGGCCGTAACCTACTATCGCGACAGCGATGCTGAGGATCTGGAGCATTCCGGCGCAGTAGTGACAATTAACGACGTCACCGAATCGAAGCAGGCAGCCCTGGAACTTACTCAGGCCTACACCGAACTCAAGGAGACGCACGACCAGATGGTCCAGCAGGAAAAAATGGCGTCAATCGGACAGTTAGCGGCCGGTGTCGCCCATGAGATCAACAACCCCACCGGCTATATCATCAGTAACCTCGGAACCCTCTCAAAATACCAGGCTAGACTCGTCGATTTCATCAACGCACAGAGCGAGATCATCAGCAGCCTGGACAGCCCGGAGCAGCAAAAATTGGCGACGCTTAGAAGACAGATGAAGATCGACTATATCATCGGGGATCTTCCCGACCTGGTCAGCGAATCACTCGATGGCGCCGAAAGGATCAAGAACATCGTTCATTCCTTGAAGTGTTTTTCCAGGAAGGACAATGATGAATACACCACCGCCAGCATAACCGATTGCCTTGAGAGCACGATCAACATCATCTGGAACGAGATCAAATACAAGGCAACCCTGAAGAAGGAGTTCGGGGACCTGCCGGCGATCAGATGCTACCCTCAGAAACTGAGCCAGGTGTTCATGAACCTCATTGTCAACGCGGCCCACGCCCTCGAGGAAAAGGGGGAGATAACGGTTAGTGCCTGGCAGAAAGAGAGCGCCATCTACGTCACCGTTGCCGATACCGGCAGTGGCATCCCCGAAGAGATCCGGGGGCGCATCTTCGAGCCGTTTTTCACCACCAAGGAGATAGGAAAAGGGACCGGACTGGGTCTCTCCATCAGCTATGGAATTGTCAGGGAACATGGCGGGGAAATAACCGTGGAGAGCACGGTCGGAACGGGGACTACCTTTACCGTGATGCTGCCATTGAACGGAATGCCGGAGGATTGAATGAAACGCCTCCACCTATTTTCCAGCCCCTATGCCGTTTTCGGCACCCTAATGCTGATCACCTGCGTCACCGAAATCCTCGTGATGTTCCTCCTGCCGTCTCTGTTTCCCAATACCGAGGGGCCCATACTGATTTTTGCCGATTCCTTCCTGCTGACGGCTCTCAGCGCGCCGTTTGGTTGGTGGCTGATCGTGCGTCCCTTTCGCATTCGGGCACTAAAGGAATCGGCACGGGCCGATGCGGTGCTAGGTTCCGTTGTCGATGCCGTGATCAGTTTCGATGCGGTGGGGAACATCGAGTCGATAAATCGCGCGGCGGAGCAGCTGTTCGGGTACGCGCCGCGGGAAATCGTCGGCCAGAAGATGGAACTGATCCTCCCCGGGCTCGCGGTCGGCTGCGCCGGTGCGCCCGGCGAACTCGGGTCACTCGCTCGCTGCAAGGACGGCAGCTCACTTCCGGTGGAGAGTTCGGTAAGCCGCCTGGATCTGGAGGGGCGCCGCATCTTTATCGCCATCGTGCACGATATCAGCAGGCACAGGCAGCTGGCAGCCATCGTGGAGGAGCAAAAGGAGTTCCTTGAGAGCCTTGTGCAACAAAGTGCGGTACCGACATTCGTCATCAGCCCCGAGAACGAGGTCCTGATCTGGAACCGGGCCTGCGAAGAGCTGACGGGGCTATCCGCAGCGGAGATGCTCGGCAGGGACGAGCCCTGGAAGGCTTTTTCCGCCCAAAAGCGCCCGGTTCTCGCCAATCTGGTGATCAGCGGCCAGGTGGAGCAGGCCGAAGAGGGTTACAGCTTTTTCGGCAAGTCGAGCTTTATCCCCGAAGGACTGCAGGCCGAGGGCTGGTACGGCGACCTCAACGGGTGCGACCGCTACCTGGTTTTCAACGCGGCCCCGATACGAAACAATCGGGGAGAACTGCTGGCCGTCATCGAGACCCTGGAGGATATCACCGAAAGAAAGCGCTACCAGGAACAACTCGAGTACCAGGCGAACTATGACGGCTTGACCAGCCTCCCCAACCGGAACCTGCTCGGCGACCGGATCCGCCAGGCGCTGCTCATCTCATACCGCAGCCATCAGGAGGTGGGGGTCTTCGTGATCGATCTGGACAATTTCAAGCTGATAAACGATACCCTCGGGCGCGACGGCGGCAATACGCTCCTGAAAGCGGTTGCCGACCGCCTGAAGGGTTGCCTGAGGTCGGGTGACACCGTGGCGCACCAGGGAGGCGACGACTTCACCGTCGTCATCTCCGACCAGTCCCTATCAGACAACGCCGCTCTGATCGCCGGCAACATGCTGGAGGTGATCGCGCGGCCGCTTCGCATCAACGGGCACGACTTGGTCATCACCGCCAGCATAGGGATCAGCATAGCGCCGAAGGATGGCGAGGATGTGCAGGCGCTGCTTAAGAATGCCGAGTTGGCCATGTATCGGGCCAAGGAGCAGGGGCGTAACACTTACCAGTTCTACACCGGCCAGATGAACGCCCGGTCGCTGGCGCGCATGTCCCTGGAGCATCAACTGCGCGCGGCACTGCAGCGCGAAGAATTTCTGGTCTATTACCAGCCGAAGGTGAACGCGCGTACCGGCTCGATCACCGGCATGGAGGCACTGGTACGCTGGCAAAGTCCCGAGATGGGGTTGATCGCCCCCGACACCTTTATCCCTCTTGCAGAGGAGATCGGTCTGATCGTGCCGCTCGGGGCCTGGGTTTTGAGAGCCGCCTGCGCGCAGAACATGGCGTGGCAGGATGCCGGACTCCCCCCGCTCACCGTGTCGGTCAATCTCTCGCCCCGCCAGTTCCGCCAGCAGGATATTGCCTCTCTCATAGAGGAGACTCTGACAGAGACCGGCCTCGACCCGCGCTTCCTGGAACTCGAGATAACCGAGAGCATGGTCATGCATGACGCCGACCGGGTGACGGCGGTCCTCGGATCTCTGAAACGCCTCGGGACCTCCCTGTCGATGGACGATTTCGGCACAGGCTATTCCAGCTTGAGCTATTTGAAGCGGTTCCCTTTCGACAAATTGAAGATCGACAAGTCGTTCGTGCGTGACATTACCTGTGATCCGGACAACGCGGCCATCGCCAAGGCGATCATCGCCATGGCGCACAGCCTGCACATGAAGGTGATCGCCGAAGGAGTAGAGACAAAAGGGCAGTTAGAGTACTTGCGCTCTCACGGGTGCGACGAAATGCAGGGGTTTTACTTCAGCAAGCCGGTCCCGGCTCCAGAGTTTGAACGGCTATTGCGCGAGCAGAGTCTTGCGGCCGCGGATCTGACAGAGCCTGCCCCGGGGCGAAAACTCCTGCTGGTGGATGACGAGGAAAGGGTAACGCGCGCATTGCAGAGACTGCTCTTTTCGGAAGGGTATGAAGTGCTTACCGCAAACAGCGCCACAAAAGGATTCGAGCTGCTGTCGCTCAACCGGGTCGCCGTCATCGTTTCAGACTTCAGGATGCCGGGTATGAACGGCGCGGAATTCCTCGGGCGCGTCAAGGAACTCTACCCCAGCACCGTCCGTCTGGTGCTGTCGGGACATGCCGATCTCGATGCTATTACCCAATTCATCAACATCGGCGCAATCTTCAAGATTCTGCGCAAGCCGTGGCGCGACGACGAAGTCAGGGACCAGATCAGCGCAGCATTCAGCCAGTACGACCTGCTCTACGGGGAAGATCCGCAAGCCCCCCACCCCTCCCTCCACTCCTAGTGTTACCGCGGCGCGGTTTCCACGAATGCCGACTTCGCCAGTATCATATCCCACAGGGTCCGCCAGGTTTGCCAATCGTGCCCCCCCCGCACGTTGACCACCTGGCCCGCCGGCAGCACCTCGCCGAACTGGCGATTGGTCGCAGCAAAGCGGTCTGCATCGCCGAAACCCAGGAAGACCCGGCCGGCGCCCCTGCTGCCGTCCGCGTAGCTCACAAGCTGCAGCCAGATTTCCCGGTCCGGGTCGCCATCCTTTACCGCGGCGGGATGCCATTTAGCGAGGCCGCCTGCGCGTGAGATCTCCTCCAGCAGGGTCCCCTCGCCAAGATAAGGGGCGAGCACGCAGATCCCCGTGATGTCTCCCGGGTATGCCGCGTCGTAGAGGATCGCCCCAAGCCCGCCCATGGAGATCCCGACCAGCCAGATCTGCTGGTAGCCGAGTTTTTTGGCGGGGGTTATGATGTCCTCTTTTAGCCGCACCAGCAGGGTACGGTCCCGGTAGTAGCCCCAGTGAGCTTCAACCCCGATCATGTCGAGATCGGGCCGCCTCCGGTGCAACTCCTGCACAAGCCCCTCTTCGCCGAAACTACTCACGCTACTGCCGCGGCCGGGGAGAAATACCACCAGGGTGTGGCGCTTCTCAGCCTGGGGCCGATCGAAATGTATCGACCCGATGGGGATCGAAGAGGCGGGAATACATGCGTTCAGGGATAGGAGCAAAAGCGTTACTGCGACAAGTGTTAATCGACGGGGCATAAAGACTCCAAATATCGGACGATCGACCTAAGAAGCACTTCTTAACTCAGCGGCTCTGTTCCTTTCTCAATCGTTCATATTGTTGATAATCCGGCGCCTCCTGTTTGCCGACGCGTTCCGACGGGGAATTCTGCAGGTCGTTACGCACCCGGAATCCTTCGTAAATCCCCCGCCGCACATTATCGGTGCAGCCCGCCAAGAGCTGGAGCCAGAGCAAGGCGAGCAGTAGTACGGCGAAACGGATCACAAGGAACCTCCTGAAAGCATTCGTTTCTCTAGCACGATTAGACAGACGGGTCAATCAAAGACATTAGCCTTTTAGACAAAGATCCAGCGCGAGTCTTGACACTCACGCTGGATCTTTTTGTGCTGCGATCTGTCCCCGTTTTTTTACGGTGCCAACCTGACTTGTCAATTTAGCAACAACTGCATTCTCCGCCCTACTCTACCACAGCCTCTACCTTCTCTTGCATGCTCGTCTGACAAGCCGTTCCTTTTAGCCACTCATATAGCTGGACAGTAGAGGCGGTTGCCCCTTGAGCCCCTTTTGCCATTGCTTCGTTGCCATACGCTCTAACGTTCTCTGCTGAGCAAAAAATGTAGATGGGCTCTTCAAACTTGATCGCACGAGCCTCCTCAATTAGAGTGAGCCCGGCTGTGGGGTTTATTTCATCCTTCTCGGCTCGGGACATACCGGAAATGACAGCGTCATATTTGCGGGATTTAAGCTTTACGATGGCCTCACTAGTTGATGTGACTGTATCCACATCGGCACAATCTCGAATGTTGGCAAGCTCGTAAGCATGGTACTCAAATTTGCCGGTGACCCAGAGAATTCGAGGTCTGCGTTCAGGTTTTGCGATTTGCACCGCTGTTTCCGATATGGTGTTGAGCGACGGGGTCTGTGGCATCTGCGCCCGCAAGGTCGCCATCTGCTCATGAAGGTCTTTGAGATGTCCCTTTATTTCATCAGAGGCTTGTTGGACAGAAATCTCCAAGTCGCCTACTTTTATCGTGAATTCTTTTGACCTCACAATTTTGATAATGCTTGGAAGGCACATGTACGTTACATAAGCTGCCAGAAGAGGCCAGGCTAGAGCCTCAATTATAATTCCGGAACCCTTCATTACATCGGCTGCACCTTGCATATCCATAGTATCGGCCTCACTAGCTATTTGTGTACCAATTGAAGTTAAGTCGATCCTGTAGGAGCGGCATTCCTGCCGCGATTATCCAGCAGCTGACTTGTCCGCCGTAGCCTATAAGGCGAAGGTGGATCGCGGCAGGAATGCCGCTCCAGAAGTGCGCCACCCTGTAGGTGTAACGGTAGGAGCTTAACTTAACGGCAGTGGCCCCGGAGGGAGGGGGAGTGCAATCCGAGGAACGCATGAGATTAAACCACGCTTAACCTGAAAGTCAAAAAGGCTGGATGTGCGCTTGTAAAGCCGATCAGCAGGTAGTAGAATCCGGCCGGCGGGAAATACCTGTGTGGGGAGAGAATGTGAAATCGTCGCCGCAACTCTATTTGCTGGATGGCTCCAGTTACATCTATCGCGCCTTTTATGGCTTCCGGGAAAATGCCACCCCGGGCGGGATGCCGGCCAATGCCATTTTAGGTTTCACCACGATGCTATTGGACCTCCTGCAGCAGCATCGCCCGGATTATATGGCGGTGGTCTTCGACCCTCCCCGGGAAGATACATTTCGCCGTGAAATCTATCCGGCCTACAAAGCGAACCGCGACGCCATGCCCGAGGATCTGGTGCCCCAGCTTCCCTACATAAGGAAGATCTTGCAGGCCCTCAATATCCCGGCCCTGGAAGCTCCCGGCTTTGAGGCAGACGATCTCATCGCTACTTTGGCACGCAGCTACGCCGCGGAAGGAATCGATGTGACGGTCGTCACCGGCGACAAGGATTTGCTGCAGATCGTCAACGACAGGATCGGCCTCCTGGACACCATGAAAAGCAAGCGTTCAGGGCCGGAAGAGGTGCTTGAGCGCTTCGGTGTCCCTCCCGAGTTGGTGGCGGATGTCTTGGGACTGGCCGGCGACACCGCCGACAACATTCCGGGAGTCCCCGGGATAGGCGAGAAGACAGCGGCCAAGCTGGTACAGCAGTTTGGTTCCCTGGAAGGGGTCCTGCAGTGGAAAAGTCTCGTCAACGGGAAGACGCGCCGGGAAAGTCTGCACCTGCATGCCGACCAGGCCCTGCTCTCGAAAAGACTGGCCACTGTCCGCTATGACGTTCCGATGACGGTTTCCCTGGCCGACCTGCAGAGCCGGCCAGCGAACCTGCCGGAACTCATTCCCCTGCTGCGCGAGCTGGGATTTGCCGCTCTGGAGGTCGCCTTCACTCCGCCGCCGCCCGGCGTGGTGGAGATCTACAGCGATGGTTCCGGCAGAGACTCGGGGCCGGGCGGCTATGGGGTGATACTGCGCTATGGCGAGCACGAAAAGGAGCTGAGCGGTTTTGAGCCCTCCTCCACCTCGCAGCGGATGGAACTCATCGCGGCGATCAGAGGGCTGGAAGCGCTGAATAGCCCGAGGCGGGTGCGCGTCTTCAGCGATTCACAGTATCTGGTCCGGGGGATGAGCGAGTGGCTTCGGGGCTGGATCAACACCGGTCGGCTGGAAACGCCAGAAGCTCTCAAAAATCAGGATCTGTGGCAGCAGCTTGCATTCCAGTCCGGCAAACATCAGATAACCTGGGAATGGGTGGCAGGGCATGCCGGGCATCCGTTCAACGAGCGATGCGACAAGCTGGCAAAGCGGGCGGCAGAGGAGGGAGTACGGACCGTCACAACGGCAGATCAGCCTGTGGAAATTCAAAAACTGGGAAAGCTGGAAAATGCCATCCAGTTGCCGGACGCTCCAGTCAATCCGGTGCCCGTCACTTGCAAAGAGGATGTGGTATTTGATGCCGATGGTCAGATCCTGCTCTGTTGATCTGCCTCCCTCACCCGCCCTTCGGGCACCCTCTCCCGGGGGGGGGTCGTTTTAACTTTGGCCACGCTTTCCCAGCGGGGAAGTATGGGGCAAGTGGGACATCCCTAGCAATTGGGGGTCCCACTCTTCCAGGCCTCTTTGCATCTGGTTGTTGATCCGATTTTGCCCTGTTTGTCGGCCTATCTAGGGATGATTGGCGGGCTTTTCCCGCTTCGCACCGCTCTTTTTCGACTCTTCCGGCTTCTTGCTCTTGGTCACCGTCAGGGCGTACATGGTGCCGACCTTCGCCTCATAGTCCGCCTC
>Ga0209212_1008291_pt1 | contig 11199 bp, 8 predicted proteins | sample RifGroC2_FD_183996 | JGI IMG/M metagenome (GOLD analysis project Ga0209212, IMG submission 183996) | Groundwater microbial communities from Rifle, Colorado, USA - Groundwater C2 (SPAdes) (version 2) | ecosystem: Environmental > Aquatic > Deep subsurface > Groundwater | place: Rifle, Colorado...
CCCGTTTGCGGCAATCCTGCAAACGCTCCGCATCACGTTTGAGCATCTCGAAATACGCCATCAAGTGATGTGCAAAGCTGATCGGCTGCGCCACCTGTAAGTGGGTGAAGCCGGGCATGATGGTGCGGGTATGGTGCTGGGCGAGGTCGAGCAACGCGTTTTGCAGCGCCTTGACCAGATGCAGCAGGTCGTCGATCGAACTGCGCAGATACAGGCGCACATCGGTGGCCACCTGATCATTACGCGAACGCCCGGTGTGCAGGCGTTTTCCGGCATCGCCGACCAGCGCTGTGAGGCGCTTCTCGATGTTGAGGTGCACGTCTTCCAGATCCAGCGACCAGACGAACTCGCCGCCGATAATTTCGTTTTCGATTTGCGCGAGGCCGCGCTGGATGTCGCCCAGGTCCTGTGCGGTGATAATGCCGCAGGCGGCCAGCATCTGCGCATGCGCCCGCGAACCCTGAATGTCGAACATGGCCAGCTTGTAGTCGAAGCCCACCGACGCGGTGTAGCGCTTTACCAGTTCCGCCACCGGCTCCGCGAACCGCCCCGACCAGGTATCGCTGTTTTTAGCTTGTGTTGGATTTTTATCTTGTGTTGGATCTTGCATAGCTGCCCCTACATGTCCCAGAATGAAGCATGAAAACCGGTAAAGTTTCCCGCCATGAATAAGGCGCGCAGTATAAAACAAAACACCCTGCCCCACGCGTTGCCCAACTTCCGCAACCTCGGCGTGACGTTGCGTATCCTGCTGATCAGCAATGGCTTGGCACTGTCGCAGGCGCTGGCGCAGGCAAGCGGCTGGGCGGACGTGCCGTTGCGCATGATGCAGATTGCCACGCTGCTCACGCCCATCCTGTTGTCCAGTCTGCTGCTGCTGTGGGCGATACAGCCGTGGCTGAACCGGCTTGCCTACTGGCACGGCGTGCTGGCGGTGAACGTGCTGGCGGCGGTGTTGACGCTCTCCATCTATTATTTCGGCGGCGAACTGTATCGCCCGCCGGGCAGCGCCTTGTTCGATGCGCTACGTTACATGCTGTTCAGCGTGCTGGCATGCACCATTTTGCTGACGTATTTCCGCTGGCGCAGCCAGGTGCTGTCGCGCGCTTTGCATGAGGCGCGCCTGCAGGTGCTGCGCGCGCGTATCCGCCCGCATTTCCTTTTCAACACCATCAACGCCGTGCTCAGCATCGTGCGCGCCCAGCCCAGGCAGGCAGAAATCGCGCTGGAGGACATGGCGGATCTGTTCCGCATGGCGATGGCGGATGCGCAGGACCTCGTGCCATTGCGCCAGGAAATCGGCTTGAGCAAGCAATACGTCGCGCTGGAAGAATTGCGCATGGGCGAGCGGCTGCGCGTGGATTGGCAGATTCAGGATGTGCCGGACGACGCGCTGATCCCGCCGCTGCTGTTGCAACCGTTGCTGGAAAATGCCGTGTATCACGGCATCGAGTCGTTGCCGCAAGGCGGCAGTATCACCGTCGCGCTGCGCCGCAGTGGCGATGAATTGCGGCTCAAGGTGGAGAATCCCTGCGCGCCAAGCGGCACCGCACCGCATCCCGGCAACAAAATGGCGTTGCAGAATATCCGCGAACGGCTGGCGCTGCTGTTCGACGTCGAGGCGCGTTACAAGGTCGAAAGCGGCACAAATTTTTATCGCGTCGAAATCACGCTGCCGTATATGAAGGAGAAAATAACATGAGCACAATCGAACTGGCCCTGCGCGTCTTCATCGTGGACGACGAACCGCCCGCGCGCAACCGCCTGCGCGACCTGCTGCGCGATTGCAGCGAACAGTTGGCGCTGGAAATCGTCGGCGAGGCGGGCAACGGCCAGGAGGCGCTGGACAAACTGATGGAAACGCCCGTCGATGTGGTGCTGCTGGACATCCGCATGCCGCAGATGGACGGCATCGAACTCGCGCAACACCTCAACAAGCTGCCCAAACCCGCCCTGAGCATGTCGAAGTGGCCGCCGGTGATCATCTTCACCACCGCTTACGATGCCCACGCGATCAAGGCATTCGAGCTGCACGCCATCGATTACCTGCTCAAGCCGATCCGCCTGGGGCGGCTGTTCGAAGCCCTTACCCGCGCGCGCGGTGCCGTGCCGGTGCAAACCGAAGTGCTGCGCGACCTGCTACCCGAGCCGCGCAAATTTCTCTCCATCCACGAACGCGGCAAAATCCATCTCGTGCCCATTGAGCAGGTGCTGTTTCTGCGCGCCGAGTTGAAATACATCACCGTGTGCACCGCCGAATGCGAATACCTGCTCGAAGAATCGCTCACCGCCTTGGAAAAAGAATTTGCCACACGCTTCGTGCGCGTTCATCGCAACTGCCTGGTGGCAAAAGAGGCGATAGAAGGCTTCGAGAAAGGCGGCGAGGACAACGCCGATAATGCGGGTTGGATGGTGAAGCTGAAAGGGCTGAATGAATTGTTACCCATCAGCCGCAGGCAGCAGCATATCGTCAAAGAGTTTAGTTAAACCTGAGCCGGACGAGCCGTAACCAGAACGGCGGCAGTTTTCATAGGTCGGAAAACGAGCGAAGCGAAGTTTCGAGCTTGCGGCCAAAGCGCGACGCCTTCCGACACCTCCATGTCGAATAAACGCTATTCGTCAATGGCCCCGGAGCAGGCATTCAACCTGCGCATGAAGCGTGAGTCGGGCGTGCGGCAGCATTATCCGGCGGTGGCAGATAATGCTGACCACAATCAAATCCCCCTGAATTTATCCAACGCCATCTTATGAACCAAACGTGCCAGTCACTGCTACAGGCGGCGGCTGCTTTTTAGGTTTTTTCACTTCCTTGTTTTTTCGTTGCTGCCCTTTAGCCATGATCATTCTCCTCGTATTGTTAAATGCGCATAATAATACGAACGGATAATTTCGGTATACTTTCCTTGGCGGAATTTCTCCGGCGAAATGGTCCGAGTGGTGCAGCACACGGTGACGCGATTTCCGGGCATAAGGAATTCAAAATACCCCAATAACCTACCGTCATCCGAGCCATTTTAACGGCAAATTTAACATTCTCTTATAAATTCCCTTGACGACATCGACCATTTAGGCGTAAAAAGCAACCCGGCGTTTGATTCAAAGTTTTTGCAGTGCTGGTTTTTCCATGTGCAATCTTCGATTCAAATAGTTTTGCGGGAGTTTTTCCCGTTTTTTAATAAGGAAGTAATGACATGGCAACCGGTACAGTTAAATGGTTCAACGATGCAAAGGGTTTTGGTTTCGTCACTCCCGATGATGGCAGCGAAGATTTGTTCGCACACTTTTCGGCAATCAACATGAACGGCTTCAAGTCGCTTCAAGAAGGCCAAAAAGTCAGCTTTGAAGTGACACAAGGCCCAAAGGGCAAGCAAGCTTCCAATATTCAGGCTGGTTAATCAGTCTTTGAGTTGGTAAAAAAGCCCGGCACGAAAGTGCCGGGCTTTTTATTTGCCGGTAAAAAAACCGGCCTGGCAGAAAGCGGGCGCTTGCCGATAGCCGCTTCTCTATGGCAACTAAGCCTTGAAGCTGTTGCTCAGCGCGACAAGCTGGTCCAGCTTGGCTTTCGCCGCACCGCTGGCAATCACCTGATCGGCCTTTGCCACGCCTTCCTTGAGCGTGGCGGTTAACCCTGCCACATAAATCGCCGCACCGGCATTGAGTTGCACGATGTCGCGCGGTGCACCGGTTTCATTGTTCAATACACCCAATAATTTTTCGCATGCCTCGTCGGCATGGGTGACGCGCAGCAGGTCAACCGGTGCGCTGGCCAGGCCAAATTGACCGGGATGTACTGAGTATTCGCTGATCTCGCCATCCTTCAATTCTGCGATATAAGTATTTTCGCTGATGGAAATTTCGTCCATGCCATCCGCGCCATGCACCACCAGCACATGGCGGCTGCCGAGGCGTTGCAGCACGCGCGCCTGAATGCCGACCAAGTCGGGATGAAATACGCCCAGCACCTGATTGTCGGCGCCGGCGGGATTGGTCAGCGGTCCCAGCACATTGAAAATGGTACGCACGCCGAGTTCGCGGCGCACCGGGGCGGCGTATTTCATCGCACCGTGAAAGTTGGGTGCGAACATGAAACCGATGCCGATTTTGTCTATGCATGACCCGACCTGCTCCGGGGTCAGGTTGAGGTTGACGCCGAGCGCTTCCAGCACGTCCGCCGAGCCGCAGGTTGAAGACACCGAGCGCCCGCCGTGCTTGGCCACCCGCGCGCCCGCCGCTGCGGCGACCAGCGCGCTGGCGGTGGAAATATTAAAGGTGTGGGCGGCATCGCCCCCGGTGCCGCAAGTGTCCACCAGATGGGCGCGGTTGGCGACCGGCACCTTGGCGGCAAACTCCCGCATCACTTGGGCGGCAGCGGAAATTTCGCCCACGGTTTCCTTCTTGGCCCGCAGGCCGATGAGGATGCCGGCGATCTGTGCCGGCGTGACTTCGCCGCTCATGATCTGGCGCATCAGCGACAGCATTTCATCGTAAAAAATTTCGCGCTGGTCGATCAGGCGGACGAGGGCTTGTTGCGGCGTCATCATGATTATTTTTTTCCTTCCAGAAAATTCTTCAGCAGGTCATGCCCGTGCTCGGTGAGGATGGACTCGGGATGGAACTGTACGCCATGTACCGCCAGCGTCCTGTGGCGCACGCCCATGATCTCACCGTCGTCGGTCCACGCGGTGATCTCCAGGCATTCCGGCAGCGTCTCGCGCTCGATCACCAGCGAGTGGTAGCGCGTCGCGGTAAACGGGTTCGGCAGCCCGGTGAACACGCTGTTGTTGTGGTGATGGATCAGCGAGGTCTTGCCGTGCATCAGCGTCTTGGCGTGGACGATCTTTCCGCCAAATGCCTGCCCGATGCTCTGATGACCGAGGCACACGCCGAGGATAGGAACCCTGCCGGAAAATTGCTTGATCGCCGCCACCGATACGCCCGCCTCATTCGGCGTGCACGGGCCGGGCGACACCACGATGTGTTGCGGGTTCATTTTTTCGATCTGCTCGACGGTAATTTCATCGTTGCGGCACACCACCACATCAGCGCCAAGCTCGGCGAAATACTGCACCAGGTTGTAGGTGAAGGAATCGTAGTTGTCGATCATCAGCAGCATATTTAACTTATCCTATTAATGAGTAAAGGCAATCACAACAGAGGCTGTAATTTTTATCCGGTTACTTGTCCGGCCTTTTTATCGATTGAAGGCTGTGCAAATACCCGATACCGAGCCAAGTCGCATTATCGCCCGCGCAATGAAACCACTCAAGTTCGGTGAATGAAACAGCTCCCTTGAATTAATACTGTTTTCAGATAAGCCATTGTCGTTGCAGGCGCAAAGGCTGTTTACCAGGCAACCTTGACGCGGCAACTTTCCCTCGGTAACCACGAGCCGAAATATGACAGGTATCGGCGCAGCCTACACTATTACCCATCGCTGATTACTGCGAGAAAACCGCCGGCTCGCCGAACATGCCGGAGGCTGACATCGGGTGCATGTTTGGTCGGCCTGGCAGCCTGTCTGACTTGAAAAAATCGGCTGGTCAGTTAACAGAAACAAACTGCTTCCTGAACCCGACCACCCTCTGCAAATACTGGCGCGTTTCGGCATAGGGGAGCTGTGAGCGCAGCTTGTCGTACACGGCGGGCGCCGCCATGCGGTTGATGGCGGCGATGGCGGTGTCGCGCCGCTTCGCCGAACCGGAGAAGGTGCGCAGCACATTGCTCGGGCCGGTGTTGTAGGCGGAGATGACACAGTATTCGCGCGACACCGGATCGGCCACCTTATCCAGCTCGTTGAACGCCAGCACGTTCAAATATGCCGCACCCAGCTCGATGTTGTTTTCCGCATTGAACAGGTATTGCTTGCTGGGCGCTTCGTCCGATCCTTTGGCGCGCTTGTAGGCGTCGCGCCCACCGCTGCTTGGCACCAGTTGCATCAGGCCGTAGGCGGGTGCAGAGCTGACCGCGAACGGGTTGAAGTTGCTCTCGGTGCGTATGATGGCGAAAACCAGGCTCGGGCTGATGTCGTAGGCCTTGGCGAATTTTTCCACCAGCGGGCGATATTTTTCCGCCTGCTTGTTGGAGAAATTGCCGACCATGCCGAACCTGACGAATTTTGCGCGTTTGCTGCCCGCATCGGTTTTCACGCTGCGGGTTTGCGCGACGCTGACCAGCCCTGCGGCGAAGCGCTCAGCCTGCTGCGGCGTGGCGATGGCACGCCCTTTGTCGTCCAGCACCAGTCCCAGCAGGTAGGGGTCGCGCTCGCCGGTCAGCTTGATCGAGCTGTCTGAAAACAGGTCGACCGAACGCGGGTCATCGGGGGTGAGCAGCGTGGTGACGATGGCGTCCTTCAGGCTGCTGCCGGGATTTTTTTCATCCAGCGTTTCGACGGTGATTTCGCCGCGATCGAAATCCACGATGGCGCGTGACAGATAACCCTGCGTGTATTTGACGTAGTGAGTGCGGTCGGGCAGGCGCGTTTCCTTCTTGCCCCACTTCTTGCCGGCATTGCCGCTCAAAATATCCATCAGCCTTTCGAAATCGCGCTGCGCATTTTTCAGGTCGCTGGCGAGCTGCTGAGGGTTGCGCATGTAACCGGTTTTCTTGCTCTGTAACAACGCGCGCGCCGCCGCTTGCGGACTGTTGCTGGTGGCGATGCTAATGACATTTCCGGGCGATACGGTGCGGCACGAGGCGAGCAGCAGCAGGGCGACAAGGGCGAGAATGGAATTACGCATGGGTATTGGCGGGCAACATGGTGGGCGCAGCTTCCTTAGCATCGTTCCCACAGTATCCGTGGAAACGCTCTTGTGGACGCTTTGCGTCCCGCGCCGCAGGAGCGGCACAAGCTGCATTCCCACGCTGGAGCGTGGGAACGATAGATAGGCAACGTGATGAGCACAGTTCGTTAGACAAATAATTCACCCGCTGTTCCTCAACCCGGTCGCGATACCGTTGATCGTCAGGTGGATCGCGCGCTTCACCAGCACGTCGTCGTCTCCGGCGCGGTGGCGTTCCAGCAGCGCGACCTGCAGATGGTTGAGCGGATCGATGTACGGGGTGCGCGTCAGCAGACTGCGCGCAAACGCCGGATTGTCCTGCAGCAGCGTGCTGTTGCCGGACACGGCGAACAGCATCCCGATGGTGTCTTCCCATTCGCGCTTGATCGCGCCGAAGACCCGTTCGCGCAATTCCGCATCTTCCACCAGCTCGGCATAGCGCGAAGCGATACCCATGTCGGTCTTGGACAGCACCATGTCCATGTTGGACATCAGGCCGCGAAAGAACGGCCAGTTTTTATACATCGCTTGCAGTTGCACCAGCCCGGCCTCGCCTTCGCGTTCGACGAACTGCCGCACCGCGCTGCCGTAGCCGAACCAGCCGGGCAGCAACACGCGGCTCAGGCTCCAGCTGAACACCCAGGGAATCGCGCGCAAATCCTCGATACGATCGGATGCCTTGCGCGACGCAGGCCGGCTGCCGATGTTGAGCTCGGCGATTTCGCGGATCGGGGTCGCGGCGAAAAAGTAATCGGTGAAACCGGGCGTTTCGTACACCAGCTTGCGGTAGGCGGCGAACGCATCCAGGCTCAGCGCCTCCATGATGCGGTGGTATTCCGGCATCGCGCTGTCCGCGCCGTGGTGGTGCAGCAGCGTGGCTTCAATGGTTGCGGCGATCAGCGTCTCCAGATTGCGCCGCCCGATCTCGGGATTGGAATATTTGCTGGCGATCACCTCGCCCTGTTCGGTGATGCGGATCTGCCCGTTCACGCTGCCCGGTGGCTGCGCGAGGATCGCGTCGTAGCTCGGCCCGCCGCCGCGCCCGACGGTGCCGCCGCGCCCGTGGAACAGGCGCAGCTCGATGCCGTGTTTCTCGAATACCTTCACCAGTTCCAGCTCGGCCTTGTACAACTCCCAGTTGGCGGTGAGGTAGCCGCCGTCCTTGTTGCTGTCGGAATAGCCGAGCATCACTTCCTGGGTGTTGTCGCGGCTCGCCAGCAGCTTGCGGTAATACGGGATCGCGAACAGCTCGTCCATGATCGCACCGCAGCCGCGCAGGTCTTCGATGGTCTCGAACAGTGGGACGATGTTGACGTGTAAGACTGGATTGACGTGTAGCGCCGGGTCTTTGCCGTCTTCCAGCAAGCCGACCTGTTGCAGCATCAGCGCAAGTTCCAGCATGTCGCTCACCGCATCGGTCTTGGAGATGATATGGTTGGGCAGCGCGGCGCGGCCGAAGCGTCGGTGGATCAGCGCGGCGGTCTGCATGATGCGCAGCTCGCTTTGCGTCGCGGGCGTGTACTGCCCAAGACTATCAGGTGATAAAGCGTTCGAGAGCATGGGCTTGCCCGTCTGCAATGCGTCCAGCAAAACCTCGCGGCGCTCCGCTTCGTCCAAGTCTTTGTAGTTGGCCTTGCCCGTGCTGTGCGCGAACAGCTCGCTCACGGTTTGTTCGTGAACCTCGCTGTGCTGGCGCATGTCCAGCGGCGCGAGATGGAAGCCGAACACCTCGGCGGCGCGGCGCAGATTGGCGATCCGCCCGCGCGCCAGGTACACCGCGCCGTGCCTGAACAGCGAGTCGATCAGCACGTCCAGATCGGCGATGAATTCCTGCGGCGTGGCGTAAGGTCGTGCATCTGCACCGAGCGGCGGCAGATGTGCGATTTCGTGGCCGAGCAGTTTTGCGGTCGCCGACAGGCGCGCATAGATCAGGTTCAGCGCGCGGCGGTAGGGTTCGTCTTCGCGCGCTGCGTCCTTGTCCGGCGAAGCGTCGGAGAGCTTGCGCAATGCGTTGCTGACCTCGACGAGGTGATCGGTCAGGCTCAGGCGCCTGCCGAGAATATAGGTTTCATTCAGGTAGTGTTCGAACGCCAGCGCGGAATGCTGCTGCGCCGCGTCCAGCATCACATCGTGTGTGACGAAAGGGTTGCCGTCGCGGTCGCCGCCGATCCAGCTGCCCACGCGCAATAGCGGCGGGATGCGAATGTCCTTGCCGAAGCGCGCCTCCAGTTGTTTTTCCAGATGCGCGTAAATCTTCGGGATTTCATCGAGGAAGGTATAGCGGTAATACTCCAGCCCGTTGTTGATCTCGTCGCGCACCGTCAGCCCGGCGGTGCGCAGCATGCGCGTCTGCCACAGGATCAGCACGAAGCGGTGCAGGGTTTCCTCGTTCTCGGCGAAATCGTCCGGCGTCATGTCCATGCGGTCGCGTTCGGACAACAGGCGCGAGATGCTCAACTGGCAGTCGAGGATACTCTTGCGCTGCACTTCGGTGGGGTGCGCGGTCAACACCGGCGAGATCAGCGCGTTGTCCAGGAAGGTTTGCAGGGTCTTCTTGCCGATCTGTTTTTCCTGGAGGCGTTTCAGCGCCAGCGGCAGGCTGCCGCCCTTCGGCGCACTGCCAGCCTTGAGGTGGGCGCGATGGCGGCGGTTGTGGTGCAGGTCTTCGGCGATGTTGGACAGTTGCGAGAAATAGCTGAAGGCGCGCACCACCAGCAGCGTCTCGGCGGGCGTCAGCGCATCCAGCATCTGCTCGAGCTGCACGCGGTCGCGGTCATCCTGCGTCCTGCGGAAGCGTATCGCGGCGCGGCGCACGTTTTCGATCAACAGGAAGGACGCCTCGCCTTCCTGTTCGCGCAGCGTCTCGCCGAGAATGCGGCCCAGCAGGCGCACGTCTTCGCGCAGCGGCAAACCTTTGCTGGAAATATCGGCGGGGGCGGAAATCAGATTCATACGAAAAGGGGCAACGCTCCTCATGTTAGAATGTGTCGCGTATTTTTGATAAATTTCAGGAAATCCGATGAGCCAAGCATCTTCAACATTGCAACCCCTCCCCTCACGTTTGGTGATCGCTTCGCGTGAGAGCGCGCTGGCCATGTGGCAGGCCGAGCACATCCGGGACAGGCTGCGCGCATTATATCCGCAAACCGAGGTCAGCATTCTCGGCATGACCACGCAGGGCGACCAGATTCTCGACGTGACGCTGTCGAAAATCGGCGGCAAGGGGCTGTTCGTGAAAGAGCTGGAAACCGCGCTGGAAGACGGGCGCGCCGACCTCGCCGTGCATTCGCTGAAGGATGTGCCGATGCACATGCCGGAGGGTTTTGTGCTGGCCGCCATCGGCGAGCGCGAAGACCCGCACGATGCGTTCGTCTCGAATAAATTTGAAAATCTGGCGGCGTTACCGGCAGGCAGCGTGGTGGGCACCTCCAGCCTGCGCCGCGAAAGCCAGTTGCGCGCGCGCTTCCCGCACCTGAACATCGAACCGCTGCGCGGCAACGTGCAAACCCGTTTGCGCAAGCTCGACGAGGGCCAGTATGCCGCCATCATCCTCGCCGCCGCCGGGCTGAAACGCCTCGGGCTGGGCGCGCGCATCCGCAACGTCATCTCCAGCGAAGACAGCCTGCCCGCCGTAGGCCAGGGTGCGCTCGGCATCGAATGCCGCAGCGACCGCGCCGACGTGATCGCCGCGCTGCAACCACTGCACCATCCCGATACCGCCGCCTGCGTGCTGGCGGAACGCGCCATGAGCCGCGTGCTGGGAGGGAGTTGCCAGGTGCCGCTGGGCGGCTTTGCCGAAATACAGAACGGCAAGCTACGCATGCGCGGCTTTGTCGCCACCCCGGAGGGCGCGCGCATGGTGCGCGCCGAGCTGACCGGCGAAATCGCCGATCCCGAAGCGTTGGGCAAACGGGTTGCCGACGCCTTGCTGGCGCAAGGCGCAGGCGAAATTCTTGCGGAGCTTGCGCTCTAACATCTACTGATCTTTGCTGGAGGAATCTATGCGTAGAACAAATCCAGACTCAGAACTAAACATCAAACGAATCGACTCACAAAAAAAGAAGAAAAGCGGTGGCGGAACGCACGGTTTTCAGGTTTATTTCAGGCGAGGCAATGTTGAATATACGCGGCTCTATAGCGACGGAATAAACGGGGGAAAGGAAGCTGCGCGACTTGAGGCTAGAAATTTTCGCTCAATACTTGAACAAGCAATCCCGCCTAGCCGCGCTGGTGCAGGCAGAACTGGACCTGCTCGAAGTAATACCGGACACATGGGCATTTCTATTACCTCGGATCATTATCGTCCGGCAATTTAATTGAATAGATTCATTTGGTTATCGTTATCGCACATATCGACTTGCGTATCGGAATTTTTAACTAATTGATCGAGCGGCATTTTCTCGAAAAGCGCCAAGCTCAA
>Ga0209212_1008294_pt1 | contig 11199 bp, 10 predicted proteins | sample RifGroC2_FD_183996 | JGI IMG/M metagenome (GOLD analysis project Ga0209212, IMG submission 183996) | Groundwater microbial communities from Rifle, Colorado, USA - Groundwater C2 (SPAdes) (version 2) | ecosystem: Environmental > Aquatic > Deep subsurface > Groundwater | place: Rifle, Colorado...
TTTGAAACCGTTTTGGAAGAATACAAAGGGCTGGGCGGAGAAGTTTCCCGGGCTTTAGGCGACTTGGAAATGGAGCTTTCCGACGCAGGTTCGGCGGCGGCGATGGCGGCGATGCAAAAAGAGCTTGCGAGCGGCGGAAGCAAAGATTCTAAAATCGTGGAAGATGCGCCGGTGACCAAAATAGTCGCCGTTATTTTAAGGCACGCTCTTGAAGGCAACGCCTCCGATGTCCACATAGAAGCCGTTTCCGACAAGGTGAAAGTGAGATTTCGGGTGGACGGCGTTATGTACACAAGCATCGTTCTGCCCTTGACCATCCATGAGGCGATAGTTTCCAGAATAAAAATTCTGACCGATATGAAGATTGACGAGAAAAGGAAACCGCAGGACGGCCGGTTTGAAGCCCGCATAGAAGGCCGGGACATAGACTTTCGCGTTTCAACCTTTCCGTCATTTTTTGGAGAAAAAGTGGTGATAAGAATTTTGGACAGAGAGAGGGGCGTCAAAACTCTGGAAGAACTGGGCTTGTCGGCGGACCACTTGAAAGTGGTCAGAGAAATGATAGCCAGGCCGTTCGGGCTTATCCTTCTTACCGGACCGACCGGGTCGGGCAAAACGACCACTCTTTACGCCATGCTCAAAGAACTGGACAGGGAAGCCAACAATGTCGTCAGTTTGGAAGACCCGATAGAATACAACATTGAAGGAGTGAACCAGTCTCAAGTCCGGCCGGAAATCGGGTACGACTTCGCCAGCGGGCTCAGAACTATTTTGAGGCAGGACCCGGACATAATAATGGTCGGAGAAATAAGAGACAAAGAAACCGCGGCCATGGCCATTCACGCCGCCTTGACCGGACATCTTGTTTTATCAACCCTGCACACCAATAATGCCGCCGGAGTCGTTCCTAGACTGGTGGACATGGGAATTGACCCATATTTGATATCGCCGACACTCTTGATGGTCATCGGCCAAAGGCTGGTCAAAAAACTTTGCCCAGACGCAAAAAAGGAAAAACTTCTGGAAGGAGCTTTTAAGGAAATAACGCAAAACGAATTAAAGAATATGCCGGACGAAGCCAGAAAAAAGATAACTTCTTTTGACAAGATTTACGAAGGGGTGTCTTCGCCTAATTGCCCGATGGGAAGCAAGGGGAGAATGGGTATTTTTGAAGTTCTTTACAAGACCCCGGCTTTGGAGAGCCTTATTTTAACCAAGCCGTCCGAACAAGACATTTTGAAAGAATCGCGCAAGCAGGGAATGATCACCATCAAAGAAGACGGCTTGATGAAGGCGCTCAACGGCCTCATAAGTTTTGATGAATTTTTGAAGTTGTAAATATAAATGTTATCATATTAAAAGATGGACGGAGTCAAACATAAAATTTTAATAATAGACGACGACGAATTTCTGCTGGATATGTACGCCGTCAAATTCAAAGAAGAAGGCTTTGAAGTGGAAACGGCGCGCGGAGGAAAAGAAGCTCTGGACAAGATTAAAGGGGGAGCTTCTCCCGAAGTCGTTTTGCTTGATGTGGTAATGCCGGGGATGGACGGTTTTGAGCTTTTGGGAACGATAAGAAAGGAAAATCTTATCCCGGCCAGCAAAATTATAATTTTATCCAATCTGGGGCAAAAAGAACATCTGGAAAAAGGAAACAGCTTGGGAGCGGCGGATTATATAGTGAAGGCCTATTTCACTCCTTCGGAAGTCGTCAGAAAAGTGAACACCGTGTTAGGAATTAGCCATTAAAATTTTATTAGTTTTTATTTTTTAGATTTGAGATTTTAGATTGAAACTTATGAAAGATTACACCAAAGAATTAAAGGATTTGATTTTGACCACTATAAAAGAAGGCGCTTCCGACTTGCACCTGACTGCCGGAAGGCATCCGACCATCAGAGTGTCCGGTTCGCTTATTCCTCTTCTTAAAAATCCGGTTCTTTCTGCCGAGGACACGGAAGGCTTGATTTTGTCCATGCTTGACGAAAAAAACAGGAAAACTTTAAAAGAGCAAAAAGAATTTGATTTTTCCTACGCTTTTGAAGATAAGGCTAGATTCAGGGTGAATGCTTTCACTCAAAGGGGTTATTTGGGCGCCGCCTTTAGGCTTATCTCCAACAAGGCCAAGACCGTCAAAGAGCTTAATTTGCCGGACATTCTGGCCGATTTTGCCCAAAAAGAGCAGGGATTTTTCCTGGTCGTCGGCCCTATTGGCCACGGCAAGTCCACTACGCTGGCTTCAATGATTGAAACCATAAACCACACCAGCGCTAAACACATTATGACCATTGAGGACCCCATGGAATATTTGTTCGTCCAAGATAAATCAATAATCGACCAAAGAGAAGTGAGGACGGACACCGCCGATTTCAAAACGGCTTTGCGGTCAATGTTTCGCCAGGATATAAACGTGGCGATGATAGGGGAGATGAGAGATGTGGAAACAATCTCCACCGCAGTCACAGCGGCGGAAACCGGACATCTCATTCTTTCTTCTTTGCACACCAACAACGCGGCCCAGACCGTGGACAGGATTATAGATTCTTTTCCTTCCGACCAGCAAAATCAAATAAGAGTCCAGCTGGCCAGCGTTCTTCTGGGGATATTTTCTCAGCGGCTGGTGCCGAGAATTTCCGGAGGAAGGATTCCGGCTTACGAACTTTTAATCAGCACTCCGGCCGTGCGAACGCTTATCAGGGAAGGCCGGGCCCACGAGATAGACACGGTGATTGAAACCAATTATGAAATCGGCATGGTCAGTCTGAACAGGTCGTTGGCCGACCTGACCAGGAGAGGAGAAATAACGATGAAAGACGCCGTCAGCCATTCGCTCAACCCGAAAGGGCTGGAAGCCTTGATTTAAATAATTTTTAGATTTTAGATTTTATTTTGAAACATGTTATACCAATACACAGCCACAACGTTAGAGGGAGAATTAAAAACCGGATCTATTGAGGCGTCCAGCGTTGATGTCGCCATAAGCGCTCTTCAAGCGCGAGGTTTGGTTATTACCGACATAAGGTCGGCCAAGCAAGCCGGGTCAATATGGGAGAGCCTAAGCAGTTTTAAGTTCTTCAATAAAGTAAAACACAAAGATGTTGTCATCCTTTCTCGTCAACTGGCCACTCTTTTTGAAGCCAAAATAGCGGTGATGGATTCCTTGAGGCTTTTGGCCGGACAGGTTACAAATATAAAGCTCAAAGAAAGCCTTACGGAAATAATAGAAAGCATAAAAGGCGGATCTTCTTTGTCTTTGGCCATGTCCAAACATCCCGATATTTTTTCCGCTTTTTACATAAATATGATTAAATCCGGGGAAGAGTCGGGAAAGCTGGAAGAAATATTCGGCTCCTTGGCCGACCACTTGGAACGTTCCTATGAATTGTCCAGCAAGACCAAAAACGCCCTTATCTATCCGGCTTTTGTCGTGATCACTTTTTTCGTCGTGATGATATTGATGCTGACATTCGTGATTCCGAAACTAACTTCAATTTTAACCGAAGTCAACCAAAAAATACCGATATACACCAGGATACTCATCAACATAAGCGATTTTTTCAGGAACTTCGGCGTTTTCCTTTTGGGCGGCGCGGTGGCGGGCGGGGTATTTTTGTGGAGATATGCCAAGACGGAAAAAGGCAGTACGGCCGTGTCGCGATTCCAGACCAGTTTTCCTTTTGTCGGCGCTCTTTACGGCAAATTTTACCTTTCCCGAATGACCGACAATATGGAAACTTTGCTTTCCAGCGGTGTGCCGGCCGTCAGGACTTTGGAAATCACGGCCGAGGTGGTGGGCAATAAAATTTATAAAAATATTCTTTTGACCGCCGCCAACGAGGTTAAGGGCGGAAGTTCCATCTCGGAAGCGCTTTCCAAATACCCGGAGATTCCTCTGATGGTCGTTCAGATGATCAAGACCGGAGAGGAAACCGGCAAATTAAACTTTATGCTCAAGACGCTGGGGCGGTTTTACAAGAAAGAGGTGGATAATGCAGTTGATACGCTGGTAAGCTTGATAGAGCCGGTGATGATAGTCGTTTTGGGCGGAGCGGTCGGCATATTGCTTATCTCAATTCTCGGGCCGATCTACAACATCACGGCGGGAATTTAAACTATCCACACCCTTGTCATTGCTTGCTTTTCCATAAATTGGTATTATATGAGCAAATAACAAAATTTCGGTCGATTGTTTTAGTTTATCAGTTTATTTTTTTAAAATTAAAAATCATATGAAAATGTTTAAAAAGAATTCAAAAGGTTTTACGCTTATAGAGCTTTTGGTGGTTATCGCCATCATCGGCATCCTTTCTTCCGTTGTTTTGGCTTCGCTTAACAGCGCCAGGAAGAAATCGCGAGACGCTAGAAGAGTGGCGGATGTAAAGCAGATTCAGTTGGCTTTGGAGATGTATTACGACGCCAATCCGACAACTGGTTATCCGACAGCGTTATCAGCTCTTGCTACAACCTACATACCAGTTGTGCCGACAGATCCCAGCACGCAGGTTGCTTATACTTACGCCGCCTTGGGCTCGGGAACCAGCTGCACATCTTATCATTTGATGGCCACGCTTGAAGAAGACACAAACAACGCTTTGGATGTTGATTCGGATGCGGCCGCCGGAACCGCTTGCACAAACGGAGGAACTGATGCCGCCGGAACCGATCCTATCTACGATGTAAAACCTTAATCTCTCTAGAAAGTTTTACGAAAAATCCCCCGACGGCCGTCGGGGGATTTTTTATGTCTTTGTCTGCTCGTCGAAGTCCGGTGTCGACGAGGATCGTTCCCACATAAATTTTTCATAATCATTTTTGTTTTTAAACTGACTCGTGATTATATCAATTCCGGAAACTATGTTTGAGTAAATACTCTCGTCGAAGTCCGGTGTCGACGAGATAAAATGTTTTATGCTTGACCACGGGTAATTTAATATTTTCAGTTTAGCATTTTCCCAGTCGCTTATTTTATTTTTTCGCCAATCTTTATTACTTAAAAAATCCAGCGGATTAAGGTGTATATAAACTGACAAATGAAGAAGATAATCGTTTGAATTAATATGTTTTGACTTGAATCTGCTCTCAAAAAGAGGACCCTTTCTTCCTGTTTTTATGTTTACATATTTTGCTATAGATGTGTTGCATTTTCTTGTAAAATCCGTGATTCCTTTTTCCCGTATCTCTTTCACTAGAATATGATAATGATCCGGCATAATTGCGTAACATAAAATTTCTGCTAATTTTTCTCCTGATTTTGAAATTTCTAAGGCATTTTCTAGGGATGTATTCATATTATTTCTTAGATAATCAAAAGCTTGGCTGGATTTTGTTGAATTGGCCAGTAAAAATGTTTGAGCCAATTTGCGAGCATTATCCTTGTTTTGAAATTCGGGGATATTAAAAATCGTGCGACTGTATATATGATAATATTCTCCAATTAAAAAGGTTTCTTTTCTTATCATATTGAAATTATACTCTCGTCGAAGTCCGGTGTCGACGAGGCTTTGAGAAGTTGGCTGTTATAATAATCGCATAGGTATGGATTTTTTTGCTGGAATTGTCGTTTTCATTTTTGGCGCCGTTGTCGGCAGTTTTCTCAATGTCGTCATATTGCGCTTGAATACCGGCAAATCAATCGTTTCCGGCCGGTCAAAGTGTTTCAACTGCGCCAAGAAATTAAGGTGGTATGAGCTTCTGCCTGTAATCAGCTTTGTTTTTCTGCGGGGAAAATGCTCGGCTTGCAGAGCGAAAATTTCTTGGCAGTACCCCTTAGTAGAAACAACAACAGGGTTGTCGTTTCTACTAATCTCAAATCTCAAATCTCAAATCTCAAATCTTGACATTGTTTATTTTTGGGTTGTTTTTTCAGTCCTCATCATCATTGCCGTTTATGATTATCGCCATCAGATAATTCCCAATCTTCTTGTTTGGATTTTTAACGGTTTGGCGTTTTTATGGCTGTTTAATTTCCAGAATTTATTTGAAAATTGGCCATTGAAAATTGAAAATTTTGATTTTAATGGTTTGCTGTCCGGTTTCATTTTATTCGCTTTTTTTGCCTTGCTCTGGGGCGTATCCAAAGGTAAATGGATGGGCTTCGGCGACGCCAAACTAGCTTTGGGTATCGGCTGGCTTCTTGGGATAACTAAGGGCATAACCGCCATCACTTTGGCTTTCTGGATCGGGGCGATTGTCGGCGTTTTGCTGGTTTATTTAAATAAAAGCAAATACGGCCTGAAAAGCAGTATCGCTTTCGGCCCATTTATGATTTTGGGGACAGCCGTCTCTTTCTTTTGGGGAGAAAAGATAATCGGTTTTTTGTTCCGATAAAAAATGATACAATAGAAGAAATGAAATTTTTTAGATTTTATTTTTTAGATTTAAGATTGAGCCGAAAGGCGAACGGTTTCAGTCTTATAGAGCTTATGGTGGCCGTGGGAATTTTGACCTTGATAAACATAATGATTTTTGCCAGCTATCCCGAGTTCAGCCAGAAAATGGCCTTAAAAAGAACAAGCGAGGAAGTCGCCTTGGTTGTCCGCCAGGCGCAAGCTTACGCCTTGGGTATAAAAAGGCCGGTTTCCGGCGGAGATGATTACTTCGGCTTCGGCGTTCATTTTGATAAAAGCGATTCAAAGTCTCTGGTTTTATTTGCCGATTCGGATAGCGATAAAACTTACGACAAAGGAGACGGTTGTAGCGGTTCCGGCACGGAATGTTTTCAGGAATTTAAAATAGGCACGGGGGATTATGTTTCTGAATTGCAGGTATGCGATTCCAGTGGATTATGCGAAAGCGTTGAAAGCGGCGGTTTGGATATTATTTATCCCCGGGCAACTTCCATGGCTTCCATCTCGGCTGACGGAGATGTTTGCGGTTCCTGTTCTTACGCCAAAGTTACGATCCAATCGCCGCGAGGCAATGGAGAAAAAAATAAAAAATATATCAATATCTGGATAAGCGGACAGATATCGGTGGAATAGTTTCAATCTCAAATCTAAAATCTAAAAAATGAAAAAAAACGAATTAAAATTTAAAAAGGCCTTCACACTGATAGAAACTTTAGTAGCCATAACAATTCTTTCCGCCGCCGTGGCCGGTCCGATGGTTTTATCCATCAAGAATATAGGAACAGCTTCGGTTTCTCAAGATCAGTTGGTGGCGTTTTATCTCGGACAGGAAGTTTTTGAGTATGCGAGAAATGTCAGGGACACGAATATCTTGGAGGAATCCGCCGATTGGCTGGGCGAGCTGGATGTTTGCAAGACCAACGGATGTTATATAGATGTTTTAAACGAAACCGGTCCAGTAACCGATTGCGGAACAGGCGGCTGCGTTAACAGACTTAAATTTGACAAGGATACCGGCAAATATAATTACACTTCCGAAGAGGAAACAATTTTTACCAGAACTGTAAAAATAGAAAATCCGGTGGGAACAAACAGCGATGAGGCCAAAATCAGCGTTTCCATAAAATGGACGGGCAAATACGGCGAAAAAACGATGAATTTGCAGGATAATATTTATAACTGGAGATAATTTCAATCTAAAATCTCAAAGCTAAAATCTAAAAAATAAAAATGCGAAACAATAAATTAATTTTTAAAAAAGGATTTACACTCATTGAGCTGATAGTTGCGCTGGGAGTATTTATGGTGGTAATGACGATGACTTTGTCCGCTTTTCTCAATATAATGGACATCCAGAAGAAAACGGAAGCGTTTAGGAAAGTGAACGACAATTTGAACTTCGCTATGGAAGCGATGATGAGAGAAATAAGAGAGGGTAAAAGTTACTGCCCATCCGGGTGTACGGATGATAAAACTTTCTCTTTCGTCAATAAAGACGGAGATACGGTCAAATACGAATGGGATGAAACCGGAAAATATATAAAGAGAAAAAAATCAACAGATGAGCCGCTTAGAATGACTTCCGACGGGATTAAAATCACCCGACTTTCTTTTTTTGTTTCAGGGGAAGAGACATATCCGTCAGGGGACAGGCAACAGCCGCTGGTAACAATATCTATCGGCGGAGAATCGGGAGAAAAAGAAAAATTAAAATCAAAGCTTAATTTGCAGGCGACGGTTTCGCAAAGAAAACTGGACAGCCAATAAATAAAGAATTATGAATAAAGAATTAAGAATTAAGAAAATAAAATCAAGGGGTTTCACTTTGTTGCTCTCCATTCTTGTCGTCAGCGTGGTTCTTTCCGTTGGTTTGGGAATATTTGATATTATGACCAAAGAACTTAAGCTTTCCGGCCTAGGCCGGGAGTCGCAAATCGCTTTCTACGCCGCCGATGCCGGAATAGAATGTTTTTTCTACTGGGAAATCAAGCACCCGGATTTGGCTGGCAGCGCTTTTGAACCGGGAACCGGAATCACTAACACCATCAGCTGCGCCGGCAATAACGGCATTGAGATAAAAGATTCCGGCCCTTATGCTTTCAATTTGCCTTTGAGCAACAATTCTTGCGCCAAAATTAAGATAACAAAAAGCGGTTTGACGACCACGGTTGAATCAAGGGGTTATAACACCGCTTGCGATTCAACTTCTTCTTTTAAAGTGGAGAGGGCGATAAAGTTAATATCAACGAAAAAACAAGGGGGAACGGCGGGCGCGCCGGGAGTTCCGGGCAATGTTCAAGCGGAAGTTGTTTCCGAAAGCCAAATAAATATCTCTTGGGACGCCGCTTCAGACGCCACCAATTACTTGATCTACAGAGGCATTGATGAAACCAATCTTTCCGAAATAGGCGACACGGCGGCAACTTCATACAGCGATACCGGCTTAACCGACAACACGACTTATTATTATCAAGTGGTCGCCAGCAACAGTTACGGGTACACAACGGGAAGCTCGGTTGTTTCCGAGACGACGCAAGATGCCAGTTCGTCTTGCGCCGCTGACGGCGGAAGCTGGAATTCTTCTCAACTGATCTGTTATTTCACCGGAACATCTTGCCAGTCGGGCTGGTCGCCCAATCAAAGTTATTCAACAACGCAAGTTTCCACTTGTTCAAGCAATGTCACTGACTGCAACAACACTAGGTGTACTACGGGTTCTCATACTCGTCTGAATGCAGGGGTAGAAACTTGCCAATATGTGGAGAACGTCGTGGGTTGTAATTTTGCGTACTGTTATGCGACTAAAATAGAAATAGGTTGCAAGAAAAATTGATTATGCAGGATGTTAAAATTCGCATTGAAAAACTTAAAAAAACGATAAATCATCATCGCTATTTTTATCATGTTTTGGACCGGCAGGAAATTTCCGATGCGGCGTTGGATTCACTCAAACATGAATTGGCGGAGTTGGAAAAACAATACCCTCAATACGCCAGTCCCGATTCTCCCACCCAAAGAATCGGCGGGAAGCCTTTGGATAAATTCGCCAAAATAATTCACAAGGCCAGACAATGGTCATATGGCGACGCTTTTACCGAAGAAGAAATAAGAGAATTTGACGAACGAGTCAAACGAATGCTGGAAAAAGAAAACCGACTTCGTAAACCGGTTCATGTTCATGAACCGGTTTACGAAGTCGGTTTTCAAGCGGAATACGCGTGCGAGTTGAAAATAGACGGATTTAAGATCGTTTTAACTTACGAAAATGGCATTTTGCAAACGGCAGCCACCAGGGGCGACGGGGTAACGGGCGAAGATGTGACGCAGAATATCAAGACGATTGAAAGTATTCCCCTTAGGCTGGAAAAGCCATTAAACATCGTGGTGGAAGGAGAAATTTGGATGAGCAAAAATGAATTTGAAAGATTAAATTTTGAGCAGAAGAAAAAAAATCTGCCGCCCTTTGCCAACCCCAGAAACGCCGCCGCCGGTTCCATCCGCCAGCTTGACCCGTCCGTCGCCGCTTCCAGAAAACTGGACAGCTATATTTACGACATAGCGATGATTGAAGGAAAAAGAGGGGAAGAAGGAGGGAAGACTCATTTCTCCTTCTCGGACAAAGAGGGGGAGTCATACGAAATAAGTCTTCCCTCCCTCTTCCCTGAAACGCAAATTAAAGAATTGGAATTGTTGAAAAAGCTTGGTTTCAAAGTGAACAAAAATTATAAACTTTGCCAAAACATAAGCGAAGTCATCGCTTATTGGAAAGAATGGCAGAAGAAAAAAGACAGAGAAGATTATTGGATAGACGGAGTGGCGGTAAAACTCAACAGGCGGGATTGGCAAGAACGGCTAGGCTACACCGGCAAGTCGCCGAGATTTGCCATAGCCTTCAAGTTTCCGGCCGAACAAGCGGCGACTGTCGTGGAGGATATCGTCACGCAAGTCGGCCGAACTGGAGCTCTTACGCCGGTGGCTCATCTTGCGCCGGTTTTGGTGGCGGGAAGCGTGGTTTCCCGAGCCACTCTTCACAATAACAGCGAGATAAAAAGACTGGGGCTTAAAATCGGCGATACGGTTATCATCCAAAAAGCGGGCGATGTCATACCGGAAGTAGTGCGAGTTTTGGAAGAAATGCGGACGGGAAAAGAAAAAGAATTCAAGATTCCGGAGACTTGTCCTGTTTGCGGCGGAAAGCTGGCGCAGGAGAAAGGCAGTCCGATTATAAGATGCGCCAATAAAAACTGCTCCGTAAAACATCGCCGAGCTTTATACTATTTCGTTTCCAAAAAAGCGATGAATATAGAAGGGCTGGGGCCGAAAATAATTGATGCGCTTTTGGACAACGGCCTTATCCAAGATGCGGCCGATATTTACGATTTGAAAGAAGGCGACTTGGAGCCGCTTGAAAGATTCGGGGAAAAATCAGCCCAAAATATCGTCAACGCCGTCAATGCCGCAAAGACGGCGACTTTGCCGAGATTTTTGACCGCACTGGGGATTTTTCATGTTGGAGAAGAGATGGCTGAACTTTTAGCGAAAGAAGCTAAGTTTGTTGAAGTTTTAAGCGGTATGCCGGCTGAAGAATTGCAAAAAATTGACGGAATCGGTCCGAAGGTGGCGGAAAGCGTTTTTTATTGGTTTAAAGACAAACGCAACAGGGAATTGCTTGAAAGGCTCTTAAAAAGAATCAAAATAATTTTGCCGGGAAAATCTCCGCTTTTGGAAAACAGCAAAATCAAAGGGAAAATTTTTGTCTTGACGGGAACGATGGAAAGCATATCCAGAGACAAAGCCAAAGAGGAAATAAAGTTAAGAGGCGGACATATAAACGAATCCGTGTCCAAAA
>Ga0209212_1008296_pt1 | contig 11196 bp, 8 predicted proteins | sample RifGroC2_FD_183996 | JGI IMG/M metagenome (GOLD analysis project Ga0209212, IMG submission 183996) | Groundwater microbial communities from Rifle, Colorado, USA - Groundwater C2 (SPAdes) (version 2) | ecosystem: Environmental > Aquatic > Deep subsurface > Groundwater | place: Rifle, Colorado...
GCCGCCAGGGATATAGCGGCCGTGCTGCTGTTCTGCGCGGCGGTTTACCTGGGCGGCAGCGCCGTGCTGAACTCGCCCTACCTGCAGAAAGAGCGCCTCACCTCCCGCGAGGCGGCCGCCGACATAGACGCCTTCTTCGCCGGGATCGACAAAACGCACCCGCTGCCGCGCGCCGGCCTGACGCCGGAGAGCTGGACCGCCCTCAGGCGGGCGGCCCTCGACGAGGCGGACCGGCGCCTCGACGAGTTCGAACGCGTCACGGTCCGGGACCTGGCTTACATACTCTATAAGGCCGGCGCCGGCCCGGGGGACGCCAACACCCGCCCGCTCTGGCGGCCCCGCCGCAAGTGGAAGGACCCGGAGCTCAAATATCCGCCCTTCACCGTGGATTACAGGCTGGGCAGGTTCGTGATAGACGCGGCCGCCGACGGCGAACTGCCCGGGGCGGAACTGGCCGCCATCGACGGGGTGCCGTTCGAAACTTTCATCGCGCCGCTGCTGGAGCGGGTCTCCGCGGCCGATCCCCGCTACCGCCGGGCGGCTTTCTGCGCGGAGCAGGGCTTCTGGTGGGACATTTCGGGACTGCTGGAGGGGAAACAGGCCTTGCGCCTGAAGTTCAGGACGGCCGGCGGCAAAATCCGGGTCAAAGAGGAGCCGCTGGTTTCGGCCTGGGAATTCCGCCGCCTCGCCGGCACACCGGAACACGCCAGGCCCAAGCTGCAGGTTTCGCGCGGCGTGGCCTGGGTGGACCTGCCCGGGGCCCCCTATAACAGGGCCTGGCGCAAGGCCTGCGACGCCGTCTTCGCCCAGCTGCGCCGCCAGCGCGTGAGCGCCCTGGTGCTGGACCTGCGCCGCAATTCCGGCACCGACGCCAGCGCCGCGGCCTACCTGCTGGCCTACCTGGCCGCCGGGGCCGGTTCTCCGCCCAGGCCGCAGGCCGAGGTGTTCAAGGGCGAGATCAAGGTGCTGGTCGGGCCGGGCACCGCCAACGCCGCGGCGCTGCTGGCCGCGCGCCTGCGCGCGCTGGACGCCGCGGCGCTCCTGGGCGAAGAGAGCGGGGGTCCGCGCGACGCCTACCGTCCGCCGGAAACTTTCACGCTGCCGCGCAGCGGCATAGAGATCGCCGTGTCCTCCCGCAGGCCGCCGGAGCCGGCGGGCCTGGCGGTACCTGATCTTATTCTCACGCCCGCGCTGCTGCGCCCGCACAAGGGCGACATGCGCGCCTTCGTCATCGAGCGCATCTCCCGCGGGAAGGAGCGGGCCGCGAAATAAGAAAGCCCGGCCAGCCGGGCTTTTTTCTTTTCAGGCCTGGCCGGCCCCGGCGGAGAGGGGCGGCCCCTCCTTATCCCCGGAGTGCTTGAACACGCCCCAGGTCAGCACCAGCGCCGTCAGGAGTATCGTCCAGAGCAGCACGCTGTCGGGCAGCAGCCTGATGCGCAGCTCGTCGGGAATACCCATAAAAAGCAGTATCGTTATCAGCCCGCGCGGGGCCGCGTAGGTCAGCGCGGCGGCCGTGGGCGCCGGCCAGAGCAGGCGCAGCGGCAGGGCCCTGGACGCGTAAATGACGAGCAGCACCGGCAGCACTACTACCAGCGCGTCCCGGTTCAGCAGCCTGGGAATATCCGCCGTATAGCCCAGCAGCACGAAGAAGAACGTCTTGATCACGAACGTCGTCTCGGCGATGACGCTCTTGAACTGGCGCACCTCCGTCCCTATCTTGTCGAGGCTGAAATGCAAACGCATGTTGCCCCGTATGAACAGGGTGATATTGTTGAGGAAGAGCCCGAAGACCAGCACCAGGATCAGCGGCGAGTAGTGCATCAGCTTGGCCGTGGCGTAGACCAGCAGCAAAATGGCGAAGACCGGCAGGTATTTGACCTGGTGATTGATGCGCTCGACCAGGGCGGTCAGGCCCAGCGAGAAGAAGAGGGAGAGCAGCACCGTGACGAAGATCTCGAAACCGAAGGAAAAGAACGCCCCTGCCCCGAACGAGGCGTTGAGCGCCAGGTAGTTGAAGACCAGAATGCCCAGGATGTCGGAAAAGGAACTCTCGTAGGTAATGAACTCGCGCCGGTCCTGCGAGAACAGCCTGGCGCCCGGGATGGCGATGGCGCTGCTGATGATGGCCAGCGGCAGGGCGTTGATCAGTGCCACCCTGGCCGGGGCCCCGAAGAGCAGCATGTAGACGCCGGCTATGCCTGCCAGGCAGAGCGCCAGGCCCGCCGCCGCCGAGAGCAGGCTTTTCTTTATCACCGAAGTTTTTTCCAGGTTCAGCTCGAGGTCGAGGCCGGCCTCCAGCACTATCAGGATCAGGCCTACCGTGCCCAGGGGCGCGAGCACGTAACCCAGGTAGGGGATGGCGTAGCCGGTCCAGTCGGAGAGCAGCCGCAGCGCCAGGCCGGAGAGGATCAGCAGCACCACCGAAGGCAGGCGCGTCCTGCCCGAGAACATGTCGAAGAGGTAGGAGACGAGCACGATGGAGCTGATGACCACGAGTATGATTTCGGTGTTCATGGGGCTGATCAATTATACAAATTAGCGGGGGAAACGCCTTCCGGGTCCCCGGGCAAAATGTTAGAATAGCCCTAATGGGTCCGGAGCAGCTCCGGAGGTTGGGAATGGTCGGGCCGCCATTCCGGTTATACCGGAAGGCGGCCGCTCTTTTGCGGCGCCCGGCGCCGCCATTCCGGGGGGAAATATGCCGACAAATGACTGGACAATCTTCGCGGTCTCCGCGCTTTTTGTAGTTGCGGCGGGCGTAGCCATAGGCAGGATCAGCGGCGAGCTCGGCGAGCGGCTCGGCCTGGGCCGGGCCTGGGCCGGGGCCGTGCTCCTCTCTTTCGCCACCACGCTGCCTGAGCTGGTCACTACCATCACGGTAACGCTCGAGGGCGCCTACGGCCTGGCCCTGGGCGGCATACTGGGCAGCATCATTTTCAACATTTTCATACTGGTCCTGGTGGACGCGGCCGTCCCCGAGCCGCTCTACGGCGGCAAACTCTCCAAAAGCCACCTGGCTACCGGCCTGCTGGGAACCGCGATGCTGGGCGTGCTGATGGCGGGCCTGGCGCTGGGCATGGCCGGCAACTCCGGCGGGATAACCCTTTCCCCGCTGTTCCTGCTGGCGGCCCCGGTCGGCCTGATAGCGCTCTACGGAGTGGGGCAGTTCGTCCTTTTCCGCATGGCCAGGCAGTCCTTCGACAAGGAAATGGTAGTGCCGACGGTCTTCTCCGGCCTGCCCATGTGGGGCATCCTGGCGGCCTACGCGGCGACGGCCGGCGTCATCGTCGTCGCGGCCATGTACCTGGGCAGCGCGGTGCACAGGCTCAGCGACCATTACGGCCTGGCCGCCACCTTCGCCGGGGCCACGATGCTCGGCATCGTCACCAGCCTGCCCGAGATCACCAACGCCCTCGCCTGCGCCCGCCAGAAGGAATACGACCTCGCGGTGGGCAACGTGCTTGGGGCCAACGCCTTCGTGCTGGTGGTGCTGGCCGCCGCCAGCCTGCTGGTAGGCAACCGCATCTTCACCGGCGCGTCCTTCGGCGACGCCCTGTCCACGATGGTGATGGCCGGCCTGGCGGTCATAATGCAGGTCATAGCCCTCGGCGCGCTGGCGGTGGAGAGCAAGCACCACCTCAAGCGCCTGAGCGTGGCGTCCCTGATACTGGCGGCCCTGTACGCGGCCAACCTTTACGTATCCTACCAGTTCGGGAAATAGACAGCGCGGACAAGGAGCGACATGAAAATTACCCTACGCCTTATACTCTCCCTGATCGTGGTGGTGGTGGCCGTGGCGCTGCTCTCGGCCTGGTTCCAGGTGCGCCAGGAAAAAGTGAAGCTCTACGCCGAAGTGCGGGCCCAGTCGGCCCTGGTGGCCGAAACCCTCAGGGAGGGCGCCCGCCACAGCCTGGAGGCGGGTGACATGCCCGCCCTGCAGCAACTGGCCGGCCGGCTGCAGAACCAGCGGCACCTGGAGGGCCTGGCGGTCTACGCCGAGGACGGTACGCTCCTGGCGGCCTCCCCGTCCGTAGCCCCGGAACTGGCCGGCCGCGAGAAGCAGATAGCCCCGCTGCTGGCCGCCGGTGAGGAGGGGGAATTCCTCTTCGGCAGCCGCAAGATCTTCCTCTACCCGGCGGCGCTGCCGTTCGGCGCCGCGGGCAAGGCGAGGGCGGCCCTGCTGACCAACGTCTCGCATATCGACTACGAGCTGTTCCGCATCTGGAAACGCACGCTGCTGCGCCTGCTGGCCCAGATGATACTGATCTCGCTGGTCACGCTGCTCGTCGTGCGGTGGAACCTCGTGGACCCGATAGCCCAGATGGCGGACTGGATGAAGAAGCTCCGCATAGGCGAGGAGCAGGGCCAGACGCCGCCGCTGAAGGGGGACATCTTCGCGCCGATAGCCAGGGAGGCCACCACGCTGGCCAAGAACCTGCAGGCGGCCAGGAACGCCGCGCAGAAGGAGGCCCGCCTGCGGCAGACGGGAGAATCCCTGTGGACCCCGGAGCGGCTGAAGGAACTCATAAAGATCAAGATGGACGGGCGCCCGCTGTTCGTAGTCTCCAACCGCGAGCCGTACATGCACCTGCGCGAGGGCAAGGAGGTCAGGGCCATAGTCCCGGCCGGCGGCCTGGTGACGGCGCTGGACCCGATACTCAAGGCGGCCGGCGGCACGTGGATAGCCCACGGCAGCGGCGACGCCGACTTCGAAGTGACGGACGCGCATAACCGCATTAAAGTGCCGCCGGAAGAGCCGGCCTACACGCTGCGCCGCATCGCGCTGACCAAGGAGGAGGAGGACGGCTACTATTACGGCTTTTCCAACGAGGGCATCTGGCCGCTCTGCCACATCGCCCACATCCGCCCCATCTTCCGCAAGGAGGACTGGGAGCGCTACTACGCCGTCAATAAAAAGTTCTGCGACACCGTGCTGGAGGAGATAGAAGGCGTTAAGGAGCCGGCCGTCCTGATACAGGACTACCACTTCACCCTGCTGCCCGGCATGATCAAGGCCGCGCGGCCCGACGCCCGCGTGGCCGTATTCTGGCATATCCCGTGGCCCAACCCCGAGACCTTCGGCATCTGCCCCTGGCAGAAAGAACTGGTGATGGGCCTGCTGGGGGCCGACCTGATAGGCTTCCAGACGCAGTTCTACTGCAACAACTTCCTGGACACCGTCGACCGCACCATAGAGTCGCGCATAGACTGGGAGCATTTCTCGGTGCAGAAGGAAGGGCATATCACCCTGGTCAAGCCGTTCCCCATCAGCGTGGACTTCACGCAGCCGGACCGGGAGGCCAGGCAGCTGCCCGAAAAGCCGGACCAGGCCTCGGTGCTCAAGGACCTCGGCATCAAGGCTGAAAAGATCGCCGTGGGCGTGGACCGCATAGACTACACCAAGGGCATCCTGGAGCGCGTCAAGGCGGTGGAGCGCTTCCTGGAGAAATACCCCGACTACGTCAGGAAGTTCACCTTCATCCAGATCGGCGCGCCCAGCCGCACGCATATCCCGCAGTACCACCGCTTCCTCGCCGAGCTGCACGCGGAGGTGGACCGCATCAACTGGCGCTTCAAGGCCAAGGACTGGAAGCCCATAGTCTTCCTCGAGAAGCACCACGACCACAAGGAGATCACGAAGTACTACAAGATCGCCGACGCCTGCCTGGTCACGTCGCTGCACGACGGCATGAACCTGGTGGCCAAGGAGTTCGTGGCCGCCAGCGACGACCATCGCGGGGTGCTGATCCTCAGCCGCTTCGCCGGCGCCTCGCGCGACCTCAAGGACGCCCTCATCGTGAACCCTTACGATATAGAGCAGATGGCCGACGCCATCTACTACTCGCTGGTCATGCCCAAGGACGAGGTGGAGGAGCGCATGACGCGCATGCGCCAGGAGATACACGACAACAACATCTACAAGTGGGCCGCCAACCTGACCGAAGAACTGATGAAGCTGCGCATGGACAGCTTCACGGGGGTATAGCGTGCGGTCGTTCTGGAAGCACGCCCCGGAGATGGCCGGCAGGCTGGCGGCCGGCAGGCTGCTGGTGACGCTCGACTTCGACGGCACGCTGGCCGCGCTGGCCGAAACCCCCGGGCAGGCCAGGCTGCGCCCCGAGTACAAGGCGGCCCTGCGCGAACTGGCGGCGCGCCCCGGCGTAAGCCTCTTCATTCTCAGCGGCCGCGCGCTGGCCAACGTGCGCAGGCTGGTAGGGCTGCCCCGGCTTTACTACGGCGGGAACCACGGGATAGAGATAAAGGGCCCCGGACTGGCCTGGCGCGACGCCGGCGCGGCCCGCGCCCGCCGCCGCCTCGCCGCCGCCGCGGCCGACCTGCGCGAGCGCTTCCCGGAAGGCACCGGCGTGCTGGTGGAGGACAAAGCCTTCTCCGTCAGCGTGCACTACCGCGGCCTTAAGCCGGCCTACCGGGCCGGCTTCTTCGCGCGGATGCGGGCGCTGGCCGCCGGAGGCGGGGCCGGCCTGCGCTGGACCCGCGGCCACAAGGTCTTCGAACTGCGCCCGGAGGGGGCCCCGCACAAGGGCGACGCCGTGCTCCGGCTGGCGAAGAAACTTTCGGCGCCGGCCGCCATGGCCGTCGGGGACGACCTGACAGACGAGGACATGTTCAACGCGCTGGCCGGGCGGGGTATTACCGTGCGGGTAGGCCGGCGGGCCGGCTCCGCGGCCGGCTATTACGTCGCGGCCCAGGCCGAAGTGCTGCGGCTGCTTCGTTTCATCGCCGCTTCAAGGAGACCAGAATGAAACTTCGCGTAAAAATGCTGATAGCGCTGTCGGCCCTGAGCCTGACCTTCTCGCTGGTGATGGTGGCGGAGAGGACGCGCGGGCTGCGGCAGGCCATGCTGGAGCGCACGCAGGACAGGACCGATTACCTCTCGGGCTTCATCTCCGAGGTGTCCTCGCATTACCTCAAAACCGGCAACACGCAGCGGCTCAAGGAGATACTGGGCAGCTTCGACCGCTTCAAGAACATCAGCTACCTGCAGGTCACCGACGCCAAAGGAGCCGTCATCTACCGCATGGCCGAGACCGGCCTGAAGATGAAAGACAAGAGCCGGGACCAGGACGTCTTCCACCCCGGCGACGAGGTCTTCGACACGGGAGCGGAGATAGTAGCCGACGGCGAAGTGCTGGGCGAAGTCCGGCTGGGCGTGTCGGTGCTCGGCGTGGACGAGGCGACGGCGAACCTGGCCTGGCGCGGAACGCTGATCGGCGTGGTCTTCACCGTTTTCATAACCCTGGCGGCCTGGGCGCTTTCGATCAAGCTGGGGCGCGAACTTAACTGGCTGCTCGACCTCGCCGAGAACGTCAACTCCGAGAAACTGCCCGAACTGCCCACCGGCGCGCTGGGCAGCGATACCGGGTCCATCGCCCGCACGCTCAAGACGCTGCACGGCCGGCTCCGGGAGGAGGAGGGCAGGCGCAAAGAATCGGACGCCATGAAGAACGATTTCTTCGAGATGACGGTGCACGACCTCAAGCAGCCCGTGACGGCCCTGAAGGCGTCCCTGGACCTGCTCCTCAACGAGAACGACCGCCGCGGCTACGACAAGCAGCAGATAGACACCCTCTCTTCCATCGCCAGGTCTTCCCTGGCGCTGCTGACCAAGATGATCTCCGACGTGCTGAATACGGCCAAGCTGAACAACCCGCAGTACCAGCCGGAGCGGGAGCGCATCGACCTGCAGACCTTCCTAAACGACTGCGCGCCCGAGAACGAGGCCTCGGTGGCGGCCGCGGGAAAGCGCTGGGAATACGAGGTAAGCCCGGGCCTGGCCGGCTGCTGGGTGTTCGGCGACGCCGACCTGATACGCCGCGTGGTGGGCAACCTGGTGCTCAACGCCATCCAGTACACCCCGGAGGGCGGCAAGATCAAGCTGGGCGCCCGGCTGCGCGACGCCGACCGGGCCGCCATCTACGTCAGCGACGAGGGAGAGGGGATCCCGGACACCTTCCGGCAGGAGATCTTCAAGAAATACAGCACCATGTCCCGCAGCCCCAAGAACCTGGGCCTGGGCCTGGCTTTCTGCAAGCTGGCGGCCGACCGGCACTCGGCTTTCCTCGACGTAAAGTCCGAGCCGGGCCGCGGCACCGAGATCAGTTTCGTGATGCCGGTCTATTGCCCCGCCGCCAGGGCGGGCGGCCGGAAGGGGGAGAAATGACCGCCAGGGCGAAGGAGCCGTTCAGGTTCCGCAACCGGCTGACGCTCGCCGAAGTGACCGGCCGCAAGGCCTTCAACATCAACGAGCTGCTCGACGGCATCAAGCAGGCCGACGACGAGGTGATCTACTACCACACCCACCGCTTCATCAAGCAGTTCCACCACCTGGTGCCGGAGGGCGCCAACGACTTCGCCTACTGGGTCACCAATACCGTGCAGGCGGACCGCCTGGGCGAGGAGCTGACCGCCATAGACATAGTCCGCTACAACTCGCTGGCCGATATCAGGGCCGCCTTCACCGCGACGATAGAGCGCCACCTGGCCGCCAACCCGGGCCCCGCGCGCACGGTGGCCCCGGGCCGGGAGTTCCATTTCATGCGCGCCGTGCGGTTCTCGCTGCCCACCTCCTGCGCGGCCTCGGACTACGCCTCGTTCCTGGACTGCCTGCGCGCTGTGAACTCGTCGAGCCTGTACCTGCACGTGTTCGAGGCGCGGCTGCGCCCGCCCTACGGCGTGGACGACTTCTCCCACTGGTTCAAGCAGGAGTTCGGCGACGAGGAGGTGGGCCGGGAGATCTCCCGGCTGGACCCGTACTCCTACACGCTCGAAGGGCTGCGCAAGCGGATAATCCGGATAATCGAGAAGCGCCTCGGGGAGGCCGCCAATGCCTAAGATAGACGAATACGCGCCCGCCGCCGGCGCCGCGGCGATAGAGGAACTGAAGGTCATCGCCTCGCGACTGCAGGGCAAGTCCATCCTGAACGTGAACTCCACCGCCGTCGGCGGCGGCGTGGCGGAGATACTCAACCGCATGCTGCCGATGATGACCGAACTGGGCATCCGGCCCCGCTGGGAACTGATCAAGGGCGGCGAGGATTTCTACGCCGTCACCAAGAAGTTCCACAACGCCATACACGGCACGCGCCAGGAGCTGACGCCGGCCGACTTCCAGCTCTACCGCGACACGCTGAAAATGAACATGGACACGCTGGACCTGGACGCCGACCTGGCGCTCATCCACGACCCGCAGCCGGCGGGGCTGATAGACCGCAAGCCCGCCGGGGCCAAGTGGGTATGGCGCTGCCACATAGACATGTCCAACCGCCAGGACGACGTCTGGAACTTCCTCAAAGGCTACGTGGCGCGCTACGACGCCGCGGTGATCTCGGCGCCGGCCTTCTCGCAGGAACTGCCGGTCAGGCAGTTCCAGGTGCCGCCGTCCATAGACCCGCTGGCCGACAAGAACAAGGACCTCTCCGACGAAGAAGTAGCGGCCGTCATGCGGCGGCTGGAGATCCCGCTGGACAAGCCGCTGATCACGCAGGTCTCGCGCTTCGACCGGCTCAAGGACCCGCTGGGCGTGATAGCCGCCTTCAAGCTCATACAGCCCTACGTCACCGCGCGGCTGCTGCTGGTGGGGGGCAGCGCCGACGACGATCCGGAGGGCGCGGAGGTGCTGGCCGAGGCCAGGGCGGCCGCGGAGGGGAACCCGGATATCCTGGTGCTGTGCCTGCCGCCCACGAGCAACGTCGAGATCAACGCCATACAGCGGGCCTCGGCGATCATACTGCAGAAATCGCTGAAAGAAGGTTTCGGTCTGACGGTCTCGGAGGCGCTGTGGAAGGGCAAGCCCGTCATCGCGGGCGCGGTGGGGGGCATACCGCTGCAGATAACGCACAAATACTCCGGCATCCTCACGCGGACCGTGGAAGGCACCGCCTACTGGATGAAGCGCCTGCTGCACGAGCCGGCCTACGCAAAAAGGCTGGGAGAGAACGGGCGGGAGCATGTGCGGGAGAACTTCCTGCTGACCCGCCACCTGCGCGACTACCTGCTCATCGCCCTCTACCTCGAGAGCGGCCGGCAGGATTTCATACACCTCTGACGCGCTGCATTCCGCTGCCGCAGCGCGGCGGGCGGCGCCTAGGTTTTTATCCCCAGCCCGCCTTTTATCAACGGCCAGATGCGCAGCAGGGAAAGCAGCATGGCTACCAGGATAGGCCCGACAAAGACCCCCATTATCCCGAACATCTGTATACCGCTGACTATGGCCACCAGGCCGACGAGCGGATGCATGCCGGACTTGCCCTTCATTACCAGCGGCTGTACCAGGTTGTCCACCACGGCGGCCAGCAGGCCGATGACCGCCAGCAGCGCCATGCTCAGGGGGGTACCGGCGACGTAGAGATATAGCAGCCCCGCCAGGACGGCCGGGATGGTGCCCAGCACGGGCACCCAGGAGAAGATAAAGGTCAGGCCGCCCGCGAGGAAAGCGCCGGGGATACCCAGCACCAGGAAACCGGCGCAGATCAACACGGCCTGCGAGGCGGCGGCGGCGAAACCGCCAGCTACCGCCGAGATGGTGGCGTCCCGGAACGCCTTGACCAACTGCCCCTGCATGCTCCGGTCGAAGATGCCGAGACCGAGCAGCCACTCCATGAACTGCACGCCGTTGAGCAGGAAGAAAAAGAAGGCTATCATCCCCAGCGTAAGTTGCAGCAGGAACTCAGGGATGCCCTTCCCAAGCCGCACTATGGCCGAGGCGGCGAATTTTCCGGACCCCTGTATCGCCCCGGTCAGCCGCGCGGTTACCTCCGCGGGCCTGCCCAGGACAATACTGACCAGCTGCCAGCGGCTGAGGGCGCGCGTCAGGGCTTTCGGCGAGAATTCCTTGATCTCACCCAGGTCCCGGCTGAGGGCGATACCCTGCTTGACCGCGGTTATGGTAAAGCCGGTGAGCGGCGCGACCACCAGCAGCACCAACAGGCCGGTGAGGACCCCGGCGGCCAGGCGCGGGCCCAGGCGCCGCCGCTGCAGCCACTCATACGCGGGGAAAGCCAGCATGGCAAGCGTACCGCCCAGCAGCAGGGACAACAGGTACGGCGCGGCCATCCAGAGCACGGCCGCCAGGCAGGCGGCCAGCGCGGCCAGGAAGGTTACAAGGTGCGCCCGCCTGGTAACGTCGCGCACTTCAGTGGATTTGGTCATTTATATGGTATCCCGGACGAGACCGCC
>Ga0209212_1008300_pt1 | contig 11192 bp, 6 predicted proteins | sample RifGroC2_FD_183996 | JGI IMG/M metagenome (GOLD analysis project Ga0209212, IMG submission 183996) | Groundwater microbial communities from Rifle, Colorado, USA - Groundwater C2 (SPAdes) (version 2) | ecosystem: Environmental > Aquatic > Deep subsurface > Groundwater | place: Rifle, Colorado...
GCTTCCAAAGGAATCAATGGAGAAATGTGCAGTTGATTATGTAATAACAGGAGGAAATTATGACTCTTCCCTCCTGGGCATTGCAAAATTTTTAAGAGATACAACTCTCCTTCCGAAAGGAATTTGGTATAGAAAAAACAGTGCAATTAATAATACAGGTGGTTTTGATTTGAACCTTGATCTTAATCAATTGCCCTTTATAGATAGGAAGTTGACAAAAGCTTACTTATACGGAGAGAAGTGGAAGAAGAAAATACCTTTTTTTTATACCATGTCCGGAAGGGATTGTCCATGGAGAAAGTGTAGTTTTTGCTCATGGACAACAATATATCCGGTTTTTAATGTAAGAAAGCCTGATAACCTGCTTGATGAAATCGGTTTCCTGATTCAGGAACACGGGGCAAAAGAAATCTTTGATGACACTGGAACTTTCCCAGGTGATGAATGGCTTAAGAAATTCTGTGACGGTATGATAGATAGAGGGTATAATAAAGAAATATTATTTTCCTGTAACATGAGATTTGATTATCTTAAGAAAGGCGTGCCGGAATTAATGAAAAAGGCTGGTTTCAGAAAGATAAAATCAGGTCTTGAATCGGCAAATCAAAAGACCCTTGACCGGATTAATAAAGGAATCAAAGTTCAGGATATAATCAATGGCTGCAGGAATGCCAAGGAAGAAGGTATAGATGTACACCTCACTGTGATGGTTGGATATCCTTGGGAGACAAAAGATGATGCGTTGGCGACGCTGGATTTAGCAAAAGAACTTATGGTAAAAGGATATGCTGAAATGCTTCAATCAACAGTTATTATACCGTATCCCGGAACTCCTCTCTATGAAGAGGCTTTAAGAAATAAATGGTTTATAATTGATCCATTAGAGTATGAACGATACGATATGACAGAACCTGTTCTTCGTGCTCCGGACATGTGCCCTGATGAGGTTATGAAGCTTTGCCGGAATATTTACAGGATATTTCTCTCTCCTAATTATATTGCAAGACATATATTAAATATCAGATCATTTGAGGATATTCGATATATTATAAAAGGAGCAAAGGCAATTACCGGACATATAATGGATTTTTTGACGATCAGAAAATAGATTGGTTTGATAGCAGAGGAAATATATTAATTCAACTGATTTGCCTTGTTTTCTTAATCTGCAAATAGAAATTTATAAAAGTACAAATACAAAAAAGGATATGCAATTGGAGAATAAATTATCAACAGGACAGAAAAAGACATTATTGTGTATTTTTTTAGGGGCATTCCTGTTAAGAGTAATATTCATTTTTTCTTATCATAACTACGATGATATAGAAAAAATGAAGATAAACGGGGAGGAAATGATTGAAATTGCTTCACATATCGTTCAAGGCAATGGTTTTAGTGGTAAATTCATTTTAGATACTCGGGTAAAACCAACAGCAGCGATGGCTCCGTTTTATCCATACTTTCTGGCATTCATTCTCCAGGTTTTTGGAAAGTATGGATATTTAACCGTTCAGTTAATACAAGCAGTAATTTCATCACTTATTTGTATAATTATTTATCTTACCGGATTAAAAATATTTGACAAAAAAATAGCATTCATAGCATCAATATTGGCAGCCCTTTATTTACCTTTAATTTATTATTGTACCGTCATATGGGGTGCGATATTTTTTGCCTTTTTAGTTACTTTATATATCTACTATCTTTTACGATTACAGTCGGATTATAATAAATATAATCTCTGCTTTTGTGGTTTTATATTGGGAATTGCGCTCCTGATTGATCCGGTTATAGTTTCATTTATTCCCCTTTCCGTACTCTGGTTGCTGTTCAGTTTAAAAACTTATATTAAAATTTCTTTTAAAAAAGTAATTATGATGCTGGGTATAACCCTGGTTGTGATTACACCCTGGACGATCAGAAATTATATACTTTTTAATAAATTTGTCTTTATTAAGTCTCAAGCAGGTTTTACTCTCTGGCTCGGCAATAATCCTCATGCGTCCGGGACCGAGAGATTGGTAAACGATGATTCTACTGAATATAAACTTCCGGAAGAAGAATATCAGTATTTAACCAACTTAGACGAATCAGAACGGGACAGGTACTTTCTGTTAAAAGCGCTTGCTTTTATAAAAGAAAACCGGGAAAAGTCTATAGAACTTTTCCTGAAAAAATTTAAGTCATTTTGGTGGGTGATAGAAAAGAAAACCACCGGATTTAGTGAAAATACGAAAATTGCAGTAATGAAGATTACGTATGGTATCCCTTTTGTCCTTGCGCTTGTAGGGTTACTATTATCGATCAAGCAGATAAAATCATATATGCTTATTATATTTTTATTTATTTCTTTATCGTTTATCTATTCGATTACTGTCTTTCCGGTATACAGATATCGTTTGCCGGTGGAACCGTATTTGCTCTTATTTTCCTCTGTTTCTCTTTCTCAATTACTTCAAAATATTTTTACAAAAGCGGGAGCTGAGGCTAAAACTTAATATATAAACGTCCACAAACACGTTTTTGTCCATTTTAAATTTTTTGTATAAGGCAAACAAGAGTAATGAATATACCTGTTTGTACAACTTTATTTTAAAAACATGATAGATCGCACTGTATTTCCTTTCACAAGTAAAAAACGGGTTTTTCGCCTTGAATTATGGCAAGTCTTTGTAATAGGAATTTCTGCCGGCATATCTGTCATTTTCGCTCCATTCTATACACTTCCTGCCATTATATTCCTTATCGCGCTGGCAGCAATATTTATTAACCCATTCATTGGTATAATGCTGTACGTCATATCTTTTCCTCTTCCTCAGGGTACCTATGTGGCACAAGCATTTTTAGGCATATCTGCAATTTCTTTTATCTTCTGTTTTTTCAGTAAAAAAGGAAATATTGGATTCAGCAGTCAACTCATCTGGATAATTCTGGGAATGTATTTCCTGGGACTACTTCCCATTTTTTTTATCGATGGAGTGCTGGAAAGATACATTGAATTTCCAAGAGACCCGCTGGTCTTCGTGGGATATAGTATTACTTCTCTAGTGCTTATTGGCATTTTAGATTCAAAACAAAAAATTTCTATTATTGCTATCCTTCTGGCAATAATAGCTATTGTAATAGGTTTCGTGTGTTTTATTCAGGTTTTTTTCCCTTCTATACAAATCCGTGTTGGTCCTGCCACGACTATGGAATATTTTAATATAATAGGAACAGATCCTTCAACTATGTATCATTCGAAAACAACTGAGACTGCACGACGTGCGGTAAGTTTTTTTGCTGATGGTCCATATACTGCATTTGTATTACAAACAATTTCTTTTATTTGTTTTTCAATGTTATGGCTTCCAATAACGACAAAACAAAAAATTTTTTGGTCTTTTGCCTCTCTTTGTTGTATCTTTGGAATTATTGCCAGTTTAAGCCGAACGGCATGGCTTACTTATTTTGTGTTGTTTTTGTATTATTTTCTCTTTAAAAAGAAAATAAAATTAAAATACTTCCTGTTAACAGTGGTAATCGTGGGGGTAGTTTTCCTGTCAATGTATGATTATATTATGTTGAGATTTGAACAGAGTATTCATACTTACAAATATCACTCTGTTACTGAGATCCCGGATGTAAAAACAGGCATTGCAGAAATAAAAAGAATTATTAAAAACCCATTCATTGGAACAGGACTGGGCGTATTTAATGAGTTTGAGGGTATAAACAATTATTTAACGGAACAGGGCGTAGTTTTATATCGTGACGCATTCAATCCTGAGAAAAGTTTAAGAGGATTTATTGATTTTGGTGATTTTACTACTCTGGGTGCCCAATTGGGCATTGGGGGAATAATCCTTTATTTCATGCTGATAATTTTTGTATGGAAGAATCTTACGCAAATTGAACAAAAACACAAAGATAATCCCTTCTTTTTTAACCTTGCAGTTGGGCTAAAAGGAAGCTTTCTGGGAATATTGTTGTTTGCTATTATAAGCAATGCTACAAATAATAAATATTTTTGGTTTATTGTATCTATGTCGATAGCATTAAATTTCATTGCACAGAAGGAGGATCATAATGAGGAAGGGAAAGACAAAAATCCTGATTTTGTTACTTAACATATTTTCTCTTTTATCTATTTTGTCTGTGAATCCATTTGCCAGCTCTGGTAATAATATTACTGAAAATGAAATCAGGAAGAAGGTTGCTCAGGTTAAGGAATTGGGAAGGATCAGGAAATTATTTGAGGGAAGAGATATTGACGGGATCATTGAGGCAACAAAAGATGTAGATAAGCTAATAGAACAGGGAAAATTACAGGAAGTCGATGGCATTCTCTCTACAGTTATACAACGGTTAAAGGGTATGGAGGAGATGGAAAGTCCCAGAGACAGAATCACTAAGAAATGGCAAAAAGCACTTATACTGGAAGTAACATTAAAAAATGCCGGTTTCGATATTAATGTGGGTTCAAAAATAGCAAAAGCAATAGATTTATTGAGTAGGATGAAATATCAGGAACCAGAAAAAATTTTGGATGATGTCATTCCGCAACTGGAGGATTTGAGATATAAAAAAAGGGGGGCAGCAAATTTAACTGCTAAGGTATCTGAAAAAATTGATCATTTGCAAAAACAATTCATGGAGATTCTTATTAGAAACACACCATCATATGATGCTGAAGAAGCTGTACGATTCTGGTTCAAGGCAAAAGATGCATACCAGGCAAATTATTTTGAGGAATCAATAGATTTGTTACAAAAGGCGATTGATTCAATGAAAAAAGCTAAACCCATATCTATTGCAAGAATCCTGTCAGACCAAACGACCATTGCCCCGAAACCTGTTCCTGCATCTGGCAAGGTAATACCTCCAGATGAAAGGGGTATTTATGTAGGTTACTGGGGATTTCCAATGATTGGAGGAAAAAATAGTTTCAACTTCAGGACGCAAACGCATGTAGCGCTCTTATATGACGATATTCCCTGGTATAATTGGAATGGTCGCTTTCTGAGCTGGGATGATTGGTTTTCTTTTGATGAATCATTTTTTGTCTCACCCATTCCGAAAGGGAACAAACGTCTGGTTCTTACCATAAAACAACTAGCCGATTTTTATGCAGAATATGGCGCTGTGCTTGCCTTTACATGGACAGCCGGATATGGGTTTGCCGATTCTTCTTTAGAATACGCAAAAGCATATCTTCAGGATTATGAAAAAGGAATAAAGATCCAGGATGTTATTACCGGAAGATGGGATGAATATATCAAAAAATTTGCGCACCAGATTAAACAGTATGGCAAACCGATTATGATAGAACTTTTGAATGAATTTGACGGAACGACTGTTAGTAGTTCCGCCAGCATGGTTTTTGGAAAAGAGGGTAATACCCCTGTATATAAAATGTTAACCCCTGAGATTTTGAGAGAATATAACGAGAAATTAACTCTTGCCGATTTAAGGACGAATTTCCCTGAACTCTTTAATAATTATGGAGATAGTTCGATTCCCGATGGGCCGGAAAGGGTTAGAGATATGTGGAAGCATGTTCATGATATTTTCGATGAATATGAAGTATCCAATGTCACCTGGTTTCAACACACTGCTACTGCTCATGGGTATCCGAAATCTTTTTTGGGTGAAGTATGGAATGAAATGGATTACTATTGGCTTACAAATGCACCGTGGAATAAGATGTTATATTATTGGCCGGGAAAAAATTATATCGATTGGATCGGTTCGAGTGTTTATTACAATGATATATCCAAGGACCCATTCAAGCGTGACAGTTTCCATTTTGCCTTTTCCTGGTTTTATAAGCAGCTAGAAGAATCTTCCTGGAAAGACACTCCTATTCTCTTATTGGAATTCGCATATAAAAAGAATGAAAACAAGAAAAATATTATTAAAAAGGTATTTGGAGATTATATAAATAATGATTTCCCTGGAATTGCTGGCTTTTTTTATTTAGAAGACCCCCCTCCGCTGGGCTACTATAGTGAAGAGACGAAAGTATGGGAAAAATATGTTAAAGATAATCCACGGTATGTTCAATATATACAAACCAGCAATGATCATACTCCTCCTGGCAGGATAGACGATTTACGGGCAATCACGAAAGGTAAAACCATAGTTCTTCAATGGACGGCAAAAGGTGATGATTCCGAAGAAGGAACCGCGAGCTATTATGTAATAAAATACCGCACTGACCCCATTGAAAAAAACAAGCCCGGAACGATTGATTTTCGGAAAGAACCATGGCGGCTGTGGTCCAGATACGAGACAAAAGATATAGAGGGAGAGCCGAAACCTCAAAAAGCTGGAACAAAACAGGAAATGGAAATATCAGGACTTAAACCTGCAACCTATTACTTTGGAATCCAGAGTGTGGATGACGTTCCTTATAATTCTTCAATATCAAATATAGTGGAAGTGAGGTAAAATAGATGTATAATGAGAAAATTTCTTACAAGTTAATAGGAATATTATTTCTTACATTTATGGTTGGGTTCCTTTATTGTTTTATTATCTTGCCCAATATCCAAAACAATTTTAATATAGAATTAGATGGAGAACAATACAATATAATTGCTCAAAATATATATCAAGGCAAGGGTTTCTTTTTTGATAAAGGTCAAGAGCCTATAATTTCTGATGCCCGTTACACTTTAGGTAGACCACCATTATATCCCTATTTTCTCGTCTTAATTTATTTAATATTTGGACAAAAAATTTGGATTGTCCAATTAATTCAAATCGTTATTTCCACTGTTACCGGTTATGTAATATATAAAATAGCCAATAAAATTTTTGAAGAAAGAGTGGCTTTGTTCTCAGCTATTGTTTATGGAATACATCCGCTTTTTTTTTGGTATCCTCCTCGGCTTTATACAGAAACTATTTTAATATTTCTACTTGCAATAATAGTATACTATACGATATTACTTTTTGAAAATCTTTCTCTTAAGCATTCAATTATGCTTGGAATTCTATTAGGTATATTTAATCTCGTCAAATCAAGTATGCTCTTATTCCCATTATATATCGTAGTAGGACTTCTTTGCTTCTATACATACCAAAAACGGCAAGTAATCAAATCGTTTCTAGTGATAAATATTCTTATGGCTCTAATAATTTCTCCTTGGACGTTGAGGAACTATATAGTTTCAGATCATTTTGTCCCGGTACAAATAGGGATAGGGCTTCAATTTTTTAGAGGTAATTCTATAGTTTTCAATAACAAAGCTGGTCTATTGAAAAGCTCATTCAATGAACCGCTTGCTACTTCTCTGCAGGAAGAACAGATTATTCTCAATCAACTGAGAATCAATACCAAGCAGGGTAAAGAATATGATATATTCAATGTCTTTGATGAAATGATGTTAGAGTGGCTTGTAAATAACCCAAAAAAATTTCTGAAAAAGATAGTTAAAGGATCGCTATTTTTCTGGTATTTAGGTTCTACCGAGTTTAAAACAAAACTAATCTTGATTACACAACTCTTGATTCTCATTCCATCCATTGTTGGTATGTATTTTTCTTTAAAAGATAATAAAAAAGTACTCCCTTTAATGTTGGTTATCCTGTATTTCTTATTAATCCATGCCCCTTTAGTAGCAGTGGGTAGATACGCAGTACCCATTATGCCATATATGATAATATTTGCTGCATACGGATGTCTAAATAGCTTTAAAAAGCTAATAAAATCATAAGATGTATGCAAGGTAATGGCCTATTATGATAAAAAATAAATATATAATTTTAGCTTTACTTTTCAACTTATTAAATGGGGTCACATTTTGTTTTATAATTTATCCGGCAATTGAAAAAAGATTTCATGCTAGCTTAGATGGAGAAAGATATGAAGAGATGGCTCTGAATATCCTTTCCGGCAAGGGATTTTATCTTACTCCCAGCGATGATCCAATTATGTCATTTACGGATAAGCCAACACTTCTCAGAGCACCGCTATATCCCTATTTTATTTTTATAATTTACAAACTATTTGGGGTACAGGTATGGATAGTACAGATTATCCAGATTTTATTGAATTCTGCCACCTGTTTTTTAATTTATTCGATTGCTAAGGGAACTTACGATAAAAAAATAGGAAATATATCGGCTTTTGTATATGCCTTTCATCCTTTTTTTCTTTGGCATATACCAAGATTTTATACTGAAGCTGTTTTTATTTTTCTTTTGGCCGGGTCCGTTTATTGTATGATGGTGTTGGCTAAAACCCTAAAGCTAAAAGATGCAGTAACTACTGGAATTATGCTTGGGATTACCAACTTATGTAGGAGCATTATGTTAGTTTTTCCAGTGTTTTTGTTGTTGGCTTTTATGTTTATCAAACCAAGTCATAAAAAGGAGATTATTCAGTGTTTCTTGGTGTTAATAATCTTTATGGGATTAACCATATTGCCTTGGAGCATAAGAAATTATATCTTGACAAACCAATTTATTCCAATCCAATATGGTGTGGGATACCAGTTTCTAAGAGGAAATGTTATTGTCCAGACCAATTCGTTAATTGGAGAAAATTCCTTTCAGAGATCTTTAGATTATGCTTATAATTGGGAGAAAACAGTTCTCAAACAAAAGGAGAAAGAAAATGGTTTGATTTTTGATGAACAACAAGCTATAAAACTATTTGATAATCTTGCTTTACAAAATCTGAAAGAGTATCCTATTGAGTGTGTGAAGAAGGTAGTAAAGAATCTTTTTTTCTTTTGGTATATTGCTGAAACTCCTACCAAATCAAAAATAATAGGAGCATTACAACTTATTGTTATTGTTTCGGCACTGGTTGGGATTTATTTTTCATTAAGGCAAGGAATTGAGGTTAACTGCATACTAATGATTATTCTGTATTTTTTATTAATCCATGCCCCTTTAGTAGCAGTGGGTAGATACGCAGTACCCATTATGCCATATATGATAATATTTGCTTCTTTCGGTTTTGTCAAAATGTACGCTAAGCTATCTCAAGAAGTTAGTTCAAGAATTTTAGAAAGAAAGGGATTCTGATGATAAAGACTTTGCTTGTTAAATGGCATGAACATCTTGGTCCAAGTTCCGTTTACCCTCAGAGTGTTGCTGATGCAGTAGGATGTTTTCCACCATTGGGGCTTGGCTATCTTGCCGCAGTATTAAGAAAAGCCCATTATCCAGTTGAATTATTGGATGTCAATGCCCTTAAAATGTCTGAAAAAAAGTTTCAAGAAGTGATTGGAAGGATTCAACCGGATGTCATTGGTCTTACTTCTATGTCGCTGGTTTGGCCGGCTAATGTGAGGGCTAGCCAGCTTATTAAAGAAGTTCTGCCAGATTGCCTTGTAGTGGTCGGAGGACCACAACTGGCTGCCTATCCAAGAGAGTCGGTTTCTTTTGATACTATTGACATTGGTGTTAGGGGTGAAGGAGAAGAAACTTTTCTAGACTTGGTTAGAAGGTTAGATAATAAAGAAGACATTACCAACATTCCAGGAACTGTGGTAAAGAAAAATGGAAAAATTGTAGTCAATGCAGAAAGGCTTCTGGTATCTGACATTAACAAAATTCCTTTCCCAGCCAGGGATATGATGCCAATGGATAAATATCATTGTGCCGTTTTGCAGAAACCATTTGTTACTATGTTAACAGCCAGAGGATGCCCTTATGCTTGCGGATTTTGCTGTAAACATCACTGGGGGAATACACTTCGGCAAAGAGATCCGGAAAATATTGTGACCGAAATGGAACAAATTGTGGAGACTTATAAACCTAAAGAAGTCTTAGTGTACGATGAAACCTTTACAATAAATAGAAATAGGGTATTTAAAATCTGCGATCTTATCAGAGAAAGAAAGTTGAAAATTAAGTGGGATATACGAACCAGGGTAAATCTTGTGAATCGAGAAATACTAAAAGCCTTGAAAAGTGCCGGTTGCTATAAGATTCATTTTGGAGTGGAATCTGGTTCCCAAAAGATTTTAGATAAAATGGATAAAAAAATAAAGCTTGAAGAAGCCATGCATGCCTTTAGAATTGCCAATGAAATTGGTTTTGAGACCATGGCCTATTTTATGATTGGCTATCCTGGTGAAACCCTAAAGACGATTGAAGAAAGTATTCAGTTTGCGAAAGAACTAAATCCTACTTGGGTTGATATTTCAATTGCAATCCCTTATCCTGGAACAGATCTTTACAATATGGCAATGAGTGAGAAATGGTTAGATTATGATTACTGGAAAGAACATGCCCTTTGCCATCAAAATGGAAGGATTCGACGGTTTGCAGGGGAGGATTATAGTGAAGATGAGTTAGAGAAACTTTTGATGAAATTTTATAGGAAATTTTATTTCAGACCTTCATATGTTCTGAATCGAGTCCTATCCCTGCGTTCATTATCCCAAGCAAAAAGTTATTTTAACGGGTTTAAGGCTTTGGTCCTTGCCAATGTCTGAGTAAAAATCCATTCTACTTATTGAAAAATATGAAAAAAGGTAAGAGCCTATATGAATTGCTTTCAGTTGCCTTTGATGCGATAGGGATAACTATATCCACATATTTTACATTAAAACTCAGGGTATATCTAAATCCTTTTTTCTCCATACAAATGTCTTTTTATGATGCTTCGTACCTGATTCCACCCGCTACAATAATTGTTGTAATATGGGTAATATTATTTTATCAAACTGGGAAGTATGACTTAACAGAAAAGATTTCTAATTTAAGCCTGCTTATGAAAATTCTAAAAAGTGTAACAATTTGCACGGTAGTTTTGATGATTGTTGCATTTCTCTCAAGAAGCGAAAATTATTCCAGATCATTAATTGTGATGTTATGGGCAATCAGTTTTTTAATTTTAACCTTCATGAATATATTAAGTTTTAAAGTTCAGCGCTGGTTTAAGAATTTAAAGGTTGGAGTAGAAAATATTGGAATAATGGGGTATTCAAATCAATCCATAGACCTGGTTAAGAAGATAATGAACATACCCAGAATGCCGTATCACTTTTGCGGCTATATACTTTCCAGGGGACCTGAAATCTGCGCAAGGGAATTAATCAGGCAAGATTCTAATATTATTGGTTATACCGATGAAATCCCTGCAATCATAAATAAATACTCGCTGGATAGGATAATTATATGCAGTGCATCGGTAAAAAATGAAGAAACTTTATTGTTGGCGAGGACATGCGAAAAAATGGGTGTCC
>Ga0209212_1008301_pt1 | contig 11191 bp, 4 predicted proteins | sample RifGroC2_FD_183996 | JGI IMG/M metagenome (GOLD analysis project Ga0209212, IMG submission 183996) | Groundwater microbial communities from Rifle, Colorado, USA - Groundwater C2 (SPAdes) (version 2) | ecosystem: Environmental > Aquatic > Deep subsurface > Groundwater | place: Rifle, Colorado...
GCCAACGACGGAAAATGTGGCTCCTACCCCCACCCCCTAACCCCCTCCCGCAAGGGGAGGGGGGACTTATTTGCAGGAGTTTCCTCCCTCGTCCCCAATCTCCAGCTTCGGGACGAGTAACATTGCTAACTCCACTGTCACAGCCCCTCCTCCGAATTCATTCACAGATCCTCAAGACAGAACAACGCCCCACTAATGGCAGCAACCCCACCCTCATTCTGTAGACCACTGTTTCAGCAAGCAAAAACCGGAATAAAAGATGCACAGTTAGCCTTTTCGCTGCAGCGGTAGCCTGACTGGAGCTACCATTGGAACATTCTCAGGTGATTCAAAATACAAAAAATGAACTTTTTGCTTCATTTTCGTGCTATTTGAGTCAGCAAAATGGAAAAAACCTTTATATTATCCAGCACATTTGCTAATGTGACACGCCTTCATTAGCAGATATTGGCCGTGTTATAGCGGGACCGGCGCAGTCTAATACCCCTGCACCGGACTAAGGTCCCGTTTTACAACTCCAGATCGGATCAAGGCAGAGCCCGTGGCCCACGTTAAGAAAAAAAAATTTGCCTCCTTTTCCCGCTGCGACAGAAGCAGAAAGCATGGCGCCGGTGCGCCCTTGGCCTCGGGTCCGGCGCTGATTCTGCTGGTGCTGGTGCTGCTGGTGCTGTTCCCTGTTGCGGGCGATGCGGCCCCCGCCCCCCCCACCGTGACCACCTCGTTCACACCCGCCATCATCCACAACAACGGGGTCTCGACCCTCACCCTCACCCTTGCCAACCCCGCCGGCAACGCGGTGTCGCTCACCGGCGTCGCGCTCAGCGACACCCTGGTCTCCAGCGGCAACGTGATGCAATTGGATGAGACCCCAGACCTCGTGAACAGCTGCGGCGGCACGGTGACCGGCGCCGTGGCCGGGAGCACCGGCATAGCCGTGAGCGGAGTCACGCTGGCGCCGGGCCAAAGCTGCAGCGTTTCGGTGCAGGTGACCGCCCCGGCGGGGGTCTATCCCAACACCACTTCCGCGATCAGTTCCGACAACGGCGGCACCGGGCTTTCCGCCAGCGCCACCCTTTCCGTGGCTCACCCAGGGATCCAGAAATCGTTCACCCCAAGCAGCATCCCTCTGGGGGGGATGGCCCAGCTCACCATAACCCTGATCAACCCGACCTACGACAGCCTGACCGGCGCCACCTTCACCGACGCCTTCCCGGCCGGCATGGTGGTCGCCTCTCCGGTCAACTTGAACAACGGCTGCGACGGGGCGGTGTACCGCACAGGCTCCACCGCCCCGCTCGCCCCCGGGGACAGCTCGCTCACCTTGGTTGGGGGGAGCATACCCAAGCGCAAGGGGAACGAGAACGCCAACATACCGGAGAAGAAAAAAAGCGCCAACGGCAGCTGCAGCATCACCCTGAACGTCACTGCCAGCGCTACGGCCACAAACGTGATCCCGGCCTACCCCAGCGCCAACCAGCTCCAGGTGGACGGACCGGACTACAACCGCATCCCGGCCCAGGCAACCCTGCAGATCCTGCCGCCCCCCCCAAACATCATGGTCTTGAAGACGGTGCAGAACCACTGGGACCCGGTAAACGGCACGGTGAACGCCAGGGCGATCCCGGGGGGACAGATGCTGTACACGCTTCTGGTCGCCAATTCCGGCGCGGGTAGCAGCGATGCCGACTCCATCGTGATCACCGACCCGATCCCGCTGCAGAGCTCGCTTCTGGTGGCCGCCAACCCGGTCTCCTTCGCCGACGGCTCCCCGGCCAGCGGCCTGAGCTTTACCTGGGGCGGACTGGCAAGTCTCACCGATGACGTCCAGTTCTCCAATAATGGCGGCATCACTTTCGACTATATCCCCACTGCGGACGCAAACGGCGCCGACCAGGCGGTGACCCACCTCCGGATCACCCCGCGCGGCTCGTTCAGCCCGTCGGACGGCAGCAACAACCCCAACTTCAACCTCACGTTCAAAGTGATCATTAACTGACAAAGGAGGAAACGATGCACAGAGATTTGTGGCAAGGAGGTGAAACATCGCGGTAGCTGGAAAAAGTAGCTGCCAGCACAGGCAATAAAACCGAGGCGGCGCAGCCGCCAAGCGCGGGAACCTTTCTTACACCAGGAATTTTTTGTTTTCGGCAAGACCTTCCATTTACTGATGTTCAATGCAAAAAAGGAGACAACCATGAAGAAACTGCAGATCGGTTTAGCAGCAGCAGTCGGCGTCATGATGTGCGCAACCGGGGCACTGGCCGCCCCGACCGGAGCCGGCGTCACCATCAGCAACCAGGCCACCGCCCAGTACACCGTGGACGCCAACCCCTACATCGTGAGTTCCCCCGTGACCACCTTCAAAGTGGCCCAAATCGTGAACGTGTCCGTGGCCAACATGGACGTCACCACCGTCGCGGTCGCAGCCGGCGACAACGGCAAGGCGACCAGCTTCAAGGTCACCAACCTGGGCAACGGCCCCGACAGCTTCGTGCTGAGCGTTGACAACAACGTCGCGGGCAACAACTTCAACCCGGTCTTTTCCTCCATCGCAGTCGACGACGGCGACGGCATCAACAACGCCGGCGACATCACCTACGTCTCCGGCAGCGCCGTCCCCGTGGCGGCCGGCCAGAGCATCACCGTCTTCGTGCTGAACGACATCCCGGCTCCCCAGGCCAACGACAGTATCGGCAAGACCCAGCTCACCGCCCAGTCGGGGACGTTCAACTCCGGAGCGGTGGGCGCGGTGTTTTCCGGCTTCGGCGTGGGAGGGGTCGATGCGGTTCTGGGCATCCTGGACGGCGCCAGCAACGCCCTCGGCACCTACAAGGTCTCCACGGTCACCGTCACCCTCACCAAATCCTCCGTGATCACCGACACCTGGGGGAGCAACCAGCCGGTTCCCGGCGCCACCGTCACCTACACCATCGTCTCCCATGTCATCGGGACCGGCACCGCAGCTGGGCTTAAGATCGTCGACCCGATCCCCGCCAACACCACCTACAAGTTCAACAGCCTGAAACTGAACGGTGCCCCGCTCACCGACGCCCTGGGCGACGATGCGGGCGATGCCGCCGCGGGCAGCGTCACCTTCAACCTGGGCGACGTCAGCGGAGGCGCCGCGGACCAGACGGTAAGCTTCCAGGTAACCATCAATTAGCAAAGGAGAAGACATGAAGTCGACACGCATCATCAGCGCCGCAACGGCGATCCTGCTTCTGGCCGCCAGCCTTTCACCCGCTTTCGCCGAGAACGGCCAGCTGAAGCTTACCTCGCGTTCCGAGAAGGAAGTGGTCGTGGTGAAGGAAGGGAACAAGACGGTCACCCTGGTGCCCGCCGAGAAGGTGGTCCCGGGCGACGTGGTGCTATTCACCAACCACTACAAAAACGCCGGCAACGCGCCGGCGGAGGCGGTGGTGATCAGCAATCCGGTCCCCAACCACATGACCTACCTGGACGGGAGCGCCTTCGGCGAGGGGGCGGAAATCACCTTCTCCTTCGACAAGGGCAAAAGCTTCGCCACACCGGGAAAGCTGATCAAGACCGAGAAAGGGAAGAAGCGCACCGCCAGGGCCGAGGAGTACACCCACATCCGCTGGACCTTCAAGAACCCGATCGCACCGGGCAAGGAAGGCGACCTGGGCTTCAGGGCGCGTCTCAAGTAACAGCTTGCGCGCACACGGCCTCTCCCCTCCTCCATCGTGGGGAGGGGGTGCGCTGCAGCGTGAGGAAGCTATAGCATTTGATGTTAATTGACATTGCAGCACTTCGAGAAAAGGAGAACCCCATGAAACACGCAACAAAGCTGGCAACGCTGCTGGCGGCCTTTGCGCTGCCGCTTGCCCTGGCACAGACCGCGATGGCGGCGGGCACCTCGGCCGGAACGGTGATCACCAACCAGGCCACCCTGGACTACCGGGTGGGAGGGATCATCCAGCCCAGCGCCCCTTCCACGGCGACCACCTTCAACGTGGACCGGAAGGTGAACTTCAACGTCACCTACGTCCCCGGGACCTTCGTCAACGTCTTCCCCGGCGCCACCAACCAGGCGCTCACCTACACGGTAACCAACTCGGGCAACGACACCCAGGACTTCAACCTCGCAGTAGCCCAGTTGAACGGCGGCGCAGTCCTGACCGGTACCGACAACATCGATGCGGGCTCGGTGCGGCTGTTCCTCGACAGCAACACTAACGGCACCTTCGACAGCGGCGTCGACCAGGACATCACCGCCACCCATTATCTGGACGAGGTGGCACCCGACGCCAGCGTCACCGTCTTCATCGTCGGCGACTTCCCCACCCCGCAGGTGAACGCCAACGTGGCCGGCCTCACCCTGGCCGCCAACGCGCTGCACGGCCATGGCGCCGCTGCCGCCGGGGCCGCCATTGCCGGGGGCGCAGTAACCGACCTGAACGGAGCCGTCCCCGGCAACCCCGTCTTCACCGTCTTCGCCGACGTGGCCGACGCACAGCCCAACCTGGAGCTGGTAGCCGGGGCCTTCCGCATCGCCGCCCCGGTACTCACCGTGGACAAGCAGGTGAGCGTGATCTGGGATCCGGTCAACTTCAACGCAACCCCCCGCAGCATCCCGGGTTCCTTCGTGCAGTACGCCATCACCATCTCCAACGCGGGGGCCGCGCTGGCAGCGGCGAACCTGACCACCATCCAGGACACCCTGGACAACAACACCACCCTGGACCCGAACCTGATCGGCACCGCGCTCAACACCGCCGCCCCGGGTGCGACCTCCGGGGCCGGCCAGAGCTTCCAGGTGACCCACAACGCGGCCGACCGGACCACCGCCTCGCCCAGCTACTACAGCAACGGGGCCGGCGTCACGGTGGCGGGCCAGGATATCTTGGCCGACTTCACCACCCTGCTTCCGGCCGAGGGTGTGACCTACAGCGCCGGCGAGTTGAAGCCGGGGCAGTCGGTGACCGTAACCTTCAACGTCTCGATCAACTAGCGGGCCGCATGCGCCCCCTCCTCCCATCGGCGGAGGGGGCGCCAACTCTCCTCCTTCGGAGGGGCGCAACTCTCCTCGTTCGGAGGAGCGCTAACCTCTCCCCTTGGGGAGCGCCAACTTCTCCTCCCCCTTCAAGGGGGAGGTCGGGAGGGGGATGGGGTCACTTCTAACCGGCTCCCCCATCCCCACCCCGACCCTCCCCTTGAAGGGGAGGGAGCTTGGTTGCGAAGGTGCAACCCGAAGTCCCCGGTGTCGCACCCTTCTGCGGACCCGGCAACTGCCTGAAGAAACGAGAGTTCTCTGACACATAAAGAGCAGCACGCATACAGGAGACCATCCTGCCCGGGCCTGTCGGCCCGGCGCTCCCCGCTCGACCGGGGGAGTCGCGCGCTCTCTTATTGTCTCAAGTCAGCGCTGATCGTCCTCTCTGCCCTGTTCGCGCTCTCCCTGCCGCGCCCCGCCCTGGGTGAGACGGCGCCCGACACCCCTGTCGTGAACCAGGCTTCCGCCAGCTACGGCTACGAGGGCCATCAGCTCAGCACCCTTTCCAACGTCGACACCTTCCTGGTCAGCCCCCAGCCGGCCGATCCCGAAATCAGGCTGTACCGCTACGCCGACGCCGGCGCCGACCTCACCACGACAGTCGGGGTGACGAGCTTCGCCAGCGGCAGCAGCAGCGGGGCGAAGAGCGAGATCCCCCTGCCGCACGCCCCGAGCGTCACCGTGCCGCTGCACCAGGAGTTCTATTTCCACGCGGATCAGGCGATCTATCTGGTGGTCACCGACGCCAGGCAGAACACCAGCGCCGCCAGCGTCCAGAGCATCACGGTCGAGATCACCAGCTCAATGGGAGACAAGGAAGACCAGGAACTCCTCACCCTGACCGAGACCGGGCCTGACACCGGCGTGTTCGCCGGGTACATCGTGGCCGCCAGGACGGAGCGGACACTCTACGACGGCAAGCTCTCCGTGGCGGATTCGGCCCAGGTCGTGGCGCGCTACCAGGCCCCGGCCGACGTCACGGAACCGGTGCAGGCAACCGCGCTGGTCGATCCGGTGGGCCTGGTTTTCGACAGCTTCACCGGCCGCCCGGTGGAAGGCGTCACGGTAGTCCTGAGCTACGAAGACGGCAGCGCCCCAGTCGGTTCCATCAAGGGGGACGACGGCGTCACCAATTTCCCGAACCGGGTGAAGGCCGGCGACGTCGTCACCGACGACAGCGGCCGGTCCTACGGTTTCGCGCCCGGGGCCTACCGCTTCCCTCGCGTAGCAAGCGGCAGGTACAAGCTTTCCGTGCACATCCCCGCCGGCACCAGCTACGAGTTTCCGAGTAAGCGTTCGGACAGCGAGCTGGGGCAAATTCCCGGTGCCACCTTCGTCCTCTCACCCGCCTCCCGCGGCGCGACCTTCGAGGTCAATCCCGGTCCGATCATCAGGATAGACATCCCGCTCGACCCGGTGGGCGAGGGGCTCTGGCTGCAGAAACAGGCCGGGAGGGCGAGTGCCGCTGCCGGGGATGTGGTCCCCTTCAGCGTCAGCCTGAGCAATGTCAGCAGCACCGCCACCGCCCGCAGCATCATGGTGACCGACCGGCTTCCCGCGGCGCTGCGCTATCAGAAGGGGTCGCTGCGCATCGCGGGGCTCCCTGCCGCCGACCCGTCCATCTCGCCGGACGGCCTGACGCTGAGCTTTCCGGTCAGCGACCTGGCGCCGGCGGAACTGGCAAGCATAAGCTACGTGACCCGGGTGATCCCCGGCGCGCGCCCGGGCACCATCAGCAATCAGGTCTCGGCCACGGGATTGGGCTTCCAGCCGAATGCCGACACCCCGGTCATGCTGAGTTCCAACGTGGCCCAGGCCGCGCTCAAGATCATCGAGGAGCTGTTCACCTCGCGCGCCTTCATCATGGGGAGCGTGACCGAGGGGGCCTGCGGCAGCGAGGGGACCGGCCTCAAGGGGATCAGGGTCTTTCTTGAGGACGGCAGCTTCGTGGTGACCGACAAGAGGGGGATGTTTCACTTCGAAGGAGTACAGCCCGGAAGCCACGTGGCGCAGCTCGATATCCAGTCGCTGCCCGCGGGTTACCGGGTGGTCCCCTGCCAGGACAACAGCCGCTTCGCCGGCAGGTCCTTCTCTCAATTCGTAGACCTGCAGGGAGGCTCGATGTGGCGCACCGATTTCCGCGTGGAGCGCGAGGAGCCCAAACCGGAACCCAAACCGGAGCCCGAGCCTGAAGTGAAGCCGGTACCGCCCCCTCCCCCGCCTCCCGCACCGGTGCCGGTGCTCCCGCCCCCCCCGCCCCCGCCCGCCCCGGAGCCGGTGATCGAGGAGACCATCCACTCAGAGGTGGGGCTCGCCCTGCGGAGCGTGGTGCAGGGTGACTCGGTCACCTACCAGGCCCTGCTGGGTGGCGGGCCGGCCGCGCTGTCCCGGCTCCAGCTCGCGGTCAAGCTGCCGGCCGGCGTGACCTATCTGCCGGGGAGCTGCGACCTGGAGGGTACATCCATCGCCGATCCGACCGCCGACAGCGACAGCCTCACCTTCTCGCTCCCCGACATGAGCGGAGAGTGGGAGAACATCATCACCTTCAAGGCGGCCCTGAACCGGAAGGTACGCGCCGGCGGGCAACTCACCAGCTCCGTCTTGAGCTTCGACACCCCGGACGGCGCCCGGCTCTCCACGCCGCCGGCCATGAACCTGCTCGACCTGGACCGCAAGGAGGACCGGGTCGCCCTCCCCGAGATCGTGCTGCACCCGAAGTTCCCCACCTTCAGCGCCGATCTGATCGCGGAGGACAGGGAGAGGCTGGACCAGATCGCGGCCACGCTGTCGGAACTGGTCATCGCCCAGATCGACGTGGTCGGCCACACCGACAACGTGCGCATCTCGGCACGCGGCAAGAACACCTACCGCGACAACAAGGCCTTATCGCTGGCCCGCGCCAAGAGCGTGGGGCAGTACCTGGCCGGGAAGCTCAGCCTTCCGCCGGAGGTGCTGAAGGTGGCGGGGATGGGGGAGAGCAAGCCCAGCGCCAGCAATAAGACCGAGAAGGGGCGCGCCCTGAACCGCCGCGTGGAGATCCGGATTCTGGCCGAGCGGCGCACGGAGACCACGCTGTTCAAGCAGGTCAAGGACGACAGCGGCATGCAGAAGACCGCTTTCAGCACGGTGCAGCGCCGCCAGCCGGAGCCCAAGCCCGTGCCGGCGCCGATCAAGGTCGAGGAGAAAGGTGCTGCCCAGGGAGCAGAGTCGGCAGCGTCTCAGGCGGCAATAGGCCCCGCGGCGGCTGACAACCCCACCATCCTTGAGGCCGTGGCCGGAGCCGGCGCGGCGGTGGTTCACGCAATCACCGGTGCCGGGGCGGAGGCGACGCAGACGCACCCGGGCCCCGCCGGCGCAGCAGCGGTAGTCCCTGTTGTCCCTGTTGTCCCTGTTGTCCCTGCGGCCTCTGCCACGACAGCCACTGCCGGGGCCGCCTCGCCAGCCGAGGCCGAAGAGGCCGCCCCTGAACAAGCCGAGACAGAGGGGGCCGAGGCGGCGACGGATAGCACCACCCCAAACGCCGATTCCGAGGACCAGGTACCGGTCTTCGACCAAGCCTGGCTGGAAAACAGCGAGCCGGGCCGCGACTGGGCCTGGCCCCCCGAGCTCTACTTCCCGTCCATCACCAGCACGCACATAGCGGTGAAGCACCACCCGGGGGACAAGCTGAGCCTGACGGTGAACGGCGAGCCGGTACACCCGGTGCTCCTGGAGAAGGTACTGAAGGACCCCGCCGGCAAGATGGGACTCTCCTATTGGCGCGGGGTCCCGCTGCAATACGGCGACAACCGGCTGGGGGCGCAGCTCGTAGCCCGCAATGGCGAGAAGACCGTGCTGGAGCGGATGGTTCACGTCTCTACCGCGCCGGTCAAGGCGGAGCTGGTGCCGGAGCTCTCCAGGCTGGTGGCTGACGGCAAGACCCCTCCAGTGATCGCCCTGCGACTCCTAGATAAGGACGATGCTCCGGCCCGCAACGGGGTGGCCGGCAAGTTCTCCATCGCTGCTCCCTACGAGCCCTTCCGGAAGCTGGCCGATAACATGGGCAATGACCCGCTGGAGAAGGGTGGGGTGCAGTACCTGGTGGGCAAGGAGGGGGTGGCGCTGATCCGGCTGCAGCCCACCAGCCGCTCCGGCGAGGTGCTCCTCACCCTGCCGCTCAACGAGCGCGACGAACAGTACAGGGTCTGGCTCACCCCCGAGCAGCGCGACTGGATCCTGGTGGGCCTGGGTGAAGGGACCGTCGGCTACAACGCGATCTCGGGCAACATCACCGAACTCGGGGCGGATGCCGCCGAGGAGTCGCTGTACCAGGACGGCCGGCTGGCCTTCTTCGCCAAGGGAACCGTTCAGGGCAAGTGGCTTTTGACCGCCGCCTTCGATTCCGCCAAGGGGAAGCCAGCGGTAGGGGACGGCCTGTTCCAGACCATCGACCCCAACAGCTATTACACCCTGTACGGCGATGCCAGCCAACAGCAGTACGAGGCCGCCAGCACCGAAAAGCTCTACCTGAAGATCGAGAGGGACCGGTTCTACGCCCTGTTCGGCGATTACGACACCGGACTCACCGTGACAGAGCTCTCCCGCTACAGCCGCACCCTGACCGGTCTCAAGTCCGAGTACCAGGGAGAGAACCTGGAGTTCAAGGTGTTCGGCAGCAGCACCGGACAGCTCTTCGTCAAGGACGAGCTGCGCGGCGACGGCACCTCGGGACTGTACCACCTGACCCGCAGGGACATCGCCCTCAACTCGGAAAAGGTAACCGTGGAAACCAGGGACCAGAACCGCAGCGAGATCATCCTAGGGCGCGAGACCAAGGCCCGGTTCAGCGACTACACCATCGACTACGAGGCGGGCACCATCTTCTTCAAAGCGCCGATCACCAGCACCGACGCAGCGGGCAACCCGAACTATATCGTGGTCGACTACGAGATGCGCAACCAGGGGACGGATGCCCTGACCCTCGGGGGGAGGATCGGCGGGAAGTTCCAGGATGACACCATCAAGACCGGCCTCTCCTACATCCACGAGGGGCAGCTGAACGCGAGCGGAGATCTGGTCGGGTTGGACGCCCAGTGGCAGATCAACAAGGATCTCAAGCTGCGCGGCGAGGCGGCCCGTAGCGGCACCGACTTCGGCGGTGTCAAGAGCAGCGGCAGCTCCTTCCTGGCCGAACTGGAGCAGCGCTCCGCCGACCTGAACGGGAGGGTGTACTACCGGCAATTGGGCGAGGGATTCGGCCTCGGGCAGCAGAGCGCCTCCGAGGAGGGCACCCGCAAGTTCGGCGTCGACGCCTCCTACAAGATAAAGGACCGCTGGAGCCTGACCGAGCAGGCCTACCGCCAGTACAGCCTGAGCACCGAGGCGGTGAGCAGCGTCGTCGAGGCCAAGGCGATCTACAGCACCGAGCGCTACGGCCTCTCCCTCGGCGGGCGCTACGCCAACGACCTCCTGGAGGACGGGACCAGCAAACGATCGCAGCAGCTTTTGGTCGGGGCGAACTGGCTGACGCTTGACAAAAAGCTCAACCTGCAGATCAATCACGACCAGTCCATCGGCAAGAGCGCCAACGTCAACTTCCCGACCCGCACCATCCTGGGAGCGGACTACAAGATCACCCAGAATCTCATCCTGTCGGGGCAGCAGGAGTTCAGCACCGGGGAGACCGGGACCAACAACGCAACCAGGCTCGGTCTCAAGTCGACCCTTTGGGAGGGGGGGACGGTCCACACCGGGATGCAGCGGACGCTGAACGAAAACGGGGAGCGGCTTTTCGCCCTGTTCGGGCTGAAGCAGCTCTGGAAGCTGGATGACAAGTGGAGCCTGGACGGCGGCCTGGACCGCAGCCAGACCGTGAAGAGCTCGGCCCATTACACGGTCAATCCCAACGTCCCCCCCGCGGTGGGTGGGACCGAGGACTTCACCGCCGTTTCGCTCGGGGTGGGGTACCAGGAGAAGCTGTGGAGCGCCAACAGCCGGGTCGAGACCAGAAGCGCGGACTCGGGGGACAAGTGGGGGGTGATCGGCTCGCTGGTGGGAGAGCTAGCTCCCGGGGTGGGGGGCTCCTCGCGGCTGCAGATCCTTGATTCGGATTCGACCTCCGGCGAGAGGAAGACCAAGGCGGAGCTTAGGCTGGGGCTGGTCTACCGCCCCGTGGCCGCGCGCTGGATCGTACTGAAC
>Ga0209212_1008302_pt1 | contig 11191 bp, 9 predicted proteins | sample RifGroC2_FD_183996 | JGI IMG/M metagenome (GOLD analysis project Ga0209212, IMG submission 183996) | Groundwater microbial communities from Rifle, Colorado, USA - Groundwater C2 (SPAdes) (version 2) | ecosystem: Environmental > Aquatic > Deep subsurface > Groundwater | place: Rifle, Colorado...
GAACCGCGGCGGCCACGATCCGTACAAGGTGTACGCCGCCTATGCGGAGGCCGTCAAATACACCGGTCAGCCGACCGTGATCCTCGCCAAGACGGTGAAAGGCTACGGCATGGGCGCGTCCGGCGAGGCGCAGAACCCGACCCATCAGCAGAAGAAGATGGATGTTGATTCGCTGCGCAAATTCCGCGACCGTTTCAACATCCCGCTGACCGACGCACAGGTGGAAAGCCTGAATTTCTACCGCCCGCCGGAGGACAGCCTGGAGATGAAGTATCTCAGGGGGCGCAGCGAGGCGCTGGGCACGCTGCCGGCGCGCAAGCCGCTCGATGAGCCGTTGCAGATACCCAGTCTTGAGGCGTTCGAGGTGCTGCTGAAAGGCACCGCAGACCGCGAAATATCGACCACCATGGCGTTCATGCGCCTGCTCGGCATCCTGGTCAAGGATCAGCACATCGGCAAGCAGATCGTGCCGATCGTGCCGGACGAGGCGCGCACTTTCGGCATGGACGGGCTGTTTCGCCAGATCGGCATTTTCTCGCAGGTCGGCCAGCTCTATACCCCGCAGGATGCCGACCAGCTGATGTTCTACAAGGAGGATGAGCACGGCCAGATCCTGCAGGAGGGCATCACCGAGGCGGGCGCGATATCCTCGTGGATCGCCGCCGCAACCGCCTACGCGAACCACGGCACGGCGATGATCCCGTTTTACATTTTCTATTCGATGTTCGGCTTCCAGCGCGTCGGCGACCTGGCCTGGGCGGCGGGCGACATGCTGGCGCGCGGCTTCCTGCTCGGCGGCACCGCCGGACGCACCACGCTGAACGGCGAAGGTTTGCAGCATCAGGACGGCCACAGTCACTTGCACGCGGCGATGATTCCCAATTGCGTATCCTATGATCCGGCCTTCGCCTATGAACTGGCGGTCATCATTCAGGACGGCATGCGCCGCATGTATGTCGAGCAGCAGAACCTGTTCTATTACGTCACGGTGATGAACGAGAACTATGCACATCCGGCCATGCCGAAGGGCGCGGAAGAAGGCATCATCAAGGGGATGTACCTTTTTAGGGAAGTGGGAAGTGGGAAGCGGGAAGCGGAAAAACCAGCGGTGCAGTTGCTCGGCAGCGGCACGATTCTGCGCGAAGTCATCGCGGCGGCGGAACTGCTGCAAAAGGATTTTGGCGTGGCCGCCGACATCTGGAGCGTGACCAGCTTCAACGAATTGCGCCGCGACGGGCTGGATTGCGAGCGCTGGAACATGCTGCACCCGGAAGCCAATCGCCGCGCGAGCTATGCCGAGCAATGCCTGGCCGGTCGCGGCGGCCCGGTGATCGCCGCGACCGATTACATCAAGGCCTATGCCGACCAGATACGCCCCTACATTCCGGGGCGCTACAAGGTGCTGGGCACGGACGGCTTCGGCCGCTCGGATACGCGCAAGAAGCTGCGCCGCTTCTTCGAGGTGGATCGCTGCTACATCGCCGTCGCCGCATTGAAAGCATTGGCCGATGAAGGCACGATCAAGACTGGCGAAGTCAGCAAGGCGATCAAGTTGTATCAGATCAATCCCGGCAAACCCAACCCGGCTACCGTGTAGAAGGGGATGCACATGCCAGTCAAACAAATCATGGTCCCGGATATCGGCAACTTCAAGGACGTGGATGTCATCGAGGTGTTGGCCAAGCCCGGCGATACGGTGCGGGCGGAGGATGCCCTCATCACGCTGGAAACCGACAAGGCGACGATGGATGTGCCGTCGCCGTTCGCGGGCGTGGTGAAGGAAATGAAGATCAAGGCCGGCGACAAGGTTTCGCAGGGCGCGCTGATCGCACTGGTGGAAACAAGTGAAGAAACGGCGGCGAAATCCACTACATCAGCATCGGCTGCAAATGCAGTGTCCGCCGATGTAGGGCGGGCTATGCCCGCCATGGCGGGCGCAGCCCGCCCTACTGAGAAAACCGCTGCGCCAGCGACACAGGCTCACTCCCCTGATGGAACCACTAGCCAAGTCGCTGGTTATGACAAGGGGGGGGCAGGGGAGGGGTTAGCCCACGCCAGCCCATCCGTCCGCCGTTTCGCGCGCGAGCTCGGTGTCGATCTTGCGCAAGTGAAAGGCAGCGGCGAAAAAGGCCGCGTTACCAAAGACGACGTGCAGAGCTTTGTGAAGAGCGCGCTCTCACAGCCGCGCGGTGCGGCAGGCGGCGGCTTGCAGGTGGCGGCATTGCCGGCAGTGGACTTCGCCCGGTTTGGCCCGATCGAAACCAGGCCGCTGTCGCGTATCCGGAAAATATCCGGCGCGAATCTGCACCGCAACTGGGTGACCATTCCGCATGTCACGCAGTTCGACGAGGCCGACATCACGGATATGGAGGTCTTCCGCAAGCAGCTGAACGGGGAATACGCCGCGCAGGGCGTCAAAATCACGCCGCTGGCGTTTCTCCTCAAGGCGGCAATGGAAGCCCTGCAAAAGTATCCGGAATTCAACGCCTCGCTGGATGCCGGCGGCGAAAATCTGGTCGTGAAGAAATACATTCACATCGGTGTCGCCGTCGATACGCCGGACGGCCTGATGGTGCCGGTGATTCGCGACGTGGACCAAAAAGGCATCGTGGAGCTTGCCAGAGAGCTCGGTGAAATCAGCGCCAGGGCGCGCGAGAAAAAACTTGCCGCCGCGGACATGCAGGGCGGCTGTTTTACCATCTCCAGCCTCGGCGGCATCGGCGGCACGGCGTTCACACCGATCATCAACGCGCCGGAAGTGGCCATTCTCGGCGTGTCCCGGTCGGGTATGAAGCCGGTATATCAGAACGGCGAATTTGTGCCGCGCCTGATGCTGCCGCTGTCGCTGTCTTACGATCATCGCGTGATCGACGGTGCGGCGGCAGTGCGTTTTACCGTCTATCTGGCGCAAACATTGGCGGATATCCGCCGTCTGGCCCTGTAACCGATGAGCAGCAAGGCAATCGGCATCCTGGGAGGGACATTCGACCCGATCCACTTCGGGCATTTAAGGCTCGCCGAAGAAATGCTGGAACTGGCGAACCTGCGGCAGATCCGTTTCATCCCCACCGGCATACCGCCGCACCGCAATGCGCCGCAAGTGTCCGCGCAGCACCGCAGCGCGATGGTGCGTCTGGCGATAACCGACCAGCCCGCTTTCGTGCTGGATGAGCGCGAAGTGGAGCGCACTGCGCCGTGCTATACCGTAAATACCTTGCGCGAATTGCGTGCGGAACTGGGCGCGGCGCAACCGCTGTGCCTGCTGATGGGCGGCGACGCGTTTCTGCAATTGCATACCTGGCACGAATGGGAGCAATTGTTCGGGCTGGCGCATATCGTGGTCGGCTATCGCCCCGGCTTTACGCTGGAGGAGCGCATCCACAGCGCGACGGCAGAACTGCAGCGGCACTATCAGCAGCGCCTGTGCGCTGCGAACGCCTTGTCGCAACAGCCCTGCGGCGGCATCACCGAACTGGCCATTCCCAAGCTGGAAATTTCCGCCACCGATATCCGTCGCCGCGTGGCCGAAGGACGTACCATACGCTACCTGCTGCCCAGCGCGGTGGCCAATTATATTCATCAACATCAACTGTACACACCATGCTAAGCATAGAAGAAAAGACCCGGGCCGTCGTCGACGCGCTCGAAGACATCAAGGCCGATGACATTACCGTGATCGACACCAGCAAGCTCAGCTCGATGTTCGAGCGCATGATTATCGCCAGCGCGAAATCGACACGCCAGACCAGGGCCATCGCCGACAACGTGGTGGTCAAACTGAAAGAGCGCGGCGAACAGGTGTTAGGTCGCGAAGGCGAAGACAGCGGCGAATGGATACTGGTGGATCTCGGCGAAGTGCTGGTGCACATCATGCAGCCCGCGGTGCGCGAGTACTACAACCTCGAAGAGCTGTGGAGCAGGGCGCAGGCGCTACGCCCCAAGCTGGCCAAACCTGTCGAATAAGCGCACCGTGATGTTCGCGTTGGTTATCGTTGAGTGTTTTGCAGGTGCGAATTTATTCGCACATAGCTCGATGAGCGTGCGAATGAATTCGCACCTGCAATCCCGTTAACTGCGTTTTCAGGGATGAAACTACTTATCGTGTCCGTTGGCCACAGGATGCCGGACTGGATTACGGCGGGTTTCAACGAATATGCCAGGCGCATGCCGCGCGAAGCAAAAATCGAGTTGCTGGAGATCAAGCCGGAGCCGCGCACCACCGGCAAGACCACCGCGCAGATCATGGGGGCGGAAGCGCAGCGCATTCTTGCCGCATTGCCGCGAGACTGCCTGCGCATCGCGCTGGACGAGCGCGGCGCGCAGCCGACCACCAAACAGCTTGCCGCGCAGATGCAGGACTGGATGCGCGCGGGACGCGATGTCGCCTTCATCATCGGCGGTGCGGACGGCCTGCACGAATCAGTCAAGCAGGCGGCGCAGCAGATAATGGCGCTGTCGTCGCTCACGCTGCCGCATGCCATGGTGCGTGTGCTGCTCGCCGAACAGTTGTATCGGGCGCACAGCATGATGCACAATCACCCCTATCACCGTGAATAAAAAACCGGATTTCATCCCAACTGCTGTGTTGCTCAAAAATTTGCTTGCTTACATATCAACACATATGCGGCGCTGCGCAAATTTTTGCGCGCCTTGCATTTGGGCGAACTCCGGGTTTTATGGACTATCCTTGTTGCCATGATTATCAAGCCGCGCATTTATCTTGCATCACAAAGCCCGAGGCGCCGCGAATTGCTCAAGCAGATCGGCATCAACTTCGAGGTGTTGCTGTTGCGTGCCGATCCGCGCCGCGATATGGATGTGGATGAAACTCCATACGCCATCGAGCCGCCGGAAGATTATGTGCAGCGGGTGTGCCGGGCCAAGGCGGAGGCGGGTTATGCTGCGCTGAAATTGCGCAATCTGCCGCCATTCCCGGTGCTGGCTGCCGACACGGCTGTAGTGCTGGAGGGCGAGATTTTTGGCAAGCCGGATAATGTGGAACAGGCTGCCGCGATGTTGCGCCAGCTCTCCGGTTGCGAACATCAGGTGCTCAGCGCCGTTGCAATCGCGTCGGGCGAGCATATCGAAACCGCACTTTCCACTTCCACGGTGCGTTTCGCGCCGCTTGACGAAGAGCGTATCCACCGCTACCTGCTTACCCGTGAATACGCCGACAAGGCTGGCGGATATGGTATACAGGGGCATGCCGGCGCGTTTATCGAGCATCTTTCCGGCAGCTATTCCGGTGTGATGGGTCTGCCGTTGTTTGAAACTGTGCAACTGTTGCGGCACTTCGATTACCCGGCGCTATGAGATTTCAACTTGAAAACCTCAATTCGCCACGAAGAACACAAAGATCACGAAGATTTTTGCGAGTTATCGTCCACTGGACGATATCCCTGCCAACCCCGATTCATGGAATCGCATGATGGTGGGGGTTCACCGGCAAGGTGATCCCCATTTATTGGGCAGCGCATTATTTTGCTTCGTGGCCTTCGTGGTTCAGCTGCGGTCTTAAGGTCCAATGGGTACAATAACAATATGAGTGAAGAAATTCTGATCAATGTCACCCCGCAGGAAACCCGGGTTGCGGTGATGCAATTCGGCGTGGTGCAAGACCTGTATATCGAGCGCAGCAGCAGCTGCGGCATCGTCAGCAATGTCTATCTTGGCAGGGTCAAGCGGGTGCTGCCCGGGATGCAATCGGCCTTCATTGACATCGGCCTGGAGCGCTCGGCATTCCTGCATGTTGCCGATATCTGGGGAAACAGCAATGACGCCGATACCGCCAAGCCGATCGAAAAAATTCTTTTTGACGGGCAGACGTTGCTGGTGCAGGTGATCAAGGAGCCGATCGGCAGCAAGGGCGCGCGGCTTTCCACGCAAATCAGCATCGCCGGGCGGTTGCTGGTCTATCTGCCGCAGGAAACGCATATTGGCGTGTCGCAACGCATCGAGGGCGCAGAACAGCGCGAGGCGTTGCGCGCCAGGCTGCAGGCCGCATTGCCGCCGGACCATCAGGGCGGCTACATCATCCGCACCATTACCGAGACGGCGGACAGTCTGGATTTTCCTGCGGATATTGCCTATCTGGACAAGCTCTGGCAGAACATGCAAGACGCGGCACAGACCGCCAGTGCGCCGCAATTGCTGTATCAGGAGCTCAATATCAGTCTGCGGGTATTGCGCGATTTTGTCGGCAACGACACGACCCGGGTTCTGGTGGATTCGCGTGTCACCTATCAGGGCATGCTGGAGTTCGCGCAAGCCTACAACCCGCTCGCAACAGAACGCCTGGAGCATTACCCCGGTGAACGCCCGCTGTTCGACCTGTATGGCGTGGAAGAAGAAATCGAGGGGGCATTGTCCAAGCGCGTCGATCTCAAGTCGGGCGGCTATCTCATCATCGACCAGACCGAAGCGTTGACCACTATCGACGTGAACACCGGCGGCTTTGTCGGGCTGCGCAATTTTGACGACACCATTTTCAAAACCAACCTGGAAGCCACGCAAGCCATTGCGCGGCAGCTGCGCCTGCGCAATCTGGGCGGCATTATCATTTGCGATTTCATCGACATGGATACCGAGGAGCATCGCGATGCGGTACTGGAAGAGTTCAAGAGAGCGCTGGCGCGCGACCATACGCGCATCAACGTGAATGGATTTTCCTCGCTGGGGTTGGTGGAAATGACGCGCAAGCGCACTCGCGAAAGTCTGGCGCATGTGCTGTGCGAACCCTGCCCGACTTGCCAGGGGCGTGGCGAAGTAAAAACCGCACAGACGGTATGCTATGAAATTCTCCGCGAAATCGTGCGCGAAGCGCGCCAATTCAGCGCGCGCGAATACCGCATTCTGGCGGCGCAACAGGTCATCGACTTGTTTCTGGAAGAGGAGTCGCAGGCCTTGGCGCAGCTTTCCGACTTTATCGGCAAGCCGATCTCGATGCAGGTGGAAACAATTTACACGCAGGAACAATACGACGTCATTTTGATGTAGCTTTTTTGTCATGCGCAGAATGTGCGCCGGCACGGGCGCATTGACAGACCTTTTTAAAACGCGGAAACTGCGCACCAGTAGTTCTATCAGTAGTTTCATCAGTGCCGATTTGACATCAGCTTGCGGGGCACTTAAAACATTCCAGCTAAAGCGAGGCAACCCGTCCCGCGAGAGCTGAACGGGTTTTTTTTTGGGGTACTCATTTTGAACGCATCGAACAGTATCGGCATCGTCAGCGCGCAACGCGCAACATTCGACACACCGCTGGTTTTCCGCAGCGGTGCGGTGCTGCCGCGCTACGAATTGGTGTATGAGGCCTACGGCACGCTGAACGCGGACAAATCCAATGCCATCCTGGTTTGCCACGCGCTGTCCGGCCATCATCACGTCGCCGGCTATTATGCGGACGAACCCGGCAATATCGGCTGGTGGGACAACATGATCGGCCCCGGCAAGCCGGTCGATACCAACAAATTTTTCGTAATCGGCGTGAACAATCTCGGCGGCTGCCATGGCTCGACCGGCCCCTCCTCGGTCAATCCGGAAACCGGCCAGCCTTACGGCGCGAATTTTCCGGTCATCACGGTGGAAGACTGGGTGGCATCGCAGGCGCGCCTCGCCGACCTGCTCGGCATCCGGCAGTTTGCGGCGGTGATCGGCGGCAGCTTGGGCGGGATGCAGGCGCTGCAATGGTCGCTGACCTTTCCCGAGCGGGTGCGCCATGTGCTGGCGATTGCCGCCGCGCCGCATCTCACCGCGCAGAACATCGCGTTCAACGACGTGGCGCGCAGCGCGATCCTGAGCGATCCGGATTTTCACGGCGGCAATTATTACCGGCATAACGTGGTGCCGACGCGCGGCCTGCGGCTGGCGCGCATGCTGGGGCACATCACCTATCTGTCCGACGACGTGATGGCGGACAAGTTCGGCCGCGAACTGCGCGACGGGAAATTCAGTTACAGCTACAACATCGAGTTCGAGATCGAGTCCTATCTGCGCTACCAGGGCGACAAATTCGCGGCCTACTTCGACGCCAACACTTATCTGCTGATGACCAAGGCGCTGGACTATTTTGATCCGGCGCATGATTCCGGCGGCGATTTGAACCAGGCGTTCGCCGCTGCCCGCGCGGATTTCCTGGTGATTTCGTTCACCACCGATTGGCGCTTTTCGCCGGAGCGCGCGCGCGAAATCGTGCGCCCCCTGCTGCACAACCGGCGCAGCGTCAGCTACGCGGAAATCACCTCGACGCACGGCCACGATTCCTTCCTGATGGAACATCCGCACTACTTCGATGTGGTGCGCGCCTATCTCGGTAATGTGGCAGGGGAGTTTGCAGCATGACGCAAAACGACATTGCCGTACTCGCCACCGAGCGCCCGGATTTTGCCGCGATTGCCGCGTGGATCCCCAGGGGCGCGTCGGTGCTCGACCTCGGCTGCGGCGACGGCAGCCTGCTGCGCTACCTCAAGGAAGCCCGCGCGGTGCGCGGCTACGGCGTGGAAATCAACGACCCCGACATCGTGTCGTGCATCGCCAACGGCGTGAACGTGATCCAGAACGACCTGGAATCCGGCCTGTCCGATTTCGAGGACGGTTCATTCGATTTCGTGATCCTGTCGCAGACGCTGCAGGCCACGCGCCACACCGAACCGCTGATCCGGGAAATGCTGCGCGTCGGGCGCGAGGGCATCGTCAGTTTTCCCAATTTCGGCTACTGGAAAAACCGCCTCAACGTGCTGCTTGGCCGCATGCCGGTTTCCAGCGAGCTGCCCTACCAGTGGTACGACACGCCGAACGTGCACCTGTGCACGCTGCACGACTTCGAGATGTTCTGCGGCCGCCATCGCGTCGAAATCCTTGAGCGCCGCGTGATGGCCGGCGAGCGCGAAGTTGGCCTGCTGCCGAACCTGCTCGGCAGCACGGCGGTGTACCGGTTCCGGCGTGGCCTATGAGCGTGTTCGCGGAGCTGTTTACCCGGCGCATGCTGATTTGCGTGTTCACCGGCTTCGCCTCCGGCCTGCCGCTGTACCTGCTGTTCAACCTCGTGCCCGCGTGGCTGCGCAGCGAGCAGGTCGATCTCAAGACCATCGGCCTGTTCGCGCTGATCCAGTTTCCTTACACCTGGAAGTTCCTCTGGTCGCCGCTGCTGGATCGTTATGTGGTACCGGTACTGGGGAGACGGCGCGGCTGGATGCTGCTGACCCAGCTCGGGCTGCTGGCGGTGATTGCGGCGATGGGCGGCTTCTCGCCGACCAGCGACCTTGCGGCTATCGCGTGGATCGCCACGCTGCTGGCGGTATTGAGCGCCACGCAGGACATCGTGCTGGATGCCTACCGCCGTGAATTGCTGAGCGATGCCGAACTGGGGCTGGGCAATGCGGTACACGTCAACGCCTACCGTATCGCCGGGCTGGTGCCCGGTTCGCTGTCGCTGATCCTTGCCGACTTTTTTCCGTGGAACATGGTATTCATCATCACCGCCCTGTTCATGCTGCCGGGCATCGCCATGACCCTGATGGTGCAGGAGCCGCAGCGCGTCGCGCCGCCCAAGACCTTGCGCGAGGCGGTAATCGAGCCGTTTCATGAATTCATCACGCGGCAGGGCTGGCGCAGCGCGCTGCTGATCCTCGCGTTCCTGCTGTTCTACAAACTCGGCGACAGCATGTGCACCGCGCTGGCAACGCCGTTCTATCTCGACATGGGCTTTTCCAAATCCGACATCGGCCTGATTGCCAAGAATGCCGGACTGTGGCCGTCGGTGATCGGCGGCATGCTGGGCGGGTTGTGGATGGTGAAGATCGGCATCAACCGCGCGCTGTGGCTGTTCGGCGTGGTGCAACTGGTGTCGATTTTTGGTTTCGCGTGGCTGGCCTCCATCGGCTATCACAGCGAGATTGGCGCGTTGGAGCGCACCCAGCTGGCAGTGGTCATCGGGCTGGAGGCATTAGGCGTGGGGCTGGGTACCGTGGCCTTCGTTGCGTTCATCGCGCGCACCACTCACCCGGCCTACACCGCCACGCAGTTCGCGCTGTTCACCAGCCTGATGGCGGTGCCGCGCACCTTCGCCAATGCGGCGACCGGCTGGCTGGTGGAGGCAATGGGCTGGACCGGGTTTTTCCTGCTGTGCGCGCTGCTCGCGCTGCCGGGGATGGCGCTGCTGTTGAAGGTTGCGCCATGGGGCAAGGAAGGTGCGGCACTCCGATAGATGCCGTACTGCGCCGCCGGAATCAATCTTGCGCGGCGCCCCGGCCGCATGCGCGTTTATTTCTTCTTCGTTGCCAGCGCCGCCTCGATTTGCCGGCATAGCGTTTTCAGGATTTTGATGCGCGCAAAATTCTTGTCGTTGGCTTCCACCAGTGTCCACGGTGCAATTTCGGTGCTGGTGCGGTCCACCATGTCGCATACGGCATGTTCGTATTCGTCCCATTTTTTGCGGTTGCGCCAGTCCTCTTCGGTGATCTTGAAGCGCTTGAAGCCGATCTTTTCGCGCGCCTTGAAGCGTCTGAGCTGCTCATCCTTGCTGATCGAGAGCCAGAATTTGACCACCACGATCCTGTGGCGTACCAGCTGCGCCTCGAAGTCGTTGATCTCGCTGTAAGCGCGCATCCAGTCGGCCTTTGAGCAGAAGCCCTCGACGCGTTCGACCAGCACGCGGCCATACCAGGAGCGGTCGAAAATCGTCACCCGGCCGCGCCGCGGGATGTGCCGCCAGAAACGCCACAGGTAGGGCTGGGCGCGCTCTTCCTCGGTGGGCGCGGCAATTGGGACGACGTTGTACTGGCGCGCATCCAGCGCGCCGGTGACGCGGCGTATCGCGCCCCCCTTGCCGGCGGCATCGTTGCCTTCGAACAAGGCCAATACGGTGAGGTCCTTGAACTTCGGGCTGCGCGTCAGCAGCGCGAGCTTGCCCTGGTACTTTTCCAGTTCGGTCTGGTAATCTTTCTTGTCGATCTTCTGGCCGAGGTCCAGCGTCTTCAGGATATGCAGCTTGTCGATCGAAGGAAGCGGCGGCGGCGCGGAAACCTCCATTCCTTTTTTGCCCGCTTCATCCAGGCGTTTGCGGACGGCATCCAGAATGACCTTGCCCACGGTCAGGCTGCGGTAGCGCGCATCGAAGCCCTCGACGAGGGTCCACGGCGCTTCCGCCGTGCTGGTGTGGCGTATCACGCTTTCATTTACGACACGAAACTTG
>Ga0209212_1008303_pt1 | contig 11190 bp, 9 predicted proteins | sample RifGroC2_FD_183996 | JGI IMG/M metagenome (GOLD analysis project Ga0209212, IMG submission 183996) | Groundwater microbial communities from Rifle, Colorado, USA - Groundwater C2 (SPAdes) (version 2) | ecosystem: Environmental > Aquatic > Deep subsurface > Groundwater | place: Rifle, Colorado...
ATCTTCCCGGCCATATCGGTTCGTGGGGGGGGCCAACAACTTTGCGCTACCTGCTGAGATTTGACATACCGCAAGCCTTTGCCAATGCGCATGTCGACATAAAGACATTCAAGCCGACACGAGCCTTATTAAAGCTGTGTGTTGCCGATGCAGGCCGTTACAATGGGCTTCCGATCCGCATCTACCCTCTTACCAGACCTTTTCAGCAGGGCAACGGAAAGGTCTCAATCCGCGAGAAAGAGATTGATGGTTGTGACTGGTATCATTCTGCGCCTTTGATAGTCTGGCAGCGCGAGGGCGGAGATTATACAGGAAAACCTTCGGCAGTTGCGGTTCTCGGTGAAGAAGGCGAGCGTGAAACCATTATCGACGTAACCGAGTTGATCGTAGACAGATTCAAAGACTTTGCCAGCACCGGCACCTGGAATGACCCGGGCATGATCATAATGCGTGATCCAGAACACTATGGCTATTATGGCTACGTTACCATCCACAGCCTAGAAGCGAGTTATCTCGGCATCACAGTGCGCTCGCCGGAACTGTTTATTCACTGATCAGCATGGCGCTGTAACGTTGCTGCGACGCGTCGCGACGTTGCATGCGACAGCCTGTCGCATGCACAAAATCGGCTAAAATCCCTTCCAGAAGCGACTTCTAAAAGGGATTTTAGCCGATTTAATATAAGTTGCGTGAAATCAATCAACGCATAACTCAAACAGGAGGAATAAAAATATGTCTATCTGGAATTTTTTGAAAGAAATGGATCAACTGCAGTCTCAGCTCGGTGAACTGGCCAGGCTGAATTCTGTTGGCGGATGGCCGCGCATGTCGTTTCTGCCGGGAGCGTCTTCGCGGCATTACCCGATGATGAATGTTTCGGCTGACTGGCTCCCGGTCTTGACAGTCAGAGCCTTAAGGTCACTGCGATTCGCGACAAACTCACCATCAGTGGCGAGAAGGCTACCCTAAAGGTTGCCAGCGAAAAGTATCATCGCAACGAACGCTCGGCCGGCAAATTCACCCGCACCATCGAGCTTCCGACCCAGATCAATCCCGACAAGGTCGCAGCCGAATACAACAGCGGTATTCTCAAGATCACACTGCCGAAATCTGAAGAAGCTAAGCCGCGCCAGATCGAAATCAAAGTCAACTGATTACAGGCAATAATGAAAGGAGAAATTACCATGGCCGAAAAAACTATACCCGCAAACCAGAACAATGAGAACCAGGTGGTTAAACGCGAAATTACAAGACATCCAGAGGCTTATGTAACGCCACTTACCGACATATACGAAGAAGAAAACGGGCTTTATGTGCTCTGCGACATGCCCGGCGTTCACAAAGACGGGCTCAAAATCAAGGTTGAAAATGGCATTCTGACACTTGAGGGTCACATAGACGCAAACAACGAAACCAGCTACCTGCTGCGCGAATTTGAACCAGCCAACTACTTCAGACAGTTTGAGCTCAGCGACAGCGTTGACCAGGAGAAAATCAATGCTGAAATGAAAAACGGCGTTCTGTCGATCTTTCTGCCCCGTGCTGAAGCCCTCAAACCACGCACTATCGAAGTTAAAATCAACTGACGTTACCAGCCTCTGTTAACTGACTGCCCCGACTTTGCCCCGAAAAGCCGGGGCATTTTTTTTCAGCATGCAAATTCAAATACTTGCCCAGACAGTGACTTGCAATATTCTGCAAATTTGATATCAGCTCAATAAAACCGAATTTTGCATGTTGTAACAAAGCTTTATTTTTATCCTTGACAAAGCATACTGGTTTAAACAGATTTTCACCTTTGTAATCAAGTTTCTGTTTAACTGGAGGGTATCATGTTAACTGTTAAAAATATTGTCAAAGGGATCGCACTGGCCGGTCTGTTTAGTCTTACTACAGGTTTGCCGGCTCATGCTATCCTCGAAGGCTCAAATCGAGACAGGTTTGAATACCTCGACTTTTCTGAAAACATGATCAGAGACAGCCTGTATGCAAAGAGTGGCCGTGCAGTGTTCAACCAGGACCAGAACAGGTTTGTGCGCGGCATTAAAGAAAGTAATGCGCCGCGGATCTATGAACCAGATGTCTACACATGGGAACTGGCCATGGCCGAACATCGCAAACGACTGGCACAACTGGCTCCACCACAGCAACCTCCAATACCGATGGTTTCTCCGGTGCCGATGTCAGGGCCTGGCATGCTGCCCGCCAACCCGATGCCACTGCAACTCACTCCAATTGGCCCTCAGGCGGTATACGAAAGCACAGGTATGCTGCCGGCTGATGCTCAGGAACGTATGAACGATATGGTTTACCGGGCGAGAGCACGTGGGTTGCATTCGGGCAGCGAACTTCGCGCCAACGAGATCAAGCAGAGACTCGTCGACCACATGAATTCAATGGGTGGCGGTCAGGGCTCTTCGGCTCAGTATGGTTCACCGGCTATTCCAGCGCTGTTGCCGGCGCTGCCTGATCTTCCCAAGGGCAGCCGGGGTGACTCTTACGATTCGGGCTTCTAGTCACACGATAACTCATAAGTTAGAAAAGACAAATCCCCGCGATCAGGTGTTATTTTCTGAGAGCGGGGATTTCGTTTTAGCTATCTGGGCGAGATTTCGTTTATCTGCTTAATCAGCTTACATTCAGAGGCGCATGGCAACGGCACACTGGTTGTAGCCGACACCTGAGCCAACAAATACGACAAGGTCACCATCCTTAACCAGGCTGCGGCGGCGGGCAACATCAAAAGCTACCGGCAGGCAGGCTGAGCCCATGTAACCGTATTCGTGCATGATTTTGATGGCCTTCGATTCTGGCAAACCGAGATCTTCCATGACCTGAGTGATCGTCTTGCTGCGCACCTGAGTAAACACAATGTGATCAATGTCTTCTACTTTAAAACCGCCGTTGGCGGCTACCTCTCGCACACGCTTCGGCCAGCCCTCACGATTCACACTTGACGGGAAGGGCGTAACAAAACGAACCTGGGCGCGACCGGCCTTGAGCGACTCTTCGCTGGGCGGCTCTTTGGTCCCGCTCGAATAGATGCCCCAGCACTGATAATACGATCCGTCAGCGGCAAGAGCCGAAGAAATAAAGCCGGGCTTGTCGCCGGCCTCAAGAACTACGGCACCCGCACCATCGCCGTAATAAAAACTCATCGGATCGTTGTCGAGATCGGCAAGGCGATGCATCATGTAAACCCCGATCACCAGCGCACGCCGAATATTGGGTTGATTTGCCATCATGCCGGAAGCAATCGCCAGGCCGGTTGGAAATGATGCACAGGCACAACCGACATCGAAAGTACCCGCATTTTTGGCACCAAGTTTATGCTGCACCACAACAGAGGTTGCCGGAGTAATGTAATCGGGAGTGTCGGTGCCGAGAACGATCAGATCAATATCTTCAGGCTGCACCCGGGCATCTGCCATGGCTGCCCGGCAGGCTTCCACCGCCAGATCAGAAGCTGCCCAGTCTGCTGGGGCACGAAATCTGGTAAGGATACCGGTTGCCTCTTCGTTCTTGTTAATAATTTCATCGCCAAACTTCCTCCTGAATTCCTCGTTAGAATGCTCTTCTTTCGGTATATGAACGCCGCTGCCGGCGATTCTTGCTGATCTGCTCATATAGAATGCTCCTGAATAGTTATATCAACAACTTTATTGCGATGCAAAAATTTTATGCCACAACGCAGCATAAATGTCAAGCGTTACTTGAGTCTTTTGCAACTTCAGGTTTTGTGCTAGACTGACGCAGCATGAATGCCATGCATTAACTTTTTTCAGGAGGCTCCAATGTCTATTATTGATGCTATTCAGGCGCGTGAAATCATCGACAGCCGTGGCAACCCCACTATCGAAGTAGAAGTTATACTTGAAAGCGGCGCTTATGGCTGTGCAGCCGTCCCATCAGGTGCCTCGACCGGCGAACACGAAGCCGTTGAGCTTCGCGACGGCGACAAAAAGCGCTACGGCGGCAAAGGCGTTCTGAAAGCAGTAGCAAATGTGAACGAAATTTTATCAGGCGAAATTGAGGGCATGGATGCGGTTGAACAGCGCGCAGTCGATGCCACCATGATCGCCATGGACGGAACCAAAAACAAAGCCAAATTGGGCGCCAATGCTATTCTCGGCGTATCACTGGCAGTAGCCAAAGCAGCGGCAGAATTTGCCGGGCTGCCTCTTTACAGGTACATCGGCGGCGCCAATGCCTGCACTCTGCCGGTACCGATGATGAACATTCTCAACGGCGGTTCACACGCTGACAACAACGTGGATTTTCAGGAATTCATGGTAATGCCAGCTGGCGCCAAAAGCTTTAATGAAGCTCTGCAGATGGGCATCGAAACTTTTCACGCTCTTAAAGGCGTTCTTAAGACCAAGGGCTATAACACTGCCGTAGGCGATGAAGGTGGTTTCGCCCCGAACCTTAAATCAAACGAAGAAGCAATCGAAGTTATTCTTGAAGCAATCGCCAAGGCCGGTTACAAAGCTGGTAAAGACATCTTTATCGCCCTTGACCCCGCTGCCAGCGAATTCTTTGACAAGGGTCACTACGTGTTCAAGAAGTCAGACAAATCCAAGAAAACTCCCGAAGAAATGGCTGACTACTGGCTGGCCTGGGCAAAAAAATACCCGATCATCTCTCTCGAAGACGGCATGGCCGAAGATGACTGGAAAGGCTGGGAATACCTCACCAAGAAAGCGGCCGGCAAACTTCAACTGGTTGGCGACGATCTGTTCGTAACCAATGTTGAACGCCTGAAAACGGGCATCGACAAAGGTATCGCCAACTCAATTCTTATCAAACTCAACCAGATTGGAACCCTGACTGAAACTCTTGAATGCATCGAAATGGCCAAGCGCGCTGGCTACACCTGTGTAATTTCGCATCGTTCAGGCGAAACTGAAGACACGACTCTCGCAGACCTCGCCGTTGCAACCAACGTCGGCCAGATCAAAACCGGTTCTGCTTCAAGAACCGACCGCATCTGCAAATACAACCGCCTGCTCAAGATCGAAGACGAACTTGGCTGCGATGCCAAATTCATGGGCCTCGACAGTTTCTACAACATCAAGCGTAAGTAATACCAGGCTGAGATCATTTCAGCAGATGCTTCTGCCACCCCGGCAGATTGCTTAAAAACCTCGGGCGGGCAGCCCGCCGCTATTTTTTCATATCTGCAATAACAATCAGGCAGAAATGAGACGCGCTGCTGCCAGAACTCAGCGCCAGGGCCAGAACCCGGCTGCAGTTCCAAGGCTGATCAGAGCTTATCGCAAAAACTGATGCACTGACAAACCGGGACTTGGGTCCTGCGCCAGTAATACCAGCTAAAACCAGCTGAGCATTTTAGCCTTTTGGCACGGTTGTGTTCAAATTTGATTGTTATATCGCTTCAGCAATCGTCAGATGCCGCATTCAGGAAAGCCTTGTCACCAGGTTTCGATTCATGCGCGGTCTGGAAAGTTGGTCAGTCTGATGGTCAGTTGCAACAATAGACAGCGCACGCAATTTAAACACGGTCAGCAGATTGTTCATCTCACGTGCCTGACCTGCCAATTCTTCTGCAGCAGCGGCAGTTTCTTCAGAATTAGCAGTGTTCTGCTGGGTAACCTTGTCGATCTGTTCAAGTCCTTGACCAATTTCGAAAATGCCCTGTGACTGTTCGTTGCTGGCTGCAGCAATCTCACCAACCAGATCCGCAACTTTCACCGAGCTGGTAACAATTTCATGCAGTGCTTTCTCAGTTGCCTGGGCAATCTGTGTGCCGTTGTTTACTTTGTCAATCGAGCTTTCGATCATTTCAGAGGTTTCTTTTGCAGCTTTGGCGCTTCTGCTGGCAAGATTGCGCACCTCATCTGCCACCACAGCAAAACCTTTGCCGTGTCTGCCGGCCCGCGCAGCTTCAACAGCAGCATTAAGAGCCAGTAGATTGGTCTGGAAAGCAATATCATCGATGACCTTGATGATTTTGGCTATCTCTTTGCTTGAATTCTGAATTTCAAGCATAGCACCCATCAACCATGCCATTTTTTCATTGCCAGACTCGGCAATCTTGCGGGTTTGAGTGGCAAGAGAGCTTGCCTGAGAAGCATTTTCAGCATTTGCTTTGGTCTGACTGCCAATCTCTGTCATAGAACTGGAAATTTCTTCGAGCGAAGCAGCAGATTCAGTAGATCCCTGTGACAGTGACTGGCTGGCATCAGAAATCTGGGTAGAACCGGTATCAACTTCTTCAGCAGCCCGCCTGACACCTTCTAGTGCCTGATTCACCTGTTCTATCATGCTGGCTAGAGCCTTACCCAGATCATCCTTGTCTGAGCGAAGGCGCGTTTCAACTGTCCAGTCACCTTCGGCGAGTGATGCTACCAGCTGTGCTTCTGTTCTGGCGGAATCAATAATTTTCTGCACTGATCTTGCCATCTGGCCGATTTCATCGCCGCGTTCGAGCTGATTTTTATCGATGGTGTCTGTTAAGTCGCCGTCTTCAGCGACTCTGGTCAGGACTTTGATTCCGGACATGAGTGGCGGTATTATTCCTCGGGCAATAAGCAATGTAACAGCAAGGATTATGATTGTTGCTACGATGGCTATCAGGACACCCCAGAAAAGAAGGCTTGCAACCGGAGCGAGATTTTCCGTTTCAAGTTGAGTGGCACATATAGCCCAGGGAATTCCGAGTATGTTAATAGGCGCTGCGGCCACGACTCTTATGTCGTTATTCCATGGTTCCAGTTCGTAGACTGCTTCGCCTCTTATGGCTTTTGCTATGGTTGAGCTGTCTATTCTGTCACCTATTGCCGCGATGCGCTTCCCTTCATGGTCGTTTCTCATACTTCTGAACTGTGCTTCTCCGGTTGAACTCTGGCCAGCCAGAAAGAGTTCACCAGTTTTACCGAGACCATCTCTGGTTGCCATGATTTCGCTGATGCGGTCAACTGGCATCTGGAACATTGCAACACCTATTTTTCTGTTTCCATCGAATATCGGGGCTCCAATAAAGCTGGCGGCGGCCATGTAGGAGGGAGCGTAGGGTTGAAAGTCTACAAATGCGTATTCACCCGGTGTGGTGAGTTTATTGGCGGCCTGGAAGCATCGCCCAATGCCGGTTGTGGCGTATGGACCGTCTATGAGAGAGGTTGAGTAATCGAGTTCTTTAAAAACCGAGTAAATTACGTATCCCCGTTCAGGTTCTACGAGAAAAATGTCGTAATAACCGAATTTTTGCAGGTATGTTCTTATGACGGGGTGCACTTTTGCGTGCAATTCGCTGTAAGTAGACTTGTCCTGAGGTCGCATGAGTGCGTCTTTTTCGCCCAGCGGATTCGGATTGTGAGATATGAAATGATACTGCTTGGCAATAGTGCTGTCGTTGAGGGAGTTAAGGTATGTTTTCCAGTCAGAGTCCTTTCCGGCGTTTTCTGTGCGGAACTTGGCGTTAAACTCATTTTGGTAGTATTCATGGAGTGAAGCGCGCATTTTAGTGATTTCATCTGCGGTGAATTCGTTTTCTGCAATGAATGATCTGTAGGCTGTGGTGAATTTTTGCATTGCTTCGACGATCATCAGGTCCTGGGAAAATGTTATGGACTGACTTTTTATGCCGTCAAAGTATCTTTGTATTTCTCCTCCCTTGCTGCTTCTCAGACCTTCAAGTCCGCTCTTGACCGAGTTTTCCAATGCCGTTTTGGCGTTAAGAAGAGACATGGAGAGGGTTATCACCATTGGCAATACGCCAAACAATCCTAGGAAAAGCATTTTCCACTTCAATGACAGATTGCGAAAAAAATTCATTTTTAAATCTCCAAACCAGATTCGGCTAATCAGCTTTCAATGAGAACTAACGGAATTTATGTTGGGTAAATACTAATTCCTATGATTTAGCTTATCAAGACATTCTTGCTGTTGTCCAGTAATAATCCACTCCGAACAGGGCAAACTCTATTTTTTTTTAGATTCTGAGCACCTTTCCGAATGGCACAAGCAATCTGTCAGGTTTCTTCCGCGAGAAACATGGTGAGGGCATGTTGTGCAGAGTCATGGTCTCTGGCAATGAGATCTACCGTCAGGGTTGCGAAACGATCGGATTGATTGAGTAAGTTAGCAAATTATAGTAGCCTCCGAAAAATAGTGTCGCTATTTTTCGGAAAAAACAGAACCTCGAAATTACCTCTTCATTAGGGTACAACCAGAAGCAATGGATCAATCAATCCAGTTTCAGCGATTTAAGCCTGACCGCCTCGTTACCCTTAACCAGCGGCAAAACGACTATCACTCCATTTGCTGGCATTTCATGGCCGCTGATGAAAGAAATTAATCCAGGCGTCGACAGAGAATGCTGGCTTGGTCTTAGTCTCGGATTTTAGGGCCGAATCAGTGCAGTTAACCTCGTGCTTCCATAACGGTGGCTCTAATTGATTTCACACCGAAGCATCGCCGTCGATGAATTTACAGCGTCTTTCATAAGCGATAATTGCTTCAAGATAGTCGCACACCTTTATTAATTTATTTGACTTGCACATTTGCAAATCTATTTACTACTATTTTAGCGGCGAATAAGAAGTGCAGATCGGTTTTCGCATAAAATGCTTCAAATAGTGACCGCATAATAAATCATAGAGGTGAGAAGTGCAAAAAGAAGCAATTTTTCAGAATGTTTTTTTGAGAATGAACCCATCGGATTAGCAGAAGCATTTTCTCCAATGTCTGAGCCAGTTCAGGTAATAATTGAAACTGATATGCCGGCAGAGGCGATATTTATTCGATTCTGCTTGAGATTCTTGGAGTTGATACGACAAGACTCTCTATGGGCATGGCGCCAAATTTGATGTTAAGCTGGCTATCTCAGACTGCAGTAGAAATTGCAGTGAGAGCTATTGCTGTGATATCGGTCTGATCGGAGAAAATGGGAAATATAAAATACTGGTTGGCGGTCGTGGCAGTCATGTTCCATTCAGGGCTATTCAGCTGGCAAATGAGGTTACAGCGGAACAGGTTCCGGGTGCGATCTTGATGATTCTTGACTGGTATGAAAAAAATGCCAAAGAAAACGAACGTCTCTGGAAACTTCTTGTCCGTCTTGGAGAATCGGACGCCAAAGAGTTTGATCTCAGTTCAATCGAAAAGGCAAATGCCGCTTTTGGTGACGGTGTTGACGAAGCGATTCGGTTCAGGGAGCAACTTGCGCCCGTCTGGCAGCGGTAAAAAAGCTCTCAGGTGAGCTCAATTTTTCCAATATTGGCGAGGTAAAACAGCTATGACGGTTGGAAGTCACAAAGACGCATTTAAAGCACATCAGCTGGTCAAACGACTTGTTTCCAAAGAAAGTAACACGGCCCTGGCTGCGATGGCTGCAGAAATTCTACTCGACTTTGTCAAAAGCCAGCGTCAGATAAATCTGAGAGATACTGTTTCTAAATTGCCGGCAGATGACAACTCTTATGAACCAGAAAGACTGTCAGCAGCACTGGAAGCTGTCAGCGGACTCTGTGGAGCATGCGAAGAGTCTCACGATGATTCCTGTTTTGTTAATCAGGCAAGAAGAGTTCTGATTGCCGCTAAAACCGGTGCAGACATCGGGGTTCATTTTGATGGCAGAAAAAGCCTTGATGCGTTGCTTGCTGAAGCAGAGCAGCTGGCTGCGGCAAAGCGCCTGTCAGAAGAAAGCCGCAAGATTTCAGAAATCTCCGTAGATCCTGCGCCTGTTTCTGAGACAACTTGTGGTGAGACGGTTGCTGAAAAAGAAAAGGAGATTCTTCTTCAGGAAATCGAAGCTTTGCGCGAGAAAGAGAGATTCCGGGAGTCACTCATAGATGAAGTTGTTGCGACTATCGGAAAAGTCTCCAATGGCGACTATGCTGCCGAAATGCCCTGAAAAGTTATCTGGAGCTTGTGCAGATGGGAATTTTCTGCCCCGACATGGATAAAATGAATCCATTTCCTGAACTGCAGCTCCCAAGAGGAACCTGGATCAGTTTGCAGTATCATCCTTTGAGCTCGGATGCTGGCAATTCCAGTCTGCTGGTGCAAATGACCGATGTTACTGAAACAAAAAAGCTTATCGCTCAGGTCGAAGCCTCACAAAAAGAAAGCGCCCAGATCAGGGCTATTGCAGAAACGCCTGAGCTGTTCAAGGATTTTCTGCGCGGAGTCAGGGAAACCATTGAAAACGTGAAAACATCAGCTGCCAGACTCGATTTTGCCGCTGCCCCGGTAGAGTTTGTAAATGAGATGTTCAGGGGAATTCATACCATCAAAGGCATTGCGGGTGCCATGGGAATGCCGGAAACAGTGGTGTTCGCAGGTTATCTTGAAGACTCTCTTGGTCGTGCGCGCAATCAGGAAAAAATTGGCGAAGATCTGGTAGCTGAGATAAAAAGCGGCAGCGAAAATCTTGAGAAAAAGGTCGAAGAGACGCGAAAACTTGCTACACTCATTTTCCCTGAAGAGGAATTGGCAGCCAGTGTACCTGTATTGAGAATTTCGCTGGAAAAACTCAAACATCTCGAAAATTGTTTTGAAAACGCCAGGTTATCAGAGGCTCTGCACAATGAAGCATGTGTGAAACTGCGAGAACTTCAACAGACACCTGCCGGTAAAGGTCTGGAACGAATAACCAGACTTGCACCTGGACTTGCTGCACAGCTTAACAAAAAGATCAATTTTACTATGCAGGGCGAGACAACTCTGCTCCCATATGAGCTGGCTCAAAAATTGTCAGAGCCTTTGATCCACATGCTACGGAATGCATTTGACCACGGTATTGAGGGTGAAGATCAGCGCATTGCGGCAGGAAAACTTGAAACAGGATCGGTAAAGGTTTCTGCTGGCACCAACGGACAATGCTATGAAATCTCCATCGAAGACGATGGCAAAGGACTCGACCCTGAGGTTCTTAGACAAAGTGCCGTTCGCAAGGGAATTCTTTCGCCTGAATCAGCCGATAGCCTTTCTTCTGAAGAATGTCTAAATCTGATTTTTCGGCCTGGCTTTACAACCGCCGGAACAGTAAGCGAAATTTCCGGAAGAGGGGTTGGCATGGATGCCGTTCAGGTTGCCATTGCCAAAATGGCTGGCAGTATAATCATTGATTCGGTGCCAGGAAAAGGGTGTCGATTTACCATCAGAATTCCGTCTTGAGCCTGTTGGGTTCACTGGGGTGGATTCACATGCTCCGGCTGATGCTAT
>Ga0209212_1008304_pt1 | contig 11189 bp, 11 predicted proteins | sample RifGroC2_FD_183996 | JGI IMG/M metagenome (GOLD analysis project Ga0209212, IMG submission 183996) | Groundwater microbial communities from Rifle, Colorado, USA - Groundwater C2 (SPAdes) (version 2) | ecosystem: Environmental > Aquatic > Deep subsurface > Groundwater | place: Rifle, Colorado...
TAGTTCGTTCCAATAAAATAATTACACATCAAGCCACCCCGAGGTCGAACTTATTCCAGCGGAACACGACGGGTGAGGCGTTGATCTCATCAATGCCCTTCAGGATGCGTGCCTTCAGCTCATCAATGGAGTCTACCCGGATGTGGCGCAGGAAGGTTCTGGCCATCTTTGAGAAGGCGCACTCGATCAGATTGAGCCAGGAGCCATGCTTGGGCGTATGGACATACTCAAAGCGCCCTGGCCGAGTTGCAAGATAGGCCATGGTCTCTTTCGAGATATGTGCTGAATGATTGTCCAGCACCACGCGGATAATCGCTTCTGGCGGGTAATGCTCATCGAGTCGCTTGAGCAACGCGATGAACTCCACGCTACGATGACGATCCTCTACGTTGGCAAAGATATGGCCCGAGTGCAGATCGATTCCGGCCATGATCGACACAGTGCCGTGACGGATATATTCGTAGTCGCGCCCAACGGCTGAGTATTTCCCCGGAACAGGCGGCAGGTCGGGCGCGGTCAGTCCGATGGCCTGAACCCCAGGTTTCTCATCAACGCTGACGGCATAGATGGGTTCTGGCCGCCCGTCATGAACGGCGCCTTCGGTGTAAATCGAAACATCCCGATAAACCATCAATACTTCCTGCATTTTGCGGTCAAAGTCCAGATCACGCTTCTCCAGATAGTAGCGAATCTTGTGGGGCTTGATTTCGTTCTCGTCGAGGATTCGCCATACGGTACTCTTGCCTGCGTGCGCCAGACGGGGAAAGCCAGCAGGCTCGGCGCGTTCGGATACGAAGCTCGCCAGGCTGGAGATCGTCCACAGCTCTGCAGCCAAACCATGATCCTTGGGCTTGGTGCAGGCGATGCTTGCCACCCAGGCACGGGCTTCGTCGCTGATCTCCGGTTCGTGCGGACGGTGGTAGGTGTCCTTCAACCCCATCAGCGCGCCCGCTGCCAGTGCTTTGTCGATGCACTTGTAGATCATCGGGCGACTGACCCCTATCTGCCGCTGCAGGCCAACAATCGAGATGCCATCGGCGTAGCCGATCAGCACCTTGGCGCGCTCAATCTCGCGCGCCGGTGCCGTTCTCGATCTGGACAACTCCTTCAGCATCTTCTTTTGATCCTCCGTCAACACCAGTGCCGCACGTTTTGTCTTTCCCGCCATGATTGCCTCCGTTAAGAGCTGCAAAAAAACCATGGCTATTATATATCATATTTGTAATGTTATTGCTGGAACGGACTACTAGTATTGCGTCACAGAATTATCAGAACATGCAGAACTTGTAGGGCGGAAAAGCGCAACGCCTTCCGTCGTATGAGAATCCCATTCGGCGGATAACGCCTGCGGCTCATCCGCCCTACGAGGACGCAGGTAGGCTCCAAACAATGTTTCGTAATTTATGATTTGTAATACTAGGCTGTCAAAATACGCCAGCCAAGTCATTGGTTAACGCGATGAAGCCGCTAACCCAACCTACAAAAGCTGCTGCGCCAATGCCCAGGCCACATGCTCACGCAGCATCTCCGAAGGATGTCCCACGCGCGATTGTAAAGCGGCAAGCACGGCGGCGTTTTTCGGTGCATTGCCCAACGCCACGGCGATGTTGCGCAGCCACTGCTCGTGGCCGATGCGATAGATCGCGGTGCCGGCCAGCTTGCTGTCAAATTCGGCCTCGTCCCACGCGAACAACTCCGCCAGCGACACATCGTCCAGCCCGTGCCGCACGGCGAAATCCGGCTCGGCGCTGACCTGTGCAAAATTGTTCCACGGGCACACCAGCTGGCAATCGTCGCAACCGTAGATGCGGTTGCCGATCAACGGACGCAACTCGACGGGAATACTGCCCGTGAGCTCGATGGTCAGATAGGAAATGCAGCGGCGCGCATCGACGCGATACGGCGCGATGATGGCCTGGGTCGGGCAGATGGCTATGCAGCGCGTGCAGGTTCCGCAATGCTCCTGCTGTGCCTCATCGACCGGCAGCGGCAGGTTCACGTAAATTTCGCCGAGAAAAAGCAGTGAGCCGTGTTCGCGCGACAACAACAGAGTGTGCTTGCCGCGCCACCCCAAACCGGCCTTGCGTGCCAACTCCACCTCCAGCACCGGCGCGCTGTCGGTGAATACACGCCCATCAAACCCAGCGGCTTCGGCGCGGATTTTATCGGCCAGTTTCGCCAAGCGGTTGCGCATCACCTTGTGATAATCGCGCCCCAGCGCATAGCGCGAAATAAAAGCGCGTTCGCCGTCCGCCAACACCTGCCAGCTGTCGCGCGCATTGGGCGGCATGCAATCCATGCGCAACGAAATCACCCGTAGCGTGCCGGGCAGCAGCTCCGCCGGGCGGCTGCGTTTGGTGCCATGTTTTGCCATATAATCCATTTCGCCGTGCATGCCGAGCGCGAGCCATTGCAACAGGCCGGCTTCCGCCGCCGCAAGATCGGTGTCGCTGATGCCCACGGCCTGAAAGCCGAGTTCATGCGCCCATGCGCGTATCTGTGCGGCAAGCGCGGTGTAATTTATCGATTGGGGAACTTCGTTTTGCATAGCCCGGATGATAGCCGAACCAGCATCACTCTCGCCGATGAAAACGCGACCCTCGCGCTGGCGCAATGCCTCGCCGCGCGGCTCAAACCAGGCATGGTGATCTATCTGCGCGGCGATCTCGGTGCAGGCAAGACCACGCTGGTGCGCGGCGTGCTGAATGCGCTGGGTTATGCCGGCCGCGTGAAGAGCCCCACCTATACGCTGGTTGAGCCGTACCAGACCGCCGGGTTAGACTTGCGCCACTTCGACCTGTACCGCCTGCACGATGAGGAAGAATGGGAAGCGGCCGGCTTCCGCGACGAATTCGACGGACAGAATATTTTTTTCATCGAATGGCCGGAAAAGGCGCAGGGATTGGTTCCGCAGGCCGATATGGAAATTGCGTTCGAAATTTTGCCGCAAGGCCGCAATGCGGTAATCCATGCCAATACGGAAATGGGCAAGCAATGCTTAGAGCAGTTGTAAAACTTGCAGCACTTTTGATCCTCTGCTGGCTGCCGCAGCAGACCTGTGCAGCGGTCGCCGTCAGTGCCGCGCGTATCTGGCCGGCTCAGGATTACACACGCCTGACGCTCGAATCCAGACAAGCCATCAGCCACAACATGTTTACCGTGGGCGACCCGGAGCGCCTGGTCATCGACCTGGAAGATGTCGAGCTCGGCGACATGCTCAACGGCCTGACCAAGCTGGTCGGCGAGGACGATCCCTACATCAAAAGTGTGCGCGTCGGACAGTTCAAACCCGGTGTGGTGCGTCTCGTGCTCGACTTGAAGAGCGAGGTCAAGCCGCAACTGTTCGTCCTCAAACCGGTCGGCGAATACGGCTACCGTCTGGTGCTGGACGTGTACCCCGCGCAGCCGCTCGATCCGCTGATGGCTCTGCTCGAACAACCCAACGCGCCGGATGCGCAAGCGGCCCGCGCGCGCGCCGCAACCATGCAGGCCGCAGAAGAGATGCCTGCCGCAGAAAAACCGGAGCCGGACATCAAGCCTGATACCGGCAAAGTTGACGTCACGCCGCCAGCCACAACGCCCCCGCACAAGAACATCCCCGAACTGCGCGCCCGCACGCTGATCGTCGCCATCGATGCCGGGCATGGCGGCGAAGACCCTGGTGCAATCGGCAGCAGAGGCTCGCAGGAAAAAAACGTCACGCTGGCGATTGCGCGCAAGGTGAAGTCATTGGTGGATGACGCGCCAAACATGCGCGGCGTGCTGATCCGCGACGGCGATTACTTCATTCCGCTCGGCGAGCGCATCGCCAAGGCGCGCAAGGTGAACGCCGATCTGTTCATCTCGATCCACGCCGACGCCTTCATCAAGAAGACCGCGCGCGGCTCGTCGGTGTTCGCGCTCTCCGAACACGGCGCGACCAGCGCTGCGGCGCGCTGGCTGGCGAAAAAGGAAAACGAGGCCGACCTGATCGGCGGCGTGAACATCGCGGTGAAAGACCCCCACCTCGCGCGCACCCTGCTCGACCTGTCGCAGACCGCCACCATCAACGACAGCATGAAACTGGCCAAGCACGTGCTGGGCGAACTGGGCGACATCAACGACCTGCATCGCGGCCAGGTCGAGCAGGCCGGCTTCGCCGTGTTGAAATCGCCTGACATCCCGTCCATCCTGGTCGAGACCGCCTTCATCAGCAACCCCAGCGAAGAGCGCCGCCTCAACGACGAGGACTACCAGATGAAACTCGCGAATGCGATTCTCGGCGGCGTAAAGCGCTACTTCGCGCAGAATCCGGCGCTATCAAAACCGAAATTCGCGCAGGTGGAGTTTTAGACGATGCCGAACCGAACCATTTACTACCACTACACCACCATGACAGGATGTTTTGGCATCATCTCGTCTCGCCGGATTTGGTTTACCGATTTTCGCTTCCTGAACGACAAACAAGAGCTAAAGCAAGGATTGTCTGCGCTCTTGGCGTTTCTCCCTGAGAAAAAACGGATTTCGTTCGAAAGAGCATTTCTTTGGCATTCTATGGGTACTCACCACTGCGTACTCAGCCTATCAAAGTCGCCGAAGATTCTCAGTCAATGGCGAGCGTATGCAGCCGATGGTAGCGGCGTTGCTATTGGTTTCGATGCATCTTTCTTGAAGTACGCAAAGATCAACCTAGTGGAGTGCCAGTACGAGAATCACGAGTTATATGCACATGAACTTGCGACAAAATATGAATATTTCATCGACTCAGTTCATCATGCTAGGCTCGACAACCCTGGAGAGAACACTTTCATGAAGTGGATCGAGGAGCACGCAGCCGATTTCACTTCGATTGTAGAAGACCTCATCGCCCTAAAGAACCCAGCTTTCGTCGAAGAACAGGAGGTGCGTGCTGTTTGGTCTCTTAGCCATGGTTCAGTACAGATACGCCTCTCCAGCCAACTCATGATTCCATACACTGAGGCAAAGTTCTGGGAAGATGATGAGGCGGCTTCGAGCATGCACGTAGCGATTCCGGAGATATGGCTTGGCCCTAAGTGTAATGAGTTGAATGGCACAGCATTATTAGCAGCTAATTGCGGCACTTTCTTAGTGCAAAGGTATGACTGCGGCTATGTGTAATAGCCCATGTAAGGCGCATTAGCCGCAAGGCGTAATGCGCCGAATGCTTGAATCATGCGGCGGATAGCGCGGTAGGATGGGTTGAGCGTAGCGATACCCATCAATTTCGAGCACATGTTGGGTATCGCTACGCTCAACCCAACCTACGCCAAACTCATCTACTCGCTCAAAACACAATCTCGCATCACGCCGGAAACACTCCGGTACTCAAATAGCGATCCCCACGGTCGCACACGATGAACGCGATGGTCGCGTTCTCGACCCGCTGCGAGATGCGCAGCGCCACGGCCATTGCGCCGCCTGACGAGATGCCGCAGAAGATGCCTTCCTCGCACGCGAGGCGGCGCGTCATTTCCTCCGCGTCGTGCTGGCTCACGTATTCCAGGCTATCCACGTTCCTGCCGTCGTAGATTTTCGGCAAATAGGCCAGCGGCCATTTGCGGATGCCGGGAATCTGTGCGCCCTCCTCCGGCTGCACGCCGACGATGCGGATGGCGGGATTCTGTTCCTTGAAGTAGCGCGAGCAGCCCATGATGGTGCCGGTGGTGCCCATGCTGCTGACGAAGTGCGTGAGCCTGCCTTGCGTGTCGCGCCAGATTTCCGGCGCGGTGCCTTCGTAATGCGCGAGCGGATTGTCGGGGTTGGCGAACTGGTCGAGGATGATGCCCTTGCCTTCGGCACGCAGTTTTTCCGCCGTGTCGCGCGCCAGCTCCATACTGCCTTCCTTCGGCGTCAGCACCAACTCCGCTCCGAATGCACGCATGGTCTGGCGGCGTTCCACGCTCTGGTTTTCCGGCATCACCAGGACCATTTTATAGCCGCGCACCGCCGCCGCCATCGCCAGCGCGATGCCGGTATTGCCGCTGGTCGCCTCGATCAATGTATCGCCGGGCTTGATCTCGCCGCGTGCTTCTGCATGCACGATCATCGACAGCGCTGGGCGGTCTTTCACCGAACCAGCGGGATTGTTGCCTTCCAGCTTGGCGAGGATGACGTTCGAGGTGTCACCGGGAATGCGCCTGAGCTGCACCAGCGGCGTGTTGCCGACGAAATTTTCTATGGATGGGTACATCGGCCTGCCTTACATATCTCCGAGAGATGTAATGATAACTGCGACGACAAAAAACTGCATGCCCATTCAAAAAGATTCAAGGGAGCGGCGTTCGCTTGTGCGATTGTTTACTCAAGGGGTGACGATGGAACAGGCTTAGAGTAAGCGGGCGGGACAGTATCTCGGCCTGGTTCTGCGCCATAAGTTTTACATCCTCAGCCACACCAGGATGTTCAGCCACCTGCCGCCAGCAATGAACCGCCGGCGGCAATATTTCCCTCCATATCGCCAGCGGCGGGTTGATGCCTATCCTGGATCGGCAACGCATCGGGGATTTGCCCGGAGGGGCGTGGCGCCAATGACATGGGCAACATGTCGTACAGGGGCGCAAACGTAAACTCCGGCAAAGGTTTGGTCACATCATCGACAAAGAACAAGAGATTACCGGGGTGCATATCGCTATTGCCGATGAGCATGCCAAAGGCATACAGCTTTTGCACTTGCAGATAGGCGGCTTCATTCAGGTACCCGGACTGCACCAGCGTAGCGGCAATCTTCGGCCAATCGGCAACCAGTCCGGCAAATTCATCATTGAGCGCCTTGAGCGAGACCACACCACGGCGACCATGATCACCGATGCGGTCGAAGCGCGGCACTTCCAGAAATAGCTGATTGGCCACCCCGCCCGTTTCTACCTCAAGCAATTGGCTATGGCTGGTCGGCAACACCCCATTCAGCACCTGAAAGGCGGGGTGTTCGCAAATCAGTAGACTGCGCCAGCGTCGTGTAGCGGCATTGTCTTGCGGCGCGCTGAATTTGACCATGACATGAACCGGCTGGCCGTCATGCAGGATTTCAATATCGAATTGGGGTTGCTCGTCGCCTGCCGATGAGCCAACCACCTCGCCCGCCAAGGCACGGCGCGCGAATTCAGGGTACTTCTGCAAGCGCTGATCGGCAGGCACCGGCGGCAAATTTCTATCTGCCGCCGTAAAAAACGTGCCTGTCTGATAAATCGAAGCGGCTTCTTCGCCGACCAGCAGATTGCCCGGACAGTCGTGCCCGGTGTTGGCCAATGCCAGTAAAGTTTGATCGTCGCTCCAGCGGTTTGGATCGGCAGGCAGCCCCAGCAACGGGTCATGGAAACGCGCACGCTGCCCGGCCTTGATCGCGGCAAGCAGCTCGGCTTTAAGTTTGGCCAGATATTCATCCACCTCTGCCTCGGTTTCCAGACAGGACGCTGGGTAGGTCGGCGGTGCGAACTACCTTGGCGGGTTTGAGCGCAACCGTTTGCGTTGCTTGCGTGTGGTCAACATGAATGACTGTGGAACTGAGGGGCAAGCACTGAAGCGCGATTACTTCTTGGCGGGCTTGCCTTCCTTTTTGGCGGTAGCGACATCGTCCACGGTCAGCACGGAGCGCATTTTCGCCACCGATTCATCGCCGAAACCATTGACGTTTTTCAGGTCATCCACAGTTGTGAACGGGCCGTTTTTCTCGCGGTATGCGATGATCGCCTCGGCCTTCTTCGGGCCGACACCATTCACGGCTTCCAACGCTGCCTTGCTGGCTGTATTCAGGTTAACGGCGGCCATCGCCATGCCGGAAAAGGTGAAGAATGCGATCAATATCAATAGCAATTTTTTCATTGTATTTCCTTTTCAAAAGTCAAACGACACTCACACGCAGTGCGGTAAGAGACGGGAGAGAATAATCTAAGTTGACGCACCTAACAAATAATCCGCATATTTCGCCACACCCTGCTCGACCGTCAGGAACGGTTCGGCATAGCCGCTGTTGCGCAGCGCCATAGTGTCGGCCTGGGTATAGCTCTGGTATTTGCCGCGTAACGCTTCGGGGAACGGGATGTATTCGATCAAACCCTGCTGTTGCAGTTCGACGAGGCTTAACGCATTTTTTCCTTCGGCGCTGCGCAGGGCGTTGATGGTCGCCACCGCCACGTCGTTGAAACTCTGCGCCTGTCCGGTGCCGAGGTTATAGATGCCGGATTTGTGCGGATGGTCGAGGAAGTGCATGTTCACTTTGACCGCGTCTTCCACCGAGACGAAGTCGCGCAATTGCCCGCCGTTGGCGTAGCCGTCGCAGCCCTCGAACAGCTTCACCCTGCCTGCGGCGCGATACTGGTTGAAGAAGTGGAATGCGACCGAGGCCATGCGCCCCTTGTGCTGTTCGCGCGGGCCGTACACGTTGAAATAGCGCAGCCCGACGATCTGCGCGTTGCGCTTGTGCCAGCGGCGCCGCACGATCTGGTCGAACAGGAATTTGGAATAGGCATACACGTTCAGCGGTGCTTCGCATTCGCGGCTTTCCATGAACACCTTGCCGCCGCCGTACACCGACGCTGACGAGGCATACAGGAACGGCACTTCTTCGTTCTGGCAGTAGTTCAGCAACTCCAGCGAGTACTGGTAGTTGTTGTCCATCATGTAGCGGCCGTCGGTTTCCATCGTGTCTGAGCAGGCGCCTTGATGCAGCACCGCGCTGATCAGGCCGTCGAAAAATCCGTCCTGCATTTTTTTCAGGAAATCTTCCTTGTCGAGGTAATCGGCGATTTCGCAATCGGCCAGGTTCCTGAACTTGTCGGCATTCTTGAGGTTGTCCACCGCGATGATGTTGTGTTCGCCGCGCTGGTTGAGCGCCTTGACCAGATTGGAACCGATAAATCCGGCGGCGCCGGTAACGATGTAATACATCTTTATTCCTTTCGATTTATCCGGTCGGGCTTTAGCCCGATATTATCATCGTGTCGGACTGAAGTCCGACCTACAACCCCATATCCTGAATAATTTCCTCGCGGCTCACCACCGCCGTGCCCAGTTTGCCGACCACGATGCCTGCCGCGCGGTTGGCGATGTGCATCGCATCGGGCAAGTCCGCGCCGCTCGCCAGCATCACCGCCAGCGTGGCGATCACGGTGTCGCCCGCGCCACTGACGTCGAACACTTCGCGGGTTTGCGTCGGCTCGTGCAGCGCCTCGTTGGCGCGGTACAGGCTCATGCCGTCCTCGCTACGCGTGACCAGCAACGCGTCGAGCTGCAATTCGGTGCGCAGCTTTTCTGCTTTGCCGTTGAATTCCGCATCGGTCTTCCAGCCGCCCGCCACTTCGCGGAACTCGCTGCGGTTCGGCGTGAGCAGCGACGCGCCGCGATAGCGCGCGTAATCGTCGCCCTTGGGATCGACCAGCACCGGCTTGCCCGCTGCGCGCGCCAGCCGGATCATCTCGGCGATATGCGCCAACCCGCCCTTGCCGTAATCGGACAGGATCACCACATCGGCCAGCGGCAACTGCGCGTGAAAATCCGCCAACGCGGCGTGCAATACCTCATGGCTGGGCGGTGTCTCGAAATCGATGCGCAGCAATTGTTGATGGCGCGCGACGGCGCGCAACTTGATGATGGTCGAGATGCTGTCGTCGCGATGCAGCAATGCGGTGAGATTGGCGTGTTCGTTGAGCAATTTTTCCAGACATGCACCCGCCTCATCATTGCCGACCACCGACAGCAAGGTGGCTTGCGCACCGAGTGCGGCGATGTTGCGCGCCACGTTGGCCGCCCCGCCGGGACGCTCTTCGATGCGCTCGACCTTGAGCACCGGCACCGGGGCTTCCGGCGAAATACGGCATACGTCGCCGAACCAGTAGCGATCCAGCATCACATCGCCGACCACGAGGATTTTTGCGCCGTCGAACTTCGGTAACACTGTCATCGCGAGACTCCAATTTCATGAGTGATATCGAGCAGCGCCTGCAAGGGGTCTGCCGCCTGGGTGATCGGGCGTCCAATCACCAGATAGCTGGAGCCTGCTTTTATAGCAGAGAGCGGGGTCATGATGCGCGATTGGTCGTCGGCGGCAGAGTCTGCCGGGCGAATACCCGGCGTCACCAAGCAGAATCCTTCACCATATTTTGGGCGTAACTGCCACGCTTCCTGCGCGGAACACACCACGCCGTCCAGCCCGCTGTCGTGCGCCAGTGCCGCTAAACGCTGCACCAGTTCGGCTGGTGTGTCGGTAATCCCAAGATCGACCAAGTCTTCCTGCACCATACTGGTGAGCACCGTCACGGCAATCAATTTTGGCGGTTTAGCAAAATTCGCCAACCCCTCGCGTGCAGCTTCCATCATGCGCCTGCCGCCGGAGGCATGGACATTGACCATCCATACTCCCAGACTGGCCGCAGCCTTGCATGCCTGCGCGGTGGTGTTGGGAATGTCGTGGAATTTCAGGTCGAGGAAAATCTCGAAACCGCGCTTCATCAGTTGTTCCAGCAATGCCGGGCCGGTCGCGGTGAATAATTCCTTGCCGACTTTCAGGCGGCACAGCGCAGGCTGCAACCGGTCGGCCAGCGCCAGCGCCGGTGCGGCGGCGGGGTAATCCAGCGCGATGATGATCTTCGGATCGTTCATAGTGTCATTCGTTTTAAAAAGCTTTTATCCGCAGATTACGCAGATTAACGCAGATGAATTATTAAGCCGTTTTATCAAAGTCATTGCCAAATGTAATGCCTTAAAAATAATTCCCAAAAAATCTGCGTGAATCTGTGTAATCTGCGGACTGAATTTTAGTTCTTATATTTAAACAGGCATTCCGGTTTCTTCGCTGCGGCGCGGCGAATAGCTGTCCCATGCCTGGCAGGCCGGGCAGTGCCAGTAGAACTGGCGCGCCTTGAAGCCGCAGTGGGCGCAGTGATACATGGCCAGGTTGCGCGTGCGTTTGTGCACCAGGTTCTTCACCAACTCGACATCGGCGCGCCGCTCCATCGGCACTTCCAGCAACCTCGCCTCGAGCAATTTATCCAGCCCCAGCAGGGTCGGGTTGCGCTGCAATTCGTCACGCACCAGTTGGTAGGCAGCAGCCGGACCTTCGTTCTTCAGTACGCCGTCGAATACCACGTTCATCAAATCCAGCGAATGGTATTTGCTCAGGTACTCGCGCAACAGGGCCACGCCCTCCGCCTCGCGATCCTGGCTGCGATAGGCATTCAGCAGGCGCTCTGCCACCA
>Ga0209212_1008306_pt1 | contig 11189 bp, 13 predicted proteins | sample RifGroC2_FD_183996 | JGI IMG/M metagenome (GOLD analysis project Ga0209212, IMG submission 183996) | Groundwater microbial communities from Rifle, Colorado, USA - Groundwater C2 (SPAdes) (version 2) | ecosystem: Environmental > Aquatic > Deep subsurface > Groundwater | place: Rifle, Colorado...
GCAAGACCAATCGGCTGAGCACCATAGGCGCGCGCAGATTGACCCGAAAGGTCTGGTCCCAATCCTCCACCCTGGTCTTGATAACAGGAGAATGCTTGCCCCAACCGGCATTATTTATGAGATAATCGACCGTGCCCCACTGCTCCAGAGTTTCCCTCACCAGCCGGTCCATCTCCTCGTCGCGGGTCAGGTCGGTGGGGACAACCAATGCGTCCCCGTCCTGGTTGCGAATCTCCCCCGCCACCGCCCGGAGTTCGGATTCACTCCGAGAGGCCAGGACCACGCGCGCGCCCGAGCCGCCAAGAAAGAGCGATATGGCCTTCCCGATCCCTCTGCCCGCGCCGGTAACAATCGCGACCTTTCCAGTCAATGACTTCATGGTTTCGTTAATGGGATGGCCTCGGCGCCATAAAGACAAGGAGCACCAGCCGATCCGGCCCGGGGTTGCTGACGCCGTGTCTCTGCCCGGATGGAGCGATAGCGATCTCATTCTCTTTCAGTTCCTTTTCTTCCCGGCCGATTTGGAACAGCCCTCTTCCCTCGAGAACAAAATAGATTTTGTCCGAGCCCTCGTGGATATGGGGGTTTTGGGCCTGGCCGGGCTCGAAGCAATAGAGATCGCAAAACAGCCTTTCGGTTTCGAAGAGGCCGTTTTTTTTCATTTTATCCGGCGCAAACTGCATGGCCTTAACGATGCTTTTGAACTTCTCCATATGCCTCTCCGACAAAATCGATAGCGTGAAATCGAGCGATTCTATCACATGCCCAATACCATGCAAAACCGGGGCAGATCTGATATTTTGTTTCCATGACTTCCATCCTTGTCCGCTATCATGAGATAGCTTTAAAAAAGGGCAACCGCCCCTATTTCGTCGAGCTCTTGAAGAGGAATCTAGTCTCGGCCGTAAAAGACCTCGGCTTTAAGGAAATCCGCAGCCTCCCCGGACGTCTGCTAATGCTCTTTGGCGAACAAGCGGATGAAGAAAAAATAGGCCGACGCATCGAGAGAGTCTTTGGCGTGGCCAATTTCTCCTTTGTGGAGCGAACCTCATTGGATCTCGAAGCCCTGAAATCCGGGATCCTTGAGGCGCTCGATGGGAGGCGCTTTTCTTCCTTTCGCATCGACGCCAAAAGGGGCGATAAAGAATTTCCCCTCACCTCGCCCGAGATCAACCGTAAAATCGGCGCGGCGGTCAAAGAAACGACCGGGGCGCGCGTGGACCTCAAAAACGCCGAGTGCACCATTTCCATCGAGATTCTTCCCCGCGACGCCTTTTTCGGCTTCGACAAAATCGCCGGGCCCGGCGGCCTCCCTGTGGGCGCCAGCGGGCGGGCCGTTTCCCTTATCTCCGGCGGGATCGATTCCCCTGTGGCCTCCTACCGGATGATGCAGAGGGGCTGCCGGCTGATCTTTGTCCATTTTCACAGCGCTCCCTATCTGGACAAAAGCTCGCAGGAAAAAGTCCGCGAGCTGGTTAAACTCCTCACCCGTCATCAGTTTGCTTCGCGCCTCTACCTGGTCCCGTTCGGCGAGATCCAACGCCAGATCGTTGCCGCCGTCATGAGACCCCTGAGAGTCGTGCTCTATCGCAGGATGATGATGCGGATCGCAGAGGCCATTGCGAAGAAGGAAAAAGCAAGCGCGCTGGTAACCGGGGAGAGTCTCGCCCAGGTCGCCTCCCAGACTCTAGAGAACCTGGCCGTCATCGAAAAAGCGGCGACCTTATTTATTCTCCGGCCCCTGGTGGGCATGGATAAACAGGAAATCATCGATCAGGCGCGCAGGATCGGCACCTTCGAGACCTCCTGCATCCCGGACCAGGATTGCTGCCAGCTCTTCGTTCCGCGTCATCCCGCAACCAAGGCGAGACTTGCCGATGTGGAAGAGGCCGAATCCAGACTGGACCTTGCGGGATTGATTCAACTGGGAGTTGAGAGGGCGGAGAGGGAAGAGTTCAGCTTCCCTTCTTAACCCAGACGAATTCACAGCGCACAGGGGCAGGTAAGAGTGGCGATGATAGACAACTTGCAAATGAAGCTCCCCGCCCCAAGGGGCGGGGTTTCTTTCAGAATACTTTCAACTGCTCGCAACTTTTGTGCTGGGTTTCTTATCCTTACTACAAAACCCCTACCCCACACCCCACCTTAAAGGTTCCCCGCCTCAAGAGGCGGGGTTAACCTTGAATGTTCATAATTTTCCATAATATGTACATCGACACCGGAAGGGAGGAAGGTTATGGGAACTCCGTCTTTGCGGCACAAGCACGTGCAGTTGGATCAAGGGAAACTGAATCGGGCCAGAGAGATATTGGGAGCAAAAACTGAGACAGAGGCCTTGGGGCGCGCCCTCGATATCGTTGTCAGTGAAGCTGAAATAGATACCGCGCTTAAGAAAGTCCGCGGCAAGGGGCGGATCCGAAAGGTCTTCCGCTAGGATGGAGCGGATCGTCATTGTACCGAAGGTTCTCAATCTGAGCCCTGAGGACCTATTATGGGCACGGCTCGCCGAGTCAGCCTTTGGTTTCTGGGACAACCCGGAGGACGAAATTTACGATGAGCCTTAGCCGTGGGGATCTGGTCCTAGGAGCTAGCGGACATCCTTCAGCATCCGCCACAAAGTGAAGCCAACGATTGCAAAGATAGCAAGCCCTAAGATGATTGCAAGGATCTCACCCATTTTGATCCTCCCTGAGACTTTCGATTTCCCTTTGAATGGATCGATAGACTCGGCGAAGAATTTCTCCAGCCACTACGGTTAAGCCAGCCCCTGCTAAGCCAAAAAGCCAGCGTTTAGGTGTTGTCTCTGCCAAAAGTAACCCGACACTTCCGCCCCCCACTGTCAGCACCGTGATCCATAACAAGCGAAAGGCTTAGGTATAGAGCTTTATCTTTTCCCTTATCTCATCTATCCTAGCCATAGTTGATCGCGGCCACTATATCCTGGCACGGAAATAGGTAAATGACAAGGAAAGATTCCATGGCTATCGAGGCCGCCCTCGATAAGGAAGGTGACGTAAAATGGCGCGAATTCCCAAGTTCACATCAATGAAGGCTGAGCGAGAATTCTGGGATACGCATGACGCGATTGAGGTCCTCGGAGAGAGGGGTTGGAAAGTCTCCGAGCCTGGCAGTACATATGTTTCCTCGTTTTACGTGACCAAGGTGGGTTCTCGTGGAGCCGTGATTCATGTACCCAGGGAGTGGCTGGCATCCATAGGCGCAAAGAAGGGTCGAAAGATCAAAGCGCATGTGAGGGGAAGGCGCCTGGTAATGGAGTTGGCCTAAACTAAACCGACTGCAACTCACGGTGCGAGCGGCGGTTGGCCACGGATCTGGGTGGCTCGGCGGGCAATCACGGAACCATTAGACAGGGTGATCGTGACCAGGCCAAATCGGCTGCGCCTGGACTCCAGGCCTCGAAGTTCCGGAGGGACAAAGACATGAACCTTCCTCATCAGCCGTTGTATTTCGGCGCTTTGGTAGTTTATCGGGCGCGTTTGTGCAACCTTTTTCTCCGCTGGATCTTACGGCATTGACTCGCGGACCACGCCTTTTGCACTACAGCCCACCTAATCTTGACAGCTGTCGCCGGCAGGGATAGAAGAGGCAAGACGAGCAACGCAGTGAAAATCGTGCCATAAAGGGCCCCTTCCATGAGGGCAGAGCTACCCCACGGATACTGGAATCCGAAGATAGAGCTGATGCCTAAAGGCAAACTGCGGCGGCTTCAACTCAGCAGAGTTCAAGAGGCATTCCGGTATGCCTGGAAAAACTCGCCGTTCTATCGCCGCCTCATGGAAAAGCACGGCGTCGCTCCCGATGACATTCTGACACTCGAAGATTTTTTCCGAAAATTTCCGGTCACGAGCAGACAGGAGCTCGAGCGAGACCAGCTTGAGAACCCTCCCTTCGGAACCCGGCTGGCCCTCCCTTTGGAAGAGGCGCTGCGATACCACTCAACATCGGGGACAACTGGGAAACCGCCGGTGAGAGCTTTCGATACCGAAAGGGACTGGATCTGGGGGGCCGATGCCTGGGCGACAAGTCTGTATAACTTTGGCGTGAGGCCAACCGACATCGTCATGGTGGCCTTCGGTTACGGTTCTTTTATAGGATTCTGGGGCGCCCACTACGCCTTTGAAAAAATCGGCTGCCGGGTTCATCCGACCGGATCCATGGACACGAAAACAAGGATTCGGGTGATTCTGGATCTGAACGTAACAGTCCTCTGCTGCACGCCGTCCTATGCGATCCGCATGCTTCACGTGGCGAGCGAAGAGGGAATAGATCTCGCCGCGAGATCTCAGCTAAGCATGATTGTGGTCGCTGGAGAGCCCGGAGCTACGATACCCTCGACCAAGGAGATCATCGAGAAGGGCTTTAATGCCCACCTGGGCGACTTCATGGGAACGACCGAGACGGCTGGAATGATCGCCTCGACATGCTCCAGGCGCTGCGGAGGACTCCACATCAATGAGGACCGCTACCTGACGGAGGTCGTCGACCCAAACACCTTGGAGCCCGTCGGTTACGGCAAGAAAGGCATGATGGTGGTGACCCCGTTGCTCAAAGAGGCGATGCCGCTTTTGCGTTACGCGACGAATGATATGGTCTTGATGGAACGGGGCACTGTCTGTCCCTGTGGTCGAACGCTTGACTTATTTATGGGCGGCATTTTGGGTCGCTATGACGACATGGTCAAGATCCGAGGCGTCCAGTTGACCCCACAAATGATCGAAGAAATTGTCAGGGGCTTTCCCGAGGTCGAAGAGTTCTTCACAACGGTCGAGAATCGGGATGGGCTCGATACTCTTTTGATCAAATTCGAACTCAAAAGCGGTACGGACTCCGCGGCAGCCGAGCAGATCGCCTCCAATATCAAACAACAGGTCAAGACCCATATCGGGTTTTCGCCTGAGGTCGGTCTGGAGCCGCACAATTTGCTGCCACGGTTTGAATTAAAGGCGAGACGTTTCAAGGATCTCCGAGTCAAGGTGAATTGAAGAGAGTTTTTTATGGCGCAACAGACAAGCCTTACCCAGGAAGAAGAAACAAAGCTGCTCGCAGCCTTTCGGGTTCTCGAGGAGTTCTCCGAACACGATCTACCGGTTGTGAAGTTCAATTGCCGAAAGGCCAAGAACGAGCTTTGGCAGGCTCTCTTTGAGCTCGATCTTCTCCCGCGCTAAAGGTAACGGTAAAGGCGGAGATATCGTTAGCCGGCTCCCGAGGTCCTCGAGCTCAGAGAATCTTGCGGCCTTTTTGTGGGTCGGGAACCTCTAAACCGATGGCGGCAATTTGCGCGTCGATGTCTTGTCGATACTTCTGTCGCAGCTCCTCGTTCCCCCACCGCCGGATCCCATAGACCACAGCTCGCTTGCTGAACTTGGAATCCGACGCGCCAAAAGTGTCGAGCGCTTGCGGGTACCACTTATCGACGGTTCGCTGCACGTCCGCCTTCGTCGCGCCGCAGAGCCGCGCGTATTGGGCATTCTGCACGATATCTCGAATACGCCGGGCGCCGAACGATGCATGAAACTTTTCCTCGTTCACCATTGTCGTCATCTCGCGAGCGAGGGGCGCGTAGCTGCAATCCTCCATGCCGCGCAGATGATGCCAGGCGACGAGATCCAGAAGGAAGCAAAAGCCGCAAACGTCAACCCAGCTCTCGAAGGGGACGTTGAATGCGGTGAGCAGGTGTTCGCCCATGCGCAGCTTGAGAAGCATGTCGGCCTTTTCTTCGCCCTCCGGACCAAAGGAGCGAAGCATGCGACAATCGATGAACCCCTGGTGAGCTTCATCGGCGGCGATCTGAGCTTGAATATAACGATCCTCCGCCGTCGGCCCTTGATTGATCCAGGGTTGATGTTGCTCCACAGAGGCAAATTCGGTCGAGGCCAGGGCGTAAATAACCTTGATGAGTGTCGCCCTGTACTCCTCGGGCATTTGCTCTACGGTCTCAACCTTACGCATGCCCAAAAGCTCGCCCCATTTCACTGACCGCGATACGCTCATAGTTATTCCCTCCTGTGGTATTTCCTCGGTTTCCGGGAAAGAGAGTATCCGATGAGGGAGGTCCTTTGCAAATAGCATCGGCCCTTAATCCAACGACAGCCGTCAGCCCCATGGCGCCTTGTCCATGAGGAGGAGAGCTCTTTTCCCTGCTATACATAACGTCATCAGTTCACCTCCGAGTTGCGGCCAAAGGCCCCGATACGATAAGATTAGTACGTGGACATTTTTTCCCGCAGAGATTACGCAGACCAAGGAGGATTCGAATGGCAAAGCTCAAGTTGACCCTTGCCTGTGGAAACTATGATCGAACGCGCGCGCTGATCGAGGGCAGCGTCCAGCCCGAGGGCATCGACCTGAATTACCTTCCTTTGGGTCCAGGGGAAATTTTTTGGCGTATGCTCAACAACGAGGAATTTGACGCGTCGGAAATGTCGTTGTCCACCTATACCATCTTGCGCTCTCAGGGCGACGAACGGTTCATCGCTTTGCCGGTTTTTCCCTCTCGAATCTTTCGCCACTCGTGCATCTACGTCCATTCCACCGCCGGCGTTCAAAGACCCCGGGATCTTAAGGGCAAACGGATTGGCGTCGGTGATTATCAGATGACCGCGGCAGTCTGGGTCAGAGGGCTCTTGAATCAAGAGTACCAGGTGTTGGCCGATGAGGTGCATTGGGTTGTAGCAACGCCGGTTTGCGCCGGTATCGAACTCCCGGCGAACATTCGCATCTCGCAGATAGATTCAGGGCAGTCCTTGGAACGAATGCTTGAGGCGGGTGAAATCGACGCCCTAGTCTCGGTCGTCATGCCGCGCTCGATTATCGCCGAGAACCCCCTTGTCAAGCGTCTGTTTCCCAATTTTCGGGAAGTAGAAACCGAATATTATCGCCGCACCAAAATTTTCCCGATCATGCACACGCTGGTCCTGAAGACCGAGCTTTTTGAGAGAGAGCCGTGGGCAGCCATTAGCCTTTACAAGGCCTTTGTCGAGGCTAAAGAGGTCAACTACGGGCGCCTGTACGACAGCAACGCGCTCGTCGCAAGTCTCCCGTGGCTTATTGATGAGATAGAAACTTGCCGCCGCATCTTTGGCCGGGACATTTGGGACTATTCCATCGAGGGTAGCCGCCCCACTCTCGAGGCTTTCCTCCGGTACCTGGATGTGCAGGGATTGACACGGCGTCCGGTAAGCATTGAAGAGCTGTTTGTTGCCAATATCCGCCCCGAGTTTTTACACTATCTGAGAGGGACCGGCGAAGCCTAAATGCCCAATCATGGGAACTCGGTTTTCGGTGGGAACGCTAGTGAATGTCCCAAGAAAAAGACTGGCGGAAGAAATAGAGCAGCCGCCAGAACCCTGCGCCCAGGAGGCCTTGTCATGAGTAAACGAAAGCTTGCGTTTTTGGGTCTGATCATTGCCTTGTTCTTTGGCTTCGTTCAAACATCATTCGCCGCGGAAAAACTCGTCGGTCTCCAATCCGCGCCGACTATCGCCATGGCGTTGCCGTGGTTTGCCGAGGAGGCTCGGCTTTATCCAAAATACGATCTCGACTTTCAGCTTGTTTACATCGCCTCGTCGGGGATCGTGACCGCGGCGATGAGTAGTGGCAGCGGTTCGGTGGCCATCATCGGCGGTGAGGGACCGATCCGTGCTTTCCTTGGCGGCAACACCGATTTTGTTTTTATCGGTTCGGTCAAAAACGTTCTCACCCACAGCATTATGGGTAAGCCGGATATTAAGCGGCCGGAAGATCTGCGCGGCAAGAAAATCGGCGTCGGCCGCATCGGCGGCAACTCGCATTACTTCACGGTTTACGGCATGCGGCAAAAAGGCTTGGACCCGGCTCGCGATGCGAACTTTATTCAAACCGGCGACGGTCCGTCAACCTTCTTGGCATTAAGCTCAGGCGGCGTGGACGCCGCCTCCCTCACCACGCCGCTGGACACTCGCGCCGCCTTCGCGGGATACAACTATGTGATTGACGGGAGAGAGATCCGCCCGCCGTACATCGCGGTCGGCTTCGTGACGCTGCGCTCGATCATTGCCAAACGCCCCAAGGCGATCAGCCAATTCATGCATATGATGGCGGAATCGTTTAAGCTCATGGTGACGGACCGGGAGTTGGCCTACAGAGTGATAGCGAAGAAAATGAAACTATCCGACCGCAAAGTCTTCGACGCGGCCTACAATGCCGAGTTAAAGGTGCTGGAGCCCAGGTTGGAGATTAAGGCTGACGCTATCCAGGCAACTCTCGATGAGATCGCCAGGACCGACCCGCGGGCCACGAAAGTTTCACCGCAACAACTCATCGACCGGCGTTTTCTCGGAGAAATGGAGAAAGACGGAACCTTCGACCGTCTCGGGCTGAAATAAGATCGTCTAGAGTCCAGCGTTCAGAGTCTGGGTTTTCCCGCGGCAGCTCTGGACCCCTAAGCCCTCTCAACATTAACACTCTTCCTCACAAACTCTTGAATCACTGCCACCGTCTCGGCCCCGAACTGGCGAGCCTTGGCCGGGCCAATGCCGCGTACCTGAAGCAAGTCGGCTTCCGTCCGTGGCATGCGCCGAGCAAGATCTTGCAAGGTCTGGTCCGTGTAAACCAAATAGGCCGGCACATTGCCCATAGCGGCGGCTTTCTCCCGCCGCCATTTTCGCAAAACCTCGAATAATTTATTGTTGCCGAGCCCTACTTCTTGAGGGTCAGCGGCGCGCACGGGTTTTGCCTTGGCGCTCTTTACCGCCTTTGAATCAACACGAGCAGGCAGGAGAAGCGGGATCTTTTTCTTGCGCTGCATGACCTCACCCCCCAATGGGGTTAGCGAAATCGTGGGGTACTGGCCGCCGCTGACAGCGATGCAACCGGCCCGGATCAACGCGTTAAGCAGGCTCCATACATAGTCCGCCCCCAACTCAGACAGCAATCCGTAGGTGGAGAGACGGTCAAGGCCGGCATCGAGCACTTCCTTCGAGCGCGAGCCTGCAAGCACCTGCGCTACCCGACCTCGGCCGAAGCGGTCGCTGACTCGCGCGACACAACTGAGCGCTTTTTGAATGATGAGAGTTTCCTCGTCCGTCGGCGGGCGCGCCGCCGTGTCGGCCCGGGACAAGCAATTATCGCAACCATTGCAGCGCTCGGACGCTTCTGCGTCGCCAAAATATTTGAGGATGAAGCGATGCCGGCACTCCTGGGTGTCAGCGCACGCGATCATCTCTTGCAGCTTGGCGAAATCGCGCTCGCGCTTGGCGTCCAGCCGGGCGAAATCAATTTGTAATTGATTCAACGATTTGATCGGCTCCACAAGCCTCGTCGTATAGGTGCGGCTGCCAGTCCGGTAATCGCGTTGGATAAGGCCCGCGCGCTCGAGCAGGAAGAGAGCAGATCCTGCTGCCATTTCGTTTGTCCCTTCGGGCGCCGCTCGCGCGATCTCTGCAATAGGCATCTCGATCGGACCTCGCCTACAGAGACGGACAAGCACGTCATAGAGGCGGGCGACGATTTCGCGGGTGGGATTGGAGCCTTCGATAAAAAACTCTTGCGTCTGCACATCGGCGTAGTTAAACAGCAGCTCGCACCGGCTCGGTTCACCGTCACGTCCCGCTCGTCCCGCCTCCTGGTAGTAGGCTTCGACACTGCCGGGGATATCGTAGTGCAGGACGAAGCGCAGATCGGGACGGTCAATACCCATGCCGAAGGCGTTGGTGGCCACGGCAACGTCGCATTCGCCGCTCATAAATCGTGTCTGCGCCCTGGTCCGTGCCTCATCGGTCATTCCGCCGTGATAAGCCACGCAACGCACGCCGCGCTCTCTAAGACTCAGTGTCACTCTTTCCACGTTCTTTCGCGTAGCGCAGTAGATAATACCGGTTTTGAGAGTAGGGAGGACCCCGGTGATCCGGCTCAGTTTTTCCGCTTGCTTTTTCGTGCGCGTGACGGCGAGCGTGAGGTTGTGGCGGGCAAAGCCAAAGACAAACGCCTTGGGCGCCTGGCGGCCAAATTTGCCGAGCCCTAGTTGCTCGATGATGTCCTGGCGCACCTCAGGCGTGGCGGTAGCGGTGAGCGCCGCGACCTGTGGCTGGCCGATGTCTTTAAGCGCCCATTTGAGGCGGAGGTAATCGGGGCGGAAGTCGTGTCCCCATTGCGAGATGCAATGCGCTTCATCCACGGCAAACAAGGCGATGGACAAAGGCGCAAGAGCACGGACGAAGCGCTCGCTCTTGAAACGTTCTGGCGCGATATAGACGAGCCGAAATGCTCCGCTCATCATGCGGCGGACGCGGCCCTCTATCTCTGACTGCGTGATCGAGGAATTGATGAAGGTGGCGGGGATATTCTTCGCCGTGAGGCTGTCCACCTGATCTTTCATCAGCGCGATGAGCGGTGATACGACGACCGTGATGCCTTGAAGCACCAGGGCGGGGAGTTGATAGCAGAGCGACTTTCCGCCGCCCGTGGGCATAATGACGAGCGTGTCCTGGCCGTCAAGGATGGCCTGGATGACAGTCTCCTGGCCTTCGAGAAATTGACGAAAGCCGAAGTGCTGGTACAAAAGCCGATGAAGGTGCTGGCCGCCGGGCATCAACTGATTTTAGGCAGCAGGCGATATTATAGCAACATCAACCTGACATAATGGCCCGTTAAGTGACGGATTTCCACTAAAACAATTTTAGCTTATAAGCGAATTTTTGCAAGTCGGACAAGGGGATAGTCTCAAACTGGCCTAACTTGCTTAAGGCCTGGATGGGAGAGTTGAGGGTCAGTCTTGGATCTAAAGCGCTGGTCCTACTTCATCAGAAAAGTTTATGAAACAGATCCACTTACCTGTCCCAAGTGTCAGGGAGAGATGTGGTTCAACATGCTCACCACCATGAGGGGACTCGAAGGGCGGATCAGCTTTATCGACCTGTCTGCGTGCGACGCACAGGCAGGCCAGCCAGAGGTAATTAAAAAAATCCTTCAACTGTCCTGTTGTCATAGCTCCTCCCCCTGGACCGAAACGTCACAGGTAGTTCTGGATCTCTTGCAGGCTGGCGGGGAAAAAGAGCTCCTCGATCTTGGGCCTCTTTTTGATCATCCCCTGTTCGTATTCGTAGCGCACCACGGCTTCTAAGTCCTTGCGGTTCTCTTCCAGGTTGTAGGGCCACGGATCGGGGCCGAAAATCGTTTCCTGCTCGTGCATG
>Ga0209212_1008308_pt1 | contig 11186 bp, 13 predicted proteins | sample RifGroC2_FD_183996 | JGI IMG/M metagenome (GOLD analysis project Ga0209212, IMG submission 183996) | Groundwater microbial communities from Rifle, Colorado, USA - Groundwater C2 (SPAdes) (version 2) | ecosystem: Environmental > Aquatic > Deep subsurface > Groundwater | place: Rifle, Colorado...
TGCGTCCGATCCTGATGACGAGCATCACCCTGATCTCGGCGATGATCCCCCTCGCGCTCGGGAAGGGGCCGGGGGCGGCCTCCCGCGCGTCCCTCGCGAAGGTCATCATCGGCGGGCAGGCGCTGTCCCTGCTGCTCACCCTGGTCGTCACCCCGGTGGCGTACTCGTTTCTCGACGACCTGGGGAACCGCTCCCTCTTCCGCTCCTTCCGCGAGCGGTTCGAGCGGGGCGAGGACCGGTTCTGGCGGGTCGTGAAGCGGAAGCCCCTGGTGTAGCGCCGGGGGCGTGATCAGCCGCCCTTCTTCTCCTGCGCGGCGAGGTACGTTTGCCGCGAGACGGGAAGGGCCGTGGACTGCCCCTTCGCGAGAACCCGGCCGTCGCCGGCGGTGACGGTGAGCTCGCACACCATCGACTGCCGGCCCTTGTGGATGATCCGTGACTCCCCGATCACGGTCTCTCCCGGCATCGCCGCCCTGATGACGTTCAAACTCCATTGGATGCTCAGAGAATCGGTGACCGCGTTCACGGAGAGAGCGAACGCGGCGTCCGCAGCTGCGAAGAGCAACACGCCGTGTCCGATGTTGTGGGCGTTGAGAAACCGGTCTTCGACGACCACCGACACCTTCGCGTATCCCTCGCGCGCCTCGAGCAGCTTCATCCCGAAATCCTGGATCAGCCGGTCGTTCCGGAATATCTCCCCGATGCGGTCCATCACTCCCCCTTCCCAATGTACGCGTGCGCGTGCCGGACGTAATTGTCCGAAAATACCCGGTTCCTCTCCTCCGATCCGGGGCCGAGGTCCTTCACGACCTTCCCGGGAACGCCCATCACAAGCGAATGCGGCGGGACGATCGTCCCCGGGGGAACCACGGCGCCGGATCCGATCACGCTCGCTCTCCCGATGACCGCCCCGTCGAGGACGACGCACCCGATCCCGAGGAGACAGAGATCCCCGATCGCGCACCCGTGCGCCGTGACGCCGTGTCCGAAGGTCACCTCGTTCCCCACGGTGAGGGGGAAACCCTCCTTCGTGTGCAGGATGCAGCCGTCCTGGACGTTCGTCCTGCGGCCGATCCGGATCGGGAGGATGTCTCCCCGGATCACCGCGTTGAACCAGACGCTCGAATCCTCCCCGATCTCGACGTCCCCGATGATCCGCGCCCCCTCCGCGACGAACACGGACGGGTGCAGGCGGGGGGCGATCCCCTTGTGCGCGATCGGCAACTACGTCCCCGGTTCCGGCAACTCGGAGACGTCCAGCGAATCCTCGATGGCGATGCACCCGCGCACGCTCATCGCCCCCGGGCACCGGGTGATGTACGTCTCCATCGCCTCGCGGGCGTCCGCCGTTTTCCCCGCGGGCGCCTTCAACGCGTACCGCACGCGGATCCGCGTGATCCGCAGCACCCCGTCCACGTCCTCGATGTCCCCTTCCACGTCCGCGCGGAAGCGGTCGCCGAAGGTCGGAACCTTTTTGCCGGCCAGCACCGTGGCCAGTGTCCCCATCATTCAGGCCGAGACGGCGCCCACGATGTGGTCGAGCGTGGCCGCGTGCTCCTTCTCGGGCTCGACCTTGTAGAAATTCTTGATCCCCCCGTGGACCCCGTAATACACGGGCTCCGGAAACCCCTCGATCCGCGCGATCCGGGTGGGCCCCTTCTCCCGCACGATCGAGATCCGCGACGTGTGCACGATCGTTCCCATCGCCCTCTCCTCTCATCCCCCGCGTTGAGCGGCCGTTTCCATCAAGTATAAACCGGTTTTGAAATGTCTTGGCATTCTTGACCAACCATCCTTTCGGATGTTTAAATACGGATTGCCGCACGCATCCCAACGATAGATCTGGCGTTCGATCGGGGGAACACCGCACGGAGCGTGTTTTCAGGGATCCAACCGGACGATTCGGCGATGCGGAAACCGCGCGCCGGGGAAGGGGGAGCGCAAATGGCAAAACGGAATCTACTGACCCGGCGCGATTTCATCAAGGCGGCGGGTGTCGGCGCGGTCGCGATGGGGGTCGCCCCGACGATCTTCCTTCCGAGGCAGGCCCACGGCGCCTCGAAGGAGCTGAAGATCCTCGTCTGGTCGCACTTCGTTCCACGGTTCGACAAGGAGTGGTACGACGGCTACGTGCAGAAATGGGGCGAAGCCAACGGCGTCAAGGTGACAGTGGACCACATCAACCTCGCCGAGATCCCCTCCCGCACGGCCGCCGAGATCTCCGCCGGCCGGGGACACGACCTGATCGAGTGGATCGCGCCCCCCTCGCAGTTCGAGCCGAGCGTCCTCAACCTCGGCGACGTCGTCAAGGAGGCCGAGAAGCGCTTCGGGAAACAGCATCCTCTCGCCCGCAGGAGCACCTACAACCCGAACTCGAAGAAGTTCTACTCCTTCTGCCCCGGCTGGACGATCGACCCCGGCTGCTACCGGAAGAGCCTCTGGGAGAAGGGGGGGAAGGGGAACGGGCCGGAGACGTGGGAGGACCTGATCACGTACGGCGGGAAGATCAAGAAGGACCAGGGGATCCAGCTCGGCATCGGTTTGTCCCAGGAGCTCGACTCGAACATGGCGGCCCGGGGGCTGCTGTGGTCCTACGACACGAGCATCCAGGACGCGAAGGAGAACGTGGTCCTGAACAACCCGAAGACCGTGGAGGCGGCCAGCTACATGGCCCGGCTGTTCAAGGAAGCGATGACCCCCGAGGTGTTCGCCTGGACCGCCGTCTCCAACAACCAGGCGCTCATCGCCGGCCGGGCGTCCTACATCCTCAATTCCATCTCGGCATACCGCTCCGCGCAGCAACAGGTTCCCGAGATCGCCAAGGACATCTACTTCACCCCCGCCCTCAAGGGGCCCCGCGGGACGGGATTCAACTCCGAGCACGTGATCTACTGCTACGTGGTCCCCAAGTACTCGAAGAACGTCGACAGCGCAAAGAAGTTTCTCCTCGACCTGGTCGGGAACTACGACCAGGCGATGTACGCGAGCGAGCTCTACAACTCCCCCGCCTTCTTCGACGCCCCCATCCCTTCGGGGGACCGGGGCTACCCGGCCGTGAAGGGGGCGAAGAACATTCGCGACCTTCACAACGCCTGGTTCACGGACGACCCGTTCGCGCTCCCAGGGGAGGAGAAAGGGAAGCTCGCCGTCCTCAAGGACGCCGAGAAGTGGAGCACCAACCTCGGGCACCCCGGCCCGGCGAATCCGGCCGAGGGCGAGGTCTTCGCGACCTTCGTCCTGCCGAACATGCTGGCCAACGCCGCGCGCGGGATGAAGGCCGAGTTGGCGGTGGAGCAGGCCGAGCTCCTGACCAAGACCATCTTCGCCAAGTGGCGCAAGAAGGGACTGGTCGGAGGGAAAGTCTAGTCCGATTCGTCCCGGGAGGGCGGCGGGATCCCGACGCCCTCCCGGGCGCATTCCAACAAAACACGGAAGGCAGCGGCGACCATGGGGTGCGTGGAAATCCGTGGCATATCGAAACTGTTCGGGACCGTTCTGGCCGTCGACCAGGTCGACCTCGCGACGAACGAGGGGGAGTTCCTGGTCCTCCTCGGCCCCTCGGGGTGCGGGAAGACCACCCTCCTGCGGATGATCGCCGGGATCGAGGAGCCGACCGAAGGGGAGATGGTCATCGACGGACGGGTGGTAACGAACCTGCCGCCCCGGATGCGGGACATCGCGATGGTCTTCCAGAGCTACGCCCTCTACCCCCACATGACGGTGTACAAGAACATCGCCTTTCCGCTGCGCGCCCGGGGAGTCGGAAAGGAGGCGGTCCGGAAAAAGGTCGAGTGGGCGGCGGGAATGTTCAAGATCGGGCGCCTGCTCGACCGGAAGCCGCGCGAGCTCTCCGGGGGGGAGCGGCAGCGCGTGGCGCTGGCCCGCGCCATGGTCCGGGAACCCAGCGTCTTCCTGCTCGACGAGCCGCTGTCCAACCTCGACGCCCTCCTCCGCACCTCGGCGCGGGAAGAGCTTCGGCAGTTCCAGCGCCGGGTGGGGGTCACCACCATCTACGTCACCCACGACCAGGTGGAGGCGATGGGGCTGGGGGACCGGATCGTGGTGATGAGCCAGGGGAAGATCCGGCAGATCGGCACACCGATGGAGATCTACCTGTGGCCCGCGGATACCTTCGTGGCGACCTTCGTCGGGTCCCCCCCGATGAACCTCCTCGACCAGGGTGACACTCTTCTGGGCTTCCGCCCGGAGACGTTCCTTCCCGCCGACGCCGTCGAGGGGTCGGAGGGGGTCGTCACCTACCCCTTCGAGGTGACGTACCTGGAGTACCTCGGGGCCGAGCGGCTCGTGTACGGCAAGGTCGGGGAGAAATCCCACGCACGCCACGTCGTCTCCCGCCTTCCGGGGTCCCTCACCCTGCCGTTGGAGGTGGGAAAGACGTACCCCTTCGCGGTGGCCTTGAGGGATCTGCGCCGCTTCGACAAGAAGAGCGGGCTCTACAAGGAAGGGGGGCCGTCTTGAGCGGGCCGCCGGTTTCGAACCCGGCGGCCGACGGCGCGCGCGCGGGGATCCTAGACCGGGAAAGCGCCCTCGCGAAGCTGATGATCGCCCCGGCGATCCTCTTCATCGTTGCGATGATCGGCGTCCCCTTCGTCCTGGCGGTCCTGTATTCCTTGAGCGACGCCACCACCGGGGATCCCTCTATCAGGATCGTCGGCCTGCGGAACTTCGCCGCGGCAATGGATGATCCCGTCTTCCGCCTTTCCCTGTGGAACACCGTCTTCTTCACACTGGCATCCCAGTGCATCGTCGTCCTTCTGTCCCGGGTGCTCGCCACCGCCCTCCTCAAGCCGTTCCGGGGGAAATGGCTCGTCCGGTTCCTCATCATGCTCCCATGGACCGCGCCGATCTCCCTCGGGGTGATCGGCTGGCTCTGGATGCTCGACTCGATCTTCAGCCCCATCGACTGGGTCCTGCGCTATGTCGGACTGCTCGGCGTCCCGGGCGCCCTTTTTGGAGCGGGAACGAACCTCTACTACCTGGGGATCCCCGGGCTGGCGATCTCCTCGATCATCCTCGTGGACGTGTGGCGTATCCTCCCCCTGGCGACGGTCATCCAGCTGGCGGGGTTGAGCTCCATCCCCAAGGACCTCCTGGAGGCCGCCGAGGTGGACGGGGCCACCCCGTGGCGCCGGACCCTGATGATCACGATCCCGCTCACCCTTCCCATCACGAGCATCGCCTTCCTCTTCGGGGTCGTCTTCACCTTCACCGACCTGGTCGTCGTCTACGTCCTGACGCGCGGCGGACCGGTCCACACCACCCAGGTGCTCTCTTCCTGGACGTTCTTCAAGGGGATCGAGGGCGGGGACCTCGCCCAGGGGGCGGCCATCTCCCTGTTCATGTTCCCCGTGCTCGCGGCGGTCGCGATCCTGATCCTGCGGACGGCGCGACGGACGGAGGTGGTCTGATGGCGAACGTGCGGAAGCTCGCGGGCCGCGGGGGGCTCTACGCGCTGCTGGCGGCCTTCGCCTTCTTCGGGGCGTTCCCGTTCTACTGGATGGTGATCGCAACGTTCAAGACGGACCACGACCTCTTCAGCCCCTTGAACAACCCCTTCCTCTTCAACGAGCCGCCCACGCTGGACCACCTCAAGAACCTGCTCTTCGAAACCCACTTCCACACGTACCTGACGAACACGCTCTGGGTCGGTCTCGCCGTCGTGATCATCACCCTCGTGGTCGCCGTCCCCGCGGCGTACTCCCTGGCCCGGTGGGCGCGGGGCTGGGGCGAGATGCTGGGGATCGGGATCTTCCTCACGTATCTTGTTCCACCGACGATCCTGTTCATCCCCCTGTCCCGCTTCACCTCCTCCCTGGGGCTCCAGGAGTCGCTCTGGTCCCTGATCCTCGTCTACCCGACCTTCACGATCCCCTTCTGCACGTGGCTGCTCATGGGGTTCTTCAAGACGATCCCGAAGGACATCGAGGAACAGGCGATGATCGACGGCTTGAGCCGGTTCGGGGCGATGTGGAAGGTCGTCCTGCCGCTTTCGATCTCGGGGGTCCTGACGGTCGTGGTGTTCGCCTTCACCCTCTCGATGCACGAGTTCATCTACGCCCTGACCTTCATCTCGGTGTCGATGAAGAAGACCGTGTCGATCGGGGTGCCGACGGAGCTGGTGCGCGGCGACGTCTTCCAGTGGGGGTCGCTCATGGCCGGGGCGCTGATCGCCAGCCTCCCGGTCGCGGTGGTCTACACCTTCTTCCTGGACCGGTTCGTCGCCGGCTTCACGATGGGAGCGGTGAAGTAGTACGATGGGAGGATGGGCGCCGATACCCTTCCGGTGAACCGATGCGACCATTCGCCCCGGGTGATCGCGTCGCACCTCTTCAACCGGAATCCCCTTCCGATCGAGATCCAGGGCGTGCGCCGCTCGCACCGCTCCCTGTTCGGCCGACTCGACCGGATCGAGGATCCCAAGGCGCGGGCGCGGGCGTTCCGGGAGTACATGGCGCTCGTCTTCCAGGTGGGGAAATGGCGGAAGGAGACCTCCCCCCTCGGGCGACGGTCCCTGCGGAACAGTTATCTCCGGTTCCTGCGGGGCTGGATGCAGGACGCCAGCTCCCCGGAGGGGGCCGTGCTGAAGGGATGGGTGGAAAGCCGCTTCGGTCTCCCCCCCACCTTTCACGCCGGGCCGATCGCGGACCTCCACGCGCCCGCCTACGTCCTTTACCTCGTCGAACGGATGCGGGAGAGCGTCCGGAGCAACGCCGTCGATTCCCAGTTCGACCTTCTCTACGAATTCGTCCAGCATGAACTGCGGCGGCGTCACCCCGGGACCTCCGCGTTCACGCTCTTTCGCGGCGTCCGCGACCTCGCGGAGCAGCATGTCCTCGAGGATCGGGGGAGAAACCGCCTGCTCGTCCGCATGAACAACCTCAATTCGTTCACCTCCCGGCTGGAGCACGCCTGGCAGTTCGGCAGCCGGGTCCTCGAGGCCGCGGTCCCGGCGTCGAAGATCTTCTTCCGCTCCGACCTGCTCCCCGGCATCTTGCCGCGCGGGGAGGAGGAGTCGCTGGTGATCGGGGGGGAGTACGAAGTGACGGTGCGGCTCTATTGAGCGCGAAGAGGAGATCTCCGCCCGGCGCGGCCGGGATCGTCGACCGCGCGCGGGCGGCGCTGTTCGGCGTCGCCGTGGGAGACGCTTTGGGGGCCACGACCGAATTCATGACACCGGCCCAGATCCGGAACCGGTACGGCGTCCACCGGGAGATCGTCGGCGGCGGCTGGTTGAAGTTGCCGCCGGGACAGGTCACCGACGACACGGAGATGACGCTTTGCGTCGCCAGGGGCATCGTCCGGTCGGGAGGGTGGGATCTCGGGCCGATCGCGGACCGGTTTGTCCAATGGCTGTCGGGGAATCCCGCCGACGTGGGGGCCACCTGCCGCCGCGGGATCGAGGAGTACATGGAAAAAGGCCGCCTGGAAACGCCCCCCGACGAGCAGGGGGCGGGAAACGGCGCGGCGATGCGGGTCGCCCCGGTTGCGCTCTTCACGCTCGGGGACGAGGGACTCCTCTCCCTCCTCGCGGTGGAGCAGGCGCATCTCACCCACCACCACCCGCTGTCCGACGCGGCGTGCGTGTCCGTGGGAAAGATGATCCAGGGCGGCCTTCTCGGCGCTCCGCTGCGGGATCTTCGGTCGGCGGCGGGGGATTTGGCCGCACGGCATCCGGAGTTCCGCCTGGAGGGGTATGATGGGAAATCGTCCGCCTACGTGGTGGACACGCTTCGGACGGTGTTCGACGCCCTCTTCTCCACGGCCAACTTCGAGGATTGCATCGTGAAAACGGTGAACCGGGGAGGCGACGCGGACACGACGGGGTCGATCGCCGGCGCGATCGCAGGCGCCCTGTACGGGCTCGCCGCGATCCCGCAACGGTGGCTCCGGTCGCTCGACCCGGATCTTCGGGAGGAGCTGTCCGCGCTCGGAGAAGAACTCGTGCGGATGTCGCCGCGGTTCGCGGGGACGTCGCCGCGTTGAGAGAAAGATCCCGATGACAGGAGTGGCCATGGAACCGGATTCGGAACTGAGCGCACAGCTGAAACGGGTGCTTTCCTCCCTCGAGACGCTGCTGCCGCGCCCCGTGCCCCGGATCGACTGGGCGGAGTGCGTCGCCGCGAACTGGAGGAAGCGCTCCTTCTCGGGGTACCTCGAACCGATCGGAAACGTCGAGACCCTCCGGCTCGAGGATCTGCTCGGCATCGAGGAGCAGAAGAGGGTGGTCGAGGAGAACACCCGGCAATTCCTCGCCGGCCTCCCCGCGAACAACATCCTCCTGTGGGGTTCGCGCGGCACCGGGAAGTCGTCGCTCGTTCGGGCGCTCCTCCATGCGTTCGCCGCCCAGGGCCTTCGGATCATCCAGGTGGACAAGGACGACCTCGTCCACCTTCCCTCCATCGTGGACGAGGTGAAGGGGCTCCCCCATAAATTCATCCTCTTCTCCGACGACCTCTCCTTCGAGACGGGGGAGTCGAGCTACAAGATGCTGAAGAGCGCCCTCGACGGCTCGGTGTACGCGCCGCCGGAGAACGTCCTGATCTACGTGACGTCCAACCGGCGGCACCTGGTCCCGGAGTACGAAAGCGACAACCGCGGCGCGATGATGGCGGATGGCGAGATCCACCACGGGGAGGCGGTCGAGGAGAAGATCTCCCTTTCCGGACGGTTCGGGATCTGGGTCGCCTTCCACCCGTTCTCGCAGGACCTGTATCTCGAGGTGGTCCGCCGCTGGGTGGAGAAGATGTGCGGGAAACACGACGCCCGCCTCCCGTGGACGAAGGAGGCGCGGGACGAGGCGATCCTCTGGTCCCAGAGAAAGGGGGACCGGAGCGGCCGCATCGCGTATCAGTTCGCCGGCCACTGGGTCGGAAAGGAGCTGCTGCGGAGAGAACCGGTCGCTTAGTGCTGCGTTTCATCGATACGGTTGCATTCGAGGCCCGCTGCATCCGCCCCGGCTTCGTTGCGCTCCCTCACCGTACTTGCCCAGTACGCCTCGGTCGCGACGCCTTGCCGGATGCGGCGCATCGACCCTCTCGGTGCGACACCGTATCCATGAAACGCAACACTCAGCGCCCCGCGGTATAATCAAGGAAGAACCGTCGGTGGGAGGTGCGCCGTGCCGGTCCCGTCGGATGTCGTGCGGATCTCGGATACGGTCTGGGAGATCCCCGTCTCCCACAAGCCGGGGATGCTCGTACCGGCCCGCATCTTCGCCACGGAGTCGCTCCTTTCGGCCTTCGACGACGGCGTCTTCGAACAGATCACGAACGTCGCCACCCTCCCCGGCATCGTGGGTCACGCCTGCTGCATGCCCGACGGCCACTGGGGATACGGTTTCCCCATCGGCGGCCTCGCCGCGATGGACCCCGATCGCGGAGTGATCTCACCCGGCGGAATCGGTTTCGACATCAACTGCGGGATGCGGCTCTGCCTCACGAACCTGGGGTACGAAGAGGTGAAGCCTCGCCTGCGGTTGCTCGTGGACCGGATCGCCGGGCGCGTTCCCGCAGGCGTGGGCGTCGAGGGGACCGTCCGGGCATCCCGGGACGAGTTCCGCGAAGCCGTGGAACAGGGGGCCCGGTGGGCGGTGAAGCGCGGGTACGGGTGGAAGGAGGATCTCGAGCGCACCGAGGAAGGGGGATGCCTTCCCGGCGCCGACGCCTCGCGGGTGAGCGAGAAAGCGATCGACCGGGGGTACCGGCAGATCGGCACCCTGGGGTCGGGGAACCACTACCTGGAGATCCAGGTCGCCAAGGCCGAAAACGTCTTCGACCCGGATACGGCGAGAACTTTCGGCATCGTCCTCCCCGACCAGGTGGTCGTCATGTTCCACTGCGGCAGCCGGGGGTTCGGCCACCAGGTGGCGACCGACTACCTCCGGGTCTTCCTGGCGGCGATGCGCGCGAAGTACCGCATCCATCTCCCCGACCGGGAACTGGCGTGCGCCCCTTTCCTCTCCCCGGAGGGGCAGGACTACTTCGCCGCGATGAAGTGCGCCGTCAACATGTCCTTCGTCAACCGGCAGGTCATCCTCCACCGGATCCGCGAGGTGTTCTCCGAGATCTTCGGGAAAGATCCGAAGGATCTCGGGATGCGCCAGGTCTACGACGTCGCGCACAACACGGCCAAGATCGAGCGGCACGTCTTCGAGGGGAAACCGCGGGAACTGCTCGTCCACCGGAAGGGTGCGACCCGGGCGTTCGGTCCCGGGATGCCGGGGCTCCCCGACGTCTATCGGAAGACGGGCCAGCCGGTGATCCTCGGCGGGAGCATGGAGACCGGATCGTACCTGCTGGCGGGAGTCGGCACCGGCGATCGCACGTTCTTCACCACCGCGCACGGCAGCGGACGGGCGATGAGCCGGACCGCGGCCAGAAAACGGTACCGGGGGCGTCAGCTCCAGGAGCAGATGGAGGAACGGGGGATCTACGTGCGGACGGCGAGCTGGTCGGGTCTCGCCGAGGAGGCGGGCCCCGCCTACAAGAACGTCGACGACGTGGTCGAGGCTACGGAGCGCGCGGGGCTCAGCCGTCGGGTGGTCCGCCTGCTCCCCGTGGGCAACGTGAAGGGATGACCCCCCCGTACCGGTACCTGGAGGAAATCGCCACGGCGGACGTGGCGTTCGAGGCGTGGGGCGCAACGAAGGAGGAGACGTTTCTCGCCGCGGCCGACGCCACGCTGAACACGATGGTGGAGGAGATCGGGACGGTCGCTCCAAGGGAGCATCGGGAGATCTCCGTCGCCGCCGATGCCCTCGACCTCCTCCTCTTCGAGCTCCTGCAGGAGCTCGTCTACCACAAGGACGCGGGAAGGCTCCTGCTGCGGGTGCGGGAACTGCGGATCGAGGAAACCGGGGGGGAGTATCGCCTCCGAGCCGAGGGGTGGGGGGAAACGATCGACCCCGACCGCCACGGTCTCCTCGCGGACGTCAAGGCGGTGACCCTGCACCGCCTTTCCGTGGAAAAGACACCGTCCGGGTGGCGCGCCGTCGTCGTTCTCGACGTCTGAGGATCCCCGGGCGCCCCCTTAACCCGCAATTCTCACCAGGCTTCTACTGCGGCGGCGGATATGGGCATGTCTACTGCGTTGCGCTCGGTCGGGCTCCTCGGCGTAGTGTCAACTACGCCTCCGGTGCCCTCGGTCGCGCGCCTTGTATCCACGCC
>Ga0209212_1008311_pt1 | contig 11182 bp, 9 predicted proteins | sample RifGroC2_FD_183996 | JGI IMG/M metagenome (GOLD analysis project Ga0209212, IMG submission 183996) | Groundwater microbial communities from Rifle, Colorado, USA - Groundwater C2 (SPAdes) (version 2) | ecosystem: Environmental > Aquatic > Deep subsurface > Groundwater | place: Rifle, Colorado...
CCCGCCATGTTGTATCTCTTGCGGAAGCGCTCCACGCGACCCGCGGTGTCGATCAGCTTCTGCTTGCCGGTGTAGAACGGGTGGCAGGCGGCACAAATCTCGGTAGAGATCTCGGCCTTGGTGGAGCGGGTGGTGAAATTGTTACCGCACAGGCACTTCACGGTGATTTCGTTGTACTTGGGGTGGATTCCTTCTTTCATATCTTCCTCCTCGCGGGGGCGCGCCCCGTTACCTATTCTAATTATTAAGCCGGAAAGTTGCTACAAATAACACCTTCGGCCCAAAGTTTCAACACTTTTTTCAATCGGCAGGAGATTGCCCCTACCCCTTGCTCATGGAATCGAGGAAATCCTGGTTGCTCTTGGTCCCCTGCAGCTTGGAGATCAGGAACTCCATCGAGTCGACCACGTTCATGGGATGCAGCACCTTCCTGAGGATCCAGATCCGGTTCAGGGACGCCTTCTCGATCAGAAGCTCCTCTTTACGGGTGCCCGACTTGTTGATGTCGATGGCGGGGAAGGTCCTCTTCTCGACCAGCTTCCGGTCCAGATGCAGCTCCATGTTGCCGGTGCCCTTGAATTCCTCGAAGATCACCTCGTCCATCTTGGAGCCGGTGTCAACCAGGGCGGTGGCGATGATGGTGAGCGAGCCACCCTCCTCGATGTTGCGGGCCGCGCCGAAGAAGCGCTTGGGCTTATGCAGCGCGTTGGAATCGACGCCGCCGGAGAGGATCTTGCCGGAGGGGGGGATCACGGTGTTGTAGGCGCGCGCCAGGCGGGTGATGGAGTCGAGCAGGATCACCACGTCGCGCTTGTGCTCCACGAGCCGCTTGGCCTTCTCGATGACCATCTCGGCCACCTGGATGTGGCGCGAGGCCGGCTCGTCGAAGGTGGAGGAGATCACCTCACCCTTGACCGAGCGCTGCATGTCGGTCACCTCCTCGGGACGCTCGTCGATCAAAAGGACGATCAGGAACACCTCGGGGTGGTTCATGGCGATGGAGTTGGCGATGTTCTGGATCAGCATGGTCTTGCCGGTCCGGGGCGGCGCCACGATGAGTCCCCTCTGCCCCTTGCCGATGGGGGCGATCAGTTCCATGACCCGGGTCGACATGTTGTCGTGGGTGGTCTCCAGCTTGAGCTTCTCCTCCGGGTAGAGGGGAGTCAGGTTGTCGAACAGGATCTTGTCGCGGGCCACCTCGGGGGACTCGTGGTTCACCGTCTCGACCTTCAACAGGGCGAAATAGCGCTCCCCTTCCTTGGGAGGCCTGATCTGGCCGGCCACGGTGTCGCCGGTGTGCAGGTTGAAGCGGCGAATCTGGGACGGCGAGACGTAGATGTCGTCCGGCCCCGGGAGGTAGTTGTAGTCCGGCGCCCTGAGGAAGCCGAAGCCGTCGGGCAGGGTCTCAAGCACCCCCTCACCAAAGATCATGCCGTTCTTCTCGGTCTGGGCGTTCAGTATGGCGAAGATCAGGTCCTGCTTGCGCAGACTCGAGGCCCCCTCGATGTTGAGCCCCTTGGCAATGGCAGTAAGATCGTTAATCTTTTTCTCTTTAAGTTCCTGTAGGTTCATCTGTTCTCCTGGTGTGACGCAATTATAGATCGATCGGCGGGGTGCCTAGATGTGGGTAAGGGTCTCATTTACGAGTGGGGCATGGGATAGCATGCGCGGAACGCCTAATGTGCAATGTGCTGTGTATCTATGTAGAAGAGTGAGCGATTGAAGTTATGAGCCTTGAGTCAGCCTTGAGGTGTCTACGGGTTCGGTATGAGAAAGATTTGAGGTATTGCAAAGGTCTGATTGAGGATAAGGAATTTATACCGAACACCGTACAACCTTGTCAACTTTTTTTTGTCTCCGTAGCTTCATACTTTACGGCGCTGCGCCTCTTGCGCCTGGCCTTCTGCCTCTTGAGCTTTTCAGCCGCCAGCTCCTTTTTGGTGACGGCACCGGAGAGCGCCTCCACCTTCTCCAGCAGCAGGCGCCGGGCCAGGAAGCGGTTCAGCGACTGGCTGCGCGCCTCCATGCACTTCACCTCGACCCCGGTCGGGATGTGCTTCAGGTAGACGCAGGAGCTGCTCTTGTTCACGTGCTGGCCGCCGTTGCCCGAGGCGTGGATGAAGCGCTCCTCCAGGTCCTGCTCGCCAACCCCAAGGAGTTGCATTTTGTTCTTGAGCCAGCGGTTTTTCTCTTCGCTTACCGCAAAATCAGCCATCCGCTCCCCCTTTCAGCAACAGCGCCATGATAGCGTCTGGAGGGGAGGAAGTCAAAAAGAGTGTTTGCCTTGCCTCAAGGGGGCCGGTCGGTGGACCCGGTGGACCCGGTGGACCCGGTGGACCCGGTGGACCCGATGGCCCTCGCGCATCGGGCGGCGACTTACTCAGCCTTGAACACCCTCGGGGAGCCGGACCCGCTGCGGGACGCCCAGCAGGGTGGTCGGCTCGATGACCTGCACGGGGGTGGCGGCTCCCTCCTTGGCTCGCTCCAGACACTCTTTCATCAGGGTGCAATAGACGTCGTTCAGGGTCTCGGTGCTGTAACCATAGGAGATCTCATCGACCCTGCAAAGTCGCGCCAGCCGGTACACGATCATCCTTACCGCCGCATCGCTCTCGGCGCCGATCCCTTCGCCCGCGGCTTCATCGGCCGCCTGCACCAGCGACCTGGCAATGGCCTTCAGATTACAGGCGCCCTCCATGATACCCAGCGCGTTCTCATGGCGTTTCATGCGCTCCCTCCCGTGCCCGGCGTTTCAAGGTGCCTATCTTCAAGGTTTCAGCGTGGAAGGGCCTAGCCTTCCTTGCGGGGCAGGACCACATCGGCCATGATCGCCGCTATGCGCTCGGCGCCGCACCTGGCGTTGTTGAATATCATGTGGTACAGGGTCGGGTCGGCGATGTCGCGCCCCAGGAAGTCCTTGAGAAAGTCATCCCTCTGACGCTGCCTGGCTTCGATCAGATCCCGGGCGTCGTCTGGCGATAGCCCGGTGCGCGCCGCTACCGATTTGGTCTTGAAGTTCATCGGGGCGACTATCCTGAAGTGGTAGCAGTTCCCTGTGTCCTGGGTGAGAATCACGGCTCCCCTACCCACCAGGATCACGTTCCCTTCCTCGGCCAGCGCGATAATCTGGCGGCACAAGAGCCGGTAGTAGTCCTTGTCGCTTTTCCAGCGCGGCGAGAAGGTGGACAGCATGTCGTCCAGGAAGCGGTTCTTTACCCCGATGTTCTGCAGGATCTGCGCGGAAAGCTTGTGATCCTGGGCCACGGCATCGAGCAGGGCGCGGTCCATCACCACCCACGGCTGCCCGCTTCTCTGCTCCAGCAGCTCCTGCAACCTCTGGGCCACCGGATAACCCTCGCAGCCGAACTCGCGGGTCAGGGTGACGGTGGGGTTCAGCCTGTCACCTTCTCCCAGGCCGTGCTGGCGCAGGTTTCTCCGGTTCACCTCGATCAAGCCGCGCAGCCTCTCCTCAATGGAAGGAATCAGCATATTCTTCGCCATGGCGGCACCCCCCTATGTTAAGTGCAGAAGACAATAGTACTAATTAGGCCGCTTTTTACGGCACAGTCAACCCCGGGCCGGCATTTTTCGCCGAGCTAGGGCCGCGTCCCTGCTGCATTTCCGGCGAAGTACGCTAAGCTATCCCGATGATGCCGCTCTGGTTGTCCCTAACCGTACTCTCCGCCTTCGCGCTTGCCACCAGCGACGCCCTGACCAAGAAGGCGCTGGCCGGACACAACGAATACCTGGTGACCTGGCTCAGGCTGTTGCCCTCCCTCCCCATTTTCCTGATCCCGCTCGCTTTCATGCCGGTCCCTCCCCTCAGGGACGACTTCTACCCCTGCATCGCGAGCGCGCTCCCTTTGGAGCTGCTGGCGGTAATCCTCTACACCAAGGCGCTGAAACTGTCCCCCCTGAACCTCACCCTCCCCCTGCTCTCGCTCACCCCCCTACTGCTGCTAGTGCTGCCCTTTCTCATCCTGGGCGAAAGGATCTCCCGCTGGGGCGCTGCCGGCATCGTGCTGATCGCCGCGGGAGGCTATCTCCTGAACGCGAGGCGCGGCCAGGTGGGCGGCCTGGCGCCGCTGCGGGCCCTGGTTTCCGAGAAGGGCTCGCTTTGCATGCTCTGCGTGGCCGTCATCTACAGCATCACCTCCACCCTGGGCAAGCGCGCCATTGCCGCCTCCTCGCCGCTTTTCTTCGCCGCCGTCTACATCCCGCTGCTCGTCCTGCTGGTCTCGCCGGTGGCACTCTACAAGGGGAAGGGGGAGCTGAAGCAGATGGCGCAAAACGGGACCATCAGGGCCTCGGCGCTGCCGGCGCTTTTCTACGTAATCCAGGTGGTCAGCCATGTCTACGCCATCAACCTCACCAACGTGGCCTACATGATCGCGGTCAAGCGGCTGAGCCTTCTGTTCGGCGTGCTGTATGGCCGCTACCTGTTTCAGGAACAGGGAGGAGTGGCAGCCACCCTGATCATGCTGGCCGGGGTCTTCCTCATCGTGCTGGGGGGGTAGCCGTGTCGGATATTTGACCCGGGCCGGCCGCGACCTCCCTTCAATTTATTGACAGCTCCGCGCCGCCCCCCTTTTCGACTCCCCCCTCCCCTTGCGGGAGGTGGTCAGGGGGTGGGGGTAGGTGCCACATTCCGCCAGCTTGGCGACTTCATCCACCCCTCCGCCCCCTCCAGTCAAGGGAAGGGAGCCATACCGCACTTCGCGCTGGCATGGCAGTTGCTTTGCACTCCCTCGACCCCAAGATCGTGCCGAGTTACGAGTCCGTGGCGTAACTGACCTCGACAGCCGGCAACTGAGCCGGGGCATAAAGAGCCACTAAGCCCAGCAATCATACAGGCCCCAAAGAGAACGGAGATATTCATGAGCCAGTCAGCAAGCAGCCACTGCGGAGCTATCACCGAGGTGGAAAAAACACCGCTCGTTACCGCTATAATGGTGACCCGCAACCAGGAGTCCTTTATCAGGGAGGGCCTGTGCAGCCTGATGGAACAGAGCGTGGCGCACGGGATGGAAGTGATCGTGGTCGACGAGGGGTCGGAGCAGGCCGAGTGGGCAGTGATCCCGACCCTGCAGCGCAGCTACCCGAACCTGATTTCAGTCAGGACCTCCGGCGCTGCTGGCCTCAATCTGGCGCTCAGGATTGCCTCCGGGCGCTACCTGACCGTGCTGGAGCCCAGCGACAGGATGAGCCCGGACGCTTACCGACTGCTCACCGAGGCGCTGGAGCAAAATCCCGATGCCATGCTGGCCTACGGCGATACCTGCATCACCGCGATCCCGCACGAAAGCTTCGCCCACCACACGAGCTACGGCAAGATGATCTGGCCGGACTACACCAGCCAGCAGTTGAGCCATCTGGCCCAGGTTGCGCCGCATCCCATGTGGCGCAGGGAGTTGCACGACACCCTGGGGTGGTTCAGCCAGGAAGAGGAGTGCCACGGCATGCGTTCCTTCCTGCTCAAGGTGGCGCAGCGCTTCCGCCTGATCCATCTCCAGGAGTTCACCGGCCTCAAGCTGGTAACGGCCGCCCCCCCCTCCAAGCAGAGCATCCCGGCGCCGGTCCTCTCCGCGCCCCCTCCGGTCCACCCCGCCGTCTCCCCGGAGCAGAAGGGAGCGCCCGCCGCCCCCCTGGAATCCGGGAGTGCGGCGCACCCCGAGCCGAGCGCGGACCAAGCCTACGCCGTCATTCAGCCGCTATTGAAGGGGGACCAGGAGCAGCAGGCGCTACAAGCGCTGGAAAGGCACCTGGCAAGGTATCCGGACCACGCCATCGCCCACAACGATATGGCCGCCATCAGCTACCTGATGGGGGATAAGGAGAAGGCGATCGAGCACTACCGGGCGGCGGTCCGGCTGAGCCCCGGGGAGGGGACCTACAAGAAGAACCTGGCCGACCTGCTCTACGTGGAGGCGGGAGAGGTGGACGAGGCGATCGCCATCTATCTCGAGCTGCACAAGAGCTCGCCCAGGGACGTGGAGACCCTGCTGAACCTGGGGATCATCAGCGGGCAGGTCGGGCAGCCGACCGAAGCCGAGTCCTTCTTCCAGAGGGCGCTGGAGATCGAGCCCTGGAACCAGGCGGTGCGCGAGCGGCTCACCGAGCTGCGCGAGAGGCAGGCGGAGCCCGGGCCGGCTCAGGACCAGGACGACGAAACGGCGGAGGAGCGCTACGAAAGGTCGCAGACCTTGGTGGCCCGGGGAGAGCTGGAGGGGGCTACCCGGGAACTGGAGGCGCTCATCGACCTCTTCCCGGAGTTTTCTCCGGCCCATAACGACCTCGCCGTGCTCTACTACCAAACCGGCGCCAAGGACGAGGCGCTCGAGCACTACGAAAAGGCAGCGACCCTGGCCCCGGGCAACACCACCTTCCAGAAGAACCTGGCAGACTTCTATTTCGTCGAGGGAAAGGACGTCGACGGCGCTATCGCCATCTATCTGGATCTTCTGCGCAAGGAACCCAGAAACGTCGAGACCCTGATGAGCCTGGGGAAAATCTGCACCATCCTGGACCGTCCCAAGGAAGCGGAGACCTTCTACGGCAAGGTGACCCAGTTGGAGCCGTGGAACCAGGACGCGCGGGAGTGCCTGAGCACCCTGCGCCAGTGCGCCAACGGGTAGTCCTCACCCCAGCCACACCCACGTCCTCCCCTTGCCGGGGAGGGCGTTTTTTGCCCAAGGGCGGCTACTTTTCCCATCTGACTAGCGACAATCTTCCGCGTCCCTCCCCCTTCAAGGGGGAGTTTCTGCAAGCGGAAGATTAGCGCTAAGCAGCTTTGCGATTAAAGTAGCCTGTCCCCTTTTATCTGTGCTCCCCGTTTTCTGCTGCTTCATGAACTGAAAAACTAGCCTGTCCCCTTTTTTCCCGGGGAGTCACTTTTTTCTCAAGTTTTCCCCTAATGAGGCCGATAGGAGCGGTGTTCACCATACCCTCAAGGCGCGGAGACGGCCATGGCTTACATCAAAACAAGCTTCGATTACCTGGACGACATGTTCTCGACCTTGGCCTCGCAGGAGACCCAGAGGGCGCAGGCGGCCAACACGGCCCTGAGCAGCGGCCTGGAGTTCTACCAGAAGAAGGACTACTCAAGGGCGGAGGGGGAGTTCAAGCGCGCCATCGCCATGGACCCGACCAACGTCCAGTCCTACAACTACCTGGCCAACAGCTACCTGGCGCAGAAGAAGACCGACGAGGGGATCAAGGCCTTCAAGAACTCGCTCGCCCTGGACCCCTACCAGGATTCCATCCGCGTCAACCTGGGCAACATCTACCTGCAGCAGAAGAAGTACAACGCCGCGGAAAAGGAATTCAAGGAGGCCAGCCGGACCAACCCGAGCAACGCTGTGGCTCCCTACACCTTGGGGCAGCTCTATGTGCAGACCGAGCGCTACCCGGAGGCGATCTCCCAGTTCAAGAAAGTCCAGAAGATGGCTCCCTATGACGCCAACCCCCTGTACAGCCTCGGGCTCACCTACAACAAGATGGGGAACCACGCCGAGGCGGTGAAGCAGCTCACCCAGGCGGTCAGGCTGAAGCCGAAGATGGTCCCGGCGCACCTGGAACTGGGCGCGGCCTATGCGGCGCTGGGCGACATGGCCAACGCGCAGAAGGAGGTCGACATCCTGTCCAAGCTGGACGCGACCCAGGGAGAGCTGCTGAAGCGGACCATCGCCAAACCGAAGATGATCACCGCAGGCGGCGGCCCCATCGACAACTTCAACTACGGACTCCCTTACAGCACCGACCTCGCCATCCTGGACACCACCGTGCTGAACACCGCCAACGCGTCCAAGGAGTTCAGGATGACCTTCTTCTTCGACTCCAAGATGGATGCGGAGTCGGTACAGGACACCAACAACTGGACCATCACCAGAGCCAGCGGCGGCGCGGCCGGCTACTACAACAACCTGCTGCCGATCCTGCCGACGGAGGCGTACATCCCGCAGAACCCGTCCACCGTGGCCTACGACCCGGAAAACCAGAGCGCCACCCTCACCTTCACGCTGAGCCAGAACGCCACCAACAACGCCGTCATCGATCCCTCGAAAGTCGTCTTCAAGTTCTCCGGCAAGGACATCAAGGGGAAGACCATGGACCAGAGCGCCGACCAGTTCAGCGGCTCCTCAGAGGGGCCGTTCTAAGGGCTCCAATCCCTGCTCCGGATCGGCAGACCCCATAAGTCACCCTCCCCCCTCAAGGGAGGGGGCAGAAATCACCTCCAGATCTAACTACCAGGCCGATAGCAAGTTTGACACCCCCCTCGCGTCAACGCTCCCTACCCATCCGCCAGCCGTTCAAAATTTTGGCGCGGCACAGGCCGCCAAAAAACCATCCATACCGGCAACTTACACCGAACACCCCTCAGGCATAGTAGTTGCACAACATTAACAGCACCAAGCCTGCTTCTTAATGGAGGGAAGTAACCCCACCCCCACCCCGACCCTTCGGGTAAGGCCGCAGCAGAAGAGGCTGGCACCGAAGAGAGACCGGCAAGCCCCCCCCGGGGTTTTAGCTCAGCACCGACTGGAGACGACATGAAACAGAACATTCTGGTAACCGGCGCCGCAGGCTATCTCGGCTCCATCCTCTGCGAGCACCTGCTGGACGCGGGCTACCGGGTCACCGCCCTGGACTCGCTGATCTACGGCGAGCAGAACCTGAACCACCTCTGCGCCAATCCGGACTTCGACTTCATCCGGGGTGACGCCCGGGACGAGTCGGTCCTGAGACCGCTGGTCCAGAAGGCTCACGCCATCATCCCGCTGGCCGCCATCGTCGGGGCGCCGGCCTGCGACCTGGACCCGTACCTGGCCAGCTCCACCAACCGGGACGCCATCTCGCTGCTCTGCAAGCTGCGCGGCAAGGAACAGCTCATGGTCTACCCGACCACCAACAGCGGCTACGGCACCAAGACCGGCGACGTGTTCTGCACCGAGGAGACCTCGCTCGACCCGATCTCGCTCTACGGCCGCACCAAGGTGGAGGCGGAGGAGATCGTGCTCACCGCCGGCAACTCCATCACGCTGCGCCTGGCCACGGTGTTCGGCATGTCACCCCGGCCGCGCCTGGACCTCCTGGTGAACCACTTCACCTACAGCGCCTTCTTCGACGGCTACCTGGTGATCTTCGAGAAGGATTTCAAGCGCAACTACGTCCACATCCGCGACGTCGCCGACTGCTTCATCCACTGCATCCGCAACCCGGAAAAGATGGTGGGCAAGCCCTACAACGTCGGCCTGGACGCCGCCAACCTCTCCAAGGAAGAGCTGGCCCTGAAGATCCAGGAGTACCTCCCCAAGTTCTACCTCCACTTCTCCGAGGTGGGGAGCGATCCCGACAAGAGAAACTACGTGGTCTCCAACCAGCGCCTGCGCGAGGCGGGATTCGAGGCCAAACGCTCGCTGGACGACGGCATAGCGGAGCTGATCAAGGGGTTCCGCCTCTTCGGGCGCAAGCCCGGGAAGAACATTTAGCCATGGCGCGCTGCGCTGCCATACTGGCCGGCGGCCTGGGGACCAGGCTGCGCGCGGTGCTGGACGACCGTCCCAAGGTGATGGCCCCGGTCGCCGGGCGTCCCTTCATCAGCCACCTCCTGGACCAGCTCGCCGACTCCGGCATGGAGCGGGTGGTGCTCTGCACCGGCTACCTGGCCGCCATGATCCGGGACGAACTGGGGGAGAGCTACCGCGGCATGGAACTGCTCTACTCGGTGGAGGAGAGCCCGCTGGGGACCGGAGGGGCTCTGCGCCTCGCCGCCGGGCTGGTCTCAGGAGAGAGGCTCCTGGTCCTGAACGGCGATTCCTACTGCGACTGCCGGCTGGCAGATTTGGTCGCGGCGCACTCGGCAAGCGGCGCCTACGCCGCCATGGCGCTGGCCCGGGTCGAGGACGTGGCCCGGTTCGGAGCGGTGCTGACCGGGGCGGGGTCGCTGGTCCAGCGCTTCAGCGAGAAGGGAGGCCAGAGCGGCCCGGGGTGGATCAACGCCGGGATCTACCTGCTCCCGATGGAGCTGATACGGGGGATGGCCGCGGACCGGCAGGTCTCCCTGGAACGCGAGCTTTTCCCGGAGGCGGTGGCCCGGGGACTTTACGGCCACCGCTGCACCGGACTTTTCATTGATATCGGCGTCCCGGAGGAATACCGGCGCTCCCAGAGCATCTTCGCTGCACGGAGGGAAGAAAACCTATGATCATCAGCCGAACCCCCTATCGCATCTCGTTTTTCGGCGGCGGCACGGACTACCCCGGGTGGTACCTGAAGCATGGCGGCTCGGTGCTGGCCACCGCCATCGACAAGTACTGCTACATCACCTGCCGCTATCTCCCCCCGTTCTTCGAGCACAAAAGCCGACTGGTCTACTCCAAGATCGAAAGCGTGCGAAGCTTCGAGGAGTTCCACCACCCCGCGGTCCGGGAGATCCTGAGGTTCCTGAACCTGGAGCGCGGCATCGAGATCCACCACGACGGCGACCTCCCCGCCAGAAGCGGCATGGGCTCCAGCTCCTCATTCACCGTGGGGCTTCTGAACGCCCTGTACGCCCTGAAGGGGGTCATGCCCAGCAAGCACCAGCTCCTTACCGAGAGCATCCACATCGAGCAGCAGATGATCAAGGAGACGGTGGGCTCGCAGGACCAGACCCTGGCGGCCTACGGCGGCTTCAACCATGTCGACTTCATGCCCAATGGCACCATCTCGGTGCGCCCGGTGGTGATGAGCTCCGAAGCGATGCACCACTTCAACGACCACCTGATGCTCTTCTACACCGGCATCAAGCGCACCGCGGCCGACGTGGCCGACAGCTACGTCTTGAACATCGAGGACAAGAAGCGCCAGCTGCGCATCATGAAGGACCTGGTGGCCGAGGCGCTTTCCGTGCTGGGCAAGGGGGGCGACTTCGGGGACTTCGGCCTGCTGCTGCACGAGGCCTGGCAGGCCAAGCGCTCGCTGAGCAGCCGGGTCAGCAACGGCCAGGTGGACGAGATGTACGAGGCCGCTCTCGGCGCCGGTGCGCTGGGCGGGAAGATCACCGGCGCCGGGGGGGGCGGCTTCATGCTCCTCTTCGTGCCGCCGCACTGCCAGGAGAAGGTGCGCGAGACGCTGAAATGCCAGATCCACGTCCCGTTCCGCATCGACAACAGCGGGAGCCAGATCATCTATTTCCAGCACG
>Ga0209212_1008312_pt1 | contig 11182 bp, 9 predicted proteins | sample RifGroC2_FD_183996 | JGI IMG/M metagenome (GOLD analysis project Ga0209212, IMG submission 183996) | Groundwater microbial communities from Rifle, Colorado, USA - Groundwater C2 (SPAdes) (version 2) | ecosystem: Environmental > Aquatic > Deep subsurface > Groundwater | place: Rifle, Colorado...
CTGAAACATTCGATCAATTTCTTGATTGTTGATTTTCCAATTCGAGCTTTTCTTTTAAGCATATTCTCTAGTTTAGCATTTGTTAGCTAGTCTAGAGCCTTAATATAATTAGGCCAATAATAACAAATACTGTCATAGCACCCACAGCAATACGATAAGCAAGGGTTTGAGTACCCATAGCCCAAATTATTCCTCCCCAAGTAAGCGGTCCGACCAAGGTTGCAAAACGTTCTGCTATTGTGTAAAACGAAAATCCATATCCCATATCTTTCTTTAGTAAGACAAGGGTTAAATATGCACGAGTAACTGTCCATACAGAGCCTAAAAGTAACCCGATAAAAGGCGTTAGTATAGATACTGTGAGAAAATTGGGTGCTAATGCCAATAAAGGAAGAACAACAATCCAACCGAATAAAATAAATTTTAAAGTTTTTAACGCACCTATTTTGTCTCCTAGCCAGCCGGCAATAATACTACCGATGGCAGATATTATCAAAATTACAAGAAGCAAAATTGATTTAGTATTGTCTGGAGTTTGGAAAACTCTTTCTAAGTAAATTGAGTAGTTATTACTAACAGTCAATAATGCATCATTAAAAAAGAAGAAAGCAATTAGCATGGGAGTAGCAGCCGACGCTGTAAAAAATAGGACCATTTTTTTAATTGAAGCCCTTGTTTCATTTTGAACTGAAGAGGTATCAATTTGATCAACATATTTTTTTGATTCCTTAAAAAATATCATCATGGGAAGCGCAAGAATAAAAAAGACTGGTACAGATATCAGTAATGGTGTAATACGAGAACTGGCAAATGGAAGTGTGATTAAAATGCCCACTACAAAACCCAAAGAACTTGAAAAATTTCCAATTCCTGAAACTCGAGATTTATTAGTTTCATCTGCAATATCATCTAGCATTGGATTATAAAAAACAAAAGAAAGCTGATAAAAATATTGCCCAATTAGAAAGAAAAGAGCGATCAATAAAACACTACCCTCCATCTTTGCCAAAATAGCAACCAGCCCATAGGATAGAAAAGTGCCAATTGTGGCGATATTTAGCCAATATTTTCTACCGCCACGTAAATCAGTTCGAGTTGCCAAGATTGGAGCTGTAAATAAAAGAATGATTGTAGTTATTGCAAAAATCGCATTATACCAAAAGTCTGACAACCCCCTATCAACTACGATCCAGGTCGCAAAATAAAGAATGAAGTTTATATAAACAATTGAATTCGCAAAATCATAAAGTGACCAAAAAAATAATTGTCTTTTATTCATATTGTGGATTATTAGTGACAAACTTTGCTATCGCTAGATTTGTCGCTGATCGGATTATTTAAATAATTTTTTTTATATTGCGTATTTTTTTAAATTATTTTCTATTCTTTTAATTATCGACTGAGAAAAATCATGTTCAAAAGGTTTACCAGTAATTGTCTCATAAATTTCAATATATCGACGAGAAAGTTCGGCTACGAGCTCTGGTGGAGCTTTAGGAATTACTTTATCTTTATAAGGATCGCAATTTTTCTTAAACCATAGCCGTAAAAATTCTTTGTCGAAATATTCTGGCTCTTCTCCTTCAGAAAATCTTTCTTCGTAACTTTTAGCCTTCCAGTATCGAGACGAATCTGGTGTGTGTATTTCATCAATTAGAGTCAGTTTTCCATTTTCATCTAAACCAAATTCATATTTTGTATCAACTAGAATCAATCCTTTTTCTAGGGCTATTTCTTGACCTCTCTTAAATAAAGCTTTAGCGACACGTTCAACTTCATTTGTCATTTTCTGTGACAATAACCCTTCGTCCACAATTTCTTTGAGAGTTATGGGCCGATCATGCTCGTCTGATTTGGTAGTCGGAGTAAAAACAGGTTCAGATAATTTTTGATTTTTTTTCAGACCCTCAGGTAAAATAAAATCACCGAAATCTCTTTCCTCATTTTTATAATGAGTCCAAAGTGAAGTTCCTGTCACACCTGTGATATATCCGCGCATTACACATTCAATTGGAAGTGGTTTACATTTCTTTGCCACAACTATATTTGAATCTGGCACACTTAAAACATGGTTCTGAATTATATCTTTGGTCTGTTCAAACCAAAATAAGCTGATTTGATTTAGTACTTCACCTTTAAAAGGCACAAAGGCGATGTTTCTGTCAAAAGAAGAGTGTCTATCGGTGGAAATAAGAGTAATGTGATCCTTTGCAATATAAATATCTCGAACTTTACCGACTTTTTTCTTGCCTAAGCCCTTGAAATTTGTTTCAATTAAAACGTCATTTATGTGCTTTTTTATTTTTTCTATTTTCATAAATTTTTTACTTATAAATAATAATCTGACTTTTATTTAATTTGGAAAATATAGAAACTTGAGGTTTGTATTCTTTTGTAACTTTACCTACGACTTTTGCTTTTATTCCAAAATCTTTTGCCTTTTTAATACAATAATCGCCATCTTTTTCATCCATAATTAATAACATACCTTGTCCCCCATGCCAAACTTCATAGAATTCTTTGTCCTTAATTTTTCGCCATTCTGCGCACTGCCTCATAATTTTTGGTGGTTCCCATAGATCAAAAAGTTCAGCTGAAAGTTTTTTGGGGAAAAGAACATCCTTACCCAATTTTTCTTTAAAAGCTCCTCCAGACAAATGAATCACAGAATGTATTTTGATTTCTGGTTTAAAATCTTTATTGAACCAGCCGTGAAGTGTGTTTATGTAGGTATCATAAAGCGCAGATGGTGTTGACGCTTCTTTTATATTTTTTTTAGCTTTTCTATTTTTCCACCATTTTTCGCCAAATTTTTCTTTTAACGCTTTTCTGACAGAACTTATTCCATTAGAACGAAAGCCATTTTCTTTAAGTGCAACTATCACTTGTCCTTCTTTCAATCCTTCTCCTGTAATCATTTTGTCTTTATGGTAAGCGCCGATCATTGTGCCTGACCAATTTAATTTAGTTTTTGAATCTTTTATTTCAGAACCTATTGCGTCACCCATTTGAGCAGTTTCACCTTTTAAGATAACGATATTTTCTTTCTTCGCTACTTTACCCAAGCCCGCAATCGCGCTTTTATAAGTTTCACTTATTTTATCGCCAGTGTTACCAACAGAAGTGATATCGAAAACATTTACGAAAATTAAAGGAATACCGCCATAGCGAGTTATATCACTTGAAGTCATTGCAATAAGATCATAAGCAGCCAAATGATGTGTTTTTGCAGCATCAATCAAAATTCCTTTAGTCCCGATCCCATCTGTTGATACTTCAATGAAATATCCTTCAGGTAAATTTTTAAAAGTAAAAGGACGAGGACCTCTAAAATTACCTCCAGAAAAATCATGGACTTCCACAAATGGCGAATTCCTATAACTTGCTTTACAAACAGATCCAGCAAAACTACTAAACAAAGATTCTTCTTCTACATCTACACCGTCTTGGGAATAAATCTTTTTTTTGGTTAGTTTGCTCATTTTTATTTATTCTCTAAATATTTTTTATATCCAATTTTAGATAATTTCTCACCTTTTATTTTTATTTCACTACTCATCTTTTTTTTGTAACTAATTAATTTTTTTTCTAAATTTTTATCAGAAAGAGAAAGAATCTGAATAGCTAAAAGACCTGCATTTTTCCCGGCATTTATTCCGACAGTTGCGACTGGCACACCCGGAGGCATGTTTACCGTAGAGAGAAGTGAGTCAAGTCCATCCAAACTTTTTGTTTTTATTGGTATTCCAATTATAGGTAAAGTTAAAAGGGACGCCATTACCCCAGCCAAATGAGCTGCTCCGCCAGCCCCAGCGATTACAACTTTTATTCCACACTTTCTAGCATTGTCTGCATATTTATGGACAATTTCCGGTGAACGGTGAGCTGAAGCAACGGTAATTTCATAGGGTACACCAAATTCCTCAAGAATTTTTGCCGCTTCCGCCATTACTTCCAAATCCGAATCCGAACCCATAACTATGCCAACTTTTAGATTTTTCATAGTAAGTTCATTTTATCATTATTTCAAGATAAAACAAATTGAAACACCCAGCATGATTTATTAATCTACTATCTTTTACATATGTTCAAGATAGTAGAAACTACAGAAGTTTAGTGCTTAAAATGTCGGAAACCGGTTGTGACCATCGTCATTTTATATTTATCCGCCATCTCGATTGATGCCTGGTCGTTCTTAGATCCTCCCGGATGAATGACAGCCGAAATGCCTGCTTTACCCGCTAGCTCCACGCAATCAGGAAATGGGAAAAAAGCTTCAGAGGAAAGCACACTGCCCTTTAGAGAAAATCCAAATTTTTTCGCCTTATCAATGGCTTGCTTGAGAGCGTCAATTCGTGATGTCTGTCCACAACCCATAGAAAGTAGCGTGCCATTTTTTACCAGAGCAACAGAATTAGATTTCAGATGTTTTGTCGCTACTGCCGCAATAAGCAAATCTTTTTTTTCTTTCTCCGTTGGTTCACGTCTGGTAACTACTTTTAAATTTGTTTCATTTTCTACTTGAGTATCTCTTTCTTGCGAAAGAATTCCGGTAAAACAAGTTCGATTTTGTTTTGTTGGAAAGATTGGATTTTTCCCCGCCTGCCAATTGATGGGCAGGTATTTTAAAATTCGGCAATCTTTTTTCTCCCTTAATATATTGAGAGCTTCTTTAGAAAAATCTGGGGCAATAATTACTTCCACAAAAAGTTTCTGTTCTTTTATAAGTTTTGCAATATCTTCATTGATTATTCTATTCCCGGCAAGAATTCCTCCAAAAGCTGAAATCGGATCTGCATTATAAGCTGCTTTATAGGCTTCAAGAAGATTTTCTTCTTCTCTTACCGCCAGACCACAAGCATTCATATGTTTGAGAATGGCAAAAGCAGGATCTTTAAAATCACTAATCAGAAGAAGGGCTGCCTCTGTATCCATGAGATTATTATAAGAAAGTTCCTTTCCATGAAGTTGGATAAAACTTTCTTCCAGATTGCCGATAAATTCTCCTTTTTGATGCGGATTTTCTCCATAACGCAACGGCCTGCTTTGGAAATATTTTCTTATGGCAGTGTCGTAAACACTTGTTGTTTCAAAAGCATTCCCAGCAAACTTCTTTCGCTCTGCTAGGCTAGTCTCGTTACCAAGTTTTAAGATAGAAAATAATTCCCCATATTGATGTTTAGAAGGGATAACAACAACATCCTTAAAATTCTTTGCAGCTGCCCGAATAAGCGCTACTCCACCAATATCTATTTTTTCAATAATTTCTTCCTCGCCCTCCGAAGCCTTGGCGAAGGAGGGTTCGTTTCCATATTTGGCGAGTGTTTCTGCAAACGGATAAAGATCTACAATTACTAAATCAATGTCTTCTATTTTATGTTTAGCTTTCTCTTTTTGATCATCAAGATTATCTCGGCGATTCAAAATACCTCCAAAAATTTGTGGTTGCAAAGTTTTTACTCTACCACCAAACACCGCAGGAAAATTTGTAATCGTCTCTACTTCCGTGACAGGAATTTTTAATTTCCGAATAAATTCAGCTGTGCCACCAGTCGAAATAATTTTTACTTTATGCTTGTTAAGCAACTTAATAATATCTTCCAGTCCATCTTTATTAAAAACTGAAACAAGCGCTGAGTTGATCTTCTTTTTCATCAAGAGCATTTTAACACAATACTAGTTTTACTCAAACTCTAATCTAACCTTTTGTCTACGATGTTGAACATATGTAAAAGATAGTAGACATTAAAAAAGCCAGCATAATCCTCACGGATGTTATTACTGACCTTTTTTGAGAGTTGTTCAGGTCTCTCACCTGCTTAGTCATGGTCAAGGCGTCGATGTTGGTATCAGGTTCGGTTTGAGGAGACGCCTCACTTTCAACCAAAACCCAGACAGACAAGCCATGAGTGTCACCACTCCAAGTGTTCCACAGACTCCACAGAAACTCAACAGCCCGTACCCACACCAATCCCACACACTATTGCTGTTGATATTCCAAACCTTGAGGAACAAATACCCCATTATTCCCGTGAGTACTATGGAGGTCACAGTCAGGGCAAAAAGCGCCCCAAACGTAAAGGAGGCCACAGCCTTCAATTCCTCGGAGAAGATGTCTCCGAGATACCTCCCTGACGAATTTTTTCTTCCCATATATCGCCTTTCGTTTTTAGGAACAGTTTTCTACACGTTACACTTTCATATTTAATATAATACTAAAAATAAAATAGTCAATTCTGCTCTTAGTCATTTTTACTCAAACTCCGTTGTCGCTGGAGGTTTGGGTGTCATATCAAAAAATACCCGAACGATGTCTTTGTGTTTAGTTAAAGCGTTAGTTATTTCATTTACAACTTTTTCTGGAAAATAGTAACCTTTGGCGGTCATAAAATCTGCTGTTTGCACTGCCCGAACAGCCAGAGAATGTCCATAAACGCGCTCATCGCCTTTTACTCCGACAGAATTAACCCCCAGAAGCGCGACAATCAGTTGAGAAATATATTTTGTCAGCTTATATTTTTTAAGAATGTCTGCAACAGTTTTATCTGCTTCTCGCACTAACTCAATATTTTCTTTTGAGACCGGTGTACCAACAACTCGCAAATATAATCCTGGACCAGGAAAAGGATTACGCTCATAGATGGCAGATGGAAGATTGAGCGTCTGGGTAAGTTCTCGGACTTCATATTTAAATAAATTTCTAAACGGATGCAAATCATCAACCTTCCAAAAAAGACCCACATTGTGATGCGTTTTAATCATTGCTGACTCCCCTATTTTACCGCTCTCAATTAGGTCAGTCGCCAAAGTTCCTTGCGCAATAAAGCCAGCCTTATATTTTTTTATTTGTTCTTCAAATATTTTTTGGTAAATTTCTCGAAACTTCGTCCGTTTTTTTTCACCATCAATCGTTACCCTAATATTTTTTATAAATTCTTCACCTGCTTTTATTATTTTGAAATTTTTTACTTTATTTTTTCCTAGAGCGCTTTTGGTATTTGCTTTTAATTCTAAAAGCTCATTTGCCCGAAGTCCTCCAGTATCTATTGCCAAGCAAACAAGTCTTTCTTTTAAAACTGGGGCAAGAATGGCAGCTAGAGTAGTGGAATCTACTCCACCCGAAACACCTAAAATTACTTTCTGTTTATTTTTTCCCTCATTCACTATACCCAAAACTTCTTCCTGAATTTCGTGGATTAGATTAACTGGATTCCAATCTTTTTTGCAGTTAGAAATATTTAAAAAGTTCTGGAACATTTTTTTGCCTTCCTTCGTATCAACAACTTCTGGATGAAATTGAACTCCCAGCACCCTATTACTAATATCAGCCATGGCTGATATGCCACCGGAGGTAGCAATGGAAATGAAACCTTTCGGGAGTTTAGTGACTGTGTCTCCATGACTTGCCCAGACTTCTGTTTTTTTATTGACGCCACTAAAAAGTGGATGCTTTAAATTTAAGGTTGCTTCAGCTGGTCCATATTCTCGATGCGCCAGCGGTCGATTTACTTTCCCCCCAAGCTTGTGGGCTAAAAGTTGCATCCCATAACAAATCCCAAAAATTGAATATTTTTTACCGGTAAGATCAAGCAGTTTCGGAAATCCCGGAGCTCCCTCATTGTGTACACTGTGTACACTCCAATTACTGCCAGAAAGAATTACTGCTTTGGGAAGATTATTTTTTAACCACGAATCCGCTTTCTTTGGTGACAAAATTACACTTCGCACGCCAAGCTCCCGCAAAGTTCTTCCAATCACCAGCGTGTATTGCGATCCGTAATCTACAATAAGGATTTGTATACTATTCATAATATGTTAGTATACACAATATAATATGCCTTCGAAAGCAAGAAAAAGAAAAGAAGACTTCCAAGAAGGTCTAACCTACGATGATATTTTGCTCGTGCCGCAATACTCAGAAGTCTTACCCCGGGATGTTGATATAACTTCCTTCTTAACTAAAAAAATAAAACTTAACGTTCCAATTATTTCGGCCGCCATGGACACGGTCACCGAAGGAGCAATGGCAATCGCAATGGCGCAAGAAGGAGGAATCGGAATTCTTCACAAGAATATGACGATCGAAAAACAGGCAACCGAAGTGCGGAAAGTAAAACGTTCAGAAAGTGGGATGATTCATGATCCAATAACTCTACCGGAAGAAGCCTTGATTAAAGAAGCATTTCAAATTATGCAAGAAAACAAAATTGGTGGCATCCCAATCGTTGATAAAAATAAGCAACTCAAAGGAATTCTAACCAACCGTGATTTAAGGTTTCAGAAAAATTTAGAACTTCCGGTTAGAGAAATAATGACAAAAGAAAATTTGATAACTGGCAGTCTCGGCACAAATTTACTTGAAGCGGAAAAAATACTTAGAAAATATAAAGTTGAAAAATTGCCCTTAGTCGATAAAAAAAACAGACTCATCGGTTTAATTACCTATAAAGATATAATGAAAGTTAAATCTCGTCCGAATTCTTGCAGAGATCATTTTGGCAGACTGCGAGTGGGGGCAGCCGTGGGCATAACAAAAGACACTCTAGAAAGAGTTCGGGCTCTTACCAAAAATGACGTTGACGTGGTAGTTATTGACACAGCTCATGGTCACTCAAGAGGAGTAATTGAAATGTTAAAGAAAATTAAAAAAGAATTTCCAAAATTAGAAGTGATTGCTGGAAATATTGCTACGGGAGAAGCAGCCAAGGATTTAATTAAAGCCGGAGCCGATGCGGTAAAAGTAGGCATTGGCCCAGGATCAATTTGCACCACTCGAGTAATCGCAGGAATAGGTTTTCCACAATTTTCTGCCGTCTATGAAGTGGCGCAAGCAATTAGAGGTTCAGGTGTACCAATTATCGCCGATGGAGGAATCCGACATACTGGTGATATTCCAAAAGCCATCGCCGCCGGAGCGAGTTCAATTATGGCAGGTTCTCTTTTTGCTGGAGTCGAAGAATCTCCAGGTGAAACAATAATTTTAGAGGCTAGAAAATATAAAACTTATCGTGGAATGGGTTCGATTGAAGCCATGAAGCAAGGTTCAAAAGATAGATATTTTCAAGATATGGAAGACGATATTAAAAAACTTGTGCCAGAAGGAATTGTGGGTAGAGTCTCTTTCAAAGGAGAACTTTCTGAAGTAATTTATCAACTAATAGGGGGACTTCGAGCCGGGATGGGATATTGTGGAGCAAAAGATATTAAGACCTTACAAAAAAAAGCTAAATTTGTTAGAATTACCAAGTCTGGAATAGAAGAAAATCATCCTCATAATGTTATAATTACAAAAGAAGCGCCTAATTATAGTGTGGGAAATTAGATTATTAAAGTTAAGTAATAAAATAGAACTATGAAAAACGGATTCATTGATGTGGTCATTGGTCTTCAATGGGGAGACGAAGGAAAAGGTAAAAATATAGATGGACTTCTTTCGAATGGAGTTTATTCAGCCGTTGCGCGTTTTCAAGGAGGAGCAAATGCTGGACACACCATTAAAATGGGAAAGGTAACTTTCATCGGACATATTGTCCCTTCTGGCTGTCTTCAAAAAAAAATAGAATTATATATCGGCAATGGGGTTGTGGTTGATGTTGTATCTTTAATTAAAGAAGTGGAACAACTTAAAGACCTGGGATATGATGTTACCTCCCGTTTGTATATTTCAAATCGCGCAAAATTAGTTTCCTATTTGCATCCCTTTTTAGATCAAGCGGATGAATATCGCAGGAGTAAGTTGGGAACAAAAGTAGGCTCTACCTCTAGGGGCATCGGCCCAATTTATAGTGATGTCAGAGCAAGGAGAGCGCTTTTAATTGGTGATATATTATCACTGGATTTTGAACAAAAGGAAAAGATTCTTTCAGAATTTCATCTAAATCTTTTAAATATGTATCAGGAGAAATATGGTTTCGAAATTGACTTAAAAAAAATAAAAGAAGCAAGAGAGAAATGGGACAATGCTATAAAAGAGCTTAAAAAATTACAGATTTGTAACCTATCTTTTTTAATCCAAAAAAGATTAAAAGAAGGAAAAAATATTTTAGCGGAAGGGGCGCAAGGAGCGATGCTGGATATTGATTTTGGGGATTATCCAAATGTGACGAGTAGTAATACCTTACCAGCAAATGTTTGTCTGGGTCTCGGTGTATCTCACACTTATTTGCGAGATATCTATGGCGTTATAAAAGCTTACACAACAAAAGTCGGCGGAGGAAATTTTCCTTCCAGAATGAAAGACGGGGCTCTAGAAAAACTTTTTCAAAAAGCGGGAAATGAATTTGGAGCGACGACCGGACGACCCCGAATGTGCGGTTGGCTTGATTTATTCGCGCTGCGTTATGCCATTAGTCTTTCCGGCGCTAATAAAATTTTTATAAACAAAGCGGATATTTGTTTGAGCGATAAAATAAAAGTGGTGACAGGATACAAACAGAATGGAAAAATTTTGAAAGAATTTCCACTTTACTTAAATCAAGTGACAGATGTAGTGACAGAAGAAATTCTAGGTTGGGGAAATAAAAATTACGGCGTTCATGATAAAAAGGAAGTCTCCAAAGAACTTGCTTCATATTTAAACTATATAAAAAATAAACTTTCCGACCTTAACGTGAAAATTATATCAGTCGGCACTGGTCCGGACCGAGAGCACTTTTTTGAGTGGGAGAGATAAATCTATGAATGAATCAAGAGAAAATACTAATATAATATACCCAACAAAAGAGGATGTTAAAAAGTTGCGTATAATTGTAGAAAATAAATCTACTGGTGCAAATGTTCACAAACTGGTAACTTGTGTATCAATTTTAGGACAAATAGTAATATTGGCAAGACTAAAAGGGTGGGACGAAAATAGGTTGAAACAATATAATGATGAAAAAGAAAAACTTAATAAACTTCTTTTGGGTATTAAATAAGAAAGTGTATTTCTCTTAGATTATCATAAGCGTAATTTAGTACAATAAATTTTTAATTAACTTTTTTGCGTTAGAGCTCTAACGCCTTCTTTCCTATGTCTTTCCTGTATTGCATCCCCTTAAAAAAAATTTCCTCTATGGCTTTGTAAGCTTTTTGTAATGCTTCTTCTAAAGTATTACCAGTAGCTGAAATTCCCAATACTCGTCCACCATTAGTTGCTAGGTCTTGCCTAGCAACCTTAGTGCCAGCGTGAAAAACAACAATA
>Ga0209212_1008316_pt1 | contig 11179 bp, 5 predicted proteins | sample RifGroC2_FD_183996 | JGI IMG/M metagenome (GOLD analysis project Ga0209212, IMG submission 183996) | Groundwater microbial communities from Rifle, Colorado, USA - Groundwater C2 (SPAdes) (version 2) | ecosystem: Environmental > Aquatic > Deep subsurface > Groundwater | place: Rifle, Colorado...
GTTCTTGCGGCTTGTTCCGTTGGAAGCGCAAGCGCTTCATCTTTTGAATTCGTGTGAAGGCTTTGTGTTCCTCCTAATACAGCAGCAAGAGTTTGAATTGTTACACGTGCAATATTGTTATCGACCTGCTGGGCAGTTAATGTCGAACCGGCTGTTTGTGAATGAAATCTCAGCATCATTGAACGGGATTTTTTTGCTTTAAAACGGTCTCTCATTATTCTTGCCCAAAGTCTTCTTGCAGCTCTGAACTTTGCAACTTCCTCAAGAAGATCATTATGCGAATTAAAAAAGAAGGATAGCTGTCCTGCAAAGTCATCCACATTTAACCCTGCTTTAATCGCAGCTTCAACATAAGTAATTCCATTTGCAAGTGTAAAACCAACTTCCTGTGCTGCTGTTGAGCCCGCTTCTCTTATATGATAACCTGAAATCGAGATCGTATTCCAATCAGGAACTTCCTTAGCACAATATTCAAAAATGTTTGTTATTAAACGCATTGAAGGTTTTGGCGGATAGATATATGTGCCGCGTGCAATATATTCTTTTAAAATATCATTCTGAATTGTACCGCTTATTTTATCCTTCGGCACACCCTGTTTTTCGGCTACAGCAATATACATTGCAAGAAGAACGGCTGCCGATGCATTTATAGTCATTGACGTGGAAATTTTTTCGAGCGGTATCTGATCAAAAAGAATTTCCATATCGGCAAGAGTATCTATCGCAACACCAACTTTCCCAACTTCACCGGAGGCTAAGGAGTCATCACTATCATAACCAATTTGTGTCGGCAGATCGAAAGCAACGGAAAGACCGGTAGTACCCTGCGAAAGCAAGTACCTGTAACGCCGGTTGGATTCCTTTGCCGTTCCGAAGCCTGCATACTGTCTCATTGTCCAAAGCTTTCCCCGGTACATCGTAGGTTGAATCCCTCTTGTAAAAGGGTATTCTCCCGGAAAACCTATTTTCTCAATATAACTCTCTTCATCAAAATCCAGTGGTGTATAAAGTGGTTTTATCTTTGTAAATGAACCGGTTGTGAATTCTTCCTGACGTTCAGCTTTTTTTAGAGATGACTCTTTATAAAGATTTTCTTCCCAATTTTTGAAAGCTTCCTGCACCTTTTTTTTTAATCGTTCTAAATCATTCATTCCAGGAATAACCTCTTTAAGTGAATTCTAACTTGGAAATTACTAAAAATCAAATAGAAAAAAGATTAAAATAGTAATTAAGAAATTGACTTAGCTAAGAAGGAAGAAAAAATATTATTTGAATCAGCTAAGTGTAGTCACTTCTTCGAGGGTTTTAACAAGATCCGTTCTTGAGAATGGTTTGATAATAAATTTGTCTGCGCCTGCATCGTAAAACTCTTTAATCTTCTCTTCCATAAACTCACTTGAAATTACAATAAGCGGACGTTTGAGGGAATCATTTTTCTTAAGGTCCCTGCAGATCAACAGGCTCTGTGCCCAATGATTATGATTAACATCGAAGATTATTACACCATGATCTTCTTCATCAATCAAATCAATTTTAAAATCCCGGAAGTTATGAGCTTCTATTTCAAATTTGTTTTTAAGAAAAGCCCTGAGAAGGTCATATGATTCGCTTGCATCATCAAGCATCAAAATTCTTTTTAGATTTTTAACCTTTTTAGGTTCGACCTCTACAGTAGTGCGTTTGTTATGTGAAAGTGGAAGAGTAAAAGAAAATGTTGAGCCTACTCCTTTGATACTATCTACAAGAAGTGAACCGCCCATTTTTTCTATATATCTTTTTGCTAAAGCAAGACCTAATCCATTCCCTTCGTAGTTTCTTCCAATGTTAGTGTCTTCCTGGCTAAACGGTTGAAAAAGATGATCGAGGTACTGCGATGAAATGCCCACCCCGGAATCTTTAATCCTGCATATAGCTAAATCTTTATCGGCTAAAACATTCAGCTCAACTTCGATAAATCCCTGTTTTGTAAATTTTACAGCATTGTTAAGAAGGTTACTAACAGCACTTTCTATACATTGATAATCTACATCGACGTAAATGGGTTTTTCTACAATCTGAGTTTTAATCTCCAATTTTCTTTCTGCTGCTAAGTTTCGAACAAACTTAACCGTACTTTTTACCAGGTCGGTAAGATTAAATGTTTCAATGTTCAGTTTATAATTGCCGGCATCAAGTTGAGCAAATTCCAGCATTTGGGTAATACCTTTGAATAATCTTTCACTACCACTGTACAAATTATCGAGATAAACAACATCCTCAGAACTTATTTTATCCTTGAGATTCTCTTTGATTATTGAGGCATATCCAAGAATTATATTTAGCGGAGTACGCAATTCATGGGAAAGCACATTGAGAAAAGTATTCTTTAATCTTTCTGCTTCCTTATAACCATCGCGGGCTTTTTTAACTTCCTCTTCAGCAAGGAATGTTTCAGTTTGATCTATATGGAATAGAACAACATAATTCTTATCCTGTAAATTAATAGGAAATATATTCGTCTTTAATATTGGAACTGTTATCTCTTTGTTTCTCAGGAGGGAATCGGAGTAATTATTAACAGATAAATAGTTTTGAGTTTCAAAAACTTTTTTTATTGAACTCTGAATGCCGCTTTTCCTCAAGTCATGATCTTCAAAGACAGAATATTCCTTCAGCTCATCTATTTCATAACCCCACTGGTTTGTAAAAGACTGATTAATATATACAATCCGTCCCTTATCACTTATTATCTGAATAGGGAATTGTATAAAAGAATACAGATTGCCAAAGTATTTATTTTCAGAGTCCTGCATATCCCTTTTTTAATTTACAGGTAATGAAAATTGAATGGTGGCACCTTGAGATTTTTCAATGATGTTAATCTCACCGTTATGCTGGTCAATAATACTTTTACATAAGAACAAGCCATAACTTCCCTTTTTTAAATTTAAGAGATCGATAAAGGTCTTAACTTTATCAACTGGAAAACCAGGACCATTATCTTCGACCTCAACAAAAATCTGCTTGTCATCTGAATATGTTTTTATTGTTATAGTTGCGTCCTTTTTTGCTTCTGCGGAATTAGTAAAAAGATGAACGAGAAGATGTTGAATTTGTTCTGAATCGTAATTGCACAAAGGCAGTTTCTTAAAATCAGTTTTAAATTTTACAGAATGAAATTTTTTCATAGGGGAAATATATTTAATAACAGAATGAATAGTGCGGCTAAGATCTCCGCTATCTTTATTCAAATTCATAATCGAGGTTTCCATAAGTACGTGAGCATATTTCTGAATGCTTCTTATGCTATCAATTGCGACTTTTGATTTTAACTTAAGCCTGTCAAAAAGTATTAAATCCCGGTCTTTTAACTCTGCCTCAAAATCTTTCTGAGCTTTTTCAAGTGTTCTCATTAAGCTTTCAGTCTCAAGCAATGCAATGTGTACCAACCCCTGCAACGATTGTCCGATCTCAGTATCAATACTTGATTTTAAAGCTTTTCTTTCTGCTCTTATAAGCTGAGTATTGGCTTCCTGCAAAGCATTATATGCGCTTATTTGTCCATGGTAAAGCTGCGCATTCCTTATCGCCGTAGCAGCCTGACCAGCCAGTATTTCAAAAGTGTCTGTTATTTCACGGGCTTTAATTTTATGCAGGTGTTTACTATCAACGTATATTACACCAATCTTTTTATCGTCAGTAATAAGAGGCGAACATAAAATCGTTTGAAGCTCAAGTCTAAGAATACTTTTGCTTGGATCATAATTAGTATCGCTCTGGGCTCCTTCAATAAACTTTGACTGTCCATGGTGGAATACATCCTCTACCACGGTATTACTTACATTAAATAAACTTTCAGGAAGCGGACTTCCGCCGGCATTAAGACCTAACTTGTACTCAAGATTGCCTGATGAGTTTTTCAGAACGATGAATCCCCTGTCTGAATTTGTTAGTGTTATAGCATTCTTTAAAACCAGTTCCAGAACATCTTCCAGTATTAAAGATTTATTAATGCTTTTTACAATGTTGAGAATTAACTCAAGATTTTTAACTTTTTCAATTGATTCGTCATTTGGAAGAGTAGATTTATCTAAACTTTCATCAATGGTTTTTTTTAAGTCGGTTAATTTTACCATATTTCTAAAATTGTTGTTTAAAAATAGGAATTCACACAATAAACTTGAAATGTCTCAACAAAATACATTCCATATAAAAACTATGCAAAAATCTTTATTTGAAGGCTATAAAATGATTAGAATTGTAGAATTTCCCGATTTCTTAGAAGATATAGGAAATTAGTTTTTTAATAATTTGTACGATACAAACCATTCCCAGGAACTTTCTTTTTCTGACCAGGCATTTGCGATTCCTGCAGAAAGTGTTGACTCAAGGTTAAACCAATGTTTAAAAATTAAATTTAACTGAGCACCTACATCAATCCATTTCTCTCCTAATTGTGATTTTGTATATAATGCCTGAGAGTAAACAGAAAAATCAATATGGTTTAAGAAGTGTTGACCAATGGAAGCATTTCCAAATCTTATAGGTGGAAAATTATCCTCAAGCAATAGTTTTACAAAGCCTTCCGAATCGAGACTATAGATAGGAATCCCGGGAAATCTGAATACTTTTCTATATTGTTTTACATCGACATTTTCAAGAGCCCTGTTTCCAAACCCTCCAAAGAAAAATCTTGCCTGAAGCATTTGATCATTTTTTTTATGATAACCCCCGGCTAATCTTAAATGAAAAACATTATGATCCGAAAGGAAAGTCGTAAAATGTCCCCATTCTGCATAAAGCTGCCCTGCATATTCAATCTTCTGAAGTTCCGTAGCAAAAACCATAAGTGTTACATCGAATTCATTTCCATATTCGAAACCTGAACTTCCAATTGTTCTTCTTAAATCAGTCGAATTCAAAGTTGTCTGTGCGATTGCAAAGTCTGGTTCCGATACGCGTACGATGTTATCATTTATAAATATTATATCTCTATAATATGAAATTTCAGATTCCTGCTTTACTTTCAAAGGATTATCATAAATCCAATAATGAATATTTCCAAACCTGATTTTGGTACCGATTATTCCTCGTTTCCTACTATTAAAGAGATCATAAAAATCAGGGGCATTATGGTCTAAACCAAGAATATATTGTTTTTTATATTCATACTTACCTTTAAAATGAAATTTGGGACCCGAAGGATTTTCATTAAAAGGAGAATACCCCATCTCAATTGTTATATCATGATTAAAAAGTGGATCGGCAATGTGAGTGAATATTCCAAGCATTTTTTGTTTTTGAAATCCGCTTATAATTGGAATTAAGGTTTGGATTTTTAAATTCTCAAATCCATTGTACACTTTTTCATCGTTTTTAGTGTTTAGCAAATTAGTTTCTGAAGGTGAGGCTACAAACCAATTATATACCTGTGAATTTTTTTTAAGCACTTCCTGGCCTAAGTATTGGATAGCGGATAAATTGCCTGCCGGTTTATCCTGGATCATAACCGGAATTAAACCATCCGATGTAAACTCAAACGCAAACAATCTACCGGAACCTATATCAATAGGTTTAAACAAACCTCTCAGGGTATTGCTTATGGCTACTGGTTTGTTGTCTCCCAAATACCCACTTTCTAAATTTAATTTATATATATTCGAAACACCGTTAGTATAAGCATTCCAGAACAAGTACCTTTCATCCATACTCCAGGAAGGATTTTCAGGTGAACCGACTGAAGTAACATATTCAAAGCTGAAAGCATTCTCTGTTTTAAGGCTGTCGCAGTTTATAAGAATTATTGATTGTACTCCATTTGATTTTAAGAGGGTTGCTGCTAAATATTCGCCAGAAGGACTGACTGCCAATTGCTGAATTTCGTCCCCTACTGAAAATTCTTTTACTTGCTCAAGTATATTGTAAGGGTATGGAGAATAAATAATAGCTGCTTTACCACCCGAATGTTTCACTCCCCACAACTCATGAGTTTTAGGAGAAACGGTAAGATGCCCTATTCTTGAATCCAGAAAAATAATTTTGGTTTCTTCTGATTTAACATCAAGAACCCAAACATCTCTATAAAGTTGATTATTATTTGTTGTGTAGAAAAATAATCCTTTCCCATAATCAAATGCTGTAGAAGCAACTTCATATTGACTGGGAGTTGGCAAAGTTCCTATAATATTTGATTGGTTGGAACGAAGATCAAATTTTTGTATTGATGACAAATGATGAGGTTGATGATAACCAAAAATCACCGACTCTGTTAAAGGATCATAGTGTGGCGCGGTGACCCAGCCAAACGGTTGGTACCTGAGCCGTTTAATGTCGGTTGTTCCTGATGAGCTAAGTTTTTCAATGTTCTTACCTTGAAATTGTTTTTCGTATTCAATAAAATCGTTCCATGCTTTGTCAAAATCCGTTTTAAAAACATTTTCAAATTTATCTTTAAAGCTCCTGTAAAAATCCTTTGATGATATTTTAAACCAATCGAGTAATCTTTGAGAATCATATTTTATAGAAAGATATGCAGCAAACCGGGCTCCATATAGATAAAAAAGTATTTCTATCAAAAATGAATTGTGTGTCGATTTTGCTTCGAGTTCCACATCGGAAGGAAATTTTTTTTTATCAAGTACCATTGTTCTGAAATACATTTCATCGAAGTTGCCAAGTATTCTACCAAAACCACCGCTCATCCACGTTTCAAGAAAAACAGCAATCGCTTCCTGATGCCAGCGGGGAGTGTAACGGCTAATATTTGTTAAGAGACTATAAAAAACTGAAATCGGTTGAATTTGTTCCGGCGTTACTTTTTGGAATATTTTTCTGGAAATATCTTCAATCTCCGATGCCTGATCGTTTACCACTATATGTACTAATTCATGGCTAATAATCCATTGCAGCCTTTCATTGTAAGGAATGTTTTCATATCCGGGTTCTAACGGTTCTATTTCCAATCTGATATAATTCTGGGGAGTAGTCGTAGCAGCTCCAAATCCATAATCACTAATGTCATAAGTATTAATTATTATTTTCTCGGAAGGTTTATAATCAAAAAGACTCATCAAAACCTTTAAGGAATTCTCTGCTGATTTTATTATATACGGAATTAATGCAGAGTGCGCCTCGTGATAGATCACAACAAAGTTTTCACTTTCCATCGTAAACCAATCGGAAGGATCCGGCTGAACATTAACTCTTACAATCAAATCGTTTGTCCCGGGTACTTCCGACATATCACTAAAATTATATTTAAAGTTAATTCTTAATGTTATCTCAACCTTATTATTAATAGTATCGGACTTTACATAATTTACTAAATCAGTTTTTATCTCTATTAAAGAATCAGATTTTAGCTTCGTATTATTAAGCACAATCGTAAAATCTTTGTTATGATAATATGTTTTATACGATGAGGCTTTCCGATCCAATGAGAATCTTAGGGCAAGTCCACCGCTTTTTTCATAAATAAGTATTCCAGTAATATTTGTCTCAGATTCTCCCGATGTATTCTGGGAAATTGTTTCTTTTTCTTCAATATCAATTTCACTTATAATCATCTTTAATGAGTCTTTTAAGTAAACTTCTTTTCCAAAAGCTAAGCTAATTACATCCAACGAATATTTAAGTGGCAAATAAATTTCGTTTTCGAGAGAAATTGGCGACACGGGTAACTGAAATGTTTTAGAAATATTATCAGCTCTGTTATTAATAACTACATATGGATCGCCTGAAGCAACTGACATTTTGACTTTGTTAAAAGTAGCTTCCATAACAGAACCATCCTTTTTAATGATATGAGGAATTGAGAGGGTTTCAACAAAACCAGAAAAAGAAAAATAAAGGGTCCCATGAAATTCTATTAATGGTACTTCAGATAAATTATCTTTGTAATTAATACTTACTTTTGTTACCTGACAATTAGCATAAAATGGAAAGGCAAGAAGTAGAGAGAGAAAAATAAAAGCCTTCATCAAGTGTGAATTTTCAAAAATAATTAAGAAATTTTTAAACAATAGATATTCTAAATCAAAGATAAAAAAAAGCCTTCAATTTTCATTGAAGGCTTCAATTATCCTTTTGCAAACAGATAATTAGTTCAACTGTGTCAATTTCCTGTCTTTAGCACATTATCTGGAGAAGCTGTGAACCTGATCTGGAGAAAGCGTAACGACTTCCTAATTCATCAAGCTGTGAACCTGATCTGGAGAAAGCGTAACGGCTTCCTAGTTCATCAAGCTGTGAACCTGACCTGGAGAAAGCGTAACGACTTCCTAATTCATCAAGCTGTGAACCTGATCTGGAGAAAGCGTAACGACTTCCTAATTCATCAAGCTGTGAACCTGATCTGGAGAAAGCGTAACGACTTCCTAATTCATCAAGTTGTGAACCTGATCTGGAGAAAGCGTAACGGCTTCCTAATTCATCAAGCTGTGAACCTGATCTGGAGAAAGCATAACGACTTCCTAATTCATCAAGCTGTGAACCTGATCTAGAGAAAGCGTAACGACTTCCTAATTCATCAAGCTGTGAACCTGATCTGGAGAAAGCATAACGGCTTCCAAGTTCCTGGATTTGTGCTGAAGATCTGCTTTCAAGAACTGCGATGTTTTCAACCTCATCAACAGTACCTGAGACAGCGGAATTTTCTAGTTGAACTGCATCTTGAGGAACTCTGTATCTGACAGCTTCCTCAACGTTATTAATAGTTTGAGCGTATCCAGACACAAACGCTCCAACCATAATAACTACCATAAAAAGAGTTTTACGCATAGCACTCCTTTCCTTAATTATAGGATAACGTAGAAAATGACACAATTCCCACAATAGCCTGGGTGTTTATATGACAAGATTTATACCACCCCTTATTTTTTTTATTTTTTGCGGCTTTTTAGTGAGCGATTAAAGAGGAACGTAATTACTACTTAAACTTGTACGTAAGAACACCTTCAATGTAAATATTCTTTACAATACTTTTAGAATATACTAGTTTTTATCATTTAATAATTTATCTAACTTAGGTCTTGAAATTCCTAAAATTCGGGCTGTTTTAGTCTTATTTCCTCCCATTTTTTTTACGACTTCTTTGGCATATAGTGTTGAAAGTTTAAGAAGATTCGTCTTTTCATAGCTTAAGTCCAGCCTGATTAAATGAGGGTGAAATGCAATATGTTCTTCTCTTTCCAATAAGTTCAAAGGAAGGTTCTTTAATAAATTAGAAAAATCAGGAAGCTTTAACTCATTAATCTCGGACAACAAAACTGCACGTTCAATCGCGTTACGGAGTTCTCTTACATTTCCAGGCCATGTATATGTAAGCATAAATTCTTCGAGTTTCTTTTCTATTTTATTTACAGACTTGTTGAATTGCTTATTAAACTCGTCTATAAACTCCCAAGCAAGTGGTAAAACATCATCCTTTCTTTCTCTAAGAGGAGGTATTAAAATCGATACTACGTTCAGCCTGTGAAATAAATCCTTTCTAAAAAGATCGTTCTCAACCATTTCATTTAAATCTCTGTTAGTTGCAGAAATTATCCTGGTATTTACAGGTATATCTTCCACTCCACCAAGCCTTCTTATTATTTTCTTTTCAATTACACGAAGAAGTTTTACTTGAAGATTCAGGCTTAAATCCCCGACTTCATCTAAGAGAAGAGTTCCATTTTCTGCCAGTTCAAACAAACCTAACTTTCTATATAATGCATTTGTAAAAGCACCTTTCTCATGACCAAATAATTCAGACTCAAGTAAATTTTCAGGTATTGCGGAACATACAATTTCTATAAATGGCGCACTTGCAGCTCTACTGTTTTTATGAATCGCTTTTGCTAATAAGCTCTTACCGGTACCTGTCTCACCAAGTATAAGAACACTAACATAGCTATTTTCTGAAACCCTTTTAGCAATTTCAATTATTGATAAAAATTCAGAAGAAGTACCTATAATAGTATTGAAACCCCAAAGTTCAGATTCTTTGTTTGTATCAGTAACTGTAGAATAAGAATTGTTAGTGATTATCTCTTCAAGATAAGAAGTAAATTTCGGTATTTCGTGGGGAAACAAAAAAATATTGGTGAATCCTAATTTAACTAATGAGCTAACTAATAAAGCAGAATCGTTCCTGGTAACCAGGATAAATTTATTTTTTAACGCATCTTTATGATCCAAAATATAAGTTAACAAGTTTGAATTAAATTTATTAATGAGCAAAACTACTATATCATTCTGCCCGATTTCTATCTTACGTGGAGTTTGGCAGTAAATTTTTGCTTCCGGGATATTAACCTGTTTTACTATTGATGCTACAGAAGAAACATCTTTCCCATCAGAAAAAACTTTAACCTTTACTATCTTCTCAGGCATTATGACAATTCTTTCTCCAGAAATTTTATTTTCTCTATAGCAGATGCTCTATCTGGTCGGTTTAAATACTTATCTCTCAAATTATCATCTTTTATTTGATCGGCAATAAAGTATAGAATTTTTTTTGCATAAAGAATATAATCTGAAATTTTAGCGAGGTTCCCTCTATCATAATACAATTCAGACAACTTTAACAGGACTTTCCATGTTAATTCCGTTATATAACTATCTTCCAATATTTCATAAGATGCACTATAGCACTTAAAAGAAGGTGGTAAATCAAGTCTTTCACTTTTTGCAGAGATTTCTCCTAATAAGAATTCCCTGTAAGCTCTTACTAATGAATTTTCACCGCATATTCGTAAAAATTCCTCATCATTTACTGCATCAAAGGCATCAGAATAATTTCCATTATTTATGCAAGCTTCACAAAATAAGATGTTGGCTTTCGAATAATTTGCTCTATCGTTTAATCCCTGGTATTTTATTTTAATCTCCTTTATAAATGTTTCATCCAGACTATTTCTTGATAATAGCTCAAGAAATTCAATGTTATTTTTGTGTCTTTCGGTAATTTCAGAGAGAGTTTTTTTATACAAATTAATAATTGAATTAAGTTCATCCTGGACTCCAACCGTAAAATATAATTTGCCGAGCAGGAAAAGAACCTCAGCTTCCTCATCAATATTAGCCATTTTATTGAAAATTTCTCTGGCTTCAATTAATGAATCATATGCTTCCTGATAGTTGCATATATCAAGGTTTACTTCACCAAGATTTGTTAATGCAAGCCCTTCCCCATCCTTGTTCCCTAAAACCATAAATATTT
>Ga0209212_1008318_pt1 | contig 11176 bp, 8 predicted proteins | sample RifGroC2_FD_183996 | JGI IMG/M metagenome (GOLD analysis project Ga0209212, IMG submission 183996) | Groundwater microbial communities from Rifle, Colorado, USA - Groundwater C2 (SPAdes) (version 2) | ecosystem: Environmental > Aquatic > Deep subsurface > Groundwater | place: Rifle, Colorado...
TTGGAGCGATTATTCAAGCCGCTTCCATCCTAAAATGGCCGCCGTGCCATAGCGAATGGCGGCCGACGGTCCTATTAACCCACGACGTAGACTATTTACCGACACCCTTTGACCGTGGATTGCCTCGTTTCTTGCGATCCGTTGCCCGTCAGGTCATCACCAGGAAGCGCCCGGCCGATGTTCTGCTCAATGCGCGCGGGTATGCAAAGGCATTCATTCACACCTTACCATATTACGACTTTGAAAAGGTCGTGGCAGGGGAGGCGGTGAGAGGAGCTTGTTCATCCTTTCAATTTGTGGTCAGAAGCGGGCATCCTCATGATCCTGCCTATGACCTGAATCACCCCCATTTCCGCAAGGCTCTGAGGTATCTGAATGAAAAGGGGTTTGAAATCTGCCTCCACGGCAGTTATCGGGCGGGAGATAATCCGGCGCATCTAAGCGAAGAGAAGGTCAAACTTGAGGGTCTGTCAGGACAGAAGATTACCGGGCATCGCCAGCACTACCTCCATTTTCAGCCCCATTCTTTTTTTGCCGGGATTGAACGCGCCGGATTCCGGTACGACATGTCTGTAGGATATAATGACATGGTTGGCCCCCGAACGGGAACGTATTTCCCCTACCGGCCTTACGATCTTGATCACGGGAAGCCTTTTTCGTTCTGGGAGATTCCCCTGGTCTTAATGGACACGACACTAGCGACAAGCGCTCTTCTCTCCTCGTCGGAGGCAATGGATGCCGGCAGACAGGAGTTACGGCGAATAATAGAGATGAAAGGCTGTGTTTCCATCGTATGGCATCAGGAACAGCTTAGCGGCCTCCTGGATCCCGGTTACGATCGGGTTTACTGGGATCTTTTGGATTACTTAGGGGAGCGGCAGATCCGCATGACAGCGGGAAGCAAGATGCTGGCAGAACTGGATGCATTATGGCAGGGGACCTTTGAGGAATAATGTATGCGGGAGAAAACGTATTCGAAAAAGGATTTACAATATTTCAGCCAGTTTGCCTCCGGTTACGCCCCTTACCGAAAAAGCGATCTGGATGCGATGCTCGAGCCTATGGATTTTGTCTTTAATCACTTCGAAAAGCCCCGCATTTGTGAAATTGGTTGTGCCTCGGGTCAGTTTTCGCAGGCTCTGGCAGATAGGCATCCGGGCCAAAATATGACCTTGATCGGCTTGGATATTGCGCTGAAAGTATTATCGCTCTATCCCTATGGAAAGATCTGCGGCAGTGCTTTTATGTTGCCTTTCAAGAATAAAACCTTTGATATGGCGCTCCTTCCCGCAACACTCCATCATCTTTTCCCGATTGAGGATTCTCTATCAGAGATTAGCAGGATCCTTGTTCCCGGAGGGGTGTTTTATTGTATGGAGCCGAATGTATTTCACCCACAACGCTTTTTTTTTATGAGATTTTCTCGCCTCTATCAATTGTATCGGAATGCTAATGATGTTCCCGTTCATCCGGGGAAATTGAAAACTGCGATGGTAAAAATGGGGTTTGTAGTGATGGCATGCCGATTTGTAAATATTTACTTCAAGGAACCTTCCGTGTTTCAGTGTATACAAAACTTTATTGCTGATATGATGCCAAAAACAAGGATGAGCAGATTCTGGCTTCCTTGGTTTATTCTGATTGCAAGAAAAGTAAGGTAGAGATTGAGTATGAGTCATGAATGATAAAGTGGATTGTGATCAGCCAGCCGTTTCAACCGAAAAAAAAATCCTATGGTTCGTCTTTCGCTTATCTGTCAGCGTCGCTCTTGTCGTATGGATCTTTAAGTCGGTTGATGTGGGCGCATTTACACAAGCAGCCATTTCTCCCAGAGTGATTCCCATGATAGCCATGGTCGTCTTCAGTCTCTTTTTTGTTTTTCTGGGTGGAATGAAATTATGGGTTCTTATGAGAGGTTTCAGTCCGATTCCTCTAAAGCGCTTTATGGCATATTTTTTTTTCGCGGGATCTGTGGGATCCCTGGTCCCGGCTATTATAGGCGACTTTACACTTATCGGTCTGGCGAAACGCAGTCAAATTCCAATCCACCAGTCTGTATCCGCCCTGCTGATGGATCGGTTTATCACCATCATTGTTGCGGTCTTCATCTTTACGCCATTTACCATTGCCCTGGTGTCGTCTGTGAGTCCCCTGTATATCATTCTTCTAACTTCCGCATCAGTATTATTATCAGGGGGTTTGGTCTGGATCGTTTATAAATTTGCCCCGTCCGCCTTAGGAAAAGTAGCTGTCATGAAAAATTTCTGGGTGGCGTTTTCACTGTATTTTACGACATACAGGAAAGATCTGTCGATCAATATGATCGTTTGCGGCTTGCGCGGCATTGTGTCGGGACTAACTCTGATTTTCGCCCTAATGGCTGCCGATCTGAATCCTCCTGTTTTTGCTACCCTGTGCATATCCAACTCGCTCTCTATTATTACGCATATACCTGTCAGCCTGAGCGGGCTCGGTTTTTTTGAGGGAAGCGGCCTGTTGCTGTTCGAGGCAATCGGCATGAATCGGGAGAAGGTATTGGCCGGTCTCTTTTATCACCGGTTATATATTATTATCTGGGCCGCACTAACGGCGCTCGTCTTGACCCGGAGCGCATCCCGCAAGCCCCGCCCTGAGGGCGGGGTTTAGGGACGCTATCAAATGATTATGGAATCGGATAGGAATAAAAAACGTATCCTTCTCATTTATCCGCAGTTAGGGCCGCAGGCCATACTGCCGCAGGCCCCATTGTCGCTTCTTTCAATTTGTCCCAATCTGGAAGCCGCCGGATATAACCCGGTCATCGTCGATACTCGTGTCGATCACGACTATGAAAAAACAATCAAGAAATACCTGCCCGACAGCCTTTTTGTCGGTATCACCAGCATGACAGGGTTACAGATCCTGTATGCCCTTCGTCTAGCGGAGTGGATCCGAAAATTGGATCCTGAAAAGATCATTGTTTGGGGTGGCATTCATGCGACGATTTTACCGGACCAGACGTTGCAGGATCCCAGGGTGGACATTGTCGCAGCAGGGGAGGGTGAAGATGTTGTTGTCGAACTGGCCGACTGTCTGGCCGCGAAGGGTGATCTAAGAACCGTTCGGGGGATATACTTTCGGAACGAACAAGGCAGTATCGTTTTCACAGGGAAAAGGCCGTTTCTGGATATGAACCATGTAAAGATGCCCTCGTGGCATCTGATCGATATTTCGAAATATTCGGAGATTGGTGTTCAGACGGCTAGGGGTTGTCCTTACCGTTGCCGCTTCTGTTTTAATCACATGTATAATGGCCGGAAGTGGCGGGCGAAAGATGCAGCACTGGTCACGGAAGAATTACGGATTCTGAAGGAACGATATAACGTCAAGCAGATTGTGTTCTATGACGACAATTTTTTTACGGATCTGAAGCGGGTAAGACGCATTTGTGAGAACATGATCTCTCATGAGCTGGATATAAGATGGAGCACTACTTGTCGTGCGGATATACTGGCGCGCTGTGTCGACGGTGATTTTGCTGCGTTGATGAAAAAAGCCGGAGTGCATATTCTATTTGTCGGTTCCGAATCTGGATCTCAGAGGATATTGACAGAGGTCATCAACAAGCAGATCGCCGTGGATGATATCCTGGGGATGGCCAAAATCAGCCGTGATCACAATTTACGGGTGCACACGTCATTCATGTCGGGTTTTCCCGGCGAGACCGAAGAGGAGCGGCGTAAGACATTTGCGCTTATGGATCGGATAAAATTCATCAACCCGGATATCATTATCACGACGATTTGTATCTATACTCCCTATCCCGGGAATCCGCTCTTTGATGAGATCGTGTCAAAAGGACTATTCGAGAAACCGGAATCCCTCGAAGAATGGTCCGGCTTGACCTTTTTCAATTGTACCTTGCCCTGGCTGAGTTCAAAAGAACGTTCCATGCTGGAGAATCTGGCTTTTATCTCACGATTTGTATTCTGGCACAGGGAAATCGAGGAGAGATACATCAAATTCTACCATTACCCCATATACATCTTCTTTCGTCTGGATGCGTGGTTGAGATGGAGGTTCCGTTTTTTTTCCTTTGCGCCGGAATGGAAGCTCTTCCGAAGGGTGGTGGGGTACACAGAGGCGTGAACATCACTTTAAGAAGTCGGGAATTTTGATCATGTGCGGAATTTGCGGAATCGTCGGGCCGGACGGAAGTCGGGAATTGGCTCAAAGGATGAATGATATCCTCGCCCACCGGGGACCGGATGGTCAGGGGATTTATGAGGGCGAGGGGATTTACCTTGGCCATCGGCGTTTATCCATCATCGATCTGATCACGGGGGATCAGCCCATGGCCAACGAAGACCGGCGTATCTGGGTGGTCTTCAATGGCGAGATCTATAATTACTTGGATTTGCGCAAGGAGCTGATGAATCTGGGCCACCGCTTCGCCACAAAGAGCGACACGGAAGTCCTTATCCACGGTTATGAACAATACGGTCTGTCCTTTCTGCCAAAGCTGGATGGGATCTTTGCTTATGCTCTATGGGACGAGAGTCGCAAGCGGCTGCTTCTGGTCCGCGACTATTTCGGCGTGAAACCCCTCCATTACCATTTTGACGGGAAAAACATACGCTTTGCCTCGGAGATCAAGGCCATCCTTCAGGACCCTGCGGTCCCTCGCAGGGCCGATCATCAGTCCCTCCATTATTTTCTCAATCTCCGCTTTATCCCCGGAGAAGGGACCCTGTTTGCAGGGATCAAACGGCTTCTGCCGGCCCACTACCTCCTCTTCGAGAACGGTCACATCTCTATGGGCAGATATTTCAAACTCCAGCCGATCAATCATGGACAGCAAAGCGAATCCTACTATAGGGAAGGGATCCGCCATCACCTGCGGGAGGCGGTGCGCAAACAGAAGATCAGCGACGTTCCTGTAGGCGTCTATCTCTCGGGGGGGCTGGACTCCAGTGCCCTTGTCGCCTACATGAGCGAAACGGCAAACACACCCGTTCGGACCTTTTCTATGGGGTTCAACGAACCAACCGACGAGCTTGATGATGCCCGGATCATCGCGAACCACTTCGGGACGGACCACCAAGAGATCCGCCTTTCCCCCGATCCTCTGCGCCAGTTTCCCGAGGTGATCTGGCATGCAGAGGAACCCAAGGAGAATATCCTTCAGGGTTTTCTCCTTTCGCGCTTTGCGAGCCGCCACGTCAAGGTCTGTCTTGGGGGCCTCGGCGGGGATGAGCTTTTTGCGGGTTACGAACTCTACAGGTATATCTACCCGTTGCGTCGTTTTCACCGGTTCATCCCGCCTGTCGTCGGTCGTCGTCTGCTGACGCCCATGAGCCGGGCTCTCTTTGCCGTTCAAAACAGATCGGGGCTTATCGCTCTCGATGAGCACCGGCGCGGTTTGCAGATGCTCCTGGCTATCGGCGATCCGGAGCGATACTATCTCATTCTGAGGAATACATGGGATAATGATGAGGGGGCTTATGGAAATGTCTACCATCCCCGTTTCTCAAAACAGGGTCTGGCCAAGACACATACGCTTTTTGACGGGTATTTTTCTCGACGGGCGGAAGATGCTCTGGAAGAAGTCCTCCGGGCGGAGTTTCACACCAAGATGCAGGAGGATTTTCTGATGAATGAAGACCGCACATCGATGGCCAACGGGCTGGAAGTAAGGGTCCCCTTTCTTGACCGGGATCTTGTCCGGTTTGCCATGTCTATTCCTGTGGATGTGAAGATGAAGAACGGCGAGATGAAGCATCTATTCCGGAGGGCGATGGAAGGCGTTTTGCCCCGCCATGCCCTGATGAAGAAAAAATGGGGATTTAGTTTCAATCCCTATTACCAGTTTCAGAAGGATTTAAAGACCGCGGCGGAAAGTATTCTGACCCGACAGCGGGTCGAGGACCGGGGGGTATTCAACTATGCCTATCTGAAAAGGATCATGGATCATCCCCCCCATCCGCGCCTCCGCTGGCACTATTTCTTCCTCTGGCTGGCGATGGGTCTGGAAATCTGGTTCCAGATGTTCATCGATGGAGACGTTTCAAATCCTTCTTTTGAATTGGAAGATTATCAACGGCCCGGATAACCCGTAGCGGATACCAAGATCGCGACCACCTTCTTCGCATGTTCCACACCGGCAATGCTGAGTATGCCGTTTTCGATGCAATCGATGAAGTGATCGATCTCGACAGCGAGGGGTTCCTGAAGATCCACCTTCGGCAGGAGCACATCGCCCGACCGATAGTTGAAAACGGGGAAGTGCTGATCATCGTAATCCATATGTTCCCCCAGCACGGCTTTCCGGTCGATCCCTTTGTCGTAGATGGCGATTTTGTTTTCCGCCATGTCATCGTAAACGACCATTTTCCGCGAACCAACGACGGTCATAGCCCGAACCTTTGTGGGATCAAGCCAGCTTACGTGGATATTGGCCATGATTTTATTAGGGTAGAGGATATTCAAAAACACGACATCATCGATACCGTTTTGCATGATATCTATTCCCCGCTTTACAACCGAGATGGGAGTGGGATTGTCGAGCCAGTACTGAATGATGCTGATGTCATGGGGTGCGAAATTCCATAGAGCGTCTATGTCGGACCGGATACGCCCCAGGTTCAGTCTCTGGCTATAGATATATCGAATATCGCCAAGATCCCCGGATTCGATGAGCGCCTTGACGTAACGTACAGCAGAATTAAAAAGAAACGTATGGCCGACCATGGCGACCAGACATTGTTCTTCTGATATTCGACCAATGTCCTCAACCTCGGAAACACTTCTGGCCATGGGTTTTTCCACGAGGAGGTGCTTTCCTGCGTTTAAAACTTTCATTGCAAGATCATAGTGGGTGGCAACCGGTGTGGCAATGACGACAGCCTCGGTATGGGGATCTTTCAGAACATCTTCCACTTTATCGGTTACAGCGATAGCCGGATAGAGTCTATGCACATAATCCAGCCGTTCGTGTGACGGATCTGCCGCCGTTGTTACGACACATCTCCGGTTCGTCATGAGATTCCTGAGAAGGTTTGGACCCCAGTATCCGACGCCGATCTGTGCGATCTTCACGGGATGCATTTATTTCCCCAATCCGCTGACGGCGCTTCTGAGATGGTGACAGACGTATTGTATTTGTTCATCGCCAAGCTCCGGAAACATGGGAAGACTGAGAATCTCGCGAGAGCAGGCTGTGGCTGCGGGAAAGTCCGCCGGTGAATGGCCCAGATAACGATATGCCCCGAGGCTGGGTAGGGCGATCGGGTAATGGATCCCCGTTTCAATGCCCGCCGATTTCAATTTTTCCTGGACGATGTCCCGGCATGGAACACGGACAACGAAGAGGTGATAGACATGCCGTCTTCCCGCGATTTCAGTCGGGGTCACAAGGGCTGAGCCCCGCAGCAGCTCCCGATATCTGGCCGCGATGGCACGCCGTTTTTCCGTCCACGCATCGAGGTATTGCAGCTTCACATGCAGAATGGCCGCCTGCAGGCCATCGAGCCGACTGTTGATCCCCTCGAAGTCATGGTCGTATTTGCCGATACGACCGTGATTGGCGATCATTCGGCATTTTTTTGCCAGTTCCGGATCGTTGGTGACGATAGCGCCCGCGTCGCCGTACGCCCCAAGGTTTTTGCTGGGGTAAAAACTGAAACATCCCGCACACCCAAAGGTCCCTGCCCGTTTCCCGTTCGCTTCCGCTCCGTGGGCTTGAGCCGCATCCTCGATGATCGAGAGATTGTATTGACTTGCTATTAGCCCGAGGGTTTCCATATCGGCAGGTTGACCGTAAAGATGTACCGGGACGATCGCTTTTGTGCGGGGCGTGATGGCGCCAATGACCTTTGCCATATCCATGGTATACGTTACCGTATCGCAGTCCACGAAAACGATTTTGGCCCCGGTCATGGTGATGGCTTCGGCAGTCGCGATAAATGAATTCGCGGCTGTAATGACTTCATCTCCCGGTCCGATTCCTGAAGCGCGGAGGGCAATATAAAGTGCATCCGTGCCGGTTCCTACGCCGATACAGTAATCCGAACCGCAATAAGAAGCGAAGGCTTCCTCGAAACGGTGCACATATTTGCCGCCAATGAAAGCGGATTCCGAGATCACCGAGGATATCGCCCGATCTAGTTCCGTTTGAATCGGCGTGAACTGCGCCGCTAAATCAACGAAGGGTATTTTCATGAACAGGCCGCTCTATATCGGATGAAGTCCATCTGCTGTAATCCTATATGTCTTGTGACAGACCGGGCATACGAGCGCGTCGGCGAGTCTTTCACCGCATTCGCACATCCACCCGATCTGTTTTCCCGGATTGCCCACGATCAGAGCGTAATCCGGGACGTCTTTGGTGACGACGGCCCCGGCGCCAATGAATGAAAATCTGCCTATCGAGTGACCGCAAACGATGGTGCAATTTGCCCCTAGGGTAGCGCCTTTTTTTATCGGCGTGGTTCGCAATTCACTTATGCGGCGGATATGGGCGCGCGGATTGTAAACGTTGGTAAATACGACGCCGGGACCGCAGAATACCCCATCCTCCAGAGAAACGCCCGGGTATATGGATATGTTGTTCTGTATCTTGCAACCATTGCCGATGACGACATCGGGACCGATAACGACATTCTGACCGATGTTGCAGTGATTGCCGATGACGGAGCCCGAGAGGATATGGGAAAAATGCCAGATTTTCGTGCCCCGGCCGATTGACACGCGATCATCCACTATGGCGGATTTGTGAATGAAACAGGTGTTGGCGCCTGCGTCTGACGCAATCGGGCCCTCATCAATAGTTTGGTGGACCGCAGTCGATAAGCATATCTTTTGACAGTTCTGATTCAATGAACGCTGGCAGGCATTCAGAATTCTGAGGACATGCAGACCTTCCCGACCGTCGGTAAAGGGTTTTTCACCGGTACGAATGGAGTCGAGAAATTGTTCGCATTCGCATAATAGCGGCTCTGCTTCCGATACCGCAAAACGTTCCGGTTCGCTTCTGTCCGTAACGGGGAGATTGTTCTCCCACCTGATATTGTGAGAATAAAAGTGCAGCTTGTCGGCCCAGGGTTGCGTGTCGTCAAAAACAGCCATTTTCCGATCGCCGACGACGACCAGTTTCTGCTCTTTAAAGGGATGCAGCCAGGAAACAAAAATATGCGCCTTCAATCCCGATGAGAATTCGAGATGGGTGGTTGTCACATCGGCAATCCGCTGATGGAGATAATATCCACCTGTTGACAGGACATATTCCGGATCTTCACCTGCAATGGAAAGAATCATGGAGATGTCATGCGGTGCAAAGGACCAGAGGATATTTTCTTCCCTGCGTATCTTCCCAAGGTTCAGGCGATGGGAATAGATATAGTTGATCCGGCCCAATTCTCCCAAGCGGACTATTTCTTTAAGCGCTTTGAATGTCGGATGATATTGGAGCAGATGACCTACCATGAGGATGAGCCGCTTGGATTCCGCGATGGTGATCAGTTCTTCGGCTTCCTGTTCGACAAGGACCAAGGGTTTCTCGACATACACATGCTTGCCTGCAAGCAGCGCTTTCCGGGCCATCGTGAAATGCGTTTCCGCCGGTGTGGCGATGACCACTCCCTGGATATTCTCTTGAGAGAGGACATCATCGATGGATAAGCAAATATCCACATCCGGATGATGCGCTTTAAGCTGGGCAAGAACGGTTTCGTTTTTATCGCAGATCATCCTCAGCGCACGAAGTTTTGCGTAATTCCGGACAAGGTTTTTCCCCCAGTATCCCGTGCCGATGACGGCAATCGATGGAGTCTTATTTATAGAGTCTTTCATTGTCCTGGATATCCATCCACATGGCAAAAAGTAAAGACTGGAACGAACTGATGAAAAGAAAGGCGAATGCCAGCATGGTCAGCGTTGGAACGTTATCATTCGTAAAAACCATGATATTTATGATTTTAAGCATGTAAGGTATCGATATGAAACCAAGAAGGAATGAAAAATGGTAGAGCAGGAAAAGAGGATGAAAATCTCGAATGAGGTATTTCACCCATAATCTGAAAAAAAATAACTTGAACAGCAAACAGGATATGCGAGGAATCACTTTGAACAGGTTCATTTTGGATTTCTCTCCAATGTCGTAGACAGGTTTTATCCCGATCTCTTTGATGGTGCAGGAAGCGATGTTCAGTTTCACAAGTAGATCGTTGGGCATCCCATATGTTTTATAGATAGTGTAAATTTTTATGGATTCAAGGGCTCGTAGCGAAATCGCCGTATATCCCGATTGGGTATCGGATATGTGCCAGTAACCGGAGGCGATCTTTGTCAAGATGGATAATATGGAATTGCCCAGATATCTTGTCTTCGGAATCACAAGCCATGCGCTGCGATGAATCAAGCGATTGCCTTTCACGTAATCAATGCCATCTTCAATGACAGGTAAGCATATCGAGTGTAGTTCGTCAGGGTCCATCTGGCCGTCGCCGGCCATAACGGCTGTGCAGTCTATCTGATGGTCCAGGCACCATTTATAACCGCTCGCTATAGCCGCACCTACGCCGCCGTTTTTCAAATGTTGGATGAATATAATACGATCCCTGTCGGATCGATTGCCTACGATCACCGAAGGCGTGAAATATTCCCACTCCTTCAAGGCCAGATCATTGAGGACCATATCGGCCCGATTATAGCGGGTTTGTTCTATCTTCTTCTCAGCAATGACAATATCTGATTGACATTGTTTCTCTGTTAAAATGAAATTCGAAACGACTTCAGTTGTCTTGTCCGTGGAGCAGTCGTCAACGACAATAATGCGATCCACAAAAGCCGGCATGCCTTCCAAGACCCGTAGGATTTGACCTTCCTCGTTATAGGCGGGTATGACGACAGCGATTATTTTATCGTTAAGCATAGAATTTGAACCTTGAATAGCGCATGTTAGTTTAGGTGGGTTTGACTGTTATGTCAATAGCAATATCACTCGAAGGGATGAGATTGCCGAGGTGAGCTATCCGACGAAATACTATACGGAGGCCTCCTCGATCAACCTCCACTGTGTGCCGGTATGGCTGGACGCCCGTCTGTCGCCGCGATGCCTCTCATCGGTTCTCCTCGTTCGGGCGGTCAGACGGAATTGATGGGGTGTCGGAAAAGAGGAGACAGCGCCACGCAATTAATG
>Ga0209212_1008323_pt1 | contig 11173 bp, 10 predicted proteins | sample RifGroC2_FD_183996 | JGI IMG/M metagenome (GOLD analysis project Ga0209212, IMG submission 183996) | Groundwater microbial communities from Rifle, Colorado, USA - Groundwater C2 (SPAdes) (version 2) | ecosystem: Environmental > Aquatic > Deep subsurface > Groundwater | place: Rifle, Colorado...
TACTGATTCAACTAAATCAGTATAATACTGGACGAGCTCATCCTCTTTATGCGTGAAATAGTAAGGTCCTACAGCAGCCACTGCAACTGCTCCGTTTACTTCCGCGTGCTGGGCAAGATCAATAGAATCTTTTGTATTGGTGGTTCCGACCATCGGAATAATCGGTACTCTACCTGCCGAAGTTTTCACACTAACCTCGACTACTTTTTTTCTCTCTTCAAGAGACATTAGCGGTCCACCACCATAGGAACCGGTAACAAATAGACCTTCAACATGGTCAGATAGAAATCCGACTAATGCTTTTAGACCATCAATATCTAAATCCCCATTCTCTTTAAACGGCGTTATCATTGGTGGAACTACACCATACATCTTTTTCATATATTACTCCTTGTATGCTATTATTTATATTTCGTATAAAGCTTTGCCATTCTTTACTCTTTCAACAATATTAAGAGCAACTTTCTTTTTAAGCTCGACAATAGATGCTTCTGAATACCATCCCAGATGGGGGGTGATAATTATATTTCCAGAGAGTTTTGCTAAAGAGGACTTTGCATATTCGGAATCAGGCACATCAAGGACATCTAATCCGACGCCTGCTATTCTATGCTGTTCTAGAACTGCAATAAGAGCATTCTCATCAATCAATCCACCACGAGAGGTGTTGACGAGAATGGCACTTGGTTTCATCAAACCTAACTCACGCTCTCCAATGAGATGTCGAGTAGCCGAAGTGAGGGGTGCATGTATAGAAACAACATCAGAAACCGAAAGGAGCTCATCTAGAGAGACGAAATCCACCCACGGAAAAGCATCTTGATCTGTAAAATAGGGATCATATGCTACTATATGTGAAGTGAATCCTCTGAATTTTTCTGCAGTCCGGCGAGCTATATTTCCAAAAGCAACCAAACCAATAGTACTCTCTGATAACCTCTTAAGCGGCCTTATTTTATCTAAGGACCAATCATTGGAACGCACCAAAGAGTTGGCCTTAGAAATTGCTCTGAATAGATTCAACGTATGAGCAACAGCGGTATCTGAAACTTCCTCAACACAATAGTCAGGTACATTACTAACAGTAATACCTTTTGCTTTAGCAGCATCTATTGCAATATTGTCTACCCCAATCGCATACCGTACAATTATTTTGCAATTTTCCATAGCATTAATAACTGCTGGTGAGATATCTGCGAATTGAATAATCAATGCATCTGCATCTTTTACATGTGGAATGAGTAGCTCTTCAGTTTTAATACCTCCAGGTACTAATTGGGTGAGGTCAACAATTTCAATATTATCCAATTGAGAAAGAAGTTCCCTCTCAATCTTGTTATCTGGATAATAGTAGTCGGTGAATACAATCTTCATATAATACCTTCCCTTCTCTTTACTTTATGAGTCCGGCCGCTCTCGCTATTGCCAAACTTCCTCTAATGTTCAACTGGTCAATCTCTTTGGAATCTGTGATAGATTCCAAAGATGCATGTGGCCAATCAAGTTTATGTTTAAATAAATGTGCGTATACATCACATCGCGATTTCGGTCCTATAAAAACCAACGTCGGCTTTTCATTTTCAGAAACAAAGAATTGCTCAAAGGCATGAATATCTTCAGCAGCTATTAGAGATTCTAGGAAAAGAAGTCGTTCGTACCACTTGGTTTTCAGAAGAACATCTAGGAATCGAATCATTAACAAGGACCGAACAAACCCACCTTCTTTTTGCCATCGATACGCATTCTCTATTACTTCAGAATTGAGATACCCTTCAGGTCTAGTAACATCTTCTTGAGGTTCTACAGATTTTCCTATAAAGGTTTCTCTCTTTATTGCCTCAAACACTTGTCCAGATAGTGATGTTAGGCTTTTTACTACTTTTCCTTCCTTCGAAACTTGAATGAACTTTGTATGGGAGGAAAGGATAGCCATCACCACAGGCTTGTTTTTCTTATAGGTATAAAGATAACCCATTACCTGAGCCTCTTCACCCCGCATAAAATCAAGTTTGCCAACATCGTTTGCAGTTGTTGTAGCAGGATCAAATTGATTTCTTATTCCTGGTATAAAGTAGATAGGTATATCGACTGGAAAAACACTCGTATCATGGCTAAATCGCAGGCCGGCAGAGAGTTCCACGAGTCCAGAAGGCGTCTGAAGATGAGGAACCTCCAGAAGACCGATCTCACTCGTAATCATACCGGCAGATATTGCAAACGCGATATCCTTTAACTTGAGATCAGCACTTTTCAATGCATCATCGAGAGCTTCAGCTAGACCGTTGCGTAAGGTTTCCTTACTACCAGTCATCGAAGTATCGCGCACACCAACACGTCTAGAACCTTTGCTTATGACAGTTCCGTTTGAGTCGATGATATAGACTCGGGAATTTGTAGTTCCGCAGTCAATTGAGGCTAAATACATAATTGAGCTCCTTATCTTTTCTTGTTTTGACGATAGTAGATCATTATCATGACAAGTATTATCAATCCATTCGCTATTTTTCTTCCTGCCTCAGGAATACTTATTACTGTCAAAAGTCCTTCCAGCATTATGATGATAATGGTACCAGCGACTGAGCCCAAGTATCCCCCACTTCCCCCTGCCATGGAGGTCCCTCCGATTACAACTGCAGTTATTGACCACATAGTGTATTCTTTCCCGATTCCTAAAAATGGTCTTGCTGTATTTCCTGCTAGAAGGATACCTGTAAGTACAGAAAACATGGCACTGAGAACATATACCATAGTACGTACTCGTGCAGTTCGTATTCCTGAATATCGAGCTGCAATGTCATTCGTACCAAGGTGGTACACCTGTCGTCCAAGGATTGTTTTACGCAAGAAGAGAACAACAAGGAGTGTTAAAATTAACCAGATCCAAACCATCGATGGCATTCCTGCTATAGAACCTGCTCCCAGTTTTTCGAGAATTGGAGAGGCTCTGCCTTTTGGCGCACCATCTACAGAAATTAGTGTTACTCCATTAACCAGCGAACTTACGGCAAGGGTCATAACCAAAGGTGAGATTTTTAGATAAGATACTCCCAACCCACTAATCAGGCCAAAACCACCGCCAATAAGTAAGATGAGAAGTATGGACCACCAGAGATTAGCATCACTAGCATTAACAAAAAGACACCCAAATATCTGCCCCATGGTAATCAATGAGGCAATGGTCAGATCTATACCACCAGTTAGGATAACAAGTGTTTGTCCGATAGCAGCTAAACCTACAAAAGATGCAGTGCGGAGTATTGTTTGAATATGCTTGAATGAACTGAATCCTGGAGCAAGAACTTCTCCTATAATCAGCATTCCGATAATAACGCAAAGTAATAGTAAAATAACTTTTTGCTGCTTAAAATAATTAACCATTGAAGGCTTCGGCATTTGCATCTATTAGTTCCTTTTCGTGTTGGGTCTTCTTAATCTTTCTGTGAACTTAGAATGATTTTGTGATAATAGGAGGCCTCTATCTCGTGAAGTTAAAGTTAATGCAAGAATTATCACTAATCCTTTCGCAACATACTGATAGAATGTGGAAACCCCTAACAGATTAAGAAGGTTATCTATTAAATAGAATATGTATGCAGCCCCTATAATCCCTTGAACTCCTCCTCGACCTCCACTTAATGCTACCCCGCCTATGACTGCGACTGCGATAGAGTTCATGACATATGGATCACCAACAAGAGGATCGCCTGAGACCATGATTGCAGAGAGGTACATACCTGCAAGTCCAGCAAATAATCCGCTGGCAGTGTACGCATACAATTCAATACGCTCGACAGGTATTCCTGATTCTCTAGCTACTTGTTTGTTCCCTCCCATGGCATAGATAGAACGACCAAAAGAGGTATATCTTAGAACTATATAAGAGCTTGCGACAAAGAATATGATGAGCAGAAGTGGTACTGGAATGATAGAAAACAACTTCCCAGTAATAGTACGATAAAGACCAAGAGAAATATCGCCTCCAGGAACATCCATTATCAAGAGAGCCACACCAGTCCAGATAGTACTCGTTGCAAATGTTACAATGAAGGGGGGGAAGCCCCAACGAGATATTATTAACCCATTACTAAATCCGATTGCAGCACCGATTAAAAGGGGCACTGTTAACCATAGGATTATATTGTATGCAGTTCCTGAAAATGGGAGACTTGCTGCCACCACATTCGTTAGACCAATGATTGCACCAACAGAAAGATCGATTCCCCCAGTCAATAAAACAAAGGTCTGAGCAATACCTGCAAGTAACAATGGGACAATACGTGTTAACAGATTGACATTATTACTCCAAGATAAAAATCGTGGTTGTAAAATACCTGCAAGTAAGTATATGAGAATAGCAGCGATATAAACCGGCAGATACATTTGTGCATTTCGTTGCTTTTCAAGCATGATCATTTTCCTCCTTGGTATGTAAGGAGACAGCTGCCCTCATAATACTTTCCTCCGAAATGGAAGAACCTTGAAGATATGCTGTTATAGAATTATCATTCATTACGATAACCCTATCACTCATTCCAATCAGCTCCAACATATCGCTGGTATACAGCAAACAAGCTACACCTTTGTTTGCAAGATCTCTGATGAGTTTATATATATGTTGTTTGGTACCGACATCAACGCCCTTTGTTGGCTCTAGAAGAAATACCACTTTAGGCTCAGACATAAGCCATTTCCCGAGTACCAATTTCTGCATATTTCCACCGCTTAGAGAATTTGCTGGTTGTTGGACAGTAGCAACTTTCACTGACAATTCATCAACCATTTCATGTACAGCCTGCTGTTCTGCTCTATTCTGGATTATTCCATATCGAGAACGATTCCCAAGCGTTGCAACCGAAAGATTCTCAGCAACCGACATGGTAAGAAAAACACCCTCTTCAGCCCTATTTTCAGGGATGAGAGCTATAGAATTTTGAATAGCATCATGGGGACTCTTTATTACACACGCGTTCCCATTGATTTCAACATAAAGATCCTTAACTTGGTGTAACCCGAAAATTGCTTCTAGCAACTGGATCTGTCCTTGTCCTTGTAGACCGCCGAACCCTAATACTTCACCTTCATATATGGAAAATTCAATCGGCTCTGAGGATTGATTGTACTGAACCCTTGCATAGAATCTTTTTTTCCCCCTTATCCCTTCGTCAAGTTTGGGAGGAAATATTTCTCTTAATTCTCTTCCGACCATCATTGAGACCAAGGAATCTTCGGTAAAATTGCCGACAGGCTCCGTTGTGACTTTCTTACCATCCTTCATTACAGTTACGCGATCAGCTAGCTCAAAGACCTCTTCCATTCTGTGAGAGATATATATAATTGCTTTTCCCTCGTCTTTCAGTCTACGAATTATGGAAAATAGTAATTCAACTTCATCTTTTGATAATGATGCGGTTGGTTCATCGAATATGATAATCTTTGGATCTTGCGATAAAACCTTACCAATCTCAACCATTTGTCTAATTGCTACAGGCAATCCCTTAATCAACTCATTAGGATCCAGATCTAGATGAACAAGTTTCATAATATCGACTGCTCGCTCATTCAACTGTTTCCAATCCACTAGGCCACGCTTAGTCTTAGGCCAAACTCCCATAAGAAAATTCTCTGCAATAGTACACTCTGGCAGCAAGGAGAGTTCTTGGTACACTACACCGATACCATTCTTTCTAGCCTCAGAGTAATTTCTTAGATGAATGGGGACTCCTTCTAGTTCTATAATGCCACTGGTAGGTTGATAGATACCGGCAAGAAGCTTCATTAGCGTACTCTTTCCAGCACCGTTTTCTCCAACTAGACAGTGAATTTCACCGCTACTGCAGTCAAAGTCGACACGATCAACTGCTCGAGTCCCAGGGAAATGTTTGACGATTTGTCGCATTTTCAAAATTTTTTTTGTGCTCTGCATGTGCAATCAGAACCCCTTGAATTAAAGATGCGCATGCAAGGAATAGAATCCCTTGCATGCATATAATTACCGAGTTAGTTAAATAATTTTGAGACACGTTCGTCAGGCAATTGTGAGTTACACCAGAATGCGTCGGAGAGGTGTGGACGAACATATTCATCGACTTCATCACCAACGATGGTAGGAATTGGTAGGAGTACTTCTTTCGGAATATCTTTTCCATCAAGAGCATCGATTGCTACTTCCATTGCTTTCTTGCTTATCCAAGTAGGCATACTGGTTGCAATAGAATCAAAACCGGTACCTTTGTCTCTGAGTTCTTTCCAAACTTTCAAGAAGCCATTTCCATCTTCGCCAGTAACTGGTGGAGGATTCAAACCTCTTTCGATGTATGCTTTCACAGCTGCTTCACTCATAGCACCACCCTGTGACCAGATACCATCAATAGTTACATTTGATGCTAAAATATTTTCCATCGCGCGCTTAGCAGTCGCATAGTCCCAGTTTGCATATACAACATTGACAATCTCAATATCAGCATATTGGTCAAGGATTGACATAGCCCCAGCATAACGATCTGCTGAAATAGATGTTCCCTTCATACCATTAAAAACTAGAACATTACCCTTTCCGCCCATTGTTTTAACAAGCCATTCAGCCTGTACCTTTCCAAAGTCAATCTGGTCAACAATGATGTGGCTGGTAATATTGTCCGTATCCACAACGTTATCAAAATCAACAACCACAATACCTGCTGCCATTGCCTTATCTACAACGGGAACAAGTGCTTTAGGGTTAGAGGCAGAAATTAAAATCGCATCCACTCCACGAGCAATTAGGTCTTCAATGTCGGAAATTTGCTTTGAAGTATCATCGTTTGCTTCAGTAACGATTAACTGTTTAACTCGAGAATTGTTCTCAGCAGCGTATTTTGCCTCCTCAATCATTTGAATTCGCCAAGAGTTACCTAAACTGAAATTACTTAAACCAATGACATATTCGTCTTTTGGTCCGCTACCCGTTACCTCTTGCTGACCTTCTGCAAATAACGAAAAAGAACTAATCATTAACACGGCAAGAGCCAAAATCAAGATTCTTTTTGCCATAAAACTACCTCCTATATGGACTTCGTATGTTGATGCGATTTACGCATTCAATGCTCTACTATTGCGATTGCTCGACAAGGAGACCCCTCTCTTCCAACAAGTCTCAAAGGCAATGCTGAAATATCAAATGATCCATAGTCTGCCAATGAAGCGAGATTACATAGATTTTCTACAATGGGAATTCCTGCACCAAGAATCGAGAGATGATTTTCACTCACCTCTACACCTACGGGATCGATACTCGTGGCATCGGTCATATATGCTTTAATATTCTTTTTAATAAGTAATTCAATCAATTCTTTTGAAGGAACAGGGTAGAGATAATTATAGGAAGACTGTTCTGCAAAATCTTCAATACCGGTTCGTAGAACAAATATTGAAGATTCTTCAAGTTTGTCTGGGTCATCCATTATATCTGCAATTTTTATCTCTTGAGATTTTGGAGGGTTCTTAAAAGAGAATAGCCGGGTTTTCCCATAAAGACGATCTAGTGGTATAGCATCTATTGTTTCCCCATCTCCTATAAAATGAAGCGGAGAATCCACATGAGTTCCAGTATGCACTATCATCTGAAGATATGTTAGATTATATCCTTCGGAATTATCGCGACCTAGCCATTCCATAACTGGACGTCGATTCTTAGGGTAAACGAGCATAGTATCCGTAAGTTCATAACTTAGATCGATAATAGTCCTGTTCATGCTTCCTCCCCCCACACATCCATCGATAGTCCCATATGACCTAGGATAATTTCTGAGATTTTCGGACCCGGAGTACAACCGGAAATATGAATCGTCTGTGGATGGTTTCGATATTTTTCTGGGGCACAATCACCAATTACAAAATAAGGTCCCTCAGCAAGATGCTTTTCAAAGTTCACATCCTCTGCATTAAAACCTAGCATAAAAGTGGGTCGCCCTTTCATTGTTCCAATTTGCTCCCAGAGTCCCTCTTTTTGCCAGAATAAAGCAGGTCCGATGAACCAAACAAAACAACCAGGACAGTACCCGCCAAATATGAAGTTACATGGGAAACGATTGTACATAACTTCAACAGGACGCTCAACTTGAATCGCTAACTCTCGAATATCCGCTCCAACAAGATTAATATTATTTCTATGAATTTCGCCAATACCATCTAAGTAACAGGTCCATGGGAATATCAACTCATTACGCTCAATGCCTAGGAGCTCAGATCCTATGCTATCGTTCGCTACTGGGTCAGTAGATGCCAGGATCGCACCGAGCATTCTTGGTTTACATAAATCTGGCCCATCACCCTCTCCCACTATCAAAGCATCGGTGATACAAAGATCCTCAGGAATCAGTGCATGCAACTCTGCAATTAATTTCGGAAGTCGGTTTTGATGTAATCGTAACCTTTCAGCTTTCTCTGTAAGACCAACCCAATTTTTCACAGCCGCAGTCATCGCGCCAAATCGATGCGTCTTAAGTTTAGGGAAATTAATAACGTAATCTGCTTCTAATATCTTCCTTGGTAAGGATATGGTTTTAACAGTATCACTATTGGGTAGATCCACCATCATCCTTTCTTCAGGATTATCAATATCTACAAAGATTCCGCCTGCAGATATTACTTGATCCGCCATTCCAGTAGAATTCATAGCCTCTTCAATCTTTGCAAATCCTGCCGACGAGTCACCAACATACACAGTCTTTACCCCACGATTTCTGAGGTTTTTCACAAGCGCAGCTACTAAACGTGGCTCAGTGGTAATTCCATCTTTAGCTGAAGCACTAAGCAGTAAATTGGGTTTGATAAAAACTGTCCCAGAACTGGGGAGGCGAATGTCCTCCTGTTCCATCAGCGTCAACAACTCATCAACAAGTCCCTGGAAATCTATAGATTCATAATCAATGATATTAGTTTTCACAATTGCAACGGTTTGTTGCTCTCGTGAGAAGCTTAGATTATTACTTAATTCCATATCACACCTCTGCTACCATGGTGATTGGAGAACCATCCAATCCCTTCAATCGCAATGGAAAAGCCCAGATCTGTTTAATCTTTTTCCCACTGACCTTCTGAATATCAATATCTTCATAGATGACCAGAGGCCTTTCCTTTGAACAAGTATGGCTTAAAAGTATTTTATGAACGGGGAAGTCTTGTTCAGGTCCATGCACTGCACTTTCAATACTGAGAGTATCAATTCCTATCGCTTTTACATTCAATAAATCATTTCTGATGTAAGTAGCAGCTTCTAATGACAACGCTGGAAAATCATCGGCATAGCTTTTAGCATCATCGCGGAGAAGAGAAAATTTCGTATTAAACAGCAAGATGTCAGCCCTATGAAGATTCGGTTCATATAACTGTAAATCTGAAAGTTCAATAAGTTCTGATCTATTTTTATTGCATTCAATTACTAGAGGACTTTGAAACATGAAATTTTCTATGGGAACCTCATCAATACCGATACCTTCCTTGTCAAAATGGAATGGAGCATCTACGTGCGAACCGTTATGCAAATAGTGAGTAATTACAGAGGTATTACTGGGATCACCTTCAGCGATACGAGAATTTTTTCTATACATCTCTCTAGGACTTCCAGGATAAACAGGGATATTCTCTGATAATTCATAAGAAAGTTCCAGAAACATTACGACCTCCATGATTAGAAATTTTTTCTTTTTATTATATTATCACATGACTTTTAGAAGTCAATTAAAATATTTTCTTTTTTTATTAATAACCACAAAAATATGCAACTACTTTAATTATAACTATTTATATGATTCAATTCTAATTTTTGCATTATGCATGAAACAAAAAAAGAAATATTTTTCTTTTTCCAATTTACAAACTCCCAATTACCCCATATGATATATCTAGAATGGTTCCTTTAGATTTTTAGTAAACCTGAAAAAAAACAGGAGAATAAAACATTGAATATGGAAACAGCACTACCGATAAATATTAAGATTGACAAAATCTATGCATCACTGTCCAAAAAACAGCAAAAGATAGCTGATTTTATTCGACGAGATTCGTCACGAGTAGTAAATATGTCTATTTCAGAACTAGCTGAAGCAACAGGGAATAAAAGTGAATCTGCGATAGTACGGTTTTATCGAACGTTGGGTTTCACTGGTTACTACAATTTCAAAGTTTCCTTGGCTACAGAAATCGCTGGAAAATCCTTTTATTATACCTACTCGGATCTCACAAGTTCTGACAGTGTTGCGACCATAAAAGAGAAACTGTTCAATGGAATCATTAAAACTCTATACGACAACTATGCCATATTGGACAATAATATACTCAGCGATGCAGTGGATATCATCATGCAAGCTAAACGTATTTTCTTCATTGGTTATGGTGAATCAGCATATATTTGTGAAAGTGCAAAATTCAAATTCATGCGTATTGGATTCAACTGTTTTTTTAGTCCAGATAGCCACTATAATTCAATTCAACTCTCTGAGGTAACAGAAGGGGATGTGCTAATCTGTGTTTCGTTATCAGGGCTTTCAAAAGATGTCGTTATCCCGATAGGTAGTTGTAAGCCGCAAGCAAAGATCATCGCTCTCACAAGTTCACCAAAGAACCCTCTAGGTCAAATCGCTGACGTATGTCTTGAAACATACACTGAAGAACTCAACTATCGAACTGACGCCTTAATAGCCCGTCATGCACAACAAATGATTATGGAAATTCTATTTATGTCGACTGCCATTAAACTTGGCGGAGACGTCCTAGAACGCCTTACGAAAGGTCGTCAATCGTTATCCTATTTGAAATTCTAATACACTAATGGAACAAAGATTGGCTCAACTCATTTTCTTGTGGGATTGGTATCTTGCCTTTGGCCTTCTGCTAGCCTCCATAATCTTGAGAAAGAAGTATTGGGTATCCTGGAAGCCGTAGGCTTTGCGCCTGATGGTTTTGATAAGATTGTTGGTTCCCTCCAGCTTGCCTGAGCTGATGGGATGATCGGCATGGTTGAGGATGCCTTGCAGATGGGCATCGATCGTGCCGGCGAACCTGATGATCTCGGGGACCTTGCTCTGCCGTGCCAGTCTCATCCAGTCGTGCATGCCGTGCTCCAGATTGCGTCGGTCCGATTGGGCGAATGCCAACTTGAGTTGCTCCAACAGGATGTAGGCGACGGCGAAAACGG
>Ga0209212_1008325_pt1 | contig 11172 bp, 8 predicted proteins | sample RifGroC2_FD_183996 | JGI IMG/M metagenome (GOLD analysis project Ga0209212, IMG submission 183996) | Groundwater microbial communities from Rifle, Colorado, USA - Groundwater C2 (SPAdes) (version 2) | ecosystem: Environmental > Aquatic > Deep subsurface > Groundwater | place: Rifle, Colorado...
GGAGGAGCGCGCGTATCTCGAGGAGGCGCGGCGCTGGCAGCGGGAGGAGGCCGGCTACCAGTGGATCCAGGGCACCCGGCCCCAGACGCTGGCCTACGGGCTCACCGACTCGCCCGCGGGGCTGGCGGCGTGGATCGTGGAGAAGTTCCGCGCCTGGAGCGACTGCGGCGGGGAGGTGGAGCGCCGCTTCTCCAAGGACGATCTCCTGACGAACATCATGCTCTACTGGGTGACGGGCGCCATCAACGCGTCGTTCTGGCCCTACTGGGAGAACCGCCACACGCCGTGGCGGCCGACTCCGGACGATCCCATCACGGTGCCGACGGGCTACGCCGACTTCCCCCGGGAGCTGGTGCGCCCGCCGCGGGCCCTGGTGGAGCGCGCCTTCAACGTCCGCCGCTGGACCACGATGCAGGCGGGCGGCCACTTCGCGGCGCTGGAGGAGCCGGAAGCCCTCGTTGAAGACATCCGCGCCTTCTTCCGTGACCTGCGCTGAGGCGCCGGGGCCCCCCGCGCCGGCCTGTGCGGGGGACTACGCGGGGGCGGCGTCGAGGAGACGCACCGCGGCCTCCTCGCCGAAGCGCACGCAGTCGGAGATCCCGACTCCGCGATAGGCGCCCCCCACCAGGGCGAGGCCGGGATGGCGCCGCAGGCACTGCTCGATGGCCTCCACGCGGCCCAGGTGCCCCACCTGGTACTGCGGCATCGCCCTGGGGTAGCGGCAGAGCCGCACGAAGAGCGGCTCCCCTTTCACGCCGAGCAGCTCGGCCAGCTGGGCCCGGGCGATGGCCACGAGCTCCGCGTCGGAGCGCTCGAGCACGGCCTCGTTCATGGCCCCGCCCATGAAGACGCGGAGCAGCTCGTGGCCCCCGGGCGCGCGCCCCGGGTACTTCACGCTCGAGAATGTGCACGCGATGATGGGCCGGCCCTCCACCTGCGGCACGACGAAGCCGAAGCCGTCCAGCGCATGCCCGACGTCGGCGCGCCGGTGGGCGAAGGTCACCGTGGCCGACGAGGCGTAGGGGATCTCCTCGAGGAGATGCGCGAGGGCGGGATCCAGGTTCCGCAGCATCCGGGCGACCTGGTGCGCCTCCGGGGCGAGGATGACGGCATCGGCGCCCAGCGCCGATCCCGCGGCCGTCACCACGCGCCAGCCCGGGCCCTGGCGCGTCACCTCCGTCACGCGCTCCTTGAGACGGATGGACTCCGCCGGGAGCCGCGCCGCCAGCGTCTGGATCAAGTCCTCCATCCCGTCGGCGAAGGTCACGAAGAGCGACCAGCGCGCGCCGCTGGACGCGCCGGTGGCGGCCGGCGCCCGCCGCGCGGCGCGCCACATCGAGAGGACGATGCTCCGGTCCTTCCGCTCCAGCTCGAGGAAGCGCGGCATGGTGGCCGCGAGAGACAGCTCATCGGGATCGGCGGTGTAGATGCCGGCCACCATGGGCTGGGCGACCCGCTCCAGCGCCTCCTGGCCCAGCCGCCGCCTGACGAAGGCCCCGAGGCTCTCGTCCGGCCCGCCGCCACGCGGCAGCAGCAGGTCGAGCCCCATCCTGAGCTTCCCCCGCCACGAGAAAAGGCCGCTGCGCAGGAATGGCCCGAAGCGCGTGGGCGCGAGCAGCTGGAAGCCGTCAGGGAGCGGGTGGAGCCGCCCGCCGAACACGACGAAGTTGCGGCGCATGCGGTCGTTGGTGCCGACGAGCCGCCCCTCGACGCCGAGCCGCTTGCACAGCGCCAGGGCCCAGGGCTTTTCGGAGAGGAAGGAGTCGGGACCGCATTCCACGACGAAGCCGTCGTGCCGCTCGGTCTGGATGGTGCCGCCCAGGCGCGGGGCGGCCTCGAGGAGGGTCAGCGTGAGGGCGCGGCGGCGCTCCCGCGCGTACTCCACGGCGCGGTGCGCCGCGGCCAGCCCCGCGATCCCCCCTCCCACCACGACCAGTCTCATGAGGTCACGGGCCCGACTCTCCACCATCTGCGGGGGCCCAGAAATGGCCCCCGCCATGCCCACATTTCGCGCGAGGCCACGGGCCCGACTCTCCACCATCTGCGGGGGCCCAGAAATGGCCCCCGCACTCCCCCAGCCTGGTCGCATCCGGGGGCGGTCATGGTTCGGTGGGGGTGTTGAGGACGAGATCGGCGAGCATGGCGATGAAGGACGGGTGGTCCGAGGCCGTGCCGGCGCGCTGGAAGGTTATCCCAGCCTCTTCCGCCACCCGGCGCGCCTCCACGTCGAGATCGTACAGCACCTCCACGTGGTCGCAGACGAAGCCGAGCGGCACCACGACCACGTCGCGGGCCCCCTCCTCGCCGAGGGCCCGGAGGGCCTCGGGGAGGTCGGGCTCGAGCCACGGATCGCGCGGCGAGCCGCTCCGGCTCTGATAGGCCAGGGACCAGCGCGGGTGTCCGAGCCGCGCCGCCACGTCGCGGGCCGCGCCCTCGAACTGGGCAACGTAGGGGGAGCCGGCCGCCATCGCCGCCGGCACGCTGTGGGCCGTGAAGAGCAGGGCCGCGCGCCCCCGGCGCTCGGGCGCCACGCGGGCCAGCGCCTCGGCGGCGCGGTCAGCCATGGCCTCGACGAAGAGCGGGTGTTGGGCCCAGGGCGGCGCATAGGCGACCTCGGGCGCATCGGCGCCAACCTTGTCGCGCGCGGCGGCCACGTCCGCCACGTAGCGTCCCCACGAGGCCTCCGTCTGGAAGGCGGAGAGGATGATGCCGAGGGCCCGCCGGCACCTCCGGTCGCGCATCTCGGCCAGCGTCTCGTGGAGGAAGGGGTGCCAGTTCCGCATCCCGACGAACACGGGCTCACCGCGCCCTGCGCGCGCCAGCGCTCTGCGCAGCGCCTCGGCCTGGCGGCGGGTGTGCTCGGCGAGGGGCGAGCGGCCGCCCATCGCCTCGTAGTGGCGCGCCACCTCCTCGAGGCGCGCGGGCGGGATACGGCGGCCGGCTGCGACCGTGTCGAGGAACGGACGGATATCCTCCGGCCGCTCCGGCCCTCCGAAGGCGATGAGCAGTACCGAGTCTGTCCCGCTCATCGCCCCGACATCTCGTGGCGGCCGTCGACACACGCCTCGACCCCACCTCCATGTCGGCGCGAGGAGCGAGCCAGACGAGGCCCGAGGGAGCCAGCGACGCGAGGCGTACTCCCCGTACGTTGAGCGCCGCTGGCGACCGAGTAACGAAGTCTGGCGACGCTCATCGTGCCGACATGTCGTGGACCATGTCGACGAGCGCCCGGACATGATCCACCGGCGTCTCCTGGTGGACGCCGTGGCCGAGGTTGAAGATGTGGCCGGGCCGCCCCGCGGCGCCGGCGAGGATCTCCGCCGCCGCGCGCCGGATCTCGCCCACAGAGGTGAGGAGGATGCCCGGATCGAGATTGCCCTGCACCGCCACGTCGTACCCGAGCCGCTCCCAGGTCGGGCCCAGCTCCACGCGCCAGTCCAGCCCGAGGACATCGCCCCCGGCCTCCCGCATGAGGGGCAGAAGCCCGGCCGTCCCAGTGCCGAAGTGGATGACGGGCACTCCCGGCGCGATCGCCGCGATGACCGACCGGCTGTGGGGCAGCACGAACTCGCGGTAGTCGGAGGGGGAGAGCGTCCCGATCCACGAGTCGAAGAGCTGCACCGCCTGGGCGCCGGCGGCGATCTGGCCGTTCAGGTACTCGGCGGTGACGGTCGCGAGGCGCCCCATGAGAGCGTGCCAGGCGGAGCGCGCCTCCCGCATGAAGCGCTTGGTGTGGAGGAACTCGCGCGAGGCGCCGCCCTCGATGAGGTACGAGGCGAGCGTGAACGGCGCCCCCGCGAAGCCGATGAGGGGCAGCCGATCGCCCAGCGCCTGCCGCGCCAGGCGCACGGTCTCGAACACGAAGGGCACCGCCTGCTCGACCTCCACGGGCTTGAGCCGCTCGACATCGGCCGCGCTGCGCACGGGGCGGTGGATGCGCGGGCCGTCGCCGCGCGTGTACTCGAGTCCCACCCCGAGGGGCTCCAGGACGAGGAGGATGTCGGCGAAGAGGATGGCCGCATCCACCCCGAGGCGCTTCACGGGCTGGAGCGTGACCTCGGCGGCCGCCTCCGGCGTCTTGCACAGCTCGAGGAAGCCGTGCCGCGCGCGCATGGCGCGGTACTCGGGCATGTAGCGGCCGGCCTGGCGCATGAGCCACACCGGCGTATACGGTGTAGGCTCGCGGCGGCAGGCCTGCAGCAGCGGGAGCGGGCGGGGCGCCGACATCGCGCCTGAAGCGTAGCCTCCACCCCTGGCGGAGTCAAGGAAGCGGCTGTATCATCGCCCTCGGTGAACATCAGCTGACGCCGCGCGAGTGAGCGACCTCGCGCCGCATCGCGGCGGGGCTGGGCGTGGCGTCAGCCCGGGTGCCCAGCCCAGGTGAGGACGATCTATGCCATTTCTCTCCGGCAAGCAGGCGTTCCTGGAGATCCTCGTCCAGGAAGGCGTCGAGTGCATGTTCGGCAACCCCGGCACGACGGAGCTGCCGCTCATGGACGGCCTTGCGCGCGAGTCGCGCATTCGCTACATCCTGGCGCTCCAGGAGTCCGTCGCCGTCGCCATGGCAGACGGCTACGCCCAGGCCAGCGGCCGCCTCGCGGTGGTCAACGTGCACACCTCCCCGGGGCTCGGCAACGCCATGGGGATGCTGTACGACGCGCTGAAGGCGGGCTCTCCGCTCCTCCTCACCGCGGGCCAGCACGACCAGGCCATGAACCTCACCGAGCCCATTCTCTGGTCCGATCTGCCCCCCGTGGCCCGCCCGTACGTGAAGTGGTCCCACGAGATCACGCGCCTCGAGGACCTCCCCCGCGCCGTGCATCGCGCCGCGAAGACCGCCCTGGCCCATCCCTCGGGCCCCGTCTTCCTCTCCCTCCCGGTGGACGTCCTCAACGCCGAGCGCGAGCTGGACCTCCTGGCGCCCACGCGCATCGCGCCGGGCGTCCGCGGCGATGCCGCCGCTGTGGAGGCCGCCGCCGACCTCCTGGTGTCGGCGAAGCGCCCGATCCTGATCTCGGGCGACGCCGTGGCTCGCGGGGACGCATTGGCGGAGATGGCCGAGGTGGCCGAGCTGCTGGGGGCGCCGGTCTACACGGAGTGCGTGCCCTCGCTGTGCTCCTTCCCCTTCACGCACCCGCTCTACCGCGGCGCCTTCCCGCGGCTCGGCGTCCCCATCCGCACCCTCCTCATGCCCCACGACCTGATCTTCTCCGTGGGCGGGGATCTCTTCATGCTCTCGCTGCCGCCCGACGTCGAGCCCATGCCCGAGGGGCTGCCAGTGATCCATCTCGACACGAACCCGTGGGAGATCGGCAAGAACTACCCGGCGCGCGTCGGCATCCTCGGCGAGCCCAAGGCCACGCTCCCCGAGCTGGCCGAGGCGCTGCGCCGGCGGCTGTCGCCCGCGGCGCTCAGGGAGGCGCAGGCCCGCACCGAGGAGCAGCGCCGGGCCCGGCAAGCCGGGATCGACGATCTCCGTCAGCGGGCCGCAGCCGAGGCCGGCCGCAGCCCCATCACCCCGCTGGCCCTGATGGCCGCCGTGGCCGACGCCGTGCCGGAGGATGTCATCGTGGTGGAGGAAACCATCTCCTCGGGCCTCGGCCTGCGGACGCTGCTGCGCTGCAGCGACCCCAGGTCCTTCTTCGGCCTCCGCGGCGGCGGCATCGGGTGGGGGCTGCCGGCCGCGGTCGGCATCCGGCTCGCCCAGCCGGCGCGCCCCGTGGTGGCACTGGTCGGCGACGGCAGCGCCATGTACACGATCCAGTCGCTCTGGACCGCCGCTCACGACGGCATCGCGGTGGTCTTCGTCATCTGCAACAACGCCTCCTACCGCATCCTCAAGCAGCGGACGCTGGCGCTGAAGGGCTTCGCGGCCGAGGACGACCGCTACATCGCCATGGACCTGGTGAACCCGGCCCTCGACTTCGTGGGGCTGGCCCGCTCCCTCGGCGTCCCCGGCGAGACGGTGGAGAAGACCCCCGACATCGCCGCGGCGCTGGCGCGCGGGCTCGCCTCCGGCGGGCCCTACCTCGTGGACGTCCGCCTCGACGGGAACTTCAGGAGCTGACCGGGAGGGGCGCGGCGTGAGCGGCAGGCTCGCCGGCAAGGTCGCCATCGTCACGGGCGCGGGCTCGCGCGGTCCCGGGATCGGCAACGGCAAGGCCGCGGCGATCCTCTTCGCCCGCGAGGGCGCGCGCGTCCTCTGCGTGGACCGGGAGGCGCCGCGCGCGGAGGAGACGGTGGCGCTCATCGGCGCCGAGGGGGGTGAGGCCTCCGCCTTCGCGGCGGACGTCACGCGCGCCGAGGAGTGCCGCGGCATGGTGGCCGCGGCGCTCGACCGCTACGGAGCCCTCGACGTCCTCCACAACAATGTCGGCGTCGAGTCGCGGAAGGACCTCATGGAGACATCCGAGGAGGAGTGGGACCGCGTGATGGCCGTGGACCTCAAGTCCATGTTCCTGGCCACCCAGGCCGCGGTGCCGCCCATGGTCGAGCGCGGGCGCGGCGCCGTGGTCTGCGTGTCGTCGGTGGCCGCGCTCCGCGGGCATGGGCGCACGGCCTACGCCGCGGCCAAGGCCGGCATCATCGGCTTCGTCCGGAGCACGGCGGCCCAGCTCGGGCCCAAGGGCATCCGTGTCAATGCCATCGCGCCCGGCCAGGTCTGGACGCCCATGGTGGAGGCGCTCGGGCCCGAGGCGCGCGAGCGGCGCCGCCGGGCGAGTCCGCTGGGCACCGAGGGCTCCGGCTGGGACGTGGGGTGGGCCGCGGTCTATCTCGCCAGCGACGAGGCGCGCTGGGTCACCGGCCAGACGCTCGTGGTGGACGGCGGGCTCACGGTGACCACGCGCTGAGCGCGCCCGCTCGTCGTCACCTACATCGACCACAACGTCCACCGGGCGCCGGCCCCAGACAGCCCCGGACCGCCCCGCCCCAGCCCGACCACACCGCGGCCACCGAGTCACCCTCGCCCGAGCGGCCAGGCGGGCCTCTCAGAGGTCTCCCCGATCAACGGCGACGGCCGCCAGGGCAGCCGTCTGCCCCGCTCACGCGGCCCTTGCGCCGCCCCTGTCGCGGGAGCAGGATCACCAGGATCACCGCGGGAGCCGGATCAGAGCCGGGCGGTGTCTGGCGCTCGGCCGAGGAGACCCAGGGGTTCCCGGGGGGGGCCTGGATGCCCGCTGCACGGGTCGCGTGGCGGGAAGTGGCATTAATGTTTCCTATGCGCCGTGACGGTCCCGCGTCCGGCGCCGCTTGGCCACCGGCGCCGTCGCCGGGTCGCGGTCGTCGCGGGGGCACAAACTTGTTGCACGTGCGCCGCCGCTGGGGGAACATTCGAGGCGGTTCTTCCCTGCGGCGGGCGCTACTGAATGGAGGATTGGCCGATGGAGCCGACACCTGAACAACTGCTCTGGATGTACGAGACCATGCTGGTGATCCGGGAGTTCGAGGAGACCATGGCGAAGGTGTATCTCGAAGGGAAGCTACCGCCCCACATCCAGAAGGGGCTCGCCTTCGACATCGGCGGCGGCCCCGTGCCGGGCGAGATGCACCTGGCCGCCGGACAGGAGCCGGTGGCGGTGGGCGTGTGCGCGCACCTGCGCAAGGAGGACACCGTCACCGGGACGCACCGGCCCCACCACTTCGCGATCGCCAAAGGCGTGCCGCTCGACAAGATGGCGGCGGAGATCTTCGGGAAGGTGACCGGGCTCGGGCGGGGCAAGGGCGGCCACATGCACCTCTTCGATCCCGAGCACAAGTTCGGCTGCAGCGGCATCATCGCGGCGGGGCTGCCGCCTGCATGCGGAGCGGCCCTCGCCGCCAAGAAGCGCGGCAAGGACTGGGTCGCCGTGGCCTTCTTCGGGGACGGCGCCGCCAACGCCGGCACCTTCCACGAATCGCTGAACCTGGCCGCGCGCTGGCAGCTGCCGGTCGTCTTCGTCTGCGAGGACAACAAGTACGCCATTTCCGTGGAGAAGACCGTCTCGACCGCCATCGCGTCCAACGCGGACCGGGCGGGCGCCTACGGCATGCCCGGCGTGCGCGTGGAGCACAACGACGCCCTCGAGGTCTTCGAGGCGGCCGGCGAGGCGGTGGCCCGCGCCCGACGCGGCGGGGGGCCCTCGCTCATCGAGGTGAAGACCGATCGCTACATGGGGCACTTCCAGGGCGACGCCGAGGCGTACCGTCCGAAGGGCGAGGTGGAAGAGCTGCGGCGGCACGATCCGATCCCGGCCCTCGCCGCGCACCTGCGCAAGCGCAACCTGCTCGACGACCAGAAGGACGAGGGCATCCGCCGTCGCGCCCACGGGCGCGTGACCGAGGCGTACGACTTCGCCCAAACGAGCGCCTACCCGGACCCGGCCGAGGCGTTCCAGCACGTCTTCGTGGGCTAGCCGGCCCAGGAGAGAGAGGAGGGCCTTCACATGGCTGTCGCAAGTGCAACGCGGACGCTCACCATGGCGCAGGCCGTGGCGGAGGCGATCGGCCAGGAGATGGAGCGGGACCCGAACGTGTTCGTCATGGGCGAGGACGTGGGCATCTATGGCGGCATCTTCGGCGCCACCGCGGGCCTGCTCAAGCGCTTCGGCCCGGAGCGGGTCATGGACACCCCGATCTCCGAGTCGGCCTTCATCGGCGCCGCCATCGGCGCCGCGGCCGAGGGCATGCGTCCCATCGCCGAGCTGATGTTCGTCGACTTCTTCGGCGTGTGCATGGACCAGATCTACAACCACCTGGCCAAGAACACGTACATGTCCGGGGGCAGCGTGCGGCTGCCGGTGGTGGTGATGACGGCGATCGGCGGCGGCTACAACGACGCCGCTCAGCACTCGCAGAGCCTCTACGCGACCTTCGCCCACCTGCCCGGGCTCAAGGTCGTCGTCCCGTCCAGCGCGTACGACGCCAAGGGGCTCATGATCCAGGCGATCCGCGACGACAACCCCGTGATGTACTTCTTCCACAAGGGGATCATGGGGCTGCCGTGGATGGCGTATTTCGAGGGCAGCACCACGCCGGTGCCGGAGGAGAGCTACACGGTGCCCTTCGGCCAGGCGCGCGTCGTCCGCGAGGGCACGGACGTGACCCTCGTCACCCTGAGCCAGATGGTGCACAAGGCGGCGATCGCGGCCGACGAGCTCAGCAAGCAGGGCATCAACGTCGAGATCATCGACCTCCGCACGCTCGTCCCACTCGACGTCGACGCGGTGGTGCGCTCGGTGAAGAAGACCGGCCGCCTGCTCGTCGCGGACGAAGACTACCTGGGCTTCGGGCTGACCGGGGAGATCGCGGCGCTCGTCGCCGAGCGGCTCGACTCGATCCGGCTCAAAGCCCCGGTCCGGCGCCTCGGCGTCCCGGGCGTGCCGATCCCGTACAGCCGCCCGCTCGAGCGCGCGGCGATCCCGCAGGCCGCCCACATCGCGGAGGCCGTGCGCGGCCTGATGGCGGCGCGCGTCGCGTAGCTCGGGCTCCGGTCGGCCGGTGGTCGGAGTCCGCATCCCCGCGGAGGCGTGGGACGGCGTCGAGGAGGGCACCGAGGCGCTCCTCGAGCAGTGGCTCGTCCGGGAGGGTGACGTGGTGGCGGCCGGCCAGCCCGTCGCGACGGCGGTCCTCGTGAAGACGAACTACGAGATCGCCGCGCCGGCCGCAGGCCGGATCGCGAAGATCCTGGTCGCCCCCCAGGAAACCTTCGGGCGCGACCAGGACCTCGCTCTCCTGGAGGAGGCGAGTGTCGCGTGGCCGGCCGCCGGGGCGGCCGCGGCGCCGGCCATCCCGGCCGCGCCCGCCCCACCGCCCGCCGCGGCCGCTGCGGCCGCCGTGACGGAGCGGATTCCGCTGAGCGGCCTGCGCGGGATCATCGCCCGCAACATGACCTCTGCCTGGCAAACCGTGCCGCGTGTCGCGGCCGGGCTCGAGGTGGACGTAACGGCCTGCCTCGCGACGCGGAAGGCGCTCCAGGAGCGGCTCGGCCCCGAGCCGCACGTCTCGCTGACCCACCTAATTCTAAGAGCGGTGGCGCTCACCCTGAGAGAGCACCCGCGCCTGAACGCGCATGTCGTCGAGGGCGCGGTCGAGGTGGTCGCCGACGTCAACCTCGGCCTCGCGGTGAACCTCGAGGACGGCCTGGTGGTGCCCGTGCTCCGCCACGCCGACCGCAAGTCGGTGGTCGAGCTGGCCGCCGAGGCCCGCCGGCTCGCAGAGGCCGCGCGTGAGGGCCGTCTCCCGCCGGCGACCCTGCAGGGCGCGACGTTCACCGTCACCAACCTCGGCGCCACCGGCATTGACTGGTTCACGCCGATCATCCACCAGCCGCAGATCGCCATTCTCGGCGTCGGTCGAGTCGCCGAGCGCGCCGTGGTCCGCGACGGCCGGGTCGTCGTCGCCCCGACGATGATCCTCACCCTCGTCTACGACCACCGGGGCGTGGACGGGTACCCCGCCTCCCTGTTCCTGGCGGCGGTAGGCGACCGCCTCCGGCGCGCGCAGGAGATGTGAGCGGCGGGGACGCGGGCGCTCGCGGGGCGCCCCGGGTCGGCCTGATCGTGAACCCGTTCGCCGGCCGCGACGTGCGCCGGCTCGTCGCCCCGGCCGGGAGCCTCTCGAACTACGAGCGCGCAGTCATGGTGCGCCGGCTCCTGGCGGGCCTGCGGGCCACCGGCGTGCGCGAGGTCCTCTACATGCCCGAGGACTACGGCATCGTGACCGGCGCGGCGGCGGAGTCGCCCGGCATCGCGGCGCTGCCCGCGCTTGAGCGCGCGGGCGACTCGCCGGCCGAGAGCACGCGCGCCGCCCGGGCGATGACGGCCGCGGGCGTCGGGGTCATCGTCACGCTCGGCGGCGATGGGACGAACCGGCTGGTCGCGGCTGGCGCCGGCGAGACGCCGCTCCTGCCGATCCCGGCCGGCACGAACAACGCCTTCGCCGAGCCAGTCGAGCCGACGGTCGCGGGTATCGCCGCCGGGGTCGTCGCGCGCGCGGGGCGCCGGGGCGCGGCGCGGGCCCGCTGCATCCGCCGGCGCAAGCGGATCGTCGTCTCGGTGGACGGCCGGTCCGATCTCGCCCTGGTCGACGCCGTGCTCACGACCGACCTCGCGGTCGCCGGTCGCGCCGTCTGGGATCCCCGGCACGTCCGCGCGCTGATGGTGACCCAGGCCGAGCCCGGCGTGCTCGGGCTCT
>Ga0209212_1008326_pt1 | contig 11172 bp, 5 predicted proteins | sample RifGroC2_FD_183996 | JGI IMG/M metagenome (GOLD analysis project Ga0209212, IMG submission 183996) | Groundwater microbial communities from Rifle, Colorado, USA - Groundwater C2 (SPAdes) (version 2) | ecosystem: Environmental > Aquatic > Deep subsurface > Groundwater | place: Rifle, Colorado...
TCCGTTTTCCGCTTCGACAAGGGCCCATACGATGTCCGATTGCGCCGATGAAGCGGCAATCCCGATCCGTCCGAGCGGCCCTTTCGGGAGGCCGGAATTCTTAGAGATGTCCGTCCAAGTCTCCCCACCGTCCGTGGACTTCCAGATGCCGCTCCCCGGTCCACCGCTCGACATGCTCCACGGAGTACGGTGCGCCTCCCACAATGCTGCGTAGAGTACACGCGGATTCAACGGATCAAACACAATGTCAACAGCTCCCGTTCGTGTGTCTTTGTAAAGGATTTTCTTCCAGGTTGTGCCGCCGTCGGTTGATCGATAGACGCCCCGTTCGGGATTCGAACCAAATACGTGTCCGAATGCAGCAACGTAGACCAGATCGGCATTCTTTGGATGAACAATGACCTCGCTGATCGTCTGCGCTTCGCCGAGGCCGATGAACTTCCAGGTCTTCCCTGCATCCAGAGACTTGTACATCCCTTCGCCTGGCATGGTGTTCCCGCGTATACAGGCCTCTCCCGTTCCGGCATATATGACATTGGGGTCCGATTCGGCAACCGCAAGCGCTCCGATGATCCCGACCTTGAGAAACCCGTCAGAGACATTGAGCCATGTAACACCGCCGTCTTCGGTCTTCCAAATGCCCCCGCCCGTTGCTCCAAAATAGTAAGTCCAGGGTTGGTCTTTGTGTCCGGCGACGGCAATCGATCGGCCGCCCCGAAACGGCCCAATTTCACGCCACTGAAGCCCCCTGTAGAGGGTTGTATCGAATTTCATTGAGCTTTTTTGCCGCGCCAATGCCGGTTCGATGGAGAAGAGTGAAGCGACGATGAGGAGAATGGGGATAGCAATCCGTAGTCGCATGGCGACGCTCCTTCGCGTTGGTATGTTCGATGGGTCTATGCCGCGGGTTGACCGGTCGGGTGCTCCAGGGCAGCCTTGGCCTGATAGAGTTGTGTCTGAGAAGCGTAAAACGTGGCCTTAAGACACAATCTGGCAAGGACATAAAGCTGCTGGATAAGGAACACAAAGAAAATGGTCCAATACCCGGTCTGGTCAAATGCAGATTCTACGAGAGCAAACAGAACGATGAAGAGAATACCCACAAGGCTGAGAAGAATATAGAGTCCCGTTGTCGAGAAGAAATGGGTGAAGACAAATTTCACACCGGCCCACGATGCAAACAGAGCACTGATCCTGTCGTCAACGACCATTCTGATTTTCGCATAGTCGAAACAGAGAGATACGAGCCCCAAGACCAGAAGAACGACGCCGTTCTTGATCATGTAATGGACGTAAGGGACCATTTCTGACCGCTCTTCGGCCGTCCATGACGAGATACTGCCGGTCCACCAATCGAAAATGACCTCAAAGAGAAGAACATAGACAATGAGTGAGAGCAGCGCGAGGCGGAAGAACTTGCCGAAGTATTTTGCCCCTTCCATCAGGAATTCCTGAAACGAGAGCCGATAGCTTTTAGCATAGGTCCCGATGAATCCGGCGGCAAGGAATGTCGACGTGAGGACGTAGATGAAGCCGAGAACGGTGGTGAGGCCGAGATACTCGAGGCCGAGCCTCCACTTGAAAATCAGGTCGAAGAAGAAATTGCCGATGTTCTTAACCACTGTTCCGTTCAGGTACGATTCATAGTGTGTCAGAAACGGTGCGTATCCGAATATCGAGTAATCGAAATATCGGGCAACATCGCCCGACTGGTTCTCCTGCCTGAATGTCTGGAACCAGTTGGAATCGATCTGCTGGAGGAGCTGCTCCTCCATGACACCGCCGCGAATGTAGCTGTTCAGCTGCAGGAGCAGGGGGACTGCAACGATGAGCGTCAGCGTGACATTGACGAGCCATGCAAAGATGACCATCCGTTTGGTCTGACCGACCTGTTTCCATCCGATGCGGAGCGCCTGGAAAATTGCCATACAGATACCCTTAAGTTTAATGTGCTGATGAAACAGAATTCGTTTGGCGGTTCACGGTTTGTTTAGTTCCAAAACGATGCATATTCCAGCGACATCTGCATCCAGAACATCCACTTCGAAGCAAGTTTCCGCGCTGCGAGGGATTGCGAACCGAATGCCGGGACTGATTTTCCGTTGTTGTTGTAGTTGATGTCCATGGCGATCTTCTTGTCGGGATCCACGACAGCGTACTTGACGGGGGAGTCGGTGCGATACACGAACCGTCGCCAGCGGTACTGGCCGTCCCAGGTCTCTCGTTTCTGGTCGCCATTCTCGAAGACAACGAGGACATCAACGGGAGTGACTGCTTCCCCTTCACGCTTCACAACCACCATGCATTCGTAATTCCCACCCGATTCCTTCTTTGGCTCGAACGCCGCCCCGTTGTTGTTGAATAGACCGGCGGGAGGCGGAACCCGGGTGTTGCGGATCGCATCGATCGAGTAGTCGAAGAGGTTCGAACTGAACCATGTATTCTCAAAGAACCAGTTCATGTTCTTGCCTGCCACTTCATTGACGACATTGATGAAGTCCTGGGAGGTCGGATGCTGGAAGCGGAACCGATGGTGGTACGTGCGCATGATGCGGTACATCGTCTCTTCACCCAGAAATCGTTCAAGCTGCAGAAGGGACGTTCCCGGCTTGGTGTAAGAGTTCAAGCCGTAACTGTCGTGGTACTCCCAGCCGCGCCGCATCATGACGTCGTTCTTTCCCTGAAACTTGATCTGCAGGTTGTTCGTCCCTGCCCGCGGATCGGTATCATAAACCTCGTCAATGACATACGGAATGCCGACAAAGCTTCCTGCCCCGCCGCCGCCAAAGTAGAAACGTGACGGATGGACAAAGATTGACGGCCATCCCGCATCGATCACGCGGGAGGTTGAATAGGTGTTGAATCCCTCGTCCAGCCACGCCTCTTCGAATTCGTTGTTTCCGATCAGCCCGTACCAAAACTGATGCCCGAATTCATGGACAGTGACTCCTTCGGGGGATGCGCTCTCAACCGGTGAAAACATATTGGTACCGCCCGTAAAGAGCGTGGGATATTCCATGCCGCCCGACCGGCTGTCGTTGGCAGGGTCGACAACGGTGACGGCATCGTAGGGATACTGGCCGTACCATTCGCCGTAGTACCGAAGTGCGTTAAACGTTGCCGTGAAGTAGCGGTCGATCATGTTGGCATGATGAGGCTGCGACAACAAAATGACCGTTACATCTTTGAGCAGGTGATGACGGTCCGGCCTTTCTCCTGTCTCAAGCTCCTTGTGGGAAAAAGTTCGAACTGTTTTTACGATATCGGGCGCAGTGACCCAGGCAAAATCATGGACATCTTCCTGGTAAAACCGGTAGGTCGTTGTCCCGTCGCTGTTTTCCTTTTCCTCTTTGGGATTTCCTCCTGTTGCGCCAATGACATAACCCGAGGGAACGGTGATGGAAACATCATAGACTCCAAAATCGGCAAAGAATTCGGTGTTCGCGTGGAACTGGTGGCAATTCCATGCGCCTTTCCACCAGACGCCGATCTTGGGGAACCATTGCACCACGAAATGGTAATCCCGAATCGCGCCCGTGCGGGCGATCGGGATCGGCTGCTTTGTTTCGAATTCGATGCGCAGGCGAAGAACTCCGTTTGGGGGGACTGAACGGGGAGTGGTAATCTGAAACACCGACTGATCGTCGGTGTTGTTGTCGTCGGGTTGAATGTATTGAAACGTGTTGGTGATATCGGTTTCGCCTCTGGCATCGAGGAGGACGACCTTCTTGACGTTCGTATATCCGTAATCCTTATCCTCCATCGCCCGGCCTCTGAGATTGTATCCCGATTCTTTCGCAAACGTACTGCGATTGTTTTTCCATGCGTTGTGATAGAGGTGGAAGGGGAATTGATTCTGCGCTCGGCCGGTGTTGTTTCGCCACTCCAGTACCTCAGAGCCGCCGATGATGTTCGTCTCCGTATTGAGTTTGACGTTCATCGTGTAGCGGACCGTGCGGTCGCTTTGGGCAGGAAGGCGGAGGTTCATGTCCCACGGTGCGGGACCCGATGCCTGGCTCAGCATGGGAGTTGCGGGAGGCGTTGCCGGCTGTGGCCTCTTCGAAAAATCCGGCGGTCCGATGAAGGCGACCAGGACAATGAAAACAATGAAAAGAAGACCGTATTCAAGAAAGGCGGCGAGTGAGCGGTTCATAACAATTCTCCTGAAGAATCGGGACAAAGGGACTTAATAATCTGCGCCAATATAGGGAATTTGCTTTTGAGACACACCAGCCCGGCCTCATTGTTATTGCTGCTGGGCGGCAGCCTGCTCCCGCAGGAATTTCATGACCTTGGGGTCCTGTTTTAGACCCATGTTTTCCAGCATGTTGAAATGCACAAGGGCGAGCCGGTAGTCCTTTTTGGCGATAAATGCAATTCCCCTGTTGAGAATTGCATCGGTGTAATTTGGGTTGATCTCCAGCGCTTTATTAAAATCTTCGATGGCGCGGTCAATTTCACCCAGATTTGCATAAGAGCTGCCGCGGTTTGTGAAGAGGATCTCGTGTGACGATCCCCGATTGATTCCCTCGGTGTAGTCCGCGATCGCTTCTTTGAATTTCAGCTCCTGGAAGTAGATGTCTCCCCGGCGCACATATGCCTCGGTAAATTCGGGATTGAGCGCCAGAGCGCGGTTGTAGCCGGCGAGTGCGGAATCGAGTTCTCCGAGATTCAGGTAGACGAGTCCGAGGTTGTAGTGGGCCTGGGCGTTTGTCGAGTCGAGTTCCAGAGCCTGTCGATAGCTGGCTGCCGATTCGGAGTATTTCTTCTGGAGCATGAAAGCCCTGCCCCGGTTCACGTACGCATCCGCATAGGTGGGCGAGGCGGCGATGGCGCGCCCGTAGTCGGAAACGGCCTGGTCATAGTTCCCCATGCGCGCGAACACGTTGCCCCGGTTGTTCCAGGCCAATGTCAGGGTGCTATCCTGCTGGATCGCTCGGGTGTAGTCCACGACCGCCTCGCGCGGCCTCATGGCGCCGGCGTGTGCAAGACCGCGCTGCAAATACGCCATCGCAGGAGGCGACGGTTGGTCTATCACGGATGTCCAGAGGGTGATATCGTCGTACCAGACTTTGGTGCGGCCGACGGATGCCGAAACAAGCACCACGACCCAAGCCACGGCGAAAAACGTTGTTGCCGACCCAGGAATTCCCCTCTGCTTCAGAACATGATCGCGCAAGAGGAGGAGCGCACTCGCAGCAAGAAGGATGAAACCAAAGTACGGAATGTAGGTGAAACGGTCGGCGATGGTGGCAACGCCGACAGGGATTATCTGTGACACCGGCCCGAGAGTGACAAAGAAGAAGAGGCCTCCAAATACCAGCATCGGAGTCTTCTTCCTGTAGAAAATCAGAGCGGCGATTCCTGCGATCACCACAATCGGGGTCAGATACACGTACCATGGAAATCCGCTGACGTCGGTGGCCGGGAGCTTGTAGAGGACGGAAAGACCGACGGGCGCGAAGAATTTCACGGCATAGAAGAGAACCGCATAACTTGCGATGAAGATCCTGTCGATTTCGGAGAAGCTCAGGCTCCCGGTTTCCGTCTGCTGAACTGCAGTTCCTGCCGGCTGCGATAAAAGGGCAAGAATGCCGAAAGCAATGCTCAAAGCGAAGAAAGGAGCCTTTTCAAGGAGGGATTGGCGGTCGACCTTTCGCCCCTGCAAGGAGTCCACAAGCATCAGGACGACCGGAAAACTTATCGCCATTGCCTTCGAGAGGAGGGAACAAAGGAACATCACCCAGGTCAGGACGAGAAACGATCTCCTTTTGCTGTGCCGGAGATAATGGACGTAGGAGAGAAGGGCCCCGAAGAATGTCACCCCGGAGAGCATATCCTTTCGTTCGGTCACCCACGCAACGGATTCGACACGCAGAGGATGGACAGCAAAGAGGAGGGCCGCGAAGAATGAGAACGACAGGCTCCCGGAGAGCTGGAGTACGATCCAAAACACCAGGACGGCGCTTATTCCGTGAAGGATGACGTTTGTCCCATGAAAGACCGCCGGATCAAGTCCCGCGAAATAGTACTCGATGGAATAGGAAACGAGGACGAGCGGAACATAATGATGGATAAGGGGAATTGTCTCGATACTGAACATTGCCGCGACAGAGGACCAATCGAGAGAACGGATCAGCGGGTTGTCGGTCACGTAGACCGGGTCGTCCCAATTGACAAATCGGCTTGAGAAGGCAGGCGAGAAGGCAATGAGCACGAGGAGGAAGATCACCACGCTTGCGCCGGCGAGCCGGGATTTGTTTTTCTCAGTAAAAGGGGCCATGAGTGCCTGAGTGTAACGCAGAATTTGCGAAGATTCAAGGATGGACCAGATTAAAGGATGAAAGGATTACCAGGATAGAGGAGATGACCCGGCTATTGTCCGGGAAGCTGCTGCTGCACAATGGCAAGCTTCAGAACTTTGGTTTCACCGATATCGGGCATTTCGATGAGGCAGAGATAGATACCGCTGGCTACCTGCCAGTTCTGTTCGTTCGCAAGATTCCATTCACAGAACTGCGAAGAATCATCGAACGAGCTGGCCGGCGAGGTTGTAAATGCGAATGACGGCCTTGGGAGGAAGATTGGTGAAGGTCACGGAATTGTAGTTCGGCCCCCGCTGACGTTCCAAGACAAAAGGGTTGGGGAAGACAGAGATGCGCTGAATGCTGGCCCTAATGGCGGCTTTGTTCTGTGTCGTTCCGGGCACCGTGAAGCTGAATACATCGGATGAAGAGTTGGGCTGAACGGGATTGTCGATCACCTTCACGAGGATCCCATCCACAATCAGATAGTCATCATCTCCGCTCTGGTTCGTCTGATCAGACAGCACTGTTGTGCCCTTGGTAATATTGAGCACCGACCAACGTGTTGGACTGACAGATCCATCAAAATGAACCTCGTAGGCAGCGCCGGTCCCGGCGGTCGGATCGATCACGATGGGACGAACTGTGCCCGCGCTGGAGCCGGCGTGAGAAATTTCGAGAGTATCCCCGAATGACGTTGGAAGATCAAGGCCAAACGGGGCCTGGGGCCTTACGGTCACGATAACAGGTGGAGATTCTACTGAAGGAGGAAGGCCCGACTTGTACGGGGCATAATTGTAGGCCGTCACGGCAAAATGGTACTCAGATCCGTTTCGGAGAATCTCTCCATCTTGAAGATGGTCTCTGTCGACTTTGATGAATCGACGGATGCCGCTATCGGAGCCCTGCTGGACAATACGTGGGACAATCTGACCGATGGTTGGGTCGAATTTGTACTCAAGAATTGAAGTAACAGTATCAATGCGGTCGAATGTCGCGATCTTGAGTCCTTCACTTAACAGTGCATCGCGTCGGGGAAGCTGATACGTATTATATCCCTGGAAGACATAATCTCCGGCAGTATCCTGCTCTGTTTTCGCCAACCGGTCTTCTGCGGATCCCCATTCAAGGACAATTGCCTGATCGAGCTCAACGCTTTTGAGCGAGGGAGAGAATGGGGCTCGAGGAATGGAGAAAGCATTTTCGAAGAGAAGATGGGCTTCCCGCGCATTTGCCTTCATGAGGCCGACACTGCTGAGTCTGTCTGCTCCTATTCCGGCGACAATGGCAACGGTGATTTCCTGTGTGTCCAATGGAGCCAGCCGCCCCGGTCCTGTGTTCACAAAAAAGCTCCGGTCGCCGGGACTGAACGAGTATGTTGTACCGATACCGTCAAGCCAGCCGGTTTGCGCGACAGGATCGCCCGAACGCACGTACCTGCTGTCGGGGAATTCGGGAGGATGGGGAAAATAAATATCCGGATCGACAAGGCTGGACATCGGATAGAAGCCCCGAATGGCCTTCCAGTATTTCCCCGCACCACAATCGTAATCATACCAGAATTCATGGCACACCCATGTCGGATAGTCTCCGGCTGACCTGTTGACGAAGGAACTCATCCCGGTGTTGCTTGACGATTGATTGGTGAGGCCTTGCAGGTATGCGTACCCGGCAGCGGGAGGAGGTAATTGAAAGTTGTTGTACCGAATATCATTCACGTACCCGTTGTAGACAAAACCCAGGTGAAGAGTGGTATCACAACCTACGAGGTCATCGCCCGGCATTCCCAGGTCGACATCGGACCACAGACTCAGAAAAAGACTGTCAATGTAGAAGAATCCTTTGACTCCGCTGCTAATCTCAATACCTCCTTTGTTGATGAACTTATACCGTGTAAAATACATATCATCAATGTTCTTGTATCCCCACACGGTCTTTTGAATCTCTATTCCCATAGGCTCGGACCCCACGAACACGAGGGTTTTTGTCCGGTCGAGGCCATGGTACACCGTGTAAAGAACCTGATCGGCCGGGTTCGGGGAACCGCCGATCCCGGGCTCATCGTACATTCCCTCAATGAGGTCGTTCACCGTGAATGATGCTGAAAAACTTGGAGGCGGATCGTAGACTCCGTTGCCATTTCGGTCAATGTAGGGTGCTCCAAACTGCACCGGCCATTCCCTCCAATCCTTGTCATACTGCTCAAGCATTGCGTCGATCAGCGCTTGAGTGACCTCAGAAGGTGAAGCGAGTTCGTTGACAATTGCAGCATCCCACCGCAATTCTTCTTGTGTCATCTGCTTGTAATCACGGCGAATTCGATAGATCCTTGCCCGTGGGTCATTGGTTGACTTCGTGTAGTTAGCCGTGGCGCCGCTTCCTTCGACCCAACCCTGCACCATGCCATGGTTCGAAAGATAGGTCCCACCGTTGACTCTCACGGACTGCAGCGGAGATTTTGTCCCCCCGCTCTCCGGCCAATTCCCCACATACATGATTCCACCGAAAATGATATTGTCTTCATAGATGACTCGGCCCGTGAACGCGGGATAGCACATTCCATCTTCGCCTCCCGGCGAATGGTTCCCCTCTCCATCCGAACGGTGCCACGTCCAGAGATTGTTGATGTTCAGGACCTGCCAGGTGAGGCCGGCGGTGTTCTTGAAGAGGTGATTGGCCTGTGTTTTCTCAGGGAAGATATTCTGAGACCAGCAGAATTGCGCGATACATATGAGAAACAGGATTATCCTCCAGGTTGACCAGACTCGTGAAACGCTTCCAACATATGGAGGAACCCTACCCATTTACATCTCCACTTTCATCCCAAACTGAATCTGCCGCGGCGCGCCGTACATGTCGTTTCCCGAGAAGAGTGAATAGGCCCACCGGTTGCGGAGATTGATGTCCCGGTAGAATGATTCATAGTTCGGGATACCCGAGAAGTCCCGGTTCTCATAGGGGCTCGAGAACCACGAATCGTCGTTCGGAGTGCCGGTGGTCGGATAAACATTGATGGCATTCTTCGTATTAAGAAGGTTCAGAACATTCACAAAGATCGTGACCGCAAGAGGAGCAATCTTCATCCTCTTGCTTACCCGGAGATCTACATTGAAGTAGGTCGGGGTTGAAGACTGATTTGGCGGTTCAACTGCAGCCACAAACCGCACGTCTCTGATCGATTTTACTCCGACATCCCACGCTCCGTAAGGGTTCACATTTTTTACTTCTTCCTCCCTGGTGAACGGATGTCCGCTATTGAAGGTCAGCACACCGGTGATCTCCCATCCGTCAAACACCAGGTTGTTCTCATCGTCGATTCGGTAACTGGCTACGCCGGAGATGCGATGGGCCTGATCGTAGTCATACGGATACATAGCAAGCGGATCTACCGGTAATGGGTCATCGGTCACCTGGCGGGCGTTCGATTCCGGATGAGAAGTGAATCCCTGCGACGAGGAGAGCGCATATCTTGCACTAAACTCGAATCCCCTGGTTCTCGCCAGGTTAATACCTAGCTCAATCCCTTTCGATACCCCCTGTCCGTTGTTGCGGTACAACGTGAACATCGGCTCGCCGGCACCATCAAACATCTGGTCCAGCTGTATCTGGCCCACAAGGGTATTGCGAAACAGTGTTGCGCTCACCGTGAGGTTTGGAGAAACATTGTGGATGACTCCGAATTCGAAATGTGTTGAGAGTTCCGGCCTGACGGCGAAAGAAACTTTGCCACCGTATGAACTTCGTTCATCCGGGGCAATGGCACGGCTGAATCTATATGACGACAGGTAAAGAAGTTCGAAGGGAGGCATGTGGGCATAGCGTCCGTAACCGGCAAAGAACGAGGTGTTGTCGGAGGCTATGAACTGAACACCTAAACGAGGCAGGAACACGGCGACAGGCTCGGTCTCCTGGATATGCGATTCATCGATGATGCCGAGAGCCACGTTGTAATCCGGATTGTTATACGCACTCCAGTCGTACCCGCCATCAAAATGCCCTGCAGCCGGGTTGAGCGTCGGATCCAATTTCCTGAAGTTCGGTTCGAAGTACTCATAGCGAAGTCCTGCCTCCAGATTCACATCTGCCGCTTTCAGCCGGGCCGTTGCGTAGACGGAACTAAAGATGGGCTTGTAGGGCCTGTCAAGCACAGCACCCGCCGGTGCCCCGTCTACCTGATAACCGTCAGTCTCAGTTCCCGTGTAGGTGTAACCGTAGTTGCTGATCATCCCTCGGTCCATATAGCGAATGCGTCGCTCATAGTCCGAAGCGAATGTGGCATTCTCAATTCCGTCGAAATTATTGTCTAGAAACTTCCTCAGATTGGAGATATTGTTCACTTCGAACTGTCTCATCTTCCATGAGTCGAATTTCATCCCAACGTTGAGGGTGAGCTCCGGCGCCGGATCGACATGAAGATCAAGTGAAACGCCGAGGTTTGATTGCCTGTTCTTGGAATACATGTTGTTCGGAGTGTTGGGAGCAGTGAAATGAAACGCGTAGATCGTGCTGTAAATGTCGGGTTGGGTGTAGCGATTGAGCCATTCCGATGTGTCGTAGAACCGCGCATTCTCTGCACTATCTGCGTACACAAACCAATTGTGCTTGAAATTTCTGTCGAACGTTCTCTCATACCGGTCGTAAAAGTAAACGCCCAATTTCGCGGAGACAAGAGGGCTGAACTTGTACCCGATTTCCGCAGCGCCGAATTTCGTGGTTGCCCTTGTGAACATTGACCGGTTCTGATTAAAATAGTTCGTAAGTGCGAACGGCCACTCTCTCCCCTCAAGGTTTTCCTGCTCGTTATAACTTCCCAGGAGTTTGAGCCGGATCCCCTCGTATTCCAACGAAGCATTTCCCTGGAGCGTGG
>Ga0209212_1008327_pt1 | contig 11171 bp, 14 predicted proteins | sample RifGroC2_FD_183996 | JGI IMG/M metagenome (GOLD analysis project Ga0209212, IMG submission 183996) | Groundwater microbial communities from Rifle, Colorado, USA - Groundwater C2 (SPAdes) (version 2) | ecosystem: Environmental > Aquatic > Deep subsurface > Groundwater | place: Rifle, Colorado...
AGTATAGCGGCCACAACTGTCTTCATAATTTTCCTTATTTCGCCAGGTGCCCGGCCAGGCTGTTCAGCGCCGGCATATGGTAAAGGAAAACGGCGCTAAGCACCAGCAGGTAGCCGAGCCCCGCGAATATCGCGGCTTTGGCCAGCTTCTGCCCGCGGGAGGTTATCCCGGGGTCTTTAAGGGCCATTACGCCCATGCCCACGGCCAGGGCGGCTTTTTCCACCCCGAAGAGATGGACGAAAGACAGGGCTCCCAGGGCCAGGGCGGCGGCGGCAAGTTTAGTGGACATGTTTTTTCTCCGTATCTTCAATTTTGCCGGATTTCCCGGGTTCGGCCTGCTGCATTTTATTCATTTCGCAGTCTTTGCAGGGGCAGAGGCTCTGCTTCCCGGCTTCGTGCATGCACAGGCACATATATTTGGAGCATTCGCCGCAGAGGCGCGCCACCGCCACCGGGTTTATCAGGCTGGCCGGTTTTGCAAGCTGGGACACCACTTTGCGGGCGAGTTCGCGGCGCGACCCGTTCTCCATCGCGTTGATATTGAAGGCGAAGGTGAAGACGTTCATCAGGATGAAGGCGACCATCAAGGCCATGGCCGGCACGGGCAGGCGCAGGAAGCGGCGCAAAGAGGTTCCGGCCTGGTTCATGGAGCGGGCGGCTGCAGCGACCCTGGCGGCGAAGAAGGGCGAGGGTTCGATCGCGGGAAGCCGCTTCAGGTCCGCGTCCGCCGCGGCCATGAACTTCAGTTCTCCGGCGCAGACGGAGCATCCGGCTATGTGCGCCTCTACCGCGGCCCGGGCTTTAGGGTCCAGCGCTCCGTCCATGTAGGCGGAAAGGTTTTGTCCCATTTTCGAACAATTGTCAGACATAATATGACCTCTTACGATATTAAACGTGAAAACCCCAGAAAACTTGCGGTACTTGTTTATGATCCAATGCCTCTCTCAATGCTTATGTTCATGCCCTTCATGGCCGGCCGGGGTTCCGGACCGCGGCACGCTCTCGCTTCCCCCTTCTTTTTTCCCGGTGATAGCGGAAACCGCTGGCTTTACGGCCGCCCCTTCCAGGTAGACCATTCTTGCGCCTATATCGGCCCCCTGTATTACCGCCAGGTTGGCCAGCCCCAGCAGCGCCAGGAAAGCCCAGGCGCCTTTCGGGCGGTGTTCCGACTGGAAGAAGCTCCATGCGCTCAGAACGCCCGATATGGCGAGGACTATCCAGGCCAGGGTTTCGTGGGTCCCCATCATATGGTGTATCGTCGGGTTATGCGGGAAACTGTCCTCGGCCATCAGCCCCGTTATTACCGCGGCCAGCGTGCCGGCAGCGGCCAGGTAAAGGCAGGCCCTGCCCGCGGCATTCAGTTCCGCTTTTCTAAAGATCGTTCCAAGCCCGAACAACAGGAAGGCACCGGGCAGGAACGCGACAGGGAAATGCACGAACATCGGGTGGATATTGAATAAGTCCTTAACCGCCGTAAATCCGAACAGGGTCCAGTCCATGATATTCTCCAGTACAATTCAGCTTTAGACGCCCCCGGCCGTCATACTTAGGATTACTGCAATTTTCCGGCCGCGGGGTCAATGTCTTTCATACGCCTTGTTTGCCCGGGCCTATAATAGTTAAATATTGGGAGGGCAGCCTCTGCACGTCCGTGTGTTAGCGCCGACATATGCAGAGGCTGCGCCTCTTTTAATTCCAATTTCCCCGGCTACTTATTCTTCACCAGGTTCATCCCGCACCTCGGACATTTGCCGGGCTTATCCGATCCAGCGCAGCCCATGGGGCAGACATAGGCCGCTTTTTTAAAGCTTTCCGCCGAAGCGGTCTTTTCATGCCCGCCTTCCCTGCAGCAGCTCTTGGCCGGCTTTGCTGAGGCCTGCAGTTTTTTAACGGCCGCCCGGTCTTTGGCGGTAATGGTCACTTTTACGCCGTTCTCGATGTCCTCTAGCTTGACCTCTTTGCTACCTTTCATCATCGGGCACTCTTTGGAGGCGTACTCCGCGGCCGCTTTTTTCCGCAGTTCGGCGGCTCCCTCCGGTGTTTCCGACGTCATCGTTATTTCTACCCCGTTCTCCACCGCCTTTTTCACCGTTTTCGCCTCGTTCTCCTGGTGCGGGCAGTCCATGTGTCCCTTATCCATCGCCGCGTGGCCTTTATGTTCGTTCATCCCGTCTTCGGCAAATGCCTGCGCCGAGCTCAAAGCCAGGGCCGCTATTACCGGCAATATCAGTTTAATGTTCATTTGGGTGTTCTCCTGTTCCTTATCCGCCTTGGTAAACGCAAAACTTTTCGAAAACTTGCGCTCAGGAGATCCGGGGAATGGCGAAAGTTGGCCGGCGGGTTTGTGCCCGGGCGGTTCCCTGCCTATGCAGGGGTCTTAGCGACGCTGCGGTTTAAGGAGGTTCTTCAGGTTCTGGCGCGCCCTGAAAAGGAGGGATTCTACCGACGGCACGGAAACGCCGAGTATTTCGGCTATTTCCGCGTAAGGGCGGTCTTCGTACACTTTAAGCATGATAGCCGCCCGTTGGTTCTCGGGCAGTTCCGAGAGAGCTTTTTCTACGGAAGTTCTGGTTTCCTCGCGTTCCCGCAGGAGGTCGGCCGGCAGATCGGACGGGTCCGGCACCTGCCTGTTCAGTTTTTCGCCGGAGTCGTTCTCGGCGGCCTCGTCAAGGCTTACGACAGTCGCACCGGCCGCTCTCACGGACCTGCGCCTGATCCGGTCGATACAGAGATTGTACGTGATGCGGTAAAGATAAGTCGAGAATTTGGCCCGCTCGCCGAGGCTGCCTGCGGCGGCGGCGACCTTGAGGAATACTTCCTGGGCGATGTCCTCTGCTTCCGTCCGTTCCGGGATCATCCTGTAAATAAAATTGAGCAGGGGTTTCTGCCAGCGCTCCACGACGGAGGTAAAGGCTTCTCCGTCGCCAGCCGAGAAGCGTTTTAGAAGCTCGAAGTCGTTTTCGTCGCCGTTCACCTGCATATTCTAGTAAATAAATCCGGCCCTTACTCATTTACGCCGGGCGGCCGCGCGCCTGACCGCGGTCACAAAAGGCCCACCCGCTGAATAGGCCTTTTGACCCATGACATCCATCAAAGGGTACCGTAGAATCTACTTGTTAGCGCCGACCTTCTGCGGCCGTTCAGCCGCGCCTCACCAAGGAGAAAGGTACTGAGATGACAAAAAAACTTATAGCGGCAGCGGTGCTGGCGGCCCTTCCGGGGCTGGCCATCGCAGCGGACAGAACGGACCTCGCCAGCCTGGACAAGGCAGGCATCGAAGCGGCGGCACCGACGGCAAATCTGCCTGTCCCCCGCCTGGCCGGCCAGGAGAAGATAGTGGGCGGCGTGGAGGCCGAGAGGGGCGAGTTCCCTTTCATCGTTTCCCTGCGCGGGGATTACGGCGGGCATTTCTGCGGCGGCTCCCTTATAAAGAAGGACTGGGTGCTTACCGCGGCCCATTGTATCCCCGGCGGGATCAAGAAAGTGGTCATCGGCCTGCATGAACAAAGCCAGGAGGCGACTGCCGAGACTCTAGAGGTGGACAATGTTATCGGCCACCCCGATTACGATAAACAGCCGCAGGATTATGACTTCGCCCTGCTGCATCTGAAAGGCGAGTCCAAGTTCCCCCCCGTCGCGCTTAACCGCAAGGCGCTGTCCGGCAAAGTGAACTTCGTCACCGCCGGCTGGGGTTATACCATGGAGAACGGCGACGTCGAGAACGCCCTGCGGAAAGTGACCGTCCCGATGGTTTCCGCCAAGGCCTGCTCCAAGGCGTATCCCGGCAAAATAACCGACCGTATGGTCTGCGCCGGCTTTCCCGACGGCGGCAAGGATTCCTGCCAGGGCGACAGCGGCGGCCCTCTGCTGACCGGCACCGGCGACGCCAGCGTGCTCGCCGGCGTGGTGAGCTGGGGCGAAGGCTGCGCCAGGCCCAAAAAGTACGGCGTCTATTCCAAGGTCAGCTCGGTAATAGACTGGATAGACGGTATAGCGAAGTAGATCAGGGATCTGTAGAAAAGAGGCTCCCGCTGGAAACAGCGGGAGCCTCTTTTTAATGGCGGGGGCACTGCACAGCGGCTAACCAGAGTTGAAGCGGTTTTTCCTTCGCAGACTACGCGGTCATAATTTAACTCCGGCTGTCTTTCGCCGGCCGTGGAACTAATCGATTTTTTTGATCCCGGTATATTCTCCGCTGACGTTAAGGGTAACCGTAAGCGCGGCGTCGGTGCGGTTACGCCAGAACCAGCCGTGGTGCCCGTCAAAGGCGGCCGTGAGGACGCCCGAGGCGGTTTTCCCGGAGCCCTTGCTGTAGCCATGATATTTTATTTTCAATTCCCGGGAATCTCCATGTATGTCGTAATTGGAGATGCCGCCGCTGCTGGTCCAGGTGTATTTCGCCTTCTTCCCTTTAGCCAGCTCCAGCTTTACTTCGGCTCCCTGGTTGGGGGCCAGTGTCACGCTCATTTGGTCGGTGCGTACCGGGCCGCCGGCTTTTGCCTTCTCCGGAACGGAAACCGGGGCCAACCGCATTTCCTGTACGGCGGGCCGGATTTCGGCGGCCGGCAGCGCGGTTGCCTCGGCGGCGGCTTCCCGCGCCAGGGACATTTTTATCTCCCCCATCCTTTTAAGGCCCAACAGGCGGCCCACGCCCACGGGGTCTATGCCGTATTCTGCCGGCATAACTACAGTGACAAGGATGATACCTGCGGCTATGGCGGCCAGGATCGTGGACTTTATGAGTTTAGCCGTCGAGGGAAGTTCGGATTTATGAGGGAAGTTAGCGTTGTACATGATGTTCTCCTTAAATTTTTTGCGCTTATGTCTTAAGAGATAAAGAAGCCGGTGAGCTGATAGCCCACCAGCAGGAAGCCGCCTGTCATCAGGACCACCTGCGCCGCGTAGGCGTGGCGCATGAAGTCGCCGGACCGCCGCCAGAAGCCCATGGCGATGAGTATCATGGCCAGGCCCATCAGTTGGCCCAACTCCACCCCTATGTTGAAAGAGATGAGGTTGGGAATAAGCCCGTCCGGCGAAACCTTGTAATCAAGTAGCTTCGTGGCCAGGCCGAAACCGTGGAACAGGCCGAAGACCAGGGTAGCTATTTTTGTGTTGGGCTGAAAACCGAACCAGCGCTGATACGCCCCCATATTATCGAGCGCTTTATAGACTATGGAGAAGCCTATGATGGCGTCGATGAGATAGGCGCTGACCTCGATCTTCAGCAGGGTGCCGGTCAGCAGCGTTACCGTATGCCCGACCGCGAACAGGCTGACATAAATGCCGACGTCCCTGAAGCGGTAGAGGAAAAAGACCACGCCGGCCAGGAACAGCAGGTGGTCGTAGCCGGTCACCATATGCTTTGCCCCCAGGTAGATGAAAGGGATGGCGAGGCTGCCCGAGCTTTCCTGTATGTAGCCTTTGTCCCCCGGCGTCACCCCGTGGGCGGAGGCGTCCGGGGCGAAGCAGAAGAACGCGGCCAGCGCCGCGAGCAGGCTCAGGCATACAAGCAATTTATTGAAGCCGCGCCGCCGGGTATGAGGATTCATGTTTTTCAAAAGCATAATCGGGTTTTCCTGTGAACATCCGGTCAATGGGTATGCCGGTGGTGGAGGTCGGGCCAGTGCGGATGCTCGTGAGCGGCCGCTGGGTGCTTATGGAAATGCGCGTGCGCCTTCTCCTGGGCGCCGTCGTGATGGTCGTGATGCAGGTCCCCGTGGCCATGCTGGTGCGTGTGCTCCATTTCGGCGTGTTCATGCGAATGAGCGTGCTTTTCCGCCAGCATCAGCCAGACGGAAGCGAAGAGGAGCGCCCCGGAAACGGCCTGCGCCGCGGAAAAACTCTCTCCGAGGGCGAGGATGGACAGCGCTACGCCGAAAAGCGGCGCGATGGAGAAGATGAGCTGGCTGCGCACGGCGCCGAGCTTTTGCGCCGAAGAAATATAAAAAGTAATGCTGAGGCCGTAGCACAGGAAACCTACCAGGAGGGCTTTTCCCGCCGCCGCGGCCGGGGGAAGGCCTCCGGCGAGGGCCAGGCCGATAAGCAGGTTGGTAGTGCCGGCCGCCAGGCCCTTGATTATCGTGCTGCGGGCCGGGGAGAGGTCGTCGATAAGGGCTGTGAAATGATTATCGAAACCCCAGCAGAAGCAGGCCAGGGCCACCAGCAGTCCGGCGGTGACCCCCGCGGCGCCGCCGCTGTATGAAAGAAGGATGCCCGCGGCCAGGCTGAGCGCTACGCTGGACCAGCCCGCTTTGTCCAGGTGGTCCTTGAACAGGAAGTGTCCCAGCACGGCGGTGGCTACCAGTTCCAGATTAAGCCAGATGGAGACGGAAGCCGCCGGGGCTATCTTTATCGCGCCCATAAGGAAGACGGGCCCGAGCAGACCGCCGAAGAGAACCATCCCGGCGATATATTTGTAGTTGAATTTCTTCCCGGCCGGAGTTCCCCTCTTTTCGCCGAAAATGGAAAGGAGGGAAAGGCCGAGCCCGGCCCCGAGGTAAAGCAGCCCGGCGAGCAGGAAAGGGTTGAGGTCCAGGATGAGCGCTTTGCTCAGCGGGGTGGAGATGCCGAAAAAGAAAGCCGCCGCTACGGCGAGGAAAACCGCGAAAGACTGTTTGCCCATAGTTATAGTATATCAGTTCCCCCCGTCCAGGGAAAATTCAGGGCCCCGCCGGATAATGCCTATAACGCTCCCTGGAGCAGCGAGGCCGCGAGGCAGAAGAGAACTATCAGGAGCGGCGAAACTTTCCACTTTTCCAGAAGGAAGAAGCCCGTCACGGCTATCACCACATCGGCCTTGCCGAGAACGGCCGTTGTCCAGACCGGGTCGTAAAGAGCGGCTCCCAGGATACCGACCACCGCGGCGTTCACCCCGGCCAGCGCTCCCTGCGCGGCGGGGTGGCCGGCCAGCCAGCGCCATAGCGGGACGCCGGCTACGGCGGTAAGAATACCGGGAAGAAAGATGAACAGCAGCGCGACGGCGCCCCAGGCGGCGGTCGAAGCTCCCGGCGGCGCGGCCGCCGCGCCGAGATAGGCCGAAAGCGTGAACAAAGGCCCGGGCACGGCCTGCGCCACGCCGTAGCCGGCGAGGAAAACATCGTCGGACATCAGGCCGGCCGGAACCAGGGCGTCGCGCAGCAGCGGCAGCACCACGTGCCCCCCGCCGAAGACCAGCGCTCCCGCGCGGTAGGAGATATCCGCCAGGGAAGCCGGTCCACCGGGCATGAGGGCGGACAGTACCGGCAGTCCCAGCAGGAATACGAGAAAGGCCGCGAAGGCGGTCCAGGCCGCTTTTGCGCTGATGGGCGACGATTGGCTGCCAGCGGCCTGGGCGACGCCGCGGCAGAGCCTGACGCCGGCGGCGGCGCCCAGCAAGATGACGGCCGCCTGCGCGAAGGAGCCGCCGAAAAGGAGCAGCAGCGCCATCCCGGCCAGGGCGATCCCCGTCCTGGCGCGGTCCGGGCAGAGGCGTGCGGCCATGCCCCAGACCGCCTGCGCCACTACGGCGACCGCCACCAGCTTCAGCCCGTGCAGCGCCGCGGCCAGCAGCGGCCCCTGCGCTTTCGGGGCCAGCACGGCGAAAGCGTAGAGCAGCAGCGCCGAGGGCAGGGTGAACCCCGCCCAGGACAAAAGCCCGCCGGCCCAGCCGGCCCGCCGCATGCCGATGAGGAAATTCAGCTGGCTGCTGGCGGGCCCGGGCATGAGCTGGCAAAGGGCTACCAGGTGGGAATACTCCTCGTGGCTCAGCCAGCCCTTCTCTTTCACGAAGGTCCGCTCAAAGTAGCCGAGATGCGCGACAGGGCCGCCGAAAGAGGTGAGGCCCAGCTTCAGCGAGGTTGAAAATGTTTCCCACAACGTGTTCATTCTTGCTTCCTTTGGGATTTTAGTCACCGGATTTGATCTTTATTAACCGTAACTGTGCAGGCCGGACATCAGGTAGTTGACGCCGAAATAGGTGAACATGACCAGCACGAAGCCCCAGAGCATAAGGCCGGCGAATTTCTTATCCCTCCAGCCCTTGGTCCGCCTCAGGTGGATGGCCACGGCGTAATAGAGCCAGGTTATCAGGGACCAGGTCTCCTTGGGGTCCCAGGACCAGTAGGAGCCCCAGGCGGAGTTCGCCCAGACCGCGCCGGTGATGATACCGAGCGTGAGCAGCCAGAAGCCCACCAGGCAGGCCCGGTAAACCAGGGACTCGAGGCTTTTCCGTTTCTCGGCGTGCTCGGCTTTGGCCATGAAGATGAAGACCGCGGCGCCGAGGAAAGAGAGAAGCAGCGCGCCGTAGCCGGTCATGACGGTGCTGACGTGGATGAAAAGCCAGTTCGACTGCAGGGCCGGGACCAGAGGCGAGATCTCCGAACCCAGGAAAGAGGCCCCGCCCATGCTCAGCACGGCCACCAGGCCCGTCCAGGGGGCCAGCCATTCCAGCTCGCGGCCGGAATAGTGCTTGAACAGCAGGTAGACGCCGACAAAGGCCCAGACAAGGAAGATCACTGATTCGTACTGGTTGGAAAGAGGGGCCCTCCCGGCCAGGTACCAGCGCGCGCCGATATGGTAAGTGCTGGCAAGCCAGGCGGCGAACAGCGCCAGGACCGAGTATTTGAATTTCCAGTCCTTGTTGAAAAGGAAACCGAGCAGCGTGGCCGCCAGGGCCGCGCCGTAGAACACAAAAGAGGCTTTAAGCGATATTTCCATTATTTTATCTCCTTCCAGAACGCCATGGTAAGGCCTATCATCAGTGCGGCGAAACCGGCGTAAATATATATCACGCTGGGGTCCTTGGATATCTGTATGCTGGAGAATTTGGGGTTCTTAGGGTCATAGCCGGATTGGTACAGCCGGTAGCCTTTATATTTTGCCGGTGAGTTTACATTAATGAGCTTCTCGAACTTTTCAACTCCCTCCTCCAGGAAGGCTATGCGGCTTTCGAACTGCTTTATCATGCCGGGATTATATTCGTATACGTACCGTACCCCGGAGGAATCCCGCACTTCGTGGGCGTCCTGGTAATTGGCGAACAGGTAGCTGGGTTTAGCGGCCCGGTCGTTGTTAAGCTTCACCGCCAGGGCCGGGTTCTGCCGGGATTCGTCCTGGTTAAGCGGGCCGGACTCACTGAGGGAAAAATTAGGGAGAAATTTCAGGACGGACAGACTGACGCCCGGCGATTTGAATGGCGCGTCTTTGCCCGGCTCCACTTCCACGGATTCGAGCAGGTCATCACCGTCATGGCCCGGCTCTCCGCACTTTTTCAGTGCATGCACTATGTGTTTCTCCTGGCCCCAGTAGCGGACCTGGAAATCCTTAAGGCTGACCTCGAAAGGCATGGGCACCGAAACCCCGTCGTTCCCGGCGAATTCTCCCCGGGTCTGCCCCATTTCCATGGCCAGGGTGCCCCTCACCGAGAAAAGACCCTGAACTCCCCCGCCTACGAACATCAGCATCACGCCCAAATGGCTCAGAAAAACGCCGGGGCGCTGCTTCAGAACTTTCCATTGCTTTACGGTGCAGGCCAGTATGTTAAGCGCGCCGCCTGCCATCAAGGCGAGGAACCAGTAACTGGAGAAGACATTATTTAACCGCAGGTTCTTTAACCAGGCCCCGCCGATGCGGCCGAACATTTCCTGGTAGGCCTCCGGGGATTCGCCCTGCGGGATAACGCCTCCCAGCAGGAAGGCTAGCAGCATCAGCGCCGAAAGCGCGAAAAAGAATTTTATAGAGGAGAGGCTATTGAGTAGTTTCATGTTGTTCCTTCATGTGTAGATACTTTCTCGCCGGCCACGCCCGCGTCCGCCGAGAACCCGCGGCCATAGCGGTAAGCGGCGAAGGTCAGGGCCAGGAAAACAAGGTTCTGGAAGAATTCATATTCCAGCGAATTAGAGGAGCCGGAGCCGAAACAGCCGCAGGAGGTAACCGGCAGGCCGCGCAGCCAGGCCTGGGCCAGCAGGGCCTCAAAGAACAGCAGCAGGGCGCCGCAGAGAACGGCGTTGAACCGGGTAAAGATCCCGGCCGCGAGCGCCAGCCCGGCATAAAGCTCCAGCCAGGGCAGGATATAGGCGGTCCAGAGGGAAAGCGCCGGGCCGGCGACTTTATAGGTCTCTATCGCGTAGGCGAATTCCTCGGCGGGGGCAAGGAGTTTTATTACCCCTGAGTAAACGAACAGTCCGCCCGCGGCCAGCCTGGCCAGCAGGCCGATAGCATTCAGTATTTTTATACGGTTCATAAATTGAATGTCCGGCAAAGCGGCGCCCGCCGCTAAATTCCGGAAGGCGGCACATGCCTGCCGTGCGCGGCTTTTAAAATGCCGTCGAATTTCCTGGCCTGCTCGACTAACTGGGCGGGGCCGACAGCTCTTTTACCGTTTATAAAGAAGGTCGGAGTGGCGTTCACGTTTTTCATATCACCCTCGGCCATCTCAAGTTTAATGCGCTGGCGCGTTCGGGGCGCGGCGGAGCAGGCCTGCATTTCTTTCCAGTCCAGTTTCAAGCCGCCGGCGAAGGCCTCGAACTCTTTTGGCTTTTCCTTGGCCTCCCCCCACTTATCCTGGTTCTCAAAAAGGAGAGCGGCGTACTCCTTATATTTCCCCTGCTCCCCGGCGCAGTCGGCGTAAGCCGCCGCGTCCAGGGACCAGGGATGGATATTCACCAGCGGGTAATGCTTGAGCTGCAAGCGTATCCCGTCCCCGTAAACCTTAAGCAACTCCTCCAGTTTCCCGGCGGCGGCGCGGCAGGCGCCGCAGGCGAAGTCGCTGTATTCCTCTATCATTATCGGGGCGCCGGCCGGGCCGAAGGTCCGGAAATTCGGCGCGGGGCGCTCCGGCCCCAGGCTGAATTGCCGGGCCAGCAGCACCGCTACTGTCGAGACAAAGATCAATCCGCCGTACAGAGCTATCAACCGCGCGGTTTTTCTGTTAATCATGGGCTTCTAAGCCTCTCCCTTGAGTAATACAGGTCTATAGCGCCCGCTCACCGTGCTCGCCGGTCCGGATGGACACGATATCCTCGCAGTGCATAATGAATATCTTCCCATCTCCGGGGCTGCCGGTGCGGGCGTCCTTCACAACGATTTCGAGTTTGATGCGTTCCTCGTGCTCCGGCGCCTCCTCCTCCGCGCCAGCGTCCGATCTCTGGTAGCCATGGACGTGGGACAATGTACACCCGGGCAGGCCTTTCATC
>Ga0209212_1008330_pt1 | contig 11169 bp, 12 predicted proteins | sample RifGroC2_FD_183996 | JGI IMG/M metagenome (GOLD analysis project Ga0209212, IMG submission 183996) | Groundwater microbial communities from Rifle, Colorado, USA - Groundwater C2 (SPAdes) (version 2) | ecosystem: Environmental > Aquatic > Deep subsurface > Groundwater | place: Rifle, Colorado...
GACGTCCGGGTGCGCTTCATCCCGGTGCTCTGCCAGCACTGCCAGGACGCCCCCTGCGAGCCGGTCTGCCCGGTGTACGCGAGCTACCACAACCCCGACGGCCTGAACGGCCAGGTCTACAACCGCTGCGTCGGCACCCGCTACTGCGGCAACAACTGCCCCTATGCGGTCCGGGTCTTCAACTTCTACCCGCACGAGTGGCCCGAGCCCCTGGACAGCCAGCTCAACCCGGACCTCACCGTGCGCAGCCGCGGGGTCATGGAGAAGTGCTCCTTCTGCATCCAGCGCATCCGGCGGGCCAAGGAAGAGGCCAAGGGGGAGGGACGCCTGGTCCGGGACGGCGAAGTGCAGCCCGCCTGCGGCCAGACCTGCCCCGCGGACGCCATCGTCTTCGGCAACCTGGCCGACCCCCTGAGCCGGGTGGCGCGGCTCTCCCGCAGCCCGCGGCGCTTCAGCCTTTTGGAGCATCTGGGCACCCATCCCTCGGTCTTCTATCTCAGGGGAGGAGGACGCGAACATGTCTGAGCACCCGCCCCATCCCCACCTGGTCGCCGCGCTCCCCAAAAAGGGCGCCAAGGCGGTGAACGACGAGCTCTTCTCCTCGCTCGCCCCCCCGAGCCGGCAATGGTACCTCCTCGTCGGCTTCCTGCTGGTCGTGATCGGCTGGGGGCTTTTCGCCTTCGGCTGGCAGGTGAGCCACGGCATGTATGTCACCGGCAAGAACCGCCCGGTGATGTGGGGCTTCTACATCACCGGCTTCGTCTTCTGGGTCGGCATGTCCCATTCCGGCACCATGATCTCCTCGATCCTGAGGCTCTCCAAGGCGAACTGGCGCCGCCCCATCCTGCGCGCCGCCGAGGCCATGACCGTGTTCTGCATCGCCGTGGCTGGCCTGTTCCCGCTGATCCACCTGGGGCGCAACTGGACCTTCTTCTACATGATTCCCTATCCCAACCAGCGCGGGCTCTGGCCCAACTTCCGCTCGCCGCTCCTCTGGGACATGACCGCCATCACCGCCTACATCATAGGCTCGTCCCTGTTCCTTTACCTGGGGATGCTGCCGGACCTGGCGGTTCTCAGGGACCGCTCGACCGGCTGGCGCAGGAAGCTCTACGCCCCCCTCGCCATGGGGTGGCGCGGCACCGAGCACGAGTGGGCGGTGTACCACAAGGCCTCGACCCTGATGGCGGCCCTGATTATCCCGGTGGCGGTCTCGGTGCACTCCATCGTGGCCTGGGATTTCGCGGTCACCGTGGTCCCCGGCTGGCACAGCACCATCTTCCCCCCCTATTTCGTGATCGGGGCCATCCTGTCCGGCGTCGCCGCCGTGATCACCCTGATGGCCATCATCCGCCGCGCCTTCCGGCTACAGGGCTACCTGACCGAGCAGCACTTCGACAACATGGGGAAGATCCTCCTGGTGATCTCCGCGCTCTGGAGCTACGCCTACTTCGTGGAGGTGCAGACCGTGTGGTACGCCCACGAGCCGATCGAGTGGGAGGTGCATCACTTCCTGGCTCAGCGCTACACCCTGCTGCTCGTCGTCATGGTACTGGTGAACTCGATAATCCCCATCTTCACCATGTGCTTCAAGCGCCTGCGCCGCAACATAGCGGTCATGGTGCTGGTCACCCTGCTCATCAACGTGGGGATGTTCATCGAGCGCTTCCTGATCATCGTCCCCTCGCTGTCGCACAAGAACATCCCCTTCGCCTGGGGGAGTTACTCCCCCTCCTGGGTGGAGATCTCGGTCAACGTCGGGGCCCTGGCCGGTTTCGCCCTGCTCTTCACCCTGTTCGCCAAGTTCTTCCCCATCGTGGCGGTGACCGACGTGCGGGAGCTGGAGGCGAGGACAGGCGAGGTAACCTTGGGGCGCGCCCGGCTGCCGTCCCTGAACCCGGAGGAGTGAAGCCATGGAGACCTTAGGCATCTTTCCCGATCTGGAGAGCGCCGCGCGCGCGGTGAACGGGCTGATCCGCGCGGGCTTCGCCGAGGGGCAGATCAGCTCGCTCAGTTCGGTCTCCTACCCCGATGGGGTCCTGGTGCGCTACCGGCCGCGCTTCTGGACCCGCTGGGTCACCCTGGCCGGCGCGCTTTCCGGCACCATTTCCGGCTTCTCCCTGGCGGCGGGGACCGCCTGGCTCTATCCGGTGCGCACCGGGCACAAGCCGATCGTCGCCCTGTTCCCGACCGGCATCGTCACCTTCGAGATCACCATGCTCTGCGCCATCATAGGGACCATGGTCGGCATGTTCCTGGAGATGCGGCTCCCCTCCCTGGAGCCCCGCCTGAACGACCCGGCCATCGCCGACGGCTGCATCGGCATCAGCCTCACCTTCCATGCGCCCGGGGAGATCGTGGAGTGCGGCAGGGGGGGGGAGGCGACCGATGACTGCATCGGCTACGCCTCGGCACTGTCGGTAGAGGAGCAGCGCTCGCGTGCCGAGGAGATCATGAAACAAGCGGGCGCCCTGCGCACCGTGGTGGAGTGAAAACAATGACTACGCTCAGATCCCTCATCCTGGTGGCGGCCCCGCTTTTTACGGCGGCGCTCTGGATGGACGACCAACCGGTCTCCAAACCGTACCGCTCCAAGGTCCTGGCTCCGGCGGTGGGGAGCGTCCCGGTTACCGGGACCGAGGGGGCCGGAGCGGCGCCGGACCAGGCCAACCCCGTCCCCGCCGACCCCGCCTCGCTGGCTCAGGGGAAGACCCTGTTCCAGATCAACTGCGCCATGTGCCACGGCGCCACCTCGGCCCAGCCAGGCCCGGTCGGGATGAAGCTGAAGCCGCCACCCCCCACCCTGGACCGGGAGCGGGTGCAGGCGCGCAGCGACGCGGCCCTCTTCAGCGCCGTGACCCAGGGCTTCGGCCGGATGCCCCCTTTCCGGGACAAGCTGAGCGTCGTGGAACGCTGGCATCTGGTCAACTACCTGCGCAGCCGCAACTGAGCATCCTCCCCTTTCATCCCGGCGCCGGCTCCCCTCCCCTTTAAAGGGGAGGAGGGTCGTGGCGCGACAGAGAGCGTCGCGGCAACAAAAAGGCCTATGAACGCGAGTTCATAGGCCTTTGCCCTCCCAGCTTGCCCGGCCGTCGGCCGAGCTCCCGAAAGTGCTTTAACTCACCCGGGAAAATTTGGAGCCGACCCTGGACCAGGGGCGCTCCACAGGGAACCTGCAGCCGCAGCAGCAGGCGATGACCGGCACCTTGGCGTGCAGGTAGGTGGTGTAGCGGAAGAAATCCTCGTGGTACCAGGTCTCGGCCGTGGTCTCTGCCGGCACACCGGAGCACGCTTTGCCGCAGATGGGGCAGTTGACGGAGCTGGCTTCGGCGTACTCGATGTTGAGGTCCAGACGGTTCGATTCCTTGGCGAAGGTGGCCCCGGTGACCTGCCACGGGGGAGACAGTCCAAGGGTCGCGGAGAGAATGGCCATTTGCTCAATCATAATTGCATCCTGTGACTCTGTTGTTAATCGGGGGTGGGGCCGCTCTCGGTTTTCGACAGGGTCGTTGAATCGTTCATTAGCATTAAGCGTGCCTGCCAGCTTGATCCGGTAAGAGCCTATGGTATTTAACCCTTTTCCTGCTCCTGCCAAGCTCCCCTCCCTCATGGAGGGGTGCCAAATTTTTCCTGCTTGCCATTTTAGCTGTAGAAAAAGTAGCTGAGCGATGATGGGTCCTGCCAAAGAGAGCGACAGTATCTGTCGCCCCGAAATGGGGGTTTGTCGAGCCGATCACTTAAGGCTTGCGGTCTGCTGCTCGCGCCAGTACCCATAAAATTCCCGCTCCCAGTTGCGCCCGTTAGAAAGGGTGGTAGCCTTTCTCATGTGATTTTTTCAGCACTTGCACATGAGGCGCAAATGCTCGAGATTCCCTGTTTGCATCTTCGCAGCAAACCTCTCGCACCTCTTTCGCTGGGCGCCAGCTCAACCCGCCCCGGGATATCGGCGCCGGTTCCATCTGCCAACGAAAAGGTAACCGCACCACTTTCTTGAGACCCTGTTGTACTTCAATCCAAGGCTGATGACTTAAAAAGGAGGCTCGATGATGAAAAGGTACTTGCTGTTTATGCTGGTTCCCGCCCTGCTTTTGACCACGCTCTCAGTGGCCCGCGCCGGGGTGACAGAGGGAAGCTTCTCTGTCTCCCCCTTCCTCGGGGGGTACAGCTTCCTGGGCGAGGAGCACACCAAGACCAGGCCGGTGTACGGTGTGCGCGCCGGCTACAACTTCACCAGCCACTTTGGCGTGGAGGCGGTGGGCGACTACATCAGCACCGAGCTTAAAAGAGGGGGCAACGACGTCGACGCCTTCAACTATCATCTCGACCTGCTGTATCACTTCATGCCGGAGGGGCCCTTCGTTCCCTATCTGGCGGCGGGGTACGGCGGGCATTCGCGTGGCATCGAGGGGGGCAGGGACTTCACCGAGGGGGCCTTCAACTACGGAGGGGGGCTCAAGTATTTCATGACCGAGGGGATGGCGCTCAGGGGAGACCTGAGGCACCTGGTGATGAAGGACGATGGCGAGACCTTCCACAACCTTGAGTACACCGTAGGTGTCGATTTCCTGTTCGGGCAGCACAAGCCGGCCGCCGCGGTTCAGGCTGCGCCTGTTGCCGAGCCGGTCAAGGAAGAGCCGGTCGAGGTGCCGGCAGCGGAGCCTGCCCCCGGGCGCTATAAGTACTGCATCACGCTGCAGGGGGAGTTCGACATCGACCGTGCCGACATCAGGCCGGAGTACCGTGACGAGATCGCCCAGGTCGGCGATTTCATGAAAAAGTACCCCAGCACGACAGCCGTGATAGAAGGGCACACCGACAACGTGGGGAACCCGGAGTACAACCAGGAGCTCTCCGGGCGCCGGGCCCAGGCCGTGGTGGACTACCTGGTGGACCAGTACGGCATCGACCGCTCGCGCCTGGCGGCCCGGGGCTACGGCATGAGCCGCCCGATCGCCGACAACGCCAGCGACGAAGGGCGGCAGTTGAACCGGCGTATCGAGGCGATCATCGACTGCGTGTTCGAGGTCAAGGACATCCAGCCTCCGGACCGGCTCTGTGTGGCGCTCAACGTGCAGTACGACACCGACAAGGCGGACATCAAGCCTGAGTTCACCGCCGAGGTGGACAAGGTCGGCGAGTACATGGTGAAGTATCCGACCACGACGGCGGTCATCGAGGGGCACACCGATAACGTTGGGGAGTACGACTACAACATGAAGCTCTCCCTTGAGCGCGCCCAGAACGTGGTCAATTACCTGGTCCAGAAGTTCGGCATCGACCGTAGCCGCCTGGTTGCCAAGGGGTACGGCTACACCCGGCGCATCGCCTACAACTCAACTGCCGAAGGTAGAGCTAAGAACCGCAGGATCAACGCGATCATCGACTGCGTGGTTAAGAAGTAAGTAAGGCAGGCTGAAGGCTGAAGGCTGAAGGTTCCTCCCCCTCCCTTGACGGGAGGGGGCAGGGGGGTGGGTGAAGTCGCGAACTGCGCAGCAGGTGGCTAGCACCCCCACCCCCCTACCCCCTCCCGCAAGGGGAGGGGGAGCCGGATGATTTGCTTCACCTGTCGATGCGAGGATACGCCTTAGGAAAAACGAAGGGGAAGCCATGTCGGCTTCCCCTTCGTCGTGTGTTCCCTGATCCCGCTTAATCTTAATCTTAATCTTCCCCTATACCTCAACCTCCAGCTCCTTGGCGATGAAGCGCTGCACGCCGCGCAGCATGTCGTCCATGTCCGCGGTGCGGTACTTCTCGCCCTGGCACTTGAGGACGTCCTCCTTCATGTAGCACCAGTCCTTGATCCTCTGGTGGGTCCCCACCTGGTAGCTCTTGGCCCGGTACAACGCCTCGTTCATCTGATCGATGCTTCCTTGGGCGATTCCCGCTCTGCTGCATAGATGCTGGAGCGCATGCTCAAGCAGCACCGATGCCAGGATGCATGCCGTTTCCTTCTCGCCCCGGCGTAAGTATTCCGTGGTCTTGTTGCACAACTGCTCCAGGACTGCGTAGTCCAGGAACAGCTTGAGCTCGCTGAGCCCCCCCTTCTCGTACTCCTCCCGCGCCGCGTTGAAGATAGCCCGGCAGTTGTCGAAGCTCTCCTTGTAGGCGATGTTGATGATCTTGGAGTAGATGGCCTGGAAGTTGCGGTAGTAGCTGCTCTTTTCCCCGAAGACCTTCTGCAGCAGATCGAGCACCGCCGTGGCCCAGTCCTGGAACTTTCGCGAATCGACAAAGGCGGCGACGTCCGTTACCTGCTGCGACGAGTTGACCTTTTTTCCCTTCTCGGCCAGCTCATCGAACTTTCTCAAGATCATGTCATCGAGCTTCAGCATGATGCGGTACTCCCTTCAGTGCTGCAGGTCGCTAAGTCCCAAGAACATATAGTATTTACGGGAAATGTCAAGATTTAGGCGTGTTATCCGCCCTTCACGCCGGGCTGATGCAGATGCGGGGGGCCTGCAGGCGCCGGGCCACGATCGCCCGGTGGCGCGAGCGCAGTTCGGCCAGGTTCCCCTCCAGGAAAGAAAGCGCCGAACGTTCCGGAAGCCGCTCCAGGTAGTCATCGACCAGCTTCCCCATCAGGGCGTTGTAGCTCTTGGTGGAGGAGCCGTGGGCGTAGTTCCTGCCGGGGAAGCGGCGGATGTCCCCGTCGCAGGCCGGGGAGATGTGGTACAGCTCGTGGAATATGGTGATGAGCTTTTCCCGGAAGGAAAGCTCCAGGAAGCGTGGCACCAGGAAGTAGATGACGTAGAGCATCTCCTCGCCCTGGTGCATGATGGTCGGCATGGTGCAGAGGACGTTGCGCCGGCCGCGCCGGGTTTTCAGGGATTTCTCCCCCCCGGCGAAGCGCAGCGGGTGGATCTTGGCGAGGCTGCCGCCGGCACTGGGGCGGCCGGAGGAGACGCAGACCAGAAGCCTTTCCGGCGCGATATGCTCCAGCTCCGGGGTGCGGGCTGTGATGCCCCGGATCAGCCGCTCCAGTTCTGCGGTCAGGTTCAGCGTGTTCAAATCCCGGCTTTCTTGAGCTTGTGGCAGAACAGGCAGCGCGAAGGACCTTCCTTCGGCTTCACCGGATGCTTGGCCGGGAAGGGGACGCCGCCGGGGCCCTCGAAATGGCAGGTGGGACACCCCTTGTCCGCCTCCATCTTGCTCTGGGTCTTTTTGAAGATCTCGTAGGAAGGTTTGTGGGTGTCGTCCAGCGGGACGCGCTTGGTCTTTTCTTCGCCAGAAATAGCATAGAAAATGCCGATTACGGCCAGTACGATGGCGATGAAGATCCAGTCCTTCTTGCTGATGCGCATTGGTGCCCTCCGCGGGGATAAATCTGCCGGCGCAGGTTAAACGCGCGGCGCTGAAAATTCAAGGGAAAAAACAGGGGCTAGGGGCTGGGGACTAGGGACTAGGGAAAATCAGCAGCTTGGTTTTAGCCCCTAGCCCCGCCTTTGCTTCATCCTAAAGAGGCGCAGCCGATGGCGCCGTTGTGCTGCGGGTACTCCGGGATCACCACCCTCATGCCGCAGTCGGCGCTAAGCAGCTTTACCATGGCGCGGTTCAGCGCCACTCCGCCGGTGATCACCAGCGACTGCGAGGGAAAGCGCTTCAGCATCGGCATCACCCTCTTCACCAGGGTCAGGTTCACCCCGGCGCACAGGCTGGCAAGCGGATGGCCGCGCAGGATCTGGCCGATCAGTTCGCTTTCTCCGAAGATGCCGCAGGTGGCGTCCAGCGCGATCGGGTCGTCCGCGTGAGAAGAGAGCTCCTCCAGGGTCACCTCGAGGACCGCAGCCATGTTCTCCAGGTAACGGCCACTGGAAGCGGCGCACTTGTCGTTCATGACGAAGTCGGTGAGCCTGCCGGCCACCACCTGGGCCACCTTGGTGTCCTGCCCCCCCATGTCCAAAAGGGTGAAGTCGCTGAGCCCCGTCTGGGCGCGGGCTCCGGCCACGTGCGCCTTGATCTCCGAGATCACCCGGGCGCCGTGCAGGTTGATGCTGTTCCTGCCGTAGCCGGTCACGGTGATCCCGGCCTCGGCGAGTTCCCCGGCGCTGAAGATGCCGCTCCCCAGAAGGTCGAGGGAGAGCTCGTCGTTCACTATGGAGCCGAACTTCTTGTAGAAGGCGATGGTGTCAAGGTCTGCCAGCCTGACGATGTCGGTCCCACGCAGCAGGGCGAACTTCGCTTTCCTGCTCCCCAGGTCTATTCCTATTTTGAGCTGGTCTGACACTGGATCGATCGCTCCTGTCATTGTGATCTTCCTTTACTCTCTGTGGACGGTCATTGGGATCGCGCCACTGACTCGGTAAAGCCTGAGCCGATCATTTCTCCTGCCGCGAACCCTTGCCAAACAGAGAAGCCATTGTACTATTTTCCCACTGAAAGAGATCCCGGCAGGCATGGCAGCGCGGGGGACGGTCAAAGCTTTCCAGGGATGGTCTTCAGAGACAGTACCCGGTCCGTCTTGTCCCTGTGCCGTTCCTGGCCTTTCAGATCCGATCCTCCAATAGTTCCAGAAAACCTTCCAGCCGAATCTTTGTCCTGGCGTCGATGACGCCCGGTTTGTCTCCTTCCAGCGTCAGGATGGGGAGCTCGATGCTTTTTCTCAGCACCATGTCCTCGATCTGCCTGAAGCAGAAGGACTGCACGTAATGAATCACGCCGTGCACCCTGCGTGCGGCGATTTCCCGGACGATATCCCCGACCCGGTGAAAGATGTCGTAGGGATAGGTGTAGGCCCGGTACTGCTCGACCAGATCCGGGATGCCGTAAGGCATGGAGAACTGCCTCTGGGTCTCGTTGAACACCACCCGGGCCCCCTGCTGCTCCAGAAAGCCGTAAAGTCCCGAGACGATGGGGGGGACGCCGAGATAGGCCAGCCTGATCTTTTCCCCGCGCGGCGACCTGAGCGCCGCCTGGGCCAGAAAGGCGTCCAGCTCCGCCTCGAAACGGTCCGGATCGCCGTTCATGTCCGAGGTACAGACCTGAAAGTAGTGGTTCTCCTCGCCGCTCACCAGGTCCTTTTCCCAACTGAGCCGGTCGATCTCGCGCACCTTGGCGCGGATCCGGTCCAGGCGCACCTTGGCCCGGTTCACCTCGTTCCAGCCGACCCCGAACTGCGCCATCAGCTTCTCTATCTCGGCCCGTAGCGTCTCCCGGTCGCGCCCCGCCGGGTAGGCGAAGGGATAGACCCGCACCCCGCGCAACGAGAGCACTTCCATGAGCGCTTTGGTGTAGCTGCAATCCCCCTCGGTGACGGCGATCATCTCGTTGACGCCACTCGAGATCACGGCGCCGTAGATCCCCTTGATCCAGGCGCAGACGTTTCGGGGGAATCCGGTGAGCTCGGCATCTTCGATCAGGGAGATGTTGTTGGGGTGGGTGATGAAGATGTTGTTCAGGTCGATGGGAACCGCTCCCGCCGCGATCAGCACCTCAAGCGGGATGGTTGTGGTAAAGCCTACTCTGCGCAAAATCCGGTTACTCCGTCTTGATAAAAATAAGATAGATGAGAACGGCGCCGATGGCGATGCCGCCAAAGGCGAAGGGGAGGGTGGATGACATCGAAAGGCTGTCACCTTCCGCCGGCAACGTGTAACGCAAAAGGATCAGAAGCGATGCAGCCGTGAACAGGATGCTGAGCACGAACTTCGAGCGGACCACGATGGCGTAGAAGGCGATGATCAGGAAGATACCGATAAACCACGGGTTGGTGATGGCGTCCTTGACCGTGAGGTTCCGAATGAACTGCATCATGTTGCCGGTCTCGAACGGAGTGAGCGTCTCGATGGTTTTCCGCAGTATGGCGTCCTTCTCCATGTCCTCCTCCCGAATAAGAATAGGATTATAGACATATCAATGAATTTGGCAAGAAAGTTATAGCCCGGGCTTCATCCCCCTCCCTTGACGGGAGGGGGCAAGGGGGTGGGTGAGGTGGCCAGGAGCCGGGATGTGGCACCTACCCCCACCCCCTGACCCCCTCCCGCAAGGGGAGGGGAGAATTGTTGCAGAATCTTATTTACAAGCGGTCAATATTTACTTAAATTTGCATGCCCGATCGGCAAAAGGAGGAGGTATACGATGGAAGAACTGAAATTCACCCCGCTGCGCGCGCATCACGAGGGGCTGAAAGCGCTGATGGCGCCCTTCGGCGGCTGGCTCATGCCGATCCAGTACGCCGGGATCATCGCGGAGCACAAGTGGTGCCGGGAGAAGGCGGCGCTGTTCGACATCTGCCACATGGGGGAGTTCCTCTTCAAGGGGGACATCGTGGCGGACGGGCTGGAGAACGTCTTCACCTTTTCGGTGAAGGGGATCCCGGTAGGGCGCTCGCGCTACGGCTTCCTGCTCAACGAGCAAGGGGGGGTGATCGACGACCTGATCGTATTCCGCCTGGGCGAAGACGAGGTGATGGTCGTGGTAAACGGCGCCACCATCGCCAACGACTTCTCCGTGATCCGCTCGCGCCTCAAGGAAGGGGCGCGGTTCACCGACATCTCCGACGCCACCGGCAAGCTGGACCTGCAGGGGCCGCTCTCGCGCGAGGTTCTGGTCGGGCTGTTCGGCGCCGAGATCGGCACCATTCCTTTTTTCAAGTTCATCAGGACCCGGATCCTCGGCGTCGATGCCATCATCAGCCGGACCGGCTACACCGGGGAGCTGGGCTACGAGATCTTCCTCCCCTCCAGTAAGGTGGTCGAACTCTGGGAGCTGCTCTCCAAGGACGAGCGGGTGGCGCCGGCCGGGCTGGGCGCCCGCGACCTGCTGCGGCTGGAGGTGGGGTACTCCCTGTACGGCAGCGATCTGGACGAAGAGACCACGCCGCTTGCCGCGGGGCTCGCCGCCTTCGTGAACCTGGATAAGGAGTTCGTCGGCAAGACCGCGCTCCAGAAGGCCCAGCAGCAAGGAGCTGCCAAGGTCAAGGTCGCCTTCCGGGTCAACTCGCGCCGCGCGCCGCGCCACCACTACCAGATCCTGCACCAGGGAGCGGAGGTGGGCTCGGTGACCAGCGGCGCCTTCTCCCCCATGCTGAGCTGCGGCATCGGCCTGGGCTTCGTCAAGCCGGAGGCGGCGGTGCTGGGGGCCAAGCTGGTCATCAAACACGAGCGGGTCGAGATGGAGGCGGAAGTGGTCGAGCTCCCCTTCTACAGCGGCGGCTCGCTGCGGGCATAAAAG
>Ga0209212_1008331_pt1 | contig 11167 bp, 10 predicted proteins | sample RifGroC2_FD_183996 | JGI IMG/M metagenome (GOLD analysis project Ga0209212, IMG submission 183996) | Groundwater microbial communities from Rifle, Colorado, USA - Groundwater C2 (SPAdes) (version 2) | ecosystem: Environmental > Aquatic > Deep subsurface > Groundwater | place: Rifle, Colorado...
CGGCCTGCCGATCATTCGCACTTCGGTGGATCATGGTACGGCATTGGATCTGGCGGGAACCGGCAAGGCCGACAGCGGCAGCCTGCTCGAAGCGATCAGGGTCGCGGCGCAGATGGCGCACAATGAGCAAGCGTATCGTGCATAAAGCCAAAAAAAAGTTTGGCCAGAACTTCCTTGTCGATGAGCGGATCATCGCCGATATCATCAGCGCGATTCGCCCCGAACCCGCCGACCATATGGTCGAGATCGGCCCCGGCCTGGGCGCGCTGACCCGCCCGCTGCTGAAGCGATTGAATCATCTGCATGTGGTGGAAATCGACCGCGACATCATCGCGCGCTTGGAGAATGACTACCCGCAGGGTAATCCCCCCAATCCCCTTTTAAAATGGGATGCCAATTCAAAGCCGAAGTTGACCATCCATGCCGGCGATGCATTGGAATTCGATTTCGCAACGCTGCCCGCCCCGCTGCGCATCGTCGGCAACCTGCCGTACAACATCTCTTCGCCGCTGCTGTTCCACTTCGCCGCTTATGCCGAGCGTATTAAAGACATGCACTTCATGCTGCAAAACGAAGTGGTCGAGCGCATGGTTGCCGAGCACTCCACGCCGGAATACGGCCGGCTGTCGGTGATGCTGCAATACCGTTTCCACATGGAAAAACTGCTCGATGTGCCGCCACAGTCTTTCCGCCCCGCGCCCAAGGTCGATTCCGCCATCGTGCGCATGATCCCGCTTCCCGCCGGTGAAATCAGGGTGCGTAACGAAAAACTGTTCGCCGCCGTTGTCGGCGCGGCATTCGGACAACGCCGCAAGACGCTGCGCAATACCCTGCGCAGTTATTTGAGCGAAGCCGATTTTGAAAAGCTGGGCATTGATGCTCAACTACGCGCGGAGAACCTGGCCGTGGCGGAATTTGCAAAAGTGGCAAATTATCTGGATAAGCCGCAACCTGACCATTAAACAGTTTGCCTATTCCAACAGGCTGGTAGTGGCAGTTCAGTCGATACCGTACTGTTTCAGTCTCTTCCACAGCGTGGTGCGCGACATGCCGAGCTTCTCTGCAGCAGCAGCCTTGTTTCCCCCGCTTTCTTTTAACGCAAGCATGATAATCTCCTTTTCATGTCCTTCTTGCCGCGCAGGAACACGGTAATAGCGCTGCACCAGCGCCGAAGCCGGGGCGGCCACGGCCCGTGAACCGGCAATCTGATGGCTGATTTCCTGAATCTCCGGTGGCAGGTGGCGCGCCAGGATTGTCGTGCCGTCCACGTGCACCATTGCATATTCCAGGGCATTTACCAGCTCCCTGACATTGCCCGGCCAGCTATAGGCGCCAAGCGCGTCAAGCGCCTCGTTCGAAATCTGGATGTCGCGCCCCGGATGGCGGGTAAGCATATCGGCAAGCATGGAACTGATCAGCAGCGGAATATCCTCCTTGCGTTCGCGCAACGCGGGAACATGCAGCGGAAGCACTCGCAACCTGTAATAAAGATCCGCACGAAATTCGCCCCGGCTCACCATGGCCTGCAGATCCCGGTGCGTTGCCGCGATGATCCTCACATCCACCTTGCGCGTCTGATTTTCCCCAAGCCGTTCAATTTCGTGTTCCTGCAAGACGCGCAGCAGCTTTACCTGAACACTCATGGGAACCTCGCCGATCTCGTCCAGCAGCAGCGTCCCGCCGTGCGCCGCCTCGAAGCGGCCCTCGCGGGCCGTGGCCGCGCCGGTGAATGCGCCACGGGCATGGCCGAACAATTCGCCTTCCAATAATTGCTCGGGAAATGCGGCGCAGTGCACCCGCACGTAGGGCCCCTTGGCGCGGCTCGAGTTTTCATGCAGCGCACGCGCAACAAGCTCCTTACCGCTGCCACTCTCGCCGGTAAGAAGGATGCTGGCCTCGCTTGCCGCCGCCCGCAAAATTTGGCGGAACAGATCCCGCATTACCTCGCTGTGTCCTATCAAACCGCCCAAGCGCAGCCTATCTCTGGCGGCTTCTTCCAAATGCATCTCATGGGTGCGATCGCGTAGCACCACGGCGCAATATGCCAGCCGCTCATCGGAGGGCAGCGCCATGGCCCACATGCGCATGGGTATCAGCGCCCCATCCGGGCGCTGCACAACAAGGTCTTGAACATTTTTCCCCTGGATTGCGTTCTTCATAAGCGTGCAATGCCCCCTTTTATCACAGCTCCGCGCACAAGCCGTCCCCTTGAACAGGCTGGGGCAGAGCTTATCCAGAATATCGTCGTGACTCTGTCCCAACATGCGGCTGGCCGCTTCATTGATCGCCACAACATGGCGCTGCTGATCAAGGAAAAGAATCCCTTCCTCCAGATTGTCTAGAAATTGTCTCAACCCTGCCAAAGTAATCATAATTACCCACACCCCTCAAAATGTTTACTATAAACGACATGTTAACGTTAAGTCTTAACGCTGTCAACATGCACTGCAAATCCTCGAGCATGCAATCAATTGATTTGTTTTAATAAAATATGTGGCACGGTTAATGCTCATATAACCACGCCCACCTGTGAATTGCATCTTTGCCTTCACAGGCGAAAACCCCCTCGCCAGAACGGCAGGGACTTTAACTGAAGATACAGATAAGGAGTCTTATCATGAAAACGAATATTTTATCAGGTCTTATCATCGCTGGCGTTTTGGCCACTTCAGCCGTACAGGCCGCAACCTTGTCGGTCGAGTCGGTTGGGGAGATTTACTCCGGTATGAGCGCTGCTACGATACAGAAGAATCAGCGAGCAAACCCGGCTGCCGAGCGGCATTCAATGGCTGGGAAGGCAACATGCGCTTGGCATAAAGCGGAAAATAAAGCAGTCGATCAACTGTATGCCGCTTATCCCGGCAGCGATGCTAATTTTGGTGAAAAAGATTACCTCGCTGCAGCGAACCAGAACTTTATATGCTAACCAACTTTGCGCTCTCTGCAGCCCGCAGATACTCTCATTATTAAGAAGCTCAATAGGCTAAGACTGAAAAACAGGTACAAGGCTTCGCAGAGAGCAACAAGAATTACTGGCCATGAGTTTTGGTTGGCAATGGGTGCTGTACAGCAGTGGGCGTAACGATAGTCCGCATGAGGCAGTTAAATGAATAAAAATTCAAAGGAGCTTTATCATGAAAACACAAATCTTGGCAGGACTTATTATCGCTGGCGTTCTGGCGACTTCAGTTGCACAAGCCTCAACATCTCTCTCAACAGAGTCAGTTGAGGCGCTATATTCCGGTTTGAATACAGCAAAATTACAACAGATTCACAAGACATCCGAAATGCAGGCGGTTACGCACAAGTCAACATGCGCTTGGCATGAAGCGAAAAGTAAAGCAGTCGATCAACTGTATGCCGCTTATCCCGGCAGCGATGCTAATTTTGGTGAAAAAGATTACCTCGCTCCGGCTAACCAGAATTTAGTTTGCTAACAAGATTAGTGCAGATATTTTCTGCATTCTGAAGGTAGCGCAAGCTTTCACTCGTTTCTCCAAGTCTTAACCTCTCCCAAGCAGTTAAGATGTTTTGCCCCTGACTCTTCTTGGTTCAGGGGCATTTTTTTGCAAGGTTAATGAACCGAATATGCACTAAACGGTCAACTATGACGGCTTATTAGCCGTCCGCTAATAAGTTTCTGACTATGTGCTGAAACCTAATCCATCAATCAATCAAGGAAATTTGAAATGTTTATTCAATGGAAAAAAATGGCTGTAACCCTGTCCGCCGTCGCACTGCTGAGCATGAGTCCGGGAATAGTGTCAGCCCAGGGCCACAGCCATTCGCATGACGCCGCAGAGTCAGCACAGCTCACTTTGAATAACGGCAGGAAATGGACCACCGATGACAACCTGCGCCAGGCCATGAGCCGCATTCGCGACGCTCTGGCAGCGGAACTCCCCGCCATCCATTCCGGCAAAGCCACCGCAAAGCAATACCGTGCGCTGGCGCAGAAGACGGATGACCAGATTGCGTTCATGGTGAAGAACTGCAAGCTGGATCCGAAAGCGGATGCCATGCTCCACCTCGTGCTGGCCGACATCATCGCCGGCGCGGACGCGATGAAGGGGAAGGACAGCGACGAGGCGCACAAGGGTGCGGCGAAGATCGCCCATGCACTGGACAACTATGCCGCCTACTTTGATCACCCCGGCTGGCACGGCTTAGAATAGATTATGGTTTCTTCCATGAGGCCAAGGACAATATGAAACTGAAACTGAAACGCTTTCTGAGCTACGAATGGGATGCCATCGCCGGCATCCTGGCCGCAACGGCGGCCCTCGTCCTGCATCTGCTCCATATCGTCGACGAGCACATCATGCTGCCTATCGTGCTTGCCCTGATGGCGCTTCTGTTCATCAATTTCATGCGCCACACACGGAACAATGAACACACAGCTGAACAGATAGAGCGGACGCAGAAGATGGTGTCCAGGATCAAAACCTCTTTGACCCCCCCGGACGTGGTGCTGGTCGGTCCGCGCCAATTGCGCACGGCGAACGAGCAGTTCGCCCGGAACATGCGCGGGGATGCGATCTTGTTCAATGTCTGCCTGTCGATGTACCGGGCACAATCGCTTTTCGACGTGCTGCTACGCTCGGTAATCGAAAACCCCGAAGTAACCTCCATTCAGTTCGTTCTCGATGAAAGCCAGCAAGGCCTGTGGCAAACCGAGATCTTGCCGAAGATTACCGCTTGCGACGGCCATAGCAAGGTGCAGGAACCGCATTGGTGCGCTCTCAGCAAGAATATCTCTTTCATTCTTGCAGATACCCCGCCGGACGGGGCGACAGAGGCTCTGCTGAGTTTCTGGGGGGAACCGTTCATGGCGCAGTCCACCGAGCGCAACGTACCACGCTATATTTTTCACATCCAGGCAAATTCCGAGCTACTGCCGCATTTGGTGGAAATGGAACGGAATTGCCGCATGCATGCCTGATGTTTGAGTTCGTTTGAAGCTGCCGGATCGCCATCAGGAAACAGGAACGAACTGAATGGATTTGTCTTTTTGGCTCACCCGGCAATCGGGCAAACCTTGCGCAAATTCCCGCCCTACGGCTGCTCCTCGCGCCGGCGTAACGCGCGCCACACCCAAACGCCGGACAGCAACAACGCCGCGGCCAGCAGCCACAGCGGCCAGCGCGCGGGGCTGTTCCATTCGTGTCGCAGCTGGTCGCGCTGCGCGGCATCCACGCGCCAGTATTTGAGTTTGTTGTTTGCCATCACATTGGGCTTCACGTTATGCAGCCAGCCGTGCTGCAACACGTAACTCTTCGGGTGGAAGCCCCACAGCCACGGTGAGTCGCGGCGCAGAATTTCCAGTATCTGGTCGATGATGGTCTGACGTGCCGGGCTGTTTTCCATGTTCTTCATCTGCTCGAACAGCTGGTCGTATTCCGGGTTGCTGTAATTCGCCGCATTCTCGCCGCCCTTGCCCACCTTTGCCTGCGCGCCGTGCAGCAAAAATAAAAAGTTCTCCGGGTCGGGGTAGTCGGCATTCCAGCCGAAGTAAAACATCTGCGTGTCGCCCTTGCGGATCTTGTCCTGAAAACGGTTGTAATCGGTGCTGCGCACCACCAGTTGCACGTTGATCTTGTCGAACTGCTTGCGCAGCCAGTCGAGACGCGCCTTGTTGCCCACGCCATTGGCGGTGGTGTCCAGGTTGATCACCAGCGGCTGGCGGGTTTGCGCGTCGACGCCATTCGGGTAGCCCGCTTCGGCGAGCAGCTTCTGCGCTTCTTCGATGGGTTTGCGCTTCGGCGCGCCGCCCACCCAGTCGTACACAGTACGGTTGATGCCCGCCGCGCCGTCGCGGTAACCGAAGATTCCGGGCGGGAGCGGCGATTGGGCGGCGATGCCACGCCCGTTGGCGAAGATGGATACGAACTCCTCGAAGTCCACCGCGGTCGCGATCGCCTGACGCAGCTTGCGTGAACGATCAGATGGCCCTCCCACCGCAGGGTCGAGCCAGTTGAAGCCGGTATACATGGTGGAAGTCGAAACCGCGGTTGAAAGCTCGATGCCCTGCGCCTTCATCGCATCGGTCACCGCCGCCTCGCCGCCGACGCTCACCTGTACTGCCTGGTCGAAGCTGTCCGAACTGATGCCGGAGGCATCGTAATAGCCCTGCAAAAACTTGTTCCAGTAGGGGATGGTTTCCTTTTCCAAGCTGAATATCACCTTGTCGATCAGCGGCAACTTTTTGCCCGCATCCGCCAGCAGCCCGGCCTGCATGTCGCCCGCCTCGCCTTCGTCCGGATAGCGTTCGCTGTCGTAATATGGATTGCGGCTCAAGACCATGCGTTGGTTGGGATTATTCTCGGACAGATAATACGGCCCGCTGCCCACCGGCCACCAGTCCAGCGTCAGATTGTGTTCGCGCATCCCCGCCTGCGCGTAAAAGCGCTCGGCCTCCTGCGGCATCGGCGCAAAAAACGGCATCGCCAGCCAGTAGGCGAACTGTGGATACTTGCCATGCACCTCGATGCGGTAGGTGTGCTCATCCACCACCTGCACCCCCGGCAACGGATACGCGTTCAAATCGAGAAACGCATCGGGCGTTTTTTGCAGCGCCTGTTGCAACGTCGCGGCATACTCTTTCAATCCGACGATGTATTCGCTCATCACGCCGAAAATCGGCAAATGCAATTGCGGATGCGCCAAGCGTTTGATCTGATAAGCGTAATCTGCCGCCGTGACGTTGCGCGTGCCGCTGTGCGGAAAATCGCCCAGCGTATGAACGTCGCGCAAATCGCGCGGCGTCAAATGATCGTACTCCGGCTTGCCCTGCCGATCGCGCGCAAACGCCGGATGCGGCTGATAGCGCATGTTTGGTTTGATCCTGATTTCATACACGCTGAAGGCAATCTTTTCAGCTGGCGCATTGTCCGGCAACGGGCGGCGGTTCTTGTCCAGGTAACGTACCGCGGGCATTCCGCCGGCAGCCAGCGGAACCAGTTCGTAAGGGCGCTTCAGGTAATGGTATTGCAGCGGCGGCGCGTAAATCTGCGCGAGGAATTCATACTCGTTTTCGCTGTATGCCTGCGCCGGGTCGAGGTGCTTGGGGCGCTCGGTAAACGCGGTGTAAAGAATCGGTTTGCCATCGTCCGCGGCCGGATAAGGATTGTTCCACAACCCGCCGCCACAGGCTGGAAGCAGCACAACCAGAAGTAATACGGACACGGCTCTCATGGCGCAAAGTGTAGCGGAATCAAGCCGGCGCGTCATGGTTAAGGTGCGTGAGGTTGCCGGGCAATCTCTGGTGTTATACTTATGTCTGATTTGTTAACCACACCCGCGAGGAATACATGAAACGATTTTTGATGCTGCTGACGATTGCCCTGACCAGCGCGAGTTTATTTGCCGCAACGGCTGAAGCAAAGCGTTTTGGCGGGGGCAGCAGTTTTGGCAAGCAACGGACGATGGCCCCGCAACAGGCTCCGGCCGCAGCACCTGCACCGGCCGGTAACAAGTGGCTCGGCCCGCTGGCTGGCCTGGCTATTGGCGCGGGCTTGGGCGCAATGTTTGCTGGTGGTCTGGGTGGCTTGGGTGGCGCGATGGGCGGCATCCTGATGGCGTTGGCCGCAGCTGCGCTGGTGATGTTCCTGATTGCCAAATTCCGCAAACCGCAACCTGCGATGCAATATGCCGGAGCGGGCGCGCCATACGTCAATCCCGATCCTGTGCAACAACCGTTGGCCGGCGGCAGTGCCGCACCCGTCGCCGCACCTGCTGCGCACGCAGGCAACATTCCGGCGGATTTCCCGGTGGAAAGTTTTCTGCGCAGCGCCAAGACTTCGTTCATCCGCTTGCAGGCCGCGAATGACCGCAAGGATCTGGACGACATCCGCGAATACACCACACCGGAAATGTTTGCCGAAATCTCGATGCAGATGCAGGAACGCGGCGATACGCCGCAAAAAACCGACGTGGTCGCAATCAGCGGCGAGTTGCTGGAAGTGGCGAATGAGGGCGAACTAGCAATTGCCAGCGTGCGCTTCACCGGGCAGCTGCGCGAAAACAACGGCGCGCCGGAAGATGTAAATGAAATCTGGCATGTGCAGAAAAACCTGCGCGATGACAAGTCAGTGTGGCTGCTGGCGGGTATTCAACAGTCTGTTCTGCATTAATTTAGCTATGTCCACCCAACCTTCTGTCGCAGCGCTGAATCATTTGCTCACGCAGAATAGTTGGGCGTTACCCAAGCTCGCGCGCTTCGCGGGAAAAACGGCACGATTCGATATCGCGCCGTTTTCTTTTGCCTACACCATTCAGGCGGATGGCACGGTGCGCAGCGCCGATGCCGCTGCCACTGCGGATGCCATATGCGTGATCGCGCCATCATTGTTGCCGCGCCTTGCGCTGCACGACGAGAAGGCGCACAACGACATCGGCACCGAAGGCGATGCCGCGTTGCTGGCGGAAATTTTCTCCCTGTCGCGCAACCTGCGCTGGGATGCGGCAAAAGATTTAGGCCGCCTCACCGGCGACGGCATCGCGGAACACATCGTGCAGGCCGTGCAAGGTGCAAGACAACAACTGCACGATGCGGCGGCAAACCTGTCGAAAGCGGCAGCGGAATATTGCACCGAAAAACATCCGGTATTGGCCAAACCGCAACAGGTTGCCGCGTTCATACAGCAGGTGGACAAGCTGCGCGACGATGTGGCGCGGTTGGAGCAGCGCGTTAAACAACTGCCGGACGCGCGGGACAATTGACATGATGCGTTTGCTGCGGTTGTTGAAAATCATTTTTGTCGTGCTGCGTTTCGGGCTGGACGAATTCCTGCTCGCGCCCGGACAGCTACGCTGGCTGCGTACGCCGCTGAACCTGCTGCTGTTCATGCGCAATGTCTCCGAACCGCGCGCGGTCAGGCTGCGCCGCGCGCTGGAAAATCTCGGCCCGATCTTCGTCAAATTCGGCCAGATGCTTTCTACCCGGCGCGATCTGATGCCGGCCGATCTCGCCGATGAACTTGCCAAGCTGCAGGATCAGGTGCCGCCGTTCCCCTCCACGCAGGCGGTGGCCTTGCTGGAAGCGGCTTATGGCAAACCGTTAAGCGAGGTATTCCGCAGCTTTGACGAAACGCCGGTGGCCAGCGCGTCAGTGGCGCAGGTGCATTTCGCCGTACTGCCGGATGGCCGCGACGTCGCGGTAAAAATCCTGCGCCCCAACATCACCGGCATCATCGCGCACGATGTCGCGCTGCTGAAAGTGGCGGCAGATATGATCGAGTGGTGGTCGGAAGGCCGCCGCCTCAAACCGGGCGAAGTCATCAAGGAATTCGAAAAGCATCTGGGAGACGAGCTCGATTTAATACGCGAGGCAGCCAATGCCAGCCAGCTCAAGCGCAACTTTGCCAATTCGTCGTTGATTCTGGTACCGGAGATGTACTGGGATTATTGCAGCACCGAAATAATGGTCATGGAGCGCATGTACGGCTTCCCGGTCAGCCAGGTGGACGTGCTGCGCGAGGCGGGCATTGACATTCCGAAGCTTGCCGAAAACGGCGTGGAGATTTTTTATACCCAGGTGTTTCGCGACGGTTTTTTTCACGCCGACATGCACCCGGGCAATGTACAGGTAGCTGCTAACGGCCAATATATCGCGCTGGACTTCGGCATCATGGGCTCGCTGACCGACACCGATAAGCATTACCTCGCGCAGAACTTCATCGCCTTCTTCCGTCGCGATTACAAACGCGTCGCCGAGGTGCACATCGAATGCGGCTGGGCTCCCGCCGAAACCCGCGTGGACGAGCTGGAATCCGCGATACGCGCGGTGTGCGAACCGATCTTCGACAGGCCGTTGCGCGAGGTTTCATTCGGCCGCGTGCTGTTGCGCCTGTTCCAGACTTCGCGCCGTTTCGGTATCGAAGTCCAGCCGCAACTGGTGCTGCTGCAGAAGACGCTGCTCAATGTCGAGGGACTGGGCCTGCAACTGGACCCCGAACTGGACTTATGGAAAACCGCCAAGCCGTGGCTGGAACGCTGGATGACCGAACAAGTGGGCTGGCGCGGATTCCTCAAGTCGTTGCATACCGAAGCTCCGAACTACGCCACCCTGTTGCCGCAACTGCCGCGGGTGCTGCACCGCTATCTGGTTAACGATGGCGCCACCTACAGCGCAGAGATGCTGCACCGGATACTGGAACAGCAAAAACGCTATAACACCTTGCTGGCAATCATCTGCCTGTTGCTGCTGGTTCTTTTCGCGTGGGGTTTTTTCAGCTTCCATATGTCCTGAAGCAAAACCCTGTAGGGGCGAGATTTATCACGCCCTGAGTTAATCCCGGATTGTTCATTAGACCGTTTATGATGTGTAGGAGCTCGATTTATCGAGCTCCTACAGGCTAATGGATTATCTGGGTTAATGCAGAAGAAAAAGGGCGCGATAAATCGCGCCCTTACGATTGATCTAAAATCAGACGAAAAAACCGCTATCCCATAACTCCTGGGTCAATGCCCGGTAATCCGCCGCGCCCGGGCTGTGCGGCGCAAAGTCGAACACATCCTTGCTGTGCATCGGGCTGGTCGCCAGCGCGACGGTTTCGCCGATGCGCGTTTCGCATACCAGCGCCCCGTAGCGTTCCCTGAGCTTGTCATAGATATCGTAGGCCAGTTTGCGCCGCGAATCGAAGCGCGTCACGACGATGCGCCTTTCAAACCTGCGGTTGAGCTTGGCCTCCAGCACGTTGAGTGCGCTATCCAGGCGATGCACGCCCTGCAATGAAAGGAAGTCCGCCGAGACCGGGATCAGCACCCGATCGGTTGCGAGCAGCGCATTAAGCGTCAACACACCCAGCATCGGGCAGCAATCGATCAGGATGGGCGCGCCGGTGAGCGCCAGATCTTCGCGCAAGCCCTGCCGCAACAGTGTTGCGGCTTTTGGATCGCTGCCGAACATGGCATCGATCTTGGCGAGCTCCAGCGAAGCGGGAATGATCTGCCAGCCGGACGGTGTCTCCTGCAGCAAATTGGCAAGCTGTGTCTTGTGCTTGAAAAAGGCCGCCATGCCGCCATTCGGCAATGCCCTCACCGCGCCGCTGGCCAGGGTCAGATGGCCCTGCGGGTCCATATCCAGCGCAATGGGACATTGCCGCGCGATATTCAGCGCAGCCGTCACATTCAGACAGGTAGTGGTTTTGCCTACGCCACCTTTTTG
>Ga0209212_1008332_pt1 | contig 11166 bp, 9 predicted proteins | sample RifGroC2_FD_183996 | JGI IMG/M metagenome (GOLD analysis project Ga0209212, IMG submission 183996) | Groundwater microbial communities from Rifle, Colorado, USA - Groundwater C2 (SPAdes) (version 2) | ecosystem: Environmental > Aquatic > Deep subsurface > Groundwater | place: Rifle, Colorado...
GCGCGGCCTCGCCGTGCGGCGGCGTCAGGACGCGCAGCGGGAAGCCCGCCGCGGCGAGCAGCGCGCACGTGGCGTCCACGACCTCGACGCCGATGCCCTCGCCGCCGAGCGCGACGACGGTCTTCACGGCTCGATCCGGTAGACGCGCCGGACGTTCTCCCAGAGCATCTTCCGCCGGACCTCGGGGGCGATCCGCGCGAACTGCTCGGCGATGGCCTTCTGCGAGAAGGGCCACGTGCCGTCGCGGTGCGGGTAGTCCGAGCCCCACATGGCGTTGTCCGGCGCGAGCCGGGCCATCGCCTCGACGCCGTGGAAATCCTTCTGGAACGTCGCCCAGATCTGGCGCTTGAAGTAGGCGCTCGGCGGCAGCGGGAGCCGGAGGTCGTCGGCCAGGCGCTCCTCGTACGTGTCGTCGAGGCGCTCGAGGACGTAGGGGAGCCAGCCGATCCCGCTCTCGCCGAGCACCAGGCGGAGCCGCGGGTGGCGCTCGCACACGCCCGAGAGGATCAGCGACACGAGGATCTCGTCCATCTGCATCGGCGCCACGACGGTCCACGAGCCGATCACCGCCGGGTGCCGGATGCCCTTCACCTCGTACCCGACGGTCGCGCCGCCGCCCTCGAAGACGTGGAACGAGACGACGAGCCCGGTCTCCTCGGCGGCCGACCACAGGGCCCCCCACATCTCGTGCCACACGGGCATCGCCGCGCCCCACGGCACGAAGACGGCGCCGCGGAGGCCGAGCGTCGCGCAGTGGCGCAGCTCGTCGGCGGCGACCCGCGCGTCGTGGTTCGGCAGGCAGCCGAGGCCGACGTAGCGCCCGGGCTCGGTGCGGTTGAACTCGGCGATGTACTGGTTGTAGGCGCGATAGACGGCGGCGAGCGTCTCGGGGCTCGCGATGCCGCCGCCGGAGAACAGGCCGCGCGAGATCCCGATGATCCCGTAGATGATCTCGGCCGCGACGCCGTCGCGCTCCTGGTCCTCGCGGCGCTTCACTGGGTCGGACGGGCGCGTCTCCCGGCCCGAGGCGAAGCCCGCCTCGGCCAGGATCCTGCCGCGCCGGCCGCCGGTCACGCCCGGCCCGTACACGCCCCAGGGGCCGAGCACGGCGTCGCCGGACACCCACACGCGGCGCCCGTCGCGCTCCACGACGTGGGGGATGGCGTCACCCCACGCGCGGTCCATCCGCGCGGTGAAGGCGTCGGGGGGGAGGAAGACGAGATCCATGTGGCTGTCGGCCGACATGACCCGGAGCGGCATGCGCGGTCTCCTCTCCAAGCCTCGTGGGGTGCGGAGAGCCTAGTCCGGTGGCGCGATGAAATCAACCGCGACGTACAATAGCGGCCCGTGAGCCCCGAGGACGACGCGCTCGCGCAGCCCACCCGCGGATGACGTTCCCCCACGGGCTCCGGGCGCTCCGCCACCGGGACTTCCGCCGCTTCTACGGCGCCCAGGTCGTCGCGCAGACCGGCGCGTGGATGCAGATGGTGAGCCAGTCGTGGCTCGTGCTCCAGCTCACCGCCTCCCCGTTCAAGCTCGGCCTGATCTCGACGCTCCAGTTCGCGCCGGTGCTGCTCTTCTCGGTCCTGAGCGGCGCCGTCGCCGACCGGCTGCCCAAGCGCCGCGTCCTCGTCGCGACCCAGGCGACGCTCGCGGGCCAGGCGCTCCTCCTCGGCCTGCTCGCGGCCACGGGGCTCGTCGAGTACTGGCACGTGGCCGCGCTCGGGCTCGTGCTCGGCTTCGCCAACGTGGCCGACCAGCCCGCGCGCCAGTCGTACGTCGTGGAGATGGTCGGCCGGGACGACGTGGCGAACGCGGTCGCGCTCAACTCCGCCTCGTTCAACGCCGCCCGCATCGTCGGTCCGGCGGTGGCCGGCGTGGTGATCGGCCGCTGGGGCGTGGTGCCCTCGTTCTTCGCGAACGCGGCCGGATTCGTCTGGGTGATCGTGACCCTGCTCGGGCTCCGGGCGTCCGGCCTGCCCTCGCGCGAGGCGCGCGCGCCGATGCTCGCGGCGATCCGTGAGGGGCTCGCCTGGGCGCTCCGCACGCCGCGGGTGAGGCTCGCCCTCGGCCTCGTCTTCGGCGTGAGCCTCTGCGTGTTCAACTTCACCGTGTACGTGCCCCTCCTCGCCAAGGACGTGCTCGGGCTCGGCGCCGAGGGGTTCGGCTTCCTCATGGCGGCGCTCGGCGTCGGCGCGGTCGCGGGCGCGCTCACGGTGGGGCTGCTCCCCACGCGGGAGCCGCCGGTCGCCGCGCTGTTCGCGGCCGCGGCGATCACGTTCGCGATGCTGCTCGGGCTCGGGCTCGTGCGCCGGGCGTGGGTGGCGGCGGCGCTGCTCCTGGTGATCGGCTACTTCGGCCTGGCGCTGATGGCCGCCTGCAACACGGCCATGCAGCTCAGCGCCCCGGACGCGCTGCGCGGGCGCGTGATGAGCCTCTACACCTGGCTCTCGGCGGGCATCTTCCCGATCGGCGCCTTCATCGTGGGCGCGGTCGCCGAGGCGTGGGGCGTGTCGGTCGCCTTCCTCTGGAACGGCACGCTCGGCCTGGCCGTGCTCGCCGCGCTGGGCCTCTGGTGGCGCCGCCGCGGGCGCCGCGGCTAGCCCTTCCGCGCGTACCCGTTCTGCGCCAGCGCGTCCGTGATCTCGGCGAGGATCGCGGGGTCGTCGATCGTCGCGGGCAGCGTGTACGCCTGGCCGTCGGCGATCTTCTTCATGGTCCCGCGCAGGATCTTGCCCGAGCGCGTCTTCGGCAGCCGCGGGACGACGATCGCCGTCTTGAAGGCGGCGACGGGGCCGATCTGCCGGCGCACCCGCTCGACCAGCTCCCGGCCGATCTCGGCCGGGCTCCGCTCGACGCCCGCCTTCGTGACGACGAAGCCGACCGGCACCTCGCCCTTGACGTCGTCGGCGACGCCGACGACGGCGCACTCGGCGATGTCCGGGTGGGAGGCGAGCACCTCCTCCATCGCGCCCGTCGAGAGCCGGTGGCCGGCCACGTTGATGATGTCGTCCACGCGGCTCATGATGTAGACGTAGCCGTCCTCGTCCTTGTAGCCCGCGTCGCCGGTCAGGTAGTGGCCCGGGTGCTTCGTGAGGTAGGACGCCTCGTACCCCGCGTCGTTGTTCCAGAGGGTCGGCAGGCATCCGGGCGGCAGCGGCAGCTTGATCGCGATCGAGCCGATCTGGCCGGCGGGCAGGTCCCGGTTCGCCTCGTCGAGCACGCGCACGTCGTACCCGGGCACGGGCTTGGTCGGCGAGCCCGGCTTGACGGCGAGCGCGCCGAGGCCCACGCAGTTCGCCGCGATCGGCCAGCCCGTCTCGGTCTGCCACCAGTGGTCGATCACCGGCACGCCGAGCTTGTCCTCGGCCCAGTGCAGCGTGTCGGGGTCGCAGCGCTCGCCCGCGAGGAAGAGCGTGCGGAACCGCGCCAGGTCGTGCCGCTTCATGTGGACGCCCTGCGGATCCTCCTTCTTGATCGCGCGGAACGCGGTGGGCGCGGTGAACAGGACGTTCACGCCGTGCTGGGCGATCAGGCGCCAGAAGGCGCCGGGATCGGGCGTGCCCACGGGTTTGCCCTCGTAGAGGATCGTCGTGCAGCCCTTGAGGAGCGGCGCGTAGACGATGTACGAGTGGCCGACGACCCAGCCGATGTCGGACGCGGCCCAGTAGACCTCCCCGGCCCCGACCCCGTAGATCGCCTCCATCGACCACTTGAGGGCGACCGCGTGGCCGCCGTGGTCGCGCACGACGCCCTTCGGCACGCCGGTGGTGCCCGAGGTGTAGAGGATGTAGAGCGGGTCGGTGGCCGCCACGGGCACGCAGTCGGCGGGCCGCGCGCCGGCGAGCGCGTCGCCCCACTCGAGGTCGCGGCCGGCGACGAGCGGCGCCCGCTCCTCCGGCCGCTGGAGGATGATGCAGCGCTCGGGCCGGTGCCGCGCCAGCTCGATGGCGCCGTCGAGGAGCGGCTTGTAGGGGAGGGCGCGGTTCACCTCGATGCCGCACGAGGCCGACAGGATGAGCTTGGGCCGGGCGTCGTCGATGCGCTTGGCCAGCTCGTTCGCGGCGAAGCCGCCGAACACGACCGAGTGGACCGCGCCGATGCGGGCGCACGCGAGCATCGCGATGACCGCCTCGGGGACCATCGGCATGTAGATGAGCACGCGGTCGCCCGTGGCGATGCCGTGCGTGGCGAGCATCCCCGCGCAGCGCGCCACCTCGTCGCGCAGCTCGGCGAAGGTGAAGGCCCGCACCGTGCCGGTGACGGGGCTGTCGTAGACGAGCGCCTTCTGCTTGCCGCGCCCCCGCTCGACGTGCACGTCGAGCGCGTTGTAGCAGGTGTTGAGCACGCCGCCCGTGAACCACCGGTAGAAGGGCTTGCGCGAGTCGTCGAAGACGCGGTCCCAGCGCTTCTCCCAGTGGATGGCCTCGGCGGCGGCCGCCCAGAAGCTCTCGGGATCCTGCATGGCGCGCGCGTAGACCTCGTCGTAGACGCTCCTCATCCCCGGGGGCCCTCCTGTGGGCCCCGATTCTATGCGCTCCCCGGGCCCCTCCACAACGGTGGGCCGCTCGGCCAGGCGGTCTAGTGCGCTTGACGGGGATAGCCGGAAGGGCGTAGAGTCGTTTGGAAAACTCGATCGGCAATGGAGTATTTGATGACCGCCGGTGTTTCTGGAGCAAGACCGCAAAACGAAAGGAGAATCCTATGTCACTCCGACTCGGTGACGTCGCTCCCGACTTCGAGGCCCAGACGACGGAGGGCCCGATCAGCTTCCACAGGTGGATCGGCGACGGCTGGGCGATCCTCTTCTCGCACCCGAAGGACTTCACGCCGGTCTGCACGACCGAGCTCGGCTACGTCGCCCGCGTGAAGCCCGAGTTCGACCGGCGCAACGTGAAGGTCATCGGGCTCTCGGTCGACCCGGTGGACGCGCACCGGCAATGGGCCCAGGACATCAAGGAAACGCAGGGCCACGCACCCAACTACCCGATCATCGCCGACCCGGACAAGAAGGTCGCGAACCTCTACGGCATGATGCACCCGGCCCACGACGAGGTGTACACGGTCCGGACGGTCTTCGTGATCGACCCGCAGAAGAAGGTCCGCCTGATGATCACGTATCCGCAGACCACCGGGCGGAACTTCGAGGAGATCCTGCGCGTCGTGGACTCGCTCCAGCTCACGGACCTCCACCGGGTGGCGACGCCCGTGAACTGGAAGCAGGGCCAGGACGTCATCATCGTGACGGCCGTCTCCGACGAGGAGGCGAAGGCGAAGTTCCCGAAGGGCTGGAAGGCCCTCAAGCCCTACCTGCGCCTGACCCCGCAGCCGGGCAACTGAGCGGTCGGGGCGCCGGCGCGATCGCCCGGAGCGGCGACCGCCGGCGCCCTGAACCTCCAGGGGTGGGCTCACGAGGGGTCGGCCGGGCGCGGAGACGCTCACGGGCGCACACGCGAGGAGTCCTGGGGTAAGATTGCCCGAAATGCGTCCGGAGGAGCCGACATGAGCGAGTTCCGCCACGTGCACCGCACCGAGCTCACCCCGGTGAGCTTCCTCGAGCGCAGCGCGTACGTCTTTCCGGACAAGACCGCGGTGGTCCACGGCGCGCGGCGCTACACCTACCGCCAGTTCCAGGAGCGCGTGAACCGCCTGGCCAGCGGCCTGCGCGCCGCGGGGCTCGCGCGGCAGGACCGCGTGGCGTTCATCTGTCCGAACACCCCGGCGATGCTCGAGGCGCACTACGGCGTCCCCGCCGCCGGCGGCGTGCTGGTCGCGATCAACATCCGGCTCAACGCCGACGAGGTCGGCTACATCCTCCAGCACTCGGGCGCCAGGTTCCTGTTCGTGGACGCGGAGTTCGAGCCCGTGGTGAAGCCGCTCGACCTCTCGGGCGTCCGCGTGGTGCGCGTGGACGACACGGGCGCCGCCGGCGACCCCTACGAGGACTTCCTGGCCCAGGCCTCGCCCGCGCCCGTCCCGGGCTGGCTCGAGGACGAGGACGAGATGCTCTCGATCAACTACACGTCGGGCACGACGGGCCGGCCCAAGGGCGTGATCTACGGGCACCGCGGCGCCTGGATCAACGCGGTCGCCGAGGTCGTCGAGACCGGCATGGGCTTCGACACGCGCTACCTCTGGACGCTGCCGATGTTCCACTGCAACGGCTGGTGCTTCACGTGGGGCGTCACCGCGGTCGCGGGCACGCACGTCTGCCTCCGGAGGGTCGAGCCGACGCGGATCTGGGAGCTGATCGACACCGAGGGCGTCACCCACTACAACGGCGCCCCGACCGTGCACGTCGGCGTCGTCAACGACCCGAAGGCGCACGCGCTCGCGCGGCCGGTGACGGTCACCGTCGCGGGCGCGCCGCCGTCGCCGACCCTGCTCGGCCGGCTCCGGGAGCTCGGATTCCGGCCCGTCCACGTCTACGGCCTCACGGAGACGTACGGGCCGCACACCGTGGGCGCGTGGCACGCCGAGTGGGACGCGCTGCCGCCCGCGGAGCAGGCACGCCTCGCCGCGCGCCAGGGCCAGGGCTACGCGCTCTTCGACCTGGTCCGCGTGGTGGACGCGGGCATGCAGGACGTGCCGCGCGACGGGCAGACGCTCGGCGAGGTCGTCATGCGCGGCAACAACGTGATGACGGGCTACTTCAAGCAGCCCGACGCCACCGCCGAGGCGTTCCGCGGCGGCTGGTTCCACTCCGGCGACATCGCCGTCTGGCACCCGGACGGCTACATCGAGCTGCGGGACCGCAAGAAGGACATCATCATCTCGGGCGGCGAGAACATCTCGACGATCGAGGTCGAGCAGGCCGTGGTCAAGCACCCCGCCGTGCTCGAGTGCGCCGTCGTCGCGGTCCCCGACGAGAAGTGGGGCGAGCGCCCGAAGGCCTTCGTCACGCTCAAGCCCGGCCAGCAGGCCACCGAGGGGGAGATCATCGAATTCTGCCGCCAGCACATCGCCCACTTCAAGTGCCCGGCCGCGATCGAGTTCGGCGAGCTGCCCAAGACCTCGACCGGCAAGGTCCAGAAGTTCGTGCTGCGCGACCGGGAGTGGAAGGGGCAGGAGAAGCGGATCCACTAGCCGGCAATCGGGCTAGACGGCGCCCCCCGCGCGCAGCTCCCGGATCTCGGCGTCGGCGTAGCCGGCCTCGCGCAGAATCTCCTCGGTGTGCTCGCCGGCGGCGGGCGGGAGCCGGCGCACGCCGGCGCGCCCCGTCGAGAACTCGACCGGGAAGCGGAGCAGCGTCACGCGGCCGGCCACCGGGTGCTCGATCTCCTCGGTCGCGTCGGCGGCGCGCACCGCCGGGTCCGCGAACGTCTCGGCGTGCGTGTGGACCGGCGCCGTCCAGATCCCGCGGGGCTCCAGGCGCGCGAGCCACTCGGCGGTCGTGCGGGCGCGCAGCACGGGCTCGATGAGCGCCGCCACCGCCTCGCGCTCGTCGAAGTTCCACGCGACGGCGGCGTGGCGCCGCAGCTCCGGCAGCTCGAGGGCGTCGGCGAGCGGGGCGAGCGGCACCATCGACAGCACGAGCCAGCCGTCCCGGGTCGCGTACGTGCCGTAGGGCGCCGGGTGGAAGGTGGACGCGAGCCCGGTCGGGCTCTTCTCCAGGCCGGCGCCGTTCAGGAAGTAGGTCGCGACCTCGAGCTGGAGGTCGAGGGCGGCGCGCAGCATGCTCACGTCGACGTGGAGCCCCTCGCCGGTGCGGGCGCGCTCGAGGAGCGCGGCGAGAACGCCCAGCGCGAGGAGCGTCGCGGCGTGCTGGTCCACGACCGCGGTCCCGACGGGCGTCGGCGGGTGGCCGGCGCGGCCCGAGATGCTCGCGAGACCCGAGAGCCCCTGCATGAGCAAGTCCTGGCCGGGCCGCTCGCGGAAGGGGCTCGTGGCGCCGTAGCCGGAGGCCGAGACGTAGACGAGGCGCCGGTTGAGCGCGCGCGCCGCCTCCCAGCCGAGGCCGAAGCGCTCCATGACGCCGGGACGGAAGTTCTGGACGAGCACGTCGGCGCCCCCGATCAGGCGGCGCGCGACCGCCTGCGCCGCCGGCTTCTTGAGGTCGAGCGTGAGGCTCCGCTGGTTCCGGTGCGCGAGCAGGAAGAACACGCTCACGCCGTTGAGGAACCGGTTCGCGCCCGACCAGTGCCGCTCCCAGAGCCGTCCGCCGGGCGGCTCGATCTTCACGACGTCGGCGCCGAGGTCGGCCAGGAACTGCACGCCCGAGGGCCCGAGGAGGAACTGCGTGAAGCTCAGCACGCGGACGCCCTCCAGGATCGCGAGCGGCGGGCGTGCGCTCATTCGACCACCTTGAGGATGTGCGTCGCCGCGGCGACGACGTCGCCGCGCTGGGTCGTGCAGGTCACGCGCGCGAAGGTCTTCCGCGCGGCCTCCTCGCGCGAGGCGATCTCGTAGGTCACCGTCACCGTGTCGCCGATGAAGCACGGCGCCGGGAACCGGATCCGGTCGTAGCCGTACGAGACGATCGTCCCCGGCAGGTCCGTGATGATCCGGGTCGAGGCCTGGGACATGAGGCCGACCAGCAGGGCGCCGTGCGCGATCCGGCGCCCGTACATCGTCCGCCGCATGTACTCCTCGTCCACGTGGTTCGGGGAGAGGTCGCCGGTGATGCCGGCGAACAGGTAGACGTCGGACTCGCCGATCGTCTTCCGCACGGTGACCGTCCGGCCGACGGGCAGCGCCGCGAACGCGTCCTTGCCGTCCATGGGGAACACCTCCCTGCCTCGTGTGTTCGTCCCGCGACTGGTGTAGGGTCACGGCGGGCGGTCCGCCGCCAGGAGGACATCATAATGGTCAAGCGCGGCTTCCAGGTGCTGAACTCGGGCCCGCTCGCGAAGCGGGAGCACGTGCTCGCGGCGGCGCAGAAGGCGGAGGCGCTCGGCTACGACGCCCTGGTCGTCACGGACCACGTCGTCATCCCCCGGCGGATCGACTCGCGCTACCCGTACAACGCCACCGGGCGCATCGCCGTCCCGCCCGACGCCGACTACCTCGAGCCGCTCGCGATGCTCTGCTTTCTCGCGGGGGCGACGAGCCGCATCCGGTTCGGCCCGAGCGTGCTCGTGCTGCCGTACCGGAACCCGGTGCTGACCGCGAAGATGCTCGCGACGATCGACGTCCTCTCCGGCGGCCGGCTGCTCGTCGGCGTGGGCGTCGGCTGGATGGCCGAGGAGTTCGCGGTGCTCGGGGCCCCCGCGTTCGCGGAGCGCGGCGCGGTGAGCGACGAGTGGCTCGAGATCTTCGTGAAGCTCTGGACCGAGGACGCCCCCGTGCACGAGGGCCGCTTCTACCGGGTGCGCGACATCGGCTGCTTCCCCAAGCCCGTGCAGAAGCCGCACCCGCCGATCTTCGTCGGCGGCAACAGCCGGCCCGCGATCCGCCGGGCGGCGCGGTACGGCCAGAGCTGGCACGCCTTCCGCGTCCCGGCCGAGGAGCTGCCGGCCCGCCTGCGCGACCTGGAGGCGGAGGTGCGGGCGCACGGCCGGCCGCCGGGCGCCTGCGGGTTCAGCGTGCGCTACGGGGTGCGGGTGGTCGGGCCGGGCGGCGACACGGCGCGCCGGCCGCCCGAGGAGCCCGGGCGCGTCTTCGTCGGCACCGCGGTCGAGGTCGCCGAGCAGCTCAAGCCGATCGTCGCCCTGGGGCCGACGCACGCGATCTTCGATTGTCGGACAGGGACCGAGGCCGAGGTGCACGAGACGATGGAGCGGCTGGCGGATGAGGTGTGGCCCAGGCTCGGCGCGGCGTGATCCGCGGGGGCCGCACCGATCAGCAGTTCAGGTACTTCGGGCTGACGAGCGGCGTCTCGGTGCCGTCGTCGGCCCAGGTCTTCCGCCGGAGGCCGGCGAGGTCCCGCCCGTAGACGTGGATCTCGACGGTGTCGCGGTCGGTCGGGTTGTGCATCGCGTGGATCTCGTCGCCGGGGACGAGGCGCGAGACGTCGCCGGGCTTGTGGCGCATCGTGCGCGACATCTCGAGTCGCGCGCGGCCGCCGGCGCCGGGAGTGACGCGGTAGCGCGTCTCCTCGATCTCGTTGTCGATGACGCCGATGACGCCCCACGTCTCGTGGTTGTGGGCCGGCGCGCGGTCGCCGGGACGCCAGACCACCGACGTCACGTTGAACCTTGGCGCCCGGTGGAGCATGAAGCGCCCGCGCCGGCCGGCCGGCGCGCGCAGGTACTCGGCCGGGATCGAGCCCGGCTGCCTGACGAGCCGCGCGAGGAGCGGCGCGGCGCGCTCGGTGACGACCTCCGCCGAGGTCGCCTCCCGGGTGATCCGGTCGAGGTCGGCGATGAAGCGCTCGAGCGTGTAGCTCTCGCTGGCCAATGGGGCCTCCTCAGGTCTCCACCGGCGTGTCCGCGCGCCCGCCCCACTCGGTCCAGGAGCCGTCGTACACCGCGACCTTCGGGGCGCCGACGAGGTGGAGGCCGAGGGCGAGCACGCTCGCGGTCACGCCCGAGCCGCACGTCGTGACCACGGGCCGCGCGGGGTCGAGCCCGGCCTTCGCGAACGCCGCGCGCAGCTCCTCGACGGGCAGGAGCGTGCCGTCCGGCCGGTAGAGCTGGTCGTAGGGCAGGTCGAGGCTGCCGGGGATGTGGCCGGGCCGGAGCCCGGGGCGCGGCTCGGGCTCGGTGCCGACGAAGCGCCCGTGGGAGCGCGCGTCGAGCACCTGCTCGCGCCGCGTCACGAGGTTCTTCCGCATCTGCTCGAACGTGCGCACGAGGCCCGGGCGCAGGCGCGCGCCGAACGCGCGCGGGCGCGGCGCCGGCACGCCGGCCTCGAGGGCGCGGCCCTCGGCGCGCCACGCCGGCAGGCCGCCGTCGAGCACAGCCACCCGGTCGTGGCCGAAGGCGCGGAACGTCCACCAGACGCGCGCGGCGGAGACGACGCCGCGCGTGTCGTAGACGACGACCCGGTCGCGACTGCCGATGCCGAGCGCGCCCACGCGCGCGGCGAAGACGCGGGCGGTCGGCAGCATGTGAGGCAGGGGACTCGCCGTGTCGGCGATCGCGTCGATGTCGAAGAAGACGGCGCCGGGGACGTGGGCCTCCCCGAACTCGGCGCGCGCGTCGCGCTTGAGCTGCGGCATGTGCCACGAGCCGTCCACCACGCGCACGTCGCGCCGCCCGAGCCGCTCGGCGAGCCACCGGGTCG
>Ga0209212_1008334_pt1 | contig 11160 bp, 9 predicted proteins | sample RifGroC2_FD_183996 | JGI IMG/M metagenome (GOLD analysis project Ga0209212, IMG submission 183996) | Groundwater microbial communities from Rifle, Colorado, USA - Groundwater C2 (SPAdes) (version 2) | ecosystem: Environmental > Aquatic > Deep subsurface > Groundwater | place: Rifle, Colorado...
CAGCACATCCCACATCGGCTTGGGTATATCTCTGTTGATGGTTGGGATCCCGAAGATCAGCGCATCGGCCTCCTCCATCAAGTTACGGACCTCACCTGCACTAAGGTGACTGATATGGTAACTGATCACCTCGACGCCACCGATGGCGGCCGCACCGTCAAACACGGCCTGGGCCATGCGTTCGGTATTGCCATGGGGTGAGATGTAGAGGATGAACATTTTTTTTGAGAACGATGTCGGTTTGCTCCAGGTCTCGAACTGCTGGATGACCTTCCAGGGATCCTGCCTGATAATCGGTCCATGGCTCGGGCAGATCATGTCGATCACATCGTGACGGATTTTCTCCACGGCGGAGAGCACCTTGTCCTTGAAGGGCCGGAAGATGCAATCGAAGTAGAAATGGCGGGCAGATGTGAAGTCTTCAACCTCATCATTGAATATCTTTCCCTGAGAACAATAATGGGCGCCGAAAGCATCGCAGCTGAAAAGGATATTTTCTTCCTCCAGGCGGGTAAACATGGTGTCAGGCCAGTGCAGGAAGGGGGCAATGATGAAGCGCAGTTTGCGGCCGCCCAGATCGAGGATGTCGCCATCCTTGACGATCTGTGAGTTGAACGGTTTGTGCAATTGGTTGGCGAGGAAATTTTTGGCGGCTGTGGACAAAACCACGACGGCTTTTGGACAGTGTTCCAGTAAATAGGCCAGTGATCCGGAGTGATCCTGCTCGGTATGGTTTACTATGATATAGTCAATTGTTGCCGGATCAACCAGTGATCGTACCTTATCCATGAATTCATCAACAAACTTGTGTTCCACAGTGTCAATGATAGCCGTTTTTTCAGTGCCCTTGAGCAGATAGGCGTTGTAGGTGGTGCCATGTTCGGTCGGAAAAAGGTCGTCGAAGACACGCAGATCAGGATCTTCAGTGCCGATCCAGTGCAGTCCGGGCTTGATTTCTACAGTTCCCTGCATTGTGTTGTTCTCCTTGTCTGATAGTATTGGATGTAAACTTAGCATTAACGTCGGTGTCATGCGCTCGATTTCAGACTGACTTTGTCCCTTATTTATAACAGGCGCATTATCAAGAGACAAGCCACAAATAAAGATGGTTGTCTCGTAGCCTCCAATCTGCTACTAAGTAAGATATGAACGAATCGGTACGCCAAAGGATATCAGTATTGCAGCCCCTTTTGAAGGATAGCGATCCTGAAGTGCGCAACGTTGCAGCAGAGGCCATCGAACGGCTGGAGGGCTGTTGTGCCCTTGACGAAATTCTGCAGTCGCTCAAAACAGGGGATACCGGGGCCAAGATCAGGGCGATCTATGCCATGGGTGAGATCGGTGGCGACAAGGTTGTCGCCCCGCTGGTCTATTGCGCTGGTCGCCCGGAAGACGGCATTCGGGCGGCGGCAGTTGAAGTGCTTGGTAAAATTACCAGTCCTGCTGTCTTGCCGGTGTTATTGGAGCATCTTGACGATACGAATGGCGCCATACAGGCGCGTGCCATAGCAGCGCTGGCCAATTTTCCTTCATCACCCGAACTGTGTGAGCGTCTCCGACCATTTCTCGACAGGCAGGACGGTTCCCTGGAGGCCGAAGCAGCCATAGCACTGGCCAGGTTGGGGGACCAAGCATCTGCCGAACAGCTTATTGCACTGCTTGCCTCGCCGCACTCATCCACCCGCAAGGCGGCCGCCCAGGCCCTCAGTCTGCTTCCACTTCAGTAGATTCCGCTGGCTACAAACTTACCGATATCGATATTTTTCAATGCCGGGTCAACTACTGCCACTATATTTGCGTAGCGGGTACCATCCTGCTCCACCAATGGTTGCTCACGTGGCACGGTCAGGCGCGTGCCATCGGTTTCGAACAGCACCCGGATGATGGGGGTCTCTTCGTCCAAGGGGTTGGGGCGATAGACAACCGCAACTTCATTGGTATCCAGTCGCACCAGTGTCCCTACCGGATATTTGCCCATCATATCCACGAAGCTTGCCATCAGTGAACCATCCAGAAAAGTACCCACCAGTTTCTGCATCTCAGTCAGGGCAACCCGGGGATTGCAGGGGTGCTGGTAGACCCTCAGGGTGGTGATGGCGTCGTAGGTATCGGCGATGGCAATGATATCGATCATCTGATTGAAGGGTAGTTTGCGGGCCCAGTCAGGGTAGCCGCTACGATTAAAATGCAGATGGTGCCCCAGTACTATCTGAGCAATCTGTGGACTAAGTCCATTCATCTCGCGGATGATCTTGGAGCCCAGTTCGGAATGGCGCTTCATCTCATCAAACTCGGTGCTGGAAAGCTTGCCTGGTTTGTTGAGGATCTTCTTGGGAATCATGGTTTTGCCGATGTCGTGCAAGTGTCCCGCAATTCCCAGGTCCTTGACCATCATGGCATCGAGACCGAGCGAGGCCCCCAGGGCCATTGCCAGCACCCCCACGTTGACGCAGTGGTTAAAGGTGTAGTTATCATAGTCCTTGATCATCGACAATCCCAACAGGGTGGAATTCTCCTGCATGGTGATGCTGACCATCTGGTCAACTACACGGATTACCGGCGCGCTGTTGGGGATGCGACCTTGCTCGATGTCACGACAGATACTGCGGATGGCGTCCAGAGCCCGGCCGTAGGTGGCCAAGTGATCGCCCTCGGCCTCGATTTCAATATCGTCTCCCTCAGAGTGTGGTTTAAAGCTTTCCTCGCCCAGGCGCACCAACTGAATCCGGGTAATCCCTTCCTCCAGCATCAGGGATTTGAGTTCGTCCAAGGATGCTGTTTTTACCGAGAAGAGGCGCACAAATCGCTGGAGCTCGTCAAAGCTCAGTCCTGCGGAAAAGACCATGCGGCCGATACTCTTTTCCGCCATGCGATTAATCAGGTCGGCAATAGCCGCGGATGGTGCGACGAAGAGATGGTCCTCGAAAAACAGGGTGCCCTCGATAATGCCCACTGAAACACTTGGAGTTCGTCCCAGTGCGGCAGCCAGGATCTTGTCCAGATCCATCAATGGTTTATGGATGGCGGGGTGCGAAGTTGGATAGAACGACATCCCCTTGGTAGTCGCTGAAAAGAGGGTAATCATCTTCAGGGCACTTTGTTTATCAAGCGCCTCCATTGAGTTTACCTCCTGTACGTTCTATTGAATCGGCTGCTTCGGCACAAGCTTGGCCGAGTTCCCCGGATGACCCTGCCATTTTTCGAAGGACGGGCAGTGCGCGAGGATCGCCAAGTTTCCCCAAACAGAGCGCAACGGCAATCTTGAGTTGCTCCCAACGACTGCGGGCAATCAGATGACGTTTTTCAAGGAGTTTCACCAGATAGGGGGTGACCTGCTGGTCACCGATCAGCGCGATGGCGGCCAGGGCGCTGGTCTTGAGGGGAAGTGTTTTCAAAAACATATCCTCACTATGGATGATGTGCATCAAATCCCCCAAGGCCTTTTTGCTCTTCATACCGCCGAGTGACGCGAGCGCCTGGGGCAGAAGCGAGGGGTTGTCGTCGCGCAGTATGGAGATAATGGCGTTTTCGGCATCTTTTCCACCGATCTTGGCCAGGCTGCGAATAGCTTCCTTGCCGACCCGGCTGTCGGCGTGCAGAAGGCTTTTCTGAAGACCGGGTATTGCAGCGGGGCTGCCAATGTCTCCCAGAATGGTGGCCAGGCTTCTGACGATGTACCAACGGCTGTCTCCCAACATTGCCAGCAGGGAGGGCACGGCCGGCTCTCCCAATTTTGTGATCAATATGGAGAGGGCTTTGCGTATGGCCAGGTTGTCGATGGAACCCATCTTTTGCACAGCCAGGCCGAGTGCGGCCGGGCCTGCTGCGGTTAAAATTGCCAGGATGTACTCTTTGGAAAGGCCGTCCGGATCTTCCATCCGGTCGAACAGGAAGGATATGAACTCATCTCCCATGGCGAGTTGCTCAACTCCGAAGCGGGCGCATTCGGTCAAATTATCGCTGCGATTGGCATCTGCGGCATGAGCAGCCAGGAGCTTGGCCAGTGGGAGCAGCGGTGTCAGTACATGGCTGGCCTTGAGGGCATCGGCACATGTGATGGCTTGTCGTACAAGCATCAGGTAGATGTCTTCGTCCATGACAGTAGCCAGTCGCGCCAGTAGTGCTTGCAACTCTTCTTCAGGGTCTGATTCAGCTGTTTGTGAATCCGGCAACGTACTGTTTTCGGGCTCTTCGATCACAGCGGTGTCTTCGAGTTCGTCCACCCCCAGAGGTGTCACCCCCTTGGATTCAACATCCCGGCGTCTGCCGCGGATGACGGAGAGCTCAAACTCGTTGGCCCAGATGGTGCGGATGCCGCGCTCCGCCATGAGCTTGTCCATGCCGCCGGCCTTCTGGATGGCTTCAGGGGGCAGGCTAAGGATTCTGATAAGTTCGAGCAGATCTTCCTGATGAAGGTCCGCGAGAAAGGTGATCTTTTGAACGCGCCGGATGAAGAGTTCGTATGACAGGGAGGCAGACATGCGGGTGGTATCTTTAATCAGCTCGCCATCGGGGTAGCTGAAGCCGGACCGCCCGCAGGAAAGTGACAGATTGTTGTTGTCGAGCAAGAGCAGCATGGCGGCGTGGGCCTGCTTGATGCTGTTTTTTCGGTTTGGGTGTCCTTTGGGATAGAATTTCCACGCCCGTAATGCTCGGTAGACACTGCCGAGGGCATCCAGGACTCCCTGAAGTAAAGGTGGATGATAGAAATCCATTGGTTATTCCTTGTATGATAGTGACAACAAATATGTAATAATATACCGAAAATACGCTTTGTCAAACCTTATGCCCATTGCCAGTGGCGAGCTTGAAAGCTGCTCATTTACCTGTGGGGCTGCCAGTGAACTTTGCCATGTTCTCCTGCACGATGATCAAGAGGTGTTTCCTTGAAACAAAAAACTATTTTCAGCTGCCAGAAATGCGGTAGCCAATCACCCAAATGGCTGGGGAAATGTCCGGATTGCGGTGCCTGGAACAGCATGGCCGAGGAGCTTGTCGGCAAGCAGATGCTTGGTGGTGTGCCCGGTGAACGCTCGCGTCCGGTCCCGATCTGTGATGTGCCTCCCCAGACGGAAAGCAGGTTGGAAACAGGTGTCGGTGAATTGGACCGGGTGCTGGGAGGGGGGATTGTCCCTGGTTCACTGGTGCTGATTGGCGGTGACCCAGGCATCGGCAAGTCAACCTTGTTGCTGCAGGCCATGCACAACCTGGCGGAGCGGGCAGGAGAGGTGCTTTACGTTTCGGGGGAGGAATCGGCCTCCCAGACCCGCCTGCGCGGGGAGCGACTGAACGCTTCCCATAAAAGGTTGCTGATCCTGGCGGAAAACTCCCTGGAGGCGATCCTGGCACACGCCACGACTTTGAAGCCGCGGGCTATGGTGGTCGATTCTATCCAGACGGTCTGGACATCGGCACTGGAATCTGCCCCCGGCAGCGTCAGTCAAGTGCGGGAGTCGGCTGGCAAATTGATGCTGCTGGCCAAGGGGAGCGGCATCCCGGTCTTCATTGTGGGGCATGTCACCAAGGATGGGGCCATTGCCGGTCCAAGGGTACTGGAGCATATGGTAGATACCGTGCTGTACTTCGAGGGGGACGGCAGTCACCCCTTCCGTATCTTGCGGGCAGTGAAGAACCGCTTTGGCTCCACCAACGAGATCGGCGTGTTCGAAATGAAGCAGGAGGGCTTGTGTTGTGTGGACAACCCTTCGGAGCTGTTCCTTTCGGAACGCCCGCTGGGCGTTTCAGGGTCGGTGGTAACTGCCTCCCTGGAGGGAAGCCGCCCGTTGCTGGTTGAACTTCAGGCACTGGTCACACAGACATCCTATGGTGTTCCCCGGCGCACCACCATTGGGGTTGACCACAACCGCCTGGCTTTACTGGTGGCGGTACTGGAAAAGAAAGTCGGGCTGCACCTGGGGGGACAGGATATCTTCCTCAATGCGGCCGGTGGCGTCCGTCTCAACGAACCGGCTGCCGACCTGGCCATGATCATGGCAGTGGCCTCCAGTCATCTGGACAAGGCGATCGCCCCTCAGACCGTGGTGTTGGGTGAGGTCGGGCTGGCAGGCGAGGTTCGGGCCATCACACAGCCGGAGCAGCGTATAGCCGAGGCAGAAAAACTTGGATTTAAGACCTGTATCATTCCATCGGGAAACTTGAAACGGCTTAAAAAAGGAAAGATAAGGTTGCAAGGGGTAGCCACGGTTGATGAAGCTATGCAGCTGCTCATGCAGTGAACCCATTTTTTACTGGACTTGAACAGCGTTAATCTTTAAAATTGGAAAATTAACACCGATGTCAGGAGCAGGCTATGGAAGCGGAAAAACTTGAATTTTTCAGAAACGTCCTGAGCGATGAGATGAAGGCTCTTTTGGGCGAAGCGGACAAGACAGTCACCGAGATGACCTCTGATTCATCCAATTTTCCCGATCCTACTGATCGGGCTACCCAGGAGTCGGACCGTAATTTTGAACTGCGAATTCGTGACCGTGAGCGCAAGCTGATCAATAAGATCAAGGACGCTCTGGACCGTATCGACAGCGGGGAATTCGGTGTCTGTGAAGAGTGTGGCGAAGAGATTGGCGAGGCACGTCTCAAGGTGCGACCAGTTACGACCCTTTGCATCAACTGCAAGATGGAAGAGGAACAAAAGGAAAGACGGTTCTAGTTGCTTTTTACCGCACGGCCCAGGCGGCAGGTACATTCTTATGGACGCCACAATCTCACGCAAGCTAATTACAACTACCCGGCAGCTCAACGAACTGGCCTTGCTGTACCAATTCAGCAATACCATGTTGTCCACTATCCGTCTCAACAAACTCACCCACCTTATTCTTACCGCTCTTACCTCGGGAAGTTCCCCGATGTTCGGACGGGCCATGCTTTTTCTGCGCAATGAAAAATCCGGGGTTTTGCAAGGAATGCTCGGAGTTACAACGGAAACCGCCGGGGGATTGGTGGTGGTTGGCGGTGGTGAAGAATCCCTAAGTAGCCGCTGGGACATCAGTGCGGATGTGATCTCCCGTCAGTGGGGATCTGATTTCTGTGCCCTTGTGCGTTCGACCCGCATTGAGATCGATGAGGAATGCATTGTCGTCAGACGCGTTATTATGGAGAACAGGCTCTACTATGTCGATGATGTGGAGTGCCAAGAGTGTACGACCTGCGGCTTCATCAAGCATCTCGCTGTCACCGCATTTGCGGCAGTTCCCTTGGTGGCTCGGGACAAAACCCTAGGAATTATCGTAGTTGACAATCCGGTGTCCGGCAAAATAATCAGCAGCGATGATCAGCATTTCCTGGCGCTCTTTGCAAACCAGGCCGGTATGGCCATAGAAAACTCCATGCTCTACAACCGGATTGAGGATGCCCATACCAATCTGCGTGATGCACATGAGCGTCTTGACCATGGTGAGCGTTTGGCGGCCATTGGTGAGATGGCTGCCAACATGGCCCACGAATTGAAGAACCCGCTGATTACCATCGGAGGATTTGCGGGACGTTTGTTGAAGGCTCTGCCAATTGAATCCCGCGAGCAGCACTATGCCGATACCATCGTTAAAGAGGTATCCCGCCTGGAGAAGATGCTGGCCGATATCCTGGCCTTTTCACGCAAACCGACCATTTGCTACAGCCTGTGCAATCTCGAGGATATCCTTAAAAACTGTTTTGACAGCTGTGAGACAGCCCTTGAGGATCATCACATCCGGCTTGTATCTACTGTTGAGGGTGGACCGTGGCATGTTCTGGGTGATGCCCACCAATTAAAGCAGGTCTTTTTCAACCTGATGCTTAATGCCTGTGAGGTCATGCCAAATGGTGGTTCGATAGAAGTCTCAGTCAGTAGTAACGCATTGCCTGACAACAACACCGTCAAGGTTAGCATCAGGGATACTGGAGGCGGTATTCCCAATACAATGCTGTCCAAGATATTCAATCCATTTTTTACAACTAAACGACATGGCACGGGGCTTGGGTTGGCTATTGTCAATCGTATTCTGATTAATCACAGTGGCAGTATCGAAGCAATTAACGCGGGAACAGGCGCACTCTTTACAGTTACCCTGCCGTTAACGGAACCACATGATTTGTACTCTGGTGGGATTTCAACTGGGAGAACAATGCATTTGTAACTAAATTTCCAGTTGCGATTTTGACATGGAATAATTCAAACAACAAGGGGTTACGATCGCATCGTAACCCCTTGTTGTTACTTCTGAAAAGGAGATTTCATGTGTTGGACAACTTCTGGTAGTCCGTTTGAAGTGATAATAATCTCATTGAGGCTTGCGTCTACATCGTCGCAGGCACTTTTGTCGTTCTTAAAACGACAATCTTCGAGTTGCCCCTTGGCGACTTGGGCCAAACTGCTTATCCTGTTCGAGTCTTCGTTTATTTTTATGACTACAGGATTGGCACACCCTGCAAGACCACAGCTGATGAGTACCATCGGAATAATCAATCTCGTTAATTTCATGCTGTTTCTCCTCTGTTTGGCGTTGCGGATTGGCATGGCGCCACGATCAGTATCGTTTTATTCCCTTGAGTTTGACAATGTCCGTGTTCAAGAACTCGAACTCTTGTTTTTCCACCTGCTTTACCGTTGCCTCGAGAACATCCTGGGATATGGTCGTAAGCATTGCATCAATCTTGGCGGCAATTGGCACCAGATCCTCTGGAACAGCAATGCCATTAAGCTCTGAGCCGCCGTAGGAATATGGTTTATAGACAACCGATTCGTCAAAGCCTGTGACGGGTATCGATTTGACCCAGAGTTTCTCTCCGGAAAGAGGTTCAAGCATGATAATGTTCACCTTCGCATTTATCTGCAATCTCCCCTTGATAGTATCACTCCTGAACATGAGAACCATGAGTGTTTCGAGTTGGGATTTCTCCTCAATATCAATAATGATCTCAGGGTAAAACAGCGCACTTGTGTTGCGTTTTTGCGTGAACGTCATGGAATTATGACTCTGGAACGTCTCAGTTATGGTAAAACCCTTGGAAAGCAGGATTTTCTGTGACTCAGCAGTCAAGAAACAGGATATTTTGTTTGCGTCATGTCTAATGCGTTCTGCCAAGCCTGAATTAGCCGTACTGGTGAGATCAAACTTGATTTTCAGGTCAGGCTCTGCAAGGGCAAATGAAAGATTTGAAACCTCGTCCGGCTTGGGATAGTTTTTTGTATCAAGATTGAGGTCCGCCATTTCGACATATTTAACGCAGCCGGAAAGCATGGAAACCGAAATCATGATTACAATCAATTTGTAAATATACGTCATACTGTTCACCTCCTTGTTAGATAGTTTATTTGCATGGTTTCGGTTTTACAACAGCAGGTATGTTTTTCTGTGGAATTGTTGTTGCGCACCCTGCGGCCATTACCAGAACCATCATTGCAGCAACCAAGATAGCAATTTTTTTCATGTTCCCCCCCTCCTTTATTCGTGCGTTAAGTGTAAGAGTCTAACGATTAAGGCCACCCAAAACAAAATCATGTCCGGTCGTATTTCGTATCGCCTCCTGCCGATATCCCCATTTTCTCTCCGTCAAATCCGGCAAGTGCTTGCTGACATACACCGATAACTCATCAACTGATATAAGCATATCGCCAGTATAATCAGCGCCGCCGGTCAATGCATCCAATAATATCGAAGTAAAGGCTCCGTGCCCCCGGACACCTTCAAAAGCGACCTGTTCCTTGCTGCTTGCCATCAGTGAAGCCCTTCCAAGCCTATGAACAAACTTCAATTGAGCCGTATTGACCTGCTGAAGTTCCTTGATAAAACCGTCAAACCCTCCACTTTGGCATGTATCGAAAATCAGAAGCGTCTGCGCAGCGTTCACATTTGCCAGAAGTTTCATCAGTTCTTCGGTTCCCAAGGCGGTACCGAGAAGATTGTCGTCTTTGATGTCGTGCGGTATAAAATAATACTCGGCATTCTTGCTGGAAAATAGTCCGTGCCCAGCCATAAACAGGATAAAGACATCTTCTGCATTGATTTTGCTTTTCAGTTGAGTGAAAAAATATTCTATTCGTTCCTTGGTTGCATGTTCATCAAACAAGTTATAGGTATTTATTGTTTCGAAAACACCATGCCCGGTCTTTTCAAATGCCTGACTGACCGCTTTTGCATCATCTACGGGATACTTTAATTCGTATCTGGTGTCGGCATATTTTGTGACTGCAATTGTTGCAATATGCAAGTTGGGCTTTTTCTTTTTCTCAGATACATAAGCCACCACAGCTTTGTCGGGGACTGACTCCTTGCCGAAATAATTATTTGCAACCAGAACGAGGTGGTTTTCTCCGTCATCCAGTGATATTGCCCTGGAATAGCTGTAACATTCACCCGTGTTGGTTTTTTTCTCCTTATCCTTGATTGCCAACCCTCTGGTTGCCTCCTCGATTGCAATCGGAACGCCCCTCAGGTAGAGAGTTGCCGATTGAATGCCGCCGCCGCCATCGCATATCTTTGCGGTAATCTCCACGTCCCTTTTTTGACTGGTCTGAGGAGGGTTGATAATCGAAACGGTGGGGGGATTAAAAACTCCGGCGTCATTTTTTAGTTCGGCTGTCACAAGCCTTTGGAAATTTTGAGGAGAATTGATTTTCTTTGCCAGAAGCTCCGGCTTGCGGTAGGTCTTCAAAAGATCACTTGAAACATTCAATAGGCTGAAACCGTTGGAAGAACTGGAAAAGAGGCCTTCATCGCTCCAGATCGCCCATTCCGAATCCTTTGCATATACCAGGCAGAGATATGGCAGAATCCTTTTCTTGCCCCTGGTAACTTCGTCAAGATCCCATAGGATTATCAGCCCCCTGTCATCAGCAGATACGAGCCATTTCTCGTTAAAAGCGATTGAAGTGATCGTGCCGGTATGCCCCTCAAACGCGGCCAGCTTCTCGGCTTGCGTATTATAGATTTCTAGAACACCTTGGTTGCCGCCCGTGAGCCAGAGGCCACCTTTCAAGAATCCGAAGACGCGATGCCTTGCGCCGGGCATGTTACTCCAATCAAGCTCGCGAAGAATCCGTCCAAGTTGGCGTAGCTCCAGTTTGGTGTGGTTGTTGTGCTCCATACCAAAGGTAAGAGAATATTCGCCCCATGCAGTTTCAATATTGTTAAAGCTTAAATTCTGAAGTCTTTCATCGCTCAG
>Ga0209212_1008335_pt1 | contig 11160 bp, 7 predicted proteins | sample RifGroC2_FD_183996 | JGI IMG/M metagenome (GOLD analysis project Ga0209212, IMG submission 183996) | Groundwater microbial communities from Rifle, Colorado, USA - Groundwater C2 (SPAdes) (version 2) | ecosystem: Environmental > Aquatic > Deep subsurface > Groundwater | place: Rifle, Colorado...
ATTACATCATCACTTTTTAAAAATGCAATAACCACAGTATTTTGATGGCAATCTTTTATCCTGTGTTCCGAAACAATCCCGAAACAAGTTCAGGACATGGTTCTGTAATGACAGGGAGAATAAGTCGCATGTCATGCTAAACCCGGTTCAGCGTCTTACCCGGACAATACGCTTCACTAACCGACGGATTATTGTTGCGCTTATTCTCAGCAGGAGCGATATGCTTACCGTGTCGAGAAATATTTCCCGATATGCCTTTTTCCCCGATACACTGTCGAAAAGCGCCCGTCTCAATGCAGGATGGTCGTCTGCGATTCTAAAGATGGGCTTTAGAAAACCATAATAAGCGCCCCATATGACAAACCTTCTTACGGCATTGGCGTAAGGTAAATCTTTTATAACCTCGAGGAAGCAGCTCATGTAGGTTTTGAATGCCTCCTTTGAAATACCAACGTACATCATGGTTTCAGCGGCTTTGATGCCCATGAGGCATGCCGCATTGACCCCTTTGCCTTTGAACGGGCGGATGAGGCCGGCTGCATCTCCAATGGTGACGTAACGGTCCCCAAAAAGGTGTTTTGCAGGTTTTACCGGAAAACAGCCGCGATGGTAATCGAGAGTGCCAAGCGATTCTCTGAAATTTTTGGGCAGTGTTTCCAGCACGTCGGGTAATTGCAGAAATTCATCCATTGACCGGGAAGAGATTTTTGCTCCGGCGATATTGATAGTGTAATGGTCAGCCTTGGGAGTAACTGCGCCAAATTCTATTTCTTTGAGCGACGGTAAAAAGGCATGGATGTATCCATCGGTATTCTCAAGGTCATGATGCTGCCCCTTTGGGTGAAATTTGGTTAGTATGGTCAATAGGAATTTTGGTGGTTTATATGGGGTCTCCCGTTCAAATATTCTGTATGTGCCTTCTTCGAGTCCAAATGCGCCCACTACGACGTCCGCCCGGATGTGTTTTGTCTCGCTGTACACCGTAACCTTTTCCTTCCCGATTTCTATATCAGTGACCATGCTTTGTATAATAGTTGCGCCAGCTTCTTTTGCCTTTTGCAGGAGGTAGGCGTCAAATTGAACCCTGCGCAGTGCGTAAGAGACCTCTCCTTCTCCGTCCAGTTTGATGACAGAACCATCCGTGTGGAGATAATAGCCTGGTACTTCCCGTTTCACGAGATGCCAGGGAAAAGGGACTCCCAGTTGATCCTCAATAATGCGCTCAATGGGCTGAGAGAGTACCCCCGCGCATTCATTGTGCTCGATACCGCCTTCAAAATCTTTATGTTCATAAATGATGACATCTATAGTGATATTTCGTTTTTTTGCAAGATTTTTTAGGGCAATTGCACAACTTGCGCCCGCCGGGCCGCCGCCAATTATCGCCACAGTTTGACTGTCCTCCAAGGGTCCCAGTCCTGATTCCTTCAGGAATTTTAGTTTTTCCGTGTGCTTGATGTGTGCGCGGTTTTTGGGGTTAGCGTATGCCTGTTTAATAATGGCATAAAAGATGTGTGGGAACATGATAAATTGCAAGCGGATGCTAATCACCTTGAAAAAAATCTCTTTATAACTTGCGTTACCAGTGACCATGTTCCACAGGATACTGTTAATCTGGATAGACTCCCAGGCATTTTGACATTTTGTAAGGTGGTCAATTTGTGCATTTACCAATTCCTTTCGTGACGTAGTGTAATCATTGATACTGAGCATAAGATTGCCGAAGAAGTTGTCCTGTGCAAGGAGTTTTAAGGCAGGCTTGTAATATCCTTTTTTGAAATCTTCTTCAGAAATACCACGTTCGAAGATCGTTTGAGCGGCTAAGCGTGCCGTGTCAAAGGCAGATTCGATGCCATTTTTATAGGTACGTGAGATGCTGGCGTCACCGATCATTACGAACCTATTTGTATAAGGATGTGCGGCATGGGAAATCGGTATTTTTGGAAAGCAGATACAAAGGTCTTTCGGTAGTGACCACCCTCTGGGCAAGAGTTCGCAGACCTTTGGATGCTTCATAAATTCGACCAGGTGTGCCTTTGTTATGTCTTCTTTTCCGATTAGTGAAACGGTAACATAATCTCCCTTGGGGATGAAAGCGGCAAATTTGATGGGTTTTATTCCAAGGGCGAATACGTAAATTGTTTTGCTAAAATGCTCCTGGATATAGGAACGACCCAAGTGGAGTTCTGCATTGCATGTTCGAACCGATTCAGGCTCTTGATACCCAAATTCCTTACCTACAATTCTCTTTATCAGAGACGTGTTAAGTCCAAATGCCCCCACAACAAGGTCGGTGGACATCTTTTTCCTTACGTCTGCCTCTTTATAAACGATGTTTACTAAATCCTGTGTATCTTTTGGCAGGTCTATTTCTTCTACAACGGCAGGAATGACCTTTACCCCTTGCGATGCTACATGTGTCAGCAAAAAATCGTCAAAACTGATGTTGGTTGTTAAATCGGAGAATCGAGGGCCGTTTCCACGAAAAACTGTTATGATTTTTGGCTTGTGTCCCGGTTTTGGATGGTATAGCGGGATACCACGTTCTTGTGTCTGAAAATAGTAACCGTCTATTTCTTGCTGGACGCGTGTTTTTGGTAGTACAATCCCCTCGCATTCCATTTTATTGGTAAGGGTTTCAGACAGGACACCCGCACACATATTACAACCAACAGGACCCTTTTGAATAAAATCTCGTCCATCGAGGATTGTTATGTTTATCTTCCGTCCATGTTCTTTTGCGAGTCTTAAGACGAAATGTGTGAAGAAACTTCCAGCAGGTCCGCCGCCTATTACAACAATATTTGAATTATCTTTAAGTTCCAGTTTCATGTGAAATAGTTTGTCTTACCCCCCTGACCCCATTAACGCACTTCCCTTTATTTATCTTGTTTTTTTGAATCTTTATTTTGAATTATTGTTTTTCTCATAAATGAGCTTACTGTGGTAGAAAATAAGCTTAACAAAAGTCTCGGATTTACACTCTTTAAAATAATATTTTTATAAGTATCATTTCCTGTTACTGCATTCCATAACACCTCATTCATCCGTTTGGCTTCCCATGTATCTGGGTATTCTGACATGTATTTTATATGAGACGATACGACGTGTTTCTGTCTGGATATGACGTCATTTGCCATAAGAATCAAATTACCATAAAGGTTATCTCTACCCAGCAACCTTTTTGCCGGTTTAAAATATCCTTCTTCAAAATCTTTTTCAGATACGCCTCGTTCAAATGCGGTTTTTGCGGCTAGTTGTGCGGTGGTGAACGCAGAGTCTATACCGTTTTTGTATGTACGGGAAATTCCAGCGTCACCGATGATAACCAGTCTGTTTGTGTATGGATGTATGGCGTGGTTAATTGGTATCGAGGGAAAACATATACATCGTTTCTTTGAGTCATCCCAACCTTCAGGGATCATCTTTTGTATTTTAGGTTGATTCATGAACGTGTTTAATTGTGCCTTATCCATATCTTTTTTGCCAACGAGGCAAATGGTCAGAAACTCTCCTTTAGGGATAAATGCAGCGAATTTTATAAATTTTAAGCCCAGCGAGAAGACGTAAATATTATTGCCATACAAGGCATCATTTATTGTTCTTGTCGGGTAAATATCCATGATACAGGTTCGGACAGTTTTGGGCGGAGTATAACCAAAACCCAACTTGTTCAGTTCAGATGAGGTATCTGAATTGACCCCAAAAGCGCCTACAACGAGATCTGCCGTATATTCGCCTTTTGATGCGCCCTCGCCGTAAGTAAGTTTTATAAGGTCGTTAGGATTTTTTTGTATTTCTATAGTTATTGCCGGATGGAGGACAACATCAGCCCCGACATTCCGGGCATGTTCTAAGAGAAAATGGTCAAAGCTGTTACTGACGTCACGATTCGCAAACCTGGGACCGCTTCCACGAAATACGGTGGCAATCCTTGTCTTGTGTGGTGGATATGGATAGTGTAAAGGTATGCCATATTCAGGGACATGGAGAAAATAACCCTCAATCTCTTGCTGAATACAGGCTGGTGGAAGATGGATGTTCTGTTCGGAAAGTTTATTTATGAGCGCTTCGGAAAGCACTCCGGCGCTCATGTTACAACCTGGGGCGCCTTTCTTGTCGAAGCATTTTTTTTCAAATATCGTTACTGAGACCTTGATACCCAGCTGTTTGGCATGCATTAAGGCGAAATGTGCAAAAAAACTTCCGGCAGGTCCACCGCCTATTACTGCAATGTTTGAGTTGTCTTTGAGACAAATATTCATATTATAATTTAGTGAGCTCCTGTAATGCCTTTTCGTATACTTGATATGCCTTTTGACCGTAAAGAACAAAGCGTACAAGTTTAATGTCGGTATATGTTTTTAAATAATCTATTACTGTTTTTAAAGCTATTGTTGATGCCTCGTTAATTGGATAACTATAGGCGCCAGTACTAATGGAGGGGAATGATACACTTTTAAGTTTGTATTTAGAGGCTAAATTGAGGCTGTTTTTATAAGCATTGGCTAATAGTTCTGACTCACGCTGTTTGCCCCCGGAATAGACAGGTCCCACAGTATGAATTACATGTCTTGCTTTTAACTTGCCTCCGGTAGTGATTCGTGCCTCGCCTGTTGGGCATCCTCCTAATTTTTTGCATTCCTCCAGTATCTTTGGCCCTCCAGCCCTGTGAATTGCCCCATCCACTCCACCTCCGCCCAATAGACTTGAGTTTGCCGCATTGACAATAGCATCTGTTTCCTGTTCGGTAATATCGCCCTCTATAAGTTCTAAGATTGATTTGTTAATATTAACTTTCATCATAATAGCTCCAAAACATAGTTGATTGTCAAAAAAACATTTTTATGAAGAACGAACAAGCTTAATAAACAAAATACAAAGTATGGATTTTTGTTCAGACATTAATTAAGACTTGTACAATAAATATCTTATAAAAATGGCAGCAATTGATTAATGAGGTATTAAATCCTATTTATCTTTCAATCTAGTTTCAAGGAGTTCTTTAAGCGTGGGTTTGCTTGTTTCTTGTAATTCATACCTAACCCGGTCTGTAGGTTTTTCAATGTGTATGATCTTCCTCAGATCAATAGGTGTGCCGATAATTACAATGTCACATGGAATGCGTTGTATCGTTTCTTTTAACTCTTCCATCTGTGAACGTCCATAACCAATGGCAGGCAAGACTTTGCCTAAGTGGGTGTATTTTTTGAACGTTTCGGCAATTGATCCTACTGCATATGGCTTTGGATCAACAATCTCAATTGCGCCGAATTTCTCTGCGGCAATAACGCCGGCGCCAAAAGACATATTGCCATGGGTTAGCGTTGGGCCATCTTCAATAACCAACACGCGTTTGCCTTTGATAGATGCTGGTTTTTCTACTGTTATTGGTAGTGCTGCATCTACGACTACAGCCTTGGGATTCGATTGTTTTATATGTTGTTTAACAATATTTACATTTTCTGGTTTTGCAGAATCTTCTTTGCTGATAATAATAATGTCAGCCATTATAAGATTTGTTTCTCCAGGGTAATATGTGAGTTCGTCCCCTGGTCGGTGCGGGTCAACGATGGTAATGTAAATATCAGGGGCGTAAAATGGAGTATCATTGTTACCGCCATCCCATACAATAACATCCGCTTCCTTTTCGGCTTCTTTCAGAACAGCCTCAGAATCTATGCCTGCATATACAATTGTGTGCCGTTCTATGTGGGGTTCATATTCTTCAATTTCTTCAATGGTACAATTTTGTATCTTAAGGTCGTCGTATGTGGCAAATCGTTGCAGACGTTGCCTTGCGAGGTCACCATACGGCATAGGATGTCGTATGACAACAACCTTTTTCCCCAATTCTTTAACAATATTACAGACTCTTCGTGAAGTAGGACTTTTGCCACTGCCAGTTCTGACGGCGCAGACGGCAACAACAGGTTTTTTGCTTTTTAGCATGGTTTGTCTTACACCCAGCAGTGTGAATTGTGCGCCTGCTGCATTCACAAGACAGGCTTTATGCATAACATATTCATGCGATACGTCACTATAGGAAAACACCACCTCGTCAATTTTGTGGAATTTTATTAATGATGCCAGCTTCTGTTCGGATTCAATAGGAATTCCACGTGGGTATAGGTTGCCTGATAATGAAGGAGGATATTGCCTTCCTGAAATATTAGGTATTTGAGCTGCAGTAAAGGCAATTACTTCGTATTCTATATTATCACGAAAGCAGACGTTGAAATTGTGGAAATCCCGTCCTGCCGCTCCCATGATAATGGTTTTTTTTCTGGTTATCATTATTGTGATATTCTGTAAATTTTATAAAAAGGCTCACTTTAATATATTTTGAACAACATGCCATACTTTTTCGGCAATCGTTTGTTCAGAAAGCATTGCACCGTTCTTTGTGCAATCAATGGTCACCCAGTCTTTTTTCCCTTTGGCAATCTCCATGAAAGTTTGTTGTGCATATCGCATGTGATTTATATCCTCTTCGTGGATATCTTTTTTTTTGCCTGCCAGGTAAGCGCGTTGTTCCTTTTTTTCAATAAGTTGGTAGGCTATTTCTGCTGGTACGTACAATAAAATATTAAGATCGGCTCTTGGGATAGCGAAGACGTGATATTCTAATTTATCCAACCATTTATAAAATTTTTCTTTCTCAGCGAGAGAGGCGATTTTCCCGCCTTGATGTGCCGCATTGTCGCATACATAGCGGTTCGACACGATGATTTTGCCGTCTTTGAGCCAGTTATTAATTTGTTCTTTTGCTTCCCAACGGTCTCCTGCATATAGAAGTGACGCTAAGTACGGGCTGACCGAGTCCGCACTGCCAAGTTCACCATTAAGATATTTTGTAACCATATCTGCGAAGAAGGTCTTGCCGTATTGGGGGAAATCCGTGTTAACTACAGGATGCCCTTCTTTAAGCAACTGTTCGCACAACAGCTTCGTTTGCACTGTCTTACCACTACCATCAATACCCGTAATGACAATCAGCTTTCCATGCATTAAATATTCTCAAAATTATTTTCTATTTTAAACAGCACTATTCTTAAAGTTCCATTTGTTTATTGTGTGTATGTACGATTAGGAATAATAGCAACTTTATAAACATTGTTCAACATGTTATTTACTTAATTAAAACCACAAAGAGGAAAGGAATTGATGGGATGGATTTAGTATTTTAGCGCATAGTTCTATTTTGCGTAAAATTACGATTTGCAATTCCAAATTCGTGATCAAAGACAGAAGATTTAAAATATTCAGATTCTGGTTTGTCCGTGCCAAGAATTATCTTTTATATTGACCTAAGAAATAAAATTTGGTATCATTTTAATCCCGACACCACAACTACATTAACATTCTCGCCGAATGCTACCCTTTTTCTAATATTAAATGAATGTATTTATGCTAAAAGAAATCGAGTTAAAATTTTATAAGACATTAATGCTATTTTTAAGCCTATCTTTTGTATGGGGATGTACAGCAATCTCTGATAGAAAGATTGTGATAGAAAAAGCAGAGCCAAAGACTGATATAGAAATCAGGCGCAAGTTGGAAGAGTGGACAGACCAATTGCATTCTAATGATCCAACCATACGGAGTTCTGCGGCAGTTTCTTTGCTGGGATTGAATTTCCAAGATGCACAGGAACCGATGGTAGGGATATTAAAGGATCGCAAAGAAAATGAGGATATCAAGGTCTCAGTTATTAAAGCGTTTGGATTTACCAGAGATGATCGCGCAACTGATATTTTAATTGATTTGTTGGATAATGAATCTATTCCGATACAGACTGCTGCTGCAGATACGCTTGGAATGTTAAAAACGAGGAATTCCATACGGAAAATATCTGAAGCGATGCTGAATCCTCAACGTTCTCTAAATGTTAAGGTTTTATTGGCAAAGGCGTTGGGTAATACGAATGATAGGGATGCTGTTGAGCCATTAATTAAAGTGCTTACAGTGCATGACAGCGGATTGAGAGAGGTTGCCAAGAAATCTCTGGAAAAAATTACAAAACAAGCCAATGGCAATGATCCAGCATGGTGGAAGGAATGGTGGGTTCGCAATAAGGCAAAAACGCGGGATCAATGGTTGGAAGATATTGTATTAAAACAGGAAGAGAATACTAGGCATCTGGAGTCTAAGATTGAACAGTTAAAACTTGAAGTAGCTCAAAAGTCAATCAAACTGCTTGAAATTCAGCCTGACAAAACAGACCCAAAGCCGCTAATCGAAGCTATCAAGAGTGAATATCCCGAAGTAAGAATATTTGCTGCAAAAGAATTAGCAAAAATTAAAGACCCGGCTATAAATGAAGTACTGGTTAATGCCGTCTCGGATGAACAGGAGGAAGTCCGTATTGAGGTAGTTCAAGCGCTGGGAGAAATAGGCGACGAGAGTGCTGTTAAGCCATTGATTTGTACTTTAAATGATGAAAGTTTAATTATCAGGGAAAAGGTTGCTAAAGCCTTAGGTTTGTTGGGGAATCACGAGGCAGTAGAGCCTTTAACTTCAGCATTAAACAATAATAACAACTTATCTATTGTATGTTCCATTATAGAAGCTCTTGGGCAAATTGGAGACAATAAGGCAGTTGAGTCTTTGATTGTTTATTTAAAACATAAGGAACCCAAAATAAGAGAATCTACGGCTGCTGCGCTTGGGAAGCTTCGTGATAATCTTGCAGTAGAATCTTTGATTGATGCATTGAATGATGAGCAGGAACGTGTGCGTTGGTATGCCGCTGATAGCTTGGGGAAAATCGGAGATCCCATTTGTGTGGAGTCGCTTATCAAGTTACTATCCGATACTAGCGCAAGGGTAAGAGAATCCGCTGTGACGGCATTGGGACAAATTGGAAATCGGCAATCAATAGAATCATTGATAAAGGCGCTTAAGGATGTAGATAAACGGGTAGCAGAACAAGCTGCGGAATCTCTCGTTAATATTAAAAAAATGGGTTATGAAGTTATGGATACTGTTGCAACTACCTTTTATACCAATAGAGACTACAAAAGGGCAGAGGCAGTTCTTGAAAGACAAATTACAGAATTTTCACAACAACCCGAACTACAGGAAAAAATTTTGCAAACTAAGATTAAATTAGTAAAGGCTCTGTTTGCATTAAAAGATTGGCAGAAAGCGCTTGTCCTTTACGAAGAGCTTATAAAGCGATACCCGAGCGATGATACAATAAAAGTAGAACTTGTTCAGTGTTTAAAAGAGATGAAGCAATATGACCGTGCATTGGAATGGTATGCAAGCTGGATTAAAGAAATGCCTCAGAACAATCGGTTATGCTGGCAGGGCCGTTTGGATATTGTTAATGTTATGATTGAACAGGGAAAGTATGAGAATGTAAAGAATCTAATCGACAGCTTTAAGGCAGAAGACACTAATTTGGGAGGCAATAATTTCAAACCACAATTCCAGAGATTAAGTGAATTGTGCCTGGCAGAATTATCCAACACAAAGACGATTAGCCAGAATCTGGAATCAGAGCGGTCATCAAGTGGTGAGAACAAAAGATAATTCGTTTGAGGTATTTGTAGTTTATGAAGATTCTTATTGTCGGTGCAGGTGCAGTTGGGTTTAATCTGGCAAAACAGTTATCAAAAGAAGGTCATGACATCTCAGTCGTTGAAAGAGACCTGGAATTGGTGAAGCGGATTACCGAAAAATTAGATGTCTCTGTTGTATCGGGGAGTGCAAGTTCGCCTACAGTGTTGGAAGCGGCGGGAATAAAAAATTCCGATATAGTGTTAGCCGTTACGAATAGCGATGAGATTAACATGGTGGTATGTACACTCGCTCAAGGTTACGGCGTCAAAATAAAAATAGCAAGGATAAGAAACCCTGAGTTTACCGATGAGCTATCAATTATGCATCATAATGGGTTCCATATAGACCACGTTGTGAATCCAGAAAGGATTACTATTAGCTCAGTTTTAAGTATTATCGGTACTCCTGGGGCAATTTATGTTGCTGATTTTACAGAAGGGGATATCCTATTAAGGGGGTTCAACGTACCTGACGATGCTCCCATAGTCGGTAAAAAGCTCTCAGAACTAAAAGAGGTCGAATCTTCAGATTCTTTCCTTATTGTTGCCATTCAACGAAACGATGAGATGGTTATTCCAACGGGAGAAACCAAACTTATGCCTCACGATAATATTTTTGTGCTTGTGGCAAGAGAGGCATTGCCTTATTTTCTGCCGATGGTCAACAGGCGAGCAGATGAAGTTGAAAAGGTCATTATTTATGGCGTAAATCGCGCAAGCCTTGAACTGGCGAAAAAACTGGAAGATCAAAGAATTGGAGTTACTATAATTGAACCTGACAGGGAAAAAACACAACAAGCGGCAACAGCTCTCGACAAAACCATCGTGCTTCAGGGGAGTGCCTTAGATATAGATCTTCTAAAGGAAGCATCTATTGATACCGCCGATTTCTTCGTGGCTATATCTGAAAGCGAGCAAACCAATATACTGTCTTCGTTGTTAGCAAAAAAGCTTGGCGCAAAGAAAGCAATCGTACTTACCGTAGACCCTTCATTTGTTCCAATTATAAATTCGTTGGGTATGGATATTGTAATTAATCCAAGGCTTATTACGGTTGGCTCTATTTTACAGCACATCCGTCGTGGGCATACTCTTTCTGTCGTAAAATTTCACCAAAGTGAGGCTGAGGCTATGGAATTAGTAGCCGAGGAGGGTTCGAAGATTATAGGCAAACCTCTCAGAAATATGACATTCCCACAAGGAGCTATCCTTGGGGCTATTGTGCGTGAAGGGGTTATGCAGATACCAACGGGTAACAGTTTTATAAAGCCCGGAGAAAGTGTCATTGTTTTTGCCCTTCCTAATGCCATCGAAAAGGTTCAGTCGCTTTTTTCCCATAAAAAAGATTGAACAGAAATTCATCATTTTAAAGCACATCGCTTATGAACATTTCCATTGTATTATATACTGTAGGTAACCTTGTACTCATGTTGGCTGGTATCCTCCTTGTTCCGCTTGGTGTTGCATTTTACTATAGGGACGATGCGGCGGTGTGGGCATTTATTTATACCATTATCATTACAGGCGTTCTGGGAGGAATAAGCAAGGCATTCTTTAGAAAAAAAAATGGTGATATCAATATCCGGGAAGG